>Ga0307511_10000167_pt1 | contig 64377 bp, 79 predicted proteins | sample 13_EM_MG_FD_200266 | JGI IMG/M metagenome (GOLD analysis project Ga0307511, IMG submission 200266) | Populus trichocarpa ectomycorrhiza microbial communities from riparian zone in the Pacific Northwest, United States - 13_EM | ecosystem: Host-associated > Plants > Roots > Unclassified | place... | reverse complement strand
AAGGATTGCTGCCTGTGTGATCAAAATTCAGTCACTCACACCTCCAGCCTTCGGCTCAAGCAGGACGCTTGATCATTCTCATAATTTCTCACTGGTAACTTTGCCTGAAGTTTTCGTTGCAAGACACACTCAGGAATATCCCAATCCGACCATTTGTTGTTGTTGCAGAAGTTTTTTCATTTCGTGTCTACTAACGATCGGAAAGTGCGCCGCGCCTTAGCTAGCGAAAAGCGCTGTAAATTGAAACGGTGCGGAACCTAGTAAAAGACAACCGCGATGGGATAAGAAGAAATGTCAACAAACGAGGCCAGCGTGAGACGGGATGGAGCCGGGAGTTGCAAATGCAGGGCGTCAGAAGTTCCCGTTGACAATTGCACGGCCTCCTGGGAAATTGGTTGGATCTGGGGCGTTCTGGAGGCAATCACTTCCACGCTGGGTGAGGAACAGATTAACCTGCCATCTTTCTGATTGTCGCTAGACACAAGACGGCGCTCTTGTCGGGGCCGTTCATTTTCGATCCGTGGAACTCTCCATTCCTTGTCGAACTTAAACCCAAGGAGGGGAATTTCAGACCGTACCGGTCGGTTCCCAAGGGTGGAACCCAGGCCTAGAGTTCGAATCACGCCGCGACGAGAGCGCCCGACAGTACCGGTGTACACTGTACCCGAGCTGCGCCGCCCTTCCTTCAGCTACGTTCATCTGAAATTCAAACCATGTTATTGTGGTTTTCACTTGAGTTGGGTGTCGGGTTCTTGTCGGGCGGAATTATAAGCGCCACCCGGTACCCAGTCCCCGATCCACTAATATATCGATAAACAATTATCCTTCTCTCTCGGCAGTTCCTATCCAATCAACGGCAGTAGATATCAATCAGAAGGGGGGGTGGCCTTGACCAGATCACCAGACGCACCATCGCCGCTGTCGCCGATGGATGGGTGCATCACAACCTTGGCACCCCATCCGCCCCGAATATGAATTCTTAGATATACCCCGTCGCGCGTGTTTTATCCCCTCTACAGACCTCGGTATGAACTTGCCCAGTTAAACACAAAAAGAAAAAACTGCTCGGGTAAATCACGCCCCGGCGAAGCCAACGGCGCCCACACCTATATTTGGAGTTGAGAGGGACCCACAGCGGCAAGTGACATCACTATCTCGAGACAGGCAACCTGAAGTGCACTGACGCACCTGTCTGGAAGATTCCATGAAACTGCGTAAGCCACATACCAGTGCATCCACCTACCTCCCTATCCGGGCTGGGGAATCGTGGTACAGACCAAGTACCCGCGATACAGTTGTTCCTTGCGCTCAAAGTGTAGGTCGTAAACTCATAGGAGCGCAAATATGGGCCTCCGCCACACCAGCATGCTCCTTCCCACGATGAATCTGCCCGCAGTGCCAGTCGAGGATACTGGCCGACCCTCAAAAGAGGTTATGCGACGAGAACTACGCAGAGGCATTCGCCTTCTATCGCATTTGGTTCGATGTAGAACGAGCCTATCACAACATGACCTCCGACCGGTTCTTTCGTGACATTCGGGACAACAAGGGAGGAGGTTCTGCGGAGGACCCAATAAGCGCACTCACCCACTCGGACGCCCACTTGATCGTTCGCTTTGCAAGCGACATAGAATCTGACCGTATTCTTTCCCCCCACGACTCCGGGTTGCGAAGCCACCTCTGTACAGAGTCCCTCCGAGAATTCTTCAGGGATAATATGGTGATCGTGTCACGTACGGACCGCGGCCATGGATTGCATATGGCCAGGCTCCTGCACGAGTTCTACGTACACACTGGCCTCATCGCACACTGGGCCAACCTCGGATGCATGGAGGAATCTATGATCCGCAACCGCATCCTACAATCGCTTATCTCTTACCCGAGACTATACGAACACCAGGCGAACGCGCTCCTCACTCTGTTCAAACTGGCGGGTGCAATATTTGGGACATACGCCGGCCCCTCAGTGATTGACCGCTGCTTCGAGCTCCTCAAGAACTACTGCCAGTCGTAACCCGGTGAATGTAAAACCGCTTGAGGTGTGTATGCCCTACGCAATGGAAACGCCCATCAGGCTGAGGTGAACTCCTTAGGAGGTTGTCGCGTTACGGGAGCGTAATTGTGAGGGCCTCCCCACCCCACCCGCATTCACGGCCGGGATGTCGGGGGTGGCTGGCGCGAGCCGGAAAGAACCAGTTGCCACGCCGCTGGGGCTTCCTAACACTGTCTTCAAACCTCAGGACAGCTTGAATTGTCTGGCTCCTCCATTGTCTTCAACCAAGGCATTCCCTCAGCCCCCTCCACCAAAACCGGTCGCCTCTCCAGACTCAGACATGATTTGCGTATCTCGGGTCACTCCGGTCGCTCAGTCTCCATCCATTGATATCCCCGCTCCGCTCGACTTCGCGGGTAATTCCAACGACAAGCACCCCGTCGATCCCATTGCTATAGCTCCGCACGAGGTCTTCTATCTCGCGGGCGGGAACGTGGAAGTCTTGTGCGAGAGTAAGCTCTTCCGTGTCCATACCGGCACTCTGTCCTTCTACTCTCCCACCCTCCGTCGGATGTTCGCTCAGACAAACCTGTATACGGCGGAATCACCCAACGGTTGTCCTCGTGTTCTGTTCCCGGGTACAACTGTGGAATTAACCACGCTCCTCAAGATGATATATCTCCCAGGGTTTTTTGTTCCATTCGCATGCCAGCAGATTGTGCCGCTGACCACCTGTCTACCCATAGATCTCCCGACAGCAAGAGAGTGCCAGATTTCTTCACTTTTGCGTCCTCCCTCCAGGTCGCGGCAAAGTACGAGATGCTCGCTATCCAATCCCGGATGTTCGACCTCGTCCGTGACGCATACCCGGAGACTTTTGAGGGGCTCATTCCCCACAAGCCACTTGGGGAGAGCGTCTTCAGCGGTCCGGCTCCTCACCCGAATGAGGTCCTCAACCTCTTTGTCCAGCAGAACTTCACATCCGCGTTGCCCATGGCATACTACATGACAGCTCGACGGGGGCTGAATTCTTTAATGGGCGGGCATCTCCCAGCGAGTGCAAGGTTGTCCTCCGAAATTCTGCAGACCGCGGTCAGAGGGCTCATGGTACTCCGTGAACGGGAGCTCAACGGGACGCACCGTGTAATTTTTGGGCCAAAAGGATCTTACACTTGCTCCACGTCGACCTGTCCTTCGCATGGCCAGGCTGGTCTAGTAACGTTCGTGATCTACCAGAGGATTTTTGATCACATTACGGGTTCCTCTCAGTCGGGGACGAGAGTGCTGCAGGTTCCCGAGTTCTATCGGGGCCGTGTCAGAGATAATACTCGAGATTGGCACCCTGGCATCTGCAGTAACTGTGTGGAAAGATGGGTGCTTGGGCACGAAGAGTTGAGAAAGAAGGTTTGGACGTCATTGCCAGATGTGTTTGGATTGAGAGGTTGAGCCTGCGTTATTATAAGAGCTCAGTGTCAAGTAGCATCGAATTTTTTCGAACATGTCGTCTGGTTGACTCGTCAATTTTCTGGACCTTCGAAAGCTAGACCCTAACCAGGACCCGAGGAGGTTTGAGGGTCATTCTAACTATCCCTTCTTGCCAAACGATATCGGGAGAGCTCCCGGGCATTTCCTGAAGCTTCAGGATAAGCTCATGGATGCGTTGTACGCCCACTGAATCACAGGCGGACGCTATCCGTAATTCGGTCTTGGGAGCGCCTGGGTCACCTCACATGTACCCCGATTTGCTGCTCGCTCTGAAGGGACTGGCACGAGAGTTGATCAGGTTCCTCCCCTTGCGCATCTTCACTCCCTATCACCCGAGGAGCACGCTTCGTAGTAGCCGGCGGTCCGCGGCCAGGCGCCATCCGGGGGAATTTGTTGTTGCCGTTCCGAACTGGGTGCGAAGGTAGCCCCACTCGCGTCGTGATACCGTGACTCATTAAGAAACCAACGCGTCCGCCGAGCGCCCCGCGTGTTGTATACCAACCACTACATCGTGAGATGCGTTTTCCATGCTCCCATTACTTAGGCTCACCAGGTTTCGCAGTTCACTCGTCTCTCTGACCATGCCTGTTACGCGTTCCCGCTCGACGGCCGCCACTGCGGGTGCTGATCAACAGTTGGCACAGAAACCGCTAAGGTCAGGGCGGGGGCGCAAAGTCACTCCTGATGAGGTGGTCGAGCCTGTAGTCGAAGACCAGCCGCCACCAAAGAAACCTCGTCTTGGAAAGCAGCCGGTCCCCGCTGCGAGCGCTCAGCCAGTGGGGGCCGTGGGGGTTCCCACCGACCCAGGTCCCCCACCCGCACTTGTGCCAGCGGAGCTCTCGTTCTCTTTCGAGGAGGCGAAACAGCATCTCTTGAGTGCCGACACCCGGTTCCAAGATGTGTTCGCAACAGCGGTTTGTACCCCATACCAGAAGCTCGACAGAGTCGAGCCGTTCAGGTGAGTTCCGCTCACCGGCGGTTCGGACTGCCCCAAAAATTCACCTGTTCGTAGGACGCTCTGCACGACCATCTTGTGAGCTCTTCACACAATTGCGGCTCCAACCCACGCATTTACCCGGAATTTGGTAGGAGCCAACAGATTTCCTGGATGGCCGCTCGCTCCATTTGTCACCGCTTTGTTCGTTTATATGACCCCACGATGCCAGAGAAACCAACCGAAGACTCGTACGAACCCTTTTCTGTTCTTGACATAAACACCGGGTCTAACAATGTATAGGATGGCGGAGATGAAGTCCGTGGAAGCGTTCTTCCCTTCGCCCCAACAGGTGGTCGGCACAGATATCGCGACCCTTAGAACTGCAGGTTTAAGTGCTCGGAAAGCTGAATACAGTGAGAATTCTCTCCCATGTCGCTTTTCGTCCCCCCAAAACCCTGGCTGATTGGGCTCAGTCCAGGATTTGGCGGCCCACTTCGCCGATGGCCGGCTCTCCACCGAGAAACTTCTTGCAGCGGAAGACGAGGAGCTATATACCATGCTCACTTCGATCCGTGGGATCGGTCGAGTGAGTCTTACCCCATCCGTATCCCAAATGCATAACTAATGCGAATTTCCACCGTCAGTGGTCAGGTCAGTGGTTCTCTAGAGGCGAACCAGCTCCGTGAATAACGAGATACGATCCCTATCACAGTGGACATGTTTGCCATATTCTCGCTCCGTCGCCCAAATATCCTACCGGTTGGTAAGCAACCTCAACGTCACCGAATATAATCGGGTAGAGTGTTCAATGGGGTTGTCTGTAGGCGATCTCGGGGTACAAAGGGGGCTTTGCCGATGGTACCTCTCCCTCCACTCCGAGGAGCACCCGATCGTGGTATCTCCACAGAAGAAAAAAACTCCTGCGAAGTCCAAGTCGGCAAAGAAAGGCAAGAGGGCTCCAACCAATGAAGACAAAGAAGAGGTAGAATATGCGGACGGCGACGGCGACGATAATGCAGTAGCCAGTGGTTCCAGTAAACCCGCAGGAGCAGGCACCAACATACCCCCTCCACTTACTCCGTCTGTCACCAAGATCCTAAAGACGAAGCCGCTATCACAAACGCCTCCGGGCCTGCCCGACGGGTTGTCTGTCACAGTGCTCAAATCAAGACTTTCGGGGAAGAAAGTGAAGTAAGTGCCGGAACGCCGGTCTTACGGCTATTCCAGTTTGATCCCCTAACACAAACCATAGAGGCGCACTGCTTACTCCCGGTGAGATGGAAGAATTGACGGAAACCTGGAAACCGTACAGGTCGCTGGGTACGTCGAGTTTCGCTTGGTTGTATCTGGCCCGCCTTCAAGTTGGTTAATCGCATCATGTCGTCTCAGGCGTATACTACATGTGGTCGGTTGCAACCGCAGAGGAAGTGTAGGGATCGTGTCATTACTAGCGAGCAAATTATGAACGGAGAATGCGTATGGTAAACTATGTATGCGAACAATGGGAGCTTACGCCCGTATGTGGGAACCGAGCAGTCCAAATGGGTAATAGAAACAAACAGCAAGCAAACTAGGTACCGAGCGTGAATACTTACAGAATGAAATATATCCAAGGATGTGAATGCAATGGCTTGAGTGCAAGCTATTTACTTGTGAGAGTGTGATTTAGCGGTTGGCGTCCCACCCAGCCTTGATCAACTTCGAAGCAGCAGAAACGGCGGCAAAGGTGGTAGCTGGAATGGTGGGTAGGGGAACCTTGTCGAATTGGGGGGAGGGTTTCTCCAGGTGAACACAGGGCAGATTATCGACAATCTCTTCAACATCACTCTTTGACAGCCCATTGATCTTGACAGTGACGTCAATAACTTGTTGACCCTCGCTCGTATCATCCCGGCTCGGAGAATCCGCGTACACCAGCCGCTCAACCATGCGTTCCGAGTCGTCTGTGAAGGAGCCCGCGCCGGGAGAGGAGGTAAACGTCGCCTTGTGCCGAAGGACAAACAAAGAGCTATCCGGTGATTCGAGGAGAGTCCTGCTCTACGGGTGGAGATCAGAACATGCGACCCGCACATGGAGAGACGAGACTCACATCATCGCCTGTCTCCCAGATCCGAGAGGGGACGTATGATCGCGGTTCGGGGGTCGTGAATCGCGCACTAGGTCGTCTGGTGGATTCGGGTGATGAACGCAATGTGATATCAACAATCGTGGAGGTGGATGTGCGGGAAATAGGATCGTCGAGTTCGTCCTGGGAGTCCGTCTCTGAATGGTCGGACTTTGGAGAACCCATGGAGGACCACCGACGCATGGCGAAATTAACGGGGGAAGGTTTCATGGCTTGACTCAGGAAAGCACGCGGTCGTCGAGTGGCCTGCACACCCTCCGTCTCCCCAGATGGGTTGACCTCAGGATTTGGGCCGTCCGACTCGTGGGGGGTGATCAGTTGGAGGGAATCCTCGGTCGTCGAGCTCGAGGAAGACTCGGCACGAGGAAGGTCGGCGTTGGGAATCAGTTCATCTGAAGGGTCCGAGTCGGTGGCCATGGGCACCCATTTCCGACGCGCTAGATTCATAGGGTTTGGTGCCACACCCAAGAAACCGCTGTGGCCTCCCTTCCTGAACCCACGAATCCCCGAAAGAGAAGGACGCGGGGGCATAGACGCGAGAGCTTCTGAAGTCTCCGCCGCTTCTGCAGAGCAAGACCGCTTCACTGAAACATACTCTTCGGTCCTCTGGCGCTTCCGGGATGAAGTGCCGAGACGAACCGTTCCGTCCTCGGATCCACCATTGGCACCCGGCACTGACATTTTGGCGAGCACAGAGGGGCGGGGTTTTGTCACCTGTGCCTTCTCCATCTTCTCCCTAAGCTTGGATCGCTCGTCCGCCCGCTCGGCACGAGATTTCTTCGGAGGTTGAGGAGCCGCCTCCTTCTGCGATTCCTTCGGTTTGAAGCTGTTCTTGGGGGATGAGGGCGGTTTCTCGCGATCCTCCGTGGACTCCCTTAACTTGCGGCTAGGTATATGGAGACGGCCACTCCGGCTCCGCTCAACTGGTGGCGCTTCCACATCAGGCTCTACTTTCTGGCGTTTGGAGGGTCGCTGGTCGCCCTCATCTCTTCTGTTCTTGGAAGTTGCTTTGGATGAGGTGGATCGCGATATCGACAGTTCCTGGGATTCTTGGCGAGGTTTTGACGAGTGTACGAGGGAGGATACGACCGGTGGGTCGACAGGCGGTGGCGTCGGGTATGCGGTCCCACCGTGCGACGCTAATCTGTATGGCCAGGAGACATTGTAAATCTCTCTGTGTCGCATACACCTGTTCAGCATGTTAGCGGGTAAGTGGAACTGATCGACGATAATCGCATACCGAGGACATTCTAAGGAGGACGCCTTTTTCCCCTTGAGCTTCTTGCCTTTCTCGTCATAGCCTTCAAGACCCCATACAATTTCCGAATCAACAGAAATCACGGGCAAGATCCCTTTACAGATCACGCAGGTGGGTACGCCCTTGGGAACGGGTTTCTTGGTTGGGTTTGGTTGCTGAGATGGTCCCTCGCCCTTTCCTGACGGGTTTTTCCCTGTTCCGAGGTCCGAGGCCCTTGGCCGAAGAACGCGTTGATCAGGAGGCTCCGTTCCTGAACCCCGGCCTCGACTCGAACTACGGAGCCGATCTTCTGGAGTCGCTAATCTAAGTGGCACGGGATTGAGCGAAGAAGACTTGGAGGGACGATCTCGCAATCTCGCCGAGGTTCTAACGACCGCATCCGGTTTCGATGCTTCCCCTGTAAAAATGAAGTAATCAGTATGGCTGGCGGCCGAATCGCCGCCACCGCATGCAATTCTCCGACAGCGATGGTTGAATGGAACTGTGATATGGAACGTACCAGACATGGTAGAGGACTCCCTGGACAGTTGCGGCGTCTCCAAAAGTGCCCCGTCACTTGTGGTGGCAGGTGATGGAAATGTCAACGAGAGAAGCGAATCGTCAACATCCAATTCAATCTTCGGTATGGTGGATTGTTCCCGTTCCTTCATCTGATTCTCTGGCATCACCGCGTAAACCCCTCGACGTGTACGTCTTTCGTTGACGTTGAGGGGGGTGGCAGACCCCCCCTCCTTTGCTCGCTGAGAGGAATGTTCGGAAACTTCACTGTCGGAGTCTGAAGGCGGGTCGACTCCCTCTTCAGGGGTGTAACCACCTCTATCAGCATCTTCGCAGGTCTGACAAAGGCAGTGGCGATTGTTCCTGCCGACTGCGCCGAGCGAGTTAATTACCATCGGATCGAACGAAGAGTATGTGCTCCTTACAGTAGTCATCACCATAGTGAGCGGTAACCTCCTCTCCCACGGCGATGGGCTTGATAACCCTAAACGTGATGTAACGCCCCTCTCGAAACAGTTCAGCATTGTTTCCGCAATCATGCTAGATTGGGTGGCGTAAGCGTGTGATACAGGAGGGAAGTCGCCCGATGCAGCTCACATTGACGAAACGAGCGGGACCCAGGAATAAGTGATTCTTCTTTAGTTGCTTCGAGTGAATGACGCTGAAGTCCCGCCTGATACCGGATTGGCCTGTCGCGGTGGCACATTTGAGTTCCCTGTCTTCCTCATCCGTAAGGTCTGCCATGGAACCCTTCAATTCGGTTATCACCGTCCCAGGGGCTAGGGGTCGGGTAGCGAGGATGCAGAGTTCGGACTTTCCGGTGGCATGAGCGTATCGCGAGGTGTGGGCGATCTCGATGGAACCGTTCGGCAAGTAAAGCTCGAGATACCGGGAAGCGTGGCTATAGAGTGGGTCAGACGTCGAGCTGTTTGACGTTTTCGCGGGCTGCGTACGTGGCAAAGGCGTTGACTTGCTTGTCCGTGTGGTTTGAGAGGTAGTAGCTGATGGGTCGGAGGCTATGCAGTGACAAGTATGAAAACCACGGAGCAATTGGTGGCTGGCATGGGGAACGCACAGAAGTAAACTGTCAACAGCTTCGCGAATCACCACAGAGGGCTGAGCCTTCGCCACGACCAGCTTTATGTCCGCATGAGCATGAACGCAAAGTGAGGATTATGGGGGAGAAATGAACCCACGCGCCGAACTATCTGGAGAATGTTGTTGGTATCGGTCTTGGGGAGGCGTCTGGATGAGTCCATCTTGTGAACGAAAAGGGGGACGCTTCCTGTGCCGAGCTTCTCGACGAACAGGTGACTGAGGAAGTCGTCGTCCCTCGAGAGGTCAGACATGTTCATGACCTTCGTGAACCGCCATGAGGGGGCGGGCGAGGGATCGTGGGTGCCCCGGTGTCTGGGCATCCTAAGTGCCCTCGAGGCTTGCGCGGGCTGGTGTAGTGGGTTTGGTGGTGGTGGTGGTTGGGGATAGGGATGGGGTGGACAGGATGATCGCTCGGAGAACAAGAAACCCGTTGACGGGTGATGCTGTCCCGGTCACGCGTCTTCTCACGACTCGGGACAGTTTCCGGGCCAGGGACTCAAACACGGCACATCAGTTTCATTTGCGAGGGCGACAATCATTCCGAACAGCGCAGCCAACCCGACTCGGCTGCCTGTCAGCAGTGGTGGACGTTCATACTAACTCTCATATGCTTGCTCGAAGTACAACAGACAGACCATGACAGGGCTTCCGACAAAATATCGAACGAGTGGTAATGTATTCATGCACCATGCGCATGCTTCTGCTTCCCCGTTTTGATTTTCCTAACGTAGAACTGGACCCGGGTCAACACACTGATTTCGCGGACAGCATCTAGGGGCCACGTACCTCCAATTCCTTGCCTTCCAAGATGTACCCGTCACTCCTGCCACTCTGCCCTGGTCGGCTGGAAATGGCGGCATACAGACGACCAGCACCGAACTGACTCTCCAACAGAGGGTCAAGCTTGGCATCCTTCTTTCGCTGCTCGAGGATTCGCTGAACGTGGTTTGACTTTTTGGCGGGCTCAGCGGCACCCTCGGTCGCCTGTGTCTGCGCCAGTGCCTTGGCGGACTTTTTGGACACTGGTTGGGCGTACTATTCGTCCGATCAGTATATCTCGTCCTCCTTCCACAAGCCATCCTCGAACGGAAACATACGTGTGCCTCATACCACTGCCTGAAAGGAGTGGCATCGACCTGGATGATAGCACCCTTGACGAGGGTGTTTGTCCGGACAAGTTCGTTGTTGGAAGCGTTGTAAACCTGCAAGACGATTAGAATTGATTCGCGACCGATAAAACATAGGACTGACAACACCGATAACCCTTGTCTTCTTCGTTACGTGCTCGCTCCCCCAGGCGAAGTTACCAGACTCCAATCGCAGAGCACGGTACTTGACATTTCCACCCCGGGTCCGGACGGTGTGGATACGCTTGGGCCCCAATTTTGTGCTCGCTGGTTGACGACCGAGCTCGAACTTTCTCTTCTTGCGGTAATGGGCACGCTGCGCGCCGGAGGCTGAACGCTTGTGTCTTGAGGAACGTGAGATACCTGGAATGGCGATTTAGCCTCAAATAAAATGCGAAAAATTGTCCGACATACCTATATGCCATAGCGAGCGCAACGCACGAGTCCATCGTCAGCTACAACTTCGGCGATTACCAGCAGAAATACTGACCCATGTCGTAGGGGTCTTGAGTAGGGGGTTGTGATGAGATCTGTGTGGCTGATGGGCGCAGCTTTACAGTTGTCCGGCGAATGCCGGTATAGTCTCGGCATATGCCGAGTGGAGTTCCCACGGTTGCTACGTCCCATCAGAGAGCGCCGAGAGCACCAACCATTACCCCTGGAACAAACCCCAAGTGTGCGATCGTCGCCTGATATACATTCTTCTCGGACCGTCCCGGCAAAAATTCGTCCGCGCTTCGACTGATCAGAAAGATTTCGTTGAAGCCCCCTAGCACGTTCGATAATCCATTCCTTATTGGGAACCCTTATAAGACTTTCTTTCTCTCTCCCACGTTTGGCCCGAAAAACCTCCTCCCTTTCCTCTCAACCCCCATCTCCTCGAAACACAATGTCCTTGGAAGTACCGGGAACTAGGACGCCCCGTGCCAGAGGCGCATCCGCAATGGTGAGTAACCACGGCAAATATCGTCAATCCGTTACCGACCGATGATTAGGATTTCAAATCGGCCACCAGTGGTGTGCACACTAAGACCATGCGAAATGAGTTGAACAAGCTTGTCGGCGCAGTTCAGGACCCAAAAACCCAGAAGGTATCTCATCGCCCCTCACCCCAGCCCACAACAGATCTAAACATCCGTAGGCTTTCGACATCGAGATGCAGACTTTCTTCTACCTCTTCACTCGATATCTGGTCGAAAAATCAAGGAACGAAGTCCTGTAAGCCCTAAACGCACCCCACTCATCAACACGCTGATTTCTCCTCAGCAATTGGGACCTCATCAAATCCCCGGCCGCGGACCAGATCGTCCCTTACGACAAGCTTCCTACTCAGTTCAACCATAAACACCTGGACAAACTCGCCGTTCTCAAGGTTAACGGAGGGTTGGGGACATCTATGGGTGAGTTTATATTACGTCATGAACAACCAGTTGCTGATCGTGATCATCGTAAGGCATGACCGGAGCCAAATCTGCTCTCGAAGTCAAGGATGACATGACTTTTTTGGACCTGACTGTGCGCCAGATTGAGCACCTCAATACCACCCACAAAGTCGACGTTCCTTTGATCCTTATGACGTCTTTCAATACACACGAAGATACTTTACGCATCATCAAGAAGTATGCGAACCAACAGCTCCGCATCACCACCTTCAATCAATCTCGCTACCCGCGTATCCTGAAGGAGGGACTTCTCCCCGCCCCCAAAGCGGCCGGTGACGATAAGGACAAATGGTATCCGCCCGGCCACGGAGGTAATGCTACGCGTATCCTTGAAGCGGTTCGCCCCGTTCACCATTTCCAGACCTTTACAACGCCCTGTTGCACAGTGGTGTACTGGACCAGCTCATTGCTGAAGGCAAAGAATATCTCTTCGTGTCCAACTCCGATAACCTTGGTGCCGTGTAAGTGACAACGAGTGATTGCCTTTCTCCCCGAGATTAATCCAGACGAAAGGGTGGACCAAGCCATCCTCGAGCACATGATTGAGAGTGGAGCCGAGTTCATCATGGAGGTAACAGACAAGACGAAGGCCGATGTCAAGGTATGCGCGGTTCTCCACCCCAGGGACTTGAAGACTCACAACACAAAGGGAGGTACCTTGATCGACTATGAGGGGCAAATCAGGCTTCTCGAGATTGCGCAAGTACCGTCAGACCACGTCGAAGACTTCAAGTCAAGTAAGGTCTTCTTTGCGCCTCCAGAGCGCGTCTAGCTGAGCGATCATTCTGCAGTTCGTAAATTCAAGATCTTCAACACCAACAACCTATGGATCAATCTCAAAGGTAACCTGCCAATTGAGCGTGAATGCTATCTCCTTCGCTGACGTTCCTGGGAACAGCGCTGAAGAGAGTAATGGATACGGAGGGAATGGATCTGGAAATTATTATCAACCCCAAGGCGATGAGCGATGGGCAGGCAGTCATCCAGGTCCTAACTTTACCCTCCCATCGATTGTGGCACCCCGCTGATTTCCAGCTCGCAGTTGGAGACCGCTGCCGGAGCGGCCATTAAGCACTTCCAAGGTGTGAAAGTCCCCATGGCCGTCTTAACCATGGCTGACCCCTAGAACCAGGACACGGCGTCAACGTCCCCCGCGCTCGGTTCTTACCTGTGAAGAGTTGTTCCGATCTTCTGCTCATCAAGAGTGACATCTACTCTCTCGAGCATGGACACCTCGTCCTCAATCCATCAAGGGTCTTCGATACCATCCCTGTAATCAAACTTAGTGACCACTTCAAAAAGGCGCGTTTTGCGGTCCGCCAGAAAACATCCCTCTAATCTTCCCACAGATCGCGCAGTTCCAGAAGAGGTTCAAGAAGATCCCGCACGTAATCGAGTTGGACCATCTGACAGTCTCTGGAGATGTCTACTTCGGTCGGAACATTACCCTTCGTGGAACTGTCATCGGTATAGCTTTTGCTTGTTTACGTCTCTTCGAGAGGCTGACCAAAGATTCCAGTCGTTGCGAATGAAGGACAGAGGATCGATATCCCTGATGGTTGTATCCTAGAGAACAGTGAGAATCTCCCGAAGCTCCGTATCTCGGCCCCCGCTAACTCTGCCGCCTAGGGTTGTTGTCCGGCAACCTCAACATGACCGTGAGTTTGTTGTGCCTGTTGTATTCGCTGACTCTGATCCCCCTCCCAGGAGCTGTGATCCGATACACTCGTAGTTTACGCAAATCAGATCGATGTAGAGAAGTGTACCCATTACAACAGAATAGAACATGTGTTTCCGCAGCGTAGCTTTGGCTGGTCGGGCGCATCGACCTCGGACTTGCCGGTCCATTCAATTATGTACCCTCGTCCAACCGGGTCCCATCGCGATGAGATACGCGCGCAGCCAAACGACGAGGCAGTGTTGTTTGGTCCGAATCCTAAATATGGCCTCACCTGGGCCATGCTCGTCAAGGGCGAGACTTACGGCCGTGGGCGACGTCATCGAGCTCAGCGTGAGAATCACATCACATGGCCTTCTTGACCAGGATTCATAAACTGCGACTGATAGTCGGCTCCGCTCCCCACAGATCTCTCACAACCACAACCCCAACCACAGCCATAATGTCGAAACGTACGCCCCCCTCGTCCACCACACGACGGCCGCACAGCGCTGACAGACCCCCCCCAGCCTATATTGTCGTTTTCAAAGACCACGCCACCGAGGCCCAGATCAATAGTTACAGTGACAAAGTTAACCAGAATGGTACACCCCTCGTCCTCCGTAAGACGGGATCGTAGTACTGACAGAGCCACCCGAACGTAGGAGGGTCTGTAACTCACCGATACGGGACTGTTATGAAGGTGCGTTGCGAAGGGACCTCTACCATCCCATCCCCTTACCCACTCTCCACCAGGGATTCGCCGCCAAGATCCCCGATAATTTCCTCAACAGTTTCCAGGCGCAAGCTGCTGATATCATTGACTACATCGGTTCGTATCTCGCGCTGTATCCGTATCCCCATTCTAACGTGGCTGCCGAACAAGAACCCGATGGTGTGGTCACCACCCAAATGTGAGCGCGGCACCCTCAAAACACCAAGCTCTTCGTGATGATGTTCTTGTAACAATATCGATATCTGTTGTGTAACTTCCAGAATGTGTACAATGCTATCATACTACAAGTCCAAATTACAAATCAACTATGGCTACTCGTGAAATATGTCGTGAGGTCATGAATGAAAGTTACGATGTATGGGTATCGGTCAAGCCTGGAGCTGAACTTCAGTGGGAGGTGGGCCTCGTAGGGTTGGTGGAGTAATGGTCACGCTGGGGGGTGGTGTGAGAGTTTCGTCGTCAGCACCTGGGTTATCCGGTTCCGGCGACGTGGGGAATGGGGCGAAACCATCGTGAGATGGAACTGGAGGTAGATCTCCAGAGGGTGGACCCGACCCATCCTCTTTCTTCTCAGGTGGCGGAATCCGCTTGAGGGGACCGTTTTCGTGAACGGGGATGAGATCCGGTTTGCCAGGAGGGAGATCAAAATCCCAAGGACGAGGCACGAGAGCGGCTGGCATGATCCTGTACAGGTGTTTGTCAGCATTCATGAAGGACTAGCTGAGGTGGAGTGTTACCAGGTGGCTGCGCACACAACGCCCAACCCTCTATCCTGCCCCTTGATCGTGCTGAACTCGAACTCGAGGAATTGGGAGATGTATCGAACGAAGGGGAGGATCTCTCGCACACCGTTGTTGACGGTAGCCATCGCCGTGAGGAAGTTCACGACAGTCCTCGAGATCGACTGGGCTCTCTGTGCGTTCGCAATTAAAAGTCATGCTCGGTAAAGACCGAGAACGGGACCAACCTGTAGGTACACAAGCGAGGGAGGGGGTAACACGAGCTCAAGGCCCCACCAATCTACACGCGGAGTCAGGTAATTGCCCTATTTGTTCGGGTGGCACCTACAAGTGAGAACCGACATTCTGTCTATCGGAGGGTATACACCTGGGAAGTGTCAGATTGGGGTCCACGTAGGTGTGGGTGACCGACTTGCCTTTGTGATCAGGCATTATGGCTTGACCAGTAACATAACCAAGGGACATCAGTTGGGGGGTGAGAAGTTTGATGCCTGTGAGGACCGTCTCTGCTGTTGGGACCGCACCAGCGAGGATCCCCTGGCCGGTGGTCGGCTGCCCGAAGCCAAAGTCGGTCCCAACAAGGTCCACGATGTGTAAATTTCCGAGTATCGAGTTGATGCTATCCATGTTCGCCGTTACGACGGATTCGGTGACGAAGAGATCCATAGCTTCTGAAGGTACGTCAGATTTCAACTGGGCGAAATGGTGCTTCTCGACGTCCTCGTCGGTCTCGTCCAGGCACACGGCGTGGATTGGGCCATGGTTCTTGCCGTTCACAGGGGGCTGACTGGGTTTGGGGGCAACAGGCAACGGCACAGATCCATTGGCAACGAGATCTAGGTTTCGAAGCTGTGAAATCACTTTGTTGGCGGACTTGGGCTTTGCTAGTTCGGATTTGACCTTGTCTAATTGACCTTTGGACAGCGGGGACTTCTTGGAGGCAGGAGAGATCGAATTAGGCCCGATAATCAAAGTGCGGACAATCTCTGCGGATTCCTTGGCACGCCTTTCCGACTTGGAAGGGGATCCAGGGCCAGAACGAATTGCGCGTTTGAAGTCCCAAACGACGTTGTGTTTCTTCTGTTGCATGTGGGCTGCGTCTGACACAGACTTCCGCTCGTGATAGTCTGTTGAACGTCGGAGTAAGGAGAGACTGGAACGAATAGATATCCTGCGGGGGCGAGGTTCTGGTACGTTGAGAGATGTGGGGTTCGTGGAAGCCGCTGTTTTAGATTGCTGAGGGTCTGAGGTAGAAGGAGTGGTTGATGGGGTCTCATCCGTTGGTTGAACCGAGTCGTCTCGTTGGAACACAGCGCTGCTGCGGTCCTCGGTCGCGAGGGGAGGTTCCCCAGGCAGAGGGAGCTCCGAGTGGGACAAAGGAGGGTCGACCGGGCCATCTGAGGGCAAGTTATCTGCGGTCTCGGAAGTAGTAATGACTGTTTTAGAACCGGACCAGAGAGTAAGGGAGAACATGGCCGGCGCTGCTGATGCTGGAGACCACTGAACAACCCTTATCACTGTCTGTGACTCGGAAACTCGAGATAGAATCGCGTACCTCGGACCACGGGGGGAGGTTTGGGCGCTGAGCCTCAGTGCGGTAGACGAACGTAAGGAACCAATCTCGATCACCCTGGCTGACTCTCCACTCTGTCGCTGGCAAGGTGCCTACCTTGAGGTAGAATCTTCTCCTTCACTTGAGCCCCCTCTCGCTCACAGATCCAACAGTTGCCATGCAGAACCCCTCGCCAGTCCACGTGCTCTCATCAGACACCCTCATCCCGATATTCGAGTTCACCGTTAATGCCGGCCGGACTCCAGAGGAGACCATAAAGGTCCCTTTGATTATTTCCCAAGTGTGCGGTGCATGGAGGCAATCTGCCCTAATGCACGCCCCTTTGTGGACGAACATTCTGCTGGGTGTGCGGGGCGACAAATCATTGAAACGGTCCACCGAATTCCTGCGGCGCTCAAAGACCCTGCAAGTCCACCTAACGTTCGATATGCAGGGGACACGAGAGGAACCACCTGGCCTGAAAGAGCGGATTGCCTTCCTTTCATCTCATGAACACAGGCTGGGCGCTCTCCACATACGGGGAGCGACCACCGCTGTGCCCATTCATCGTTTCCTCCACGACCTCGATTATGTCTTCACCAATTTGAAAGACTTCCAAATTACATGGGGGAAGCCCAGTACACGGCGCGCAAAATCCTTCCCCGTTGTCCTACACGGTCGGGTTCCCAGGACAATGCTTCCTTATTATCTCCGACTCACCCCTCACGACAAGTTCATCAACCTCACCCGTTTCGCCTTGAAAACACACGACCACCGTCTCAGCATTCAAATGGACCAACTGCTGGAGATTTTAGGCGGCAGTCCCACGTTGCAATACCTGGAGTTAAAGGGCTTCTACCTCGATTTCAAAGACTTCGAGTTCTATTCCAATGACAAGGTTCCAGAGTCTGAAAAATCAATCATCCAACTCCCCCACCTTCGGTTCTTATCGCTAAACCGGTGCTTATCCGGTGCTTTCCTCCCTAGGATCAACGTTCCACCGACCACGAACGTCTTGTTGGTGGCGAATGATCCCTTCAGGCTCAGATGCGGTGACGTGGGCCCAACAACGATCCTTCATGCGCTTTCCCCCCGCTTCGATGAGCTTTCGTTTCTTGAAAATTTTCAGACCCTCGACTTCGAAATCAGAAACTCCGGTATCACCCTTCGCGCCTCCCAATCCAGTGGACAGTACTTGCTCATTGAGCAGGTGCCTGATCCAGACGCTCTTTGTTACAAGACGATCGAGGAGATGGCTTTGCCCTCCGCGACTGGCTTTTACAATAGAGGTTTTGGACCGGTGACAACTATCAGGGCGAGCAACCGACTCTCCAAATCTAAACGGGGCGTTCTCCGGGACGCCAACCCCCACAAATTGAATGGGTGGTTACTATTCATGTCCGACTTGGAGAAGCTTGAAATTTCACATTTTCCTCTCAAATTCCTCAGGGGTTTTGCCGGAGGCGAGGGCCGACCGCCTTTGGCAGTGAAGGAGGTTACCCTTACTTTATATCACGAGGAGTGTGGGAATTTCAAAGAGCTGAAGGCTTGGGTCAAAGCCAGGGCGGAAGGGCAACTGCCGTTCAAGAAACTTGAGGTTTCTCTCGATTGTTCTGCACCCGCAAGCCCACTCGTGGACGAAAAAGTTGTTCATTCCTTGCGTTCTTCGTTGGCCGACTACGCGAAAGACCTGGTCGTGCAAGTGTTGCGCTCGCCTCCTCAGTGAATGCGACCGCCATGGTCTTTGGATATTATCCAGTACACAGATGCTCTTGTAATATGAATAAACCAATAAATCCTGCCTCTGCGAGGAGCTGTCGATTGAACGCAAGGCGGTCGTATCCGAGGCGCGGTGCGTTATGTACTTAGGTGGACTTAAGTGCCAGTGTTGGACTTAAGTGACCATCGACGAATCTCGATCACCCTCGCTGGCTCTCCATTCTGTTGCCAGCAAAGCACCCATAAAATCCCAAGGCATGGTTTACTCCTTCATTCACGTCCCCTTCCGCTCACAGACCCAACAGTCGCTATGCAGAAACCCTCGCCAGTCTACGGGCTCTCGTCGGGTATCCTCAGCCCAATATTCGAGTTCGCCGTTAATGCCGGCCAGACACCAGAGGAGACCACTCAAGTTCCTTTGACTCTTTCCCAAGTGTGCTGTGGATGGAGGAAATCTGCCTTGAGGCACGCGCCGTTGTGGACGAACATTCTGCTGGGTATACGAGGCGACAAATCCTTGGAACGGTCCGCCGAATTCCTGCAGCGCTCAAAGACCCTGCAAGTCTGCATAACGTTCGATATGCAAGGAGCGCGAGAGGAACCACCTGGTCTGAAAGAGCGACTCGCCTTTCTTTCTCCTTACGGACATAGGCTACGCGCTCTCCACATACAAGGAGCAATCACAGCCGTGCCCATCCACCGTTTCCTCCGTGACCTCGATTATACCTTCACCACCTTGGAAGACTTCCAAATTACATGGGGGAAACCAACCACGCGGCGTGCGAAACCATTCCCCGTCGTCTTTGGGGACCAGGTTCCAAAAGCATTACTTCCTTACTACCTCCAACTCTCCCCTCACGCCAAGTTCACGAATCTTACCCGTTTTGCCTTAAAAGCCTACGACCACCGCCTCAGCATTCAACTGGATCAGTTATTGGAAATTCTGGGTGGCAACCCCACGCTGCAACATCTCGAATTAGAGGGCTTCTACCTCGATTCCGAAGACGAGGAGTTCGATGATGATGATGATGATGATCCCGAGTCTGAAAAATCTATCCCACAACTCCCCCACCTTCGGTTCCTATCGCTCAGGCAGTGCTTATCTGGGGCTATCCTCCCCAGGATCAACGTACCAGCGACCACGGACGTTGTGTTGGTGGCGAACGACCCCTTCGACCCAGACGAGTACGGCTCAGACCCACCGTCGCTCCTCTACGCATTTCCCCGCCGCTTCGATGAGCTTCCGTTCATTGGGAAGTTTCAGACCCTCGACTTCGAAATTCGAGACTCTGGCATCACCCTGCGTGCCTCTCAATCCAGTGGACAGTACTTGTTCATCGAGCAGGTGCCTGATACAGACTCCCTTTACAACAACACGATCGAAGAGATGGCTTTACCATCCACGACTGCCTTCGCTTGCAGTGATTTTGGACCAGTGACAACCATCAGGGCGAGTAACCGACTCTCCGAATCAAATCGGGGCGCAATGCGGGACACCGACTCCCACGAAGTAGACAGATGGTTGTCATCCATGTCCGACTTGGAGAAACTCGAGATATCCTACTTTCCCCTCAAATTTCTCGAGGGTTTCGCTGGGGGCGAAGACCGATCAATTGTTGCAGTGAAGGAGGTTACCCTTACTCTGTATCCCAACGAGTGCGGGGATTTTAAAGAACTTAAGGCTTGGGCCAAAGCTAGGGCGGAAGCACAACTGCCATTCAAGAAACTCGAAGTTTTTCTTGAGTGTTCTGTACCCGCGAGTAAACCGGTGGACGAAAATTTTGTCCATTCCTTGCGCTCTTCGTTGACAGAATATGTGAAAGATGTGGCTGTGCAGGTGTTGTACTCGTCTCCTCAGTGAACACGATCGTCTTGGCCGTTAGATGTTATCGACCGGTACACTGTAATGTCAATAAATAAATCTTACCTCCGCATACTAGGAGTTGCCGGACACAGAACGGCTGTATCCGAGCTCCACATGATCTGTACTCCGCTCATCATTCGATCTCGATGGCATGCTGAGCTCTTATTATTCGCACTGAGCCTCGACTATGGAACATGCGACGAACATCAAACGTGGGTGCCGCCAGCGGCCAACGTACATCCGGATAATCTTAACGCGACATTTTTATCTCCTCCATGAGCCCATTCAAGCACCGAGCCACCACACCTGCTGCCTCTTCCACCAGTGCTCTGTCCTTGCCCTCAACCCGGTCCAAAGTTCTCTTGAACTTATCTGGGTGCCACAGCTTCAGCGCAGCTCGGATCCTATCTTTGCGGGAAACGTCCTTCGAGTGGTGACGCGAGAGAAGGAACTCTCGGATGTTATCCTTCGTGATGCTCGTCGCGTCTTTGGGCTGTGTTACGGTCGGCCAGGGCATCGTCGCGAAGGATAGTCGCTCTTCTGCGTTCCCTGAGATCGCCGTCCATCGTTCTTCGTACCCTTTCCAAGCCTTGATCACCGCCTTTGCCTTCCGATGTTTCTCCCCATGCTCCTTCTTCCGCTTCTCAGCCTCCCGCTGAAGCACCTTAGCCGTCTCGATGTCCCTTCGTGCTCTCCTCTTCGCCCTCCTCTCGCTCTCTTCTCGTGCCTGTGCCAACCAACTCTCCGTATCCATATCCACCTCGAAGCTTCGATAAATGTCGTCCAGCGCATATGACACCTGGTCCCTGACGAACCGCTGCTGCTGCCTCAGCACCCACTCGACGGTCTCTCGGTTCATCCTCATCATCTCCTCGATCTGCTGTTCCTGAACCCATGAAAAGGCATTGGCCACGTCCTGCCAAGGGTTCATATAATCGATATAATGCTCGTTGGGGGCTTTTGGCGTGGGGCGGTGTTTATGTGATGTGTTCGTGGGATCGTAAAGGTAGTAGAAAGAATGGGATCGTTCCGCCTCTCCGGGGGCTTTGGAGCGTGAATCTGAGGACCTCGTCGTTTTCGGAACGGGGGTCATGATTGGGGCGGGGAGTCCGAATATGTTAGGGGGCGATAAGAGAAGAAGGGTAAGCCAAGGGTGCGTCCCTTCGAGGAGGTGAGGTTGAGGTTTTGGAGTTCCTCCTATTACCACGCCCAGCACGTACTTATCAGCAAACGAAAGGTCACCGGGCAGCTTTGAGGAAATCGCGAGGTCTCCAAGCCCCATCCTACACAATGCGGAAACGCCTCCCACCAAGGTGCATTCCTACCTTGAGGCATGCCTCGCAAACCCAATGCACATTCTTCTTTAGGCGCGAAGGTCAAGATGATCCAACGAACCACACCTCTGGGACCCTCGATCCATTTTGATCCAACCACAGGTTTCAGGCTACAAACCCAGAAGACGGGCGTGCCCTGGCGCATGGTCTGTTAATCGTGTTATGGTCACCTGAGCCACGGTCCGGTTTACGTATTCTGCAGGGATATATCACAAACAACGATGATCCCTATCAGGAGAACGCCTGGTGGATACTATAGGGGACCATTTTCACCCCTCAACTCAGGGGCACCGCAGGCATTAATATGAGTGTAATAGAGACGGGGCGCCGTGCACGCGTTGGTGTTTCTTGGAAACGAGGCTACAAACACACTACACGCCCCACATTCATTTTCGCGAGAATGTCCCTGGCACCAGGACGACTTGACGGGTTCTTCATAGACAAGTGCCTTTCAATTGGCCGCACCCTTGGAGGCAAACGGACTTGAATAGAAACAGATTATACTCACTCCACCCTGATAAGACCACGAGGACTTCAACCGGATGCCGTAAAAACTACCTTTCGAAATCGCGGAGTGGAGGCGATAACTGGTGATCCGGCGGTCTCTAACGGACAAGTCTCAACCCTATCACCAGGATAAGTCTCTCTTAGTCGATCGTGATTGACAAGATCGTTGGGTGCCCCCTACGTCTCACAGCTCATGGGCACCCGACGTCAATAGTTGGGTATCGGTGTCCCACGAACCGTGCACCTTGCGCAGGAGTGGAGGGTCTTCACGAGGCGCCGCAACAGGGCTCGGAACGAAGTGAGACGGTGAATGTCTGGCCGGAACAACGGCGGACTTCGATCTGGACGGCCAAATGACCTGTCTCATGGGCCGTTTAAGAAGCACCCATAGCATGCGAGGGGCGATGTTGAGTAACCACGGGGAGACAAAAACACCTCGGTAGTCCAATTACCGAAGGCGAAGGGAAGAAGGTTCTCGTAAGATACAGCAGATCGTAGCTCCGAAGCTGTGCTAGCGCGTTTTCGGTTACATGACCATGGCTAAGTCCGGTCGCGAACTAGTCTATTGTAAATGGGTCCGTGCTCCACAATCTTGCGGACATGCGTACCTTCAAACAATCCTCCAAGATGTCACCACAGGACGTGGTTGGATCAGGATCGGAACGTAAGGGGGTCACGGGAGAGTTGAATGTATGGGTGGAGAGAGAGTTCCTTCGGGTATAATCACCTACGGGCTTTCCAGCCGGAATCCAGTCTATCTAACAGAGCCTGAACCTCCCGTACGCCAGCTTTCCGGTCTTTTCTTGCCTGTTCCCACTCGCCTTCTGCATGAATGGCGTCCAGACGAAGGAGAGATTGGAGAAGAAGCTCGCCCAGCCTCTTGTGCTCTTGATCAAGACCACCGCCTGGAGTGATCGTCTGATTCGATAAGGAGTCCAGGAACTTGTCAACGGAAGGCAGCAATCCTGTCCGGACTTTATCAAGTTCGGACTCGATCTGAGTGATGACGTGCTTCTCTGTCTTGCGTTCTGGAGCGGAACTAACTTGCTCCGGACCACCTACGACTGCGATGGTCGACTTGTTTTTGAGTCCGTATGACGAAACTGGAGTGATGGAATGAGTGAAGACGTCACTAAATCGGTAACGACGCCACAAACTCGGGGCGGTATCATCTTTCATCACAGCACCGGCATGTATGAGTTTGAATGAGGATTGGGGCAGGTGTGTATGATCGGCGATTTGTTGGCGGATAGCGGAAAGTTTCGTCTCCGGGGGAGGCAGGGGAAATTGGAGCCTGTAATGGAAAGGGGCCGACGGTCAGGAATCACCGCGGATGAAAGGCATGCATTGCGCTGACTTTTCCTTGCCCCATTTGACGTTGTAGCTCATGGGGGTCGTTCTCGAAGCCCTGGTATACACTACACGTATGAGCACGGCAAGTAGCAGCGGGATCACTGGAGGGAACGTGGGGGTTCAGCGGCCGGGTGACTTCGGATTCCTGATACGGGTAGACGCACCCGCGTGAACCGGAGAGAAAGAGAGATCCAGGGTGACTGTCGACTGACCCAGGAGGGGAGGTTGTAGTGGGTGTCAAGGGATAAGAATAAGAGTTATAACCGTGAGAAAGGATGGGATTGAAGGTCTGTTGGTGACGTCAAACGGGGATTAGAGTTTTCTTATCTGGACTACAAATCGGCGGTGTAATGAGATTTGAACGTGAGTAAATAAATAGAAACGGAAGTTTACTGCGGCATCGGCGTGAGGTTCCCTGCCCCCGTCAGCATCCGGTTCCCCTCGGCCGCCCTTTCATATTTTCGCCCCTCTTGACTCGACACTCGGCACGCGGTCTGTTTCCCCCCGACATCCCCCCCCATCTCCCGCGACCTCCCAAACGATGACTCAACAACCAGATTCCACGATCTCGAGACCTCCCCCGATTCCGCTCCCGTCGAGGATCGTGCCAACACCGAAGGGTGTAACTGGCCTTCTCAGGAGCACAGGGTCCACTCCGATTCCCCCGTCGTTGCAGGCGAAAATGGCCGCAGTACGTACACTCGTATGCGCATTCCTACTTCTTTGACATACCTCTCAATGTCTAGATGGCCAATCGAACTGCCCTTTCCGTTGACTCGGTGACCAGCGGCTTACAAAAGGCGACGCTGAACGATCCTCGATTACCGCCTTCGTTTACGCCCACTCAAAGCATGCGCCCGCCTCCCTCGCGACGGCCGAAGCCAGGTTTGAAGTTGAGTGACCTGGACAGTCCCCTGACGTCGATCGGAGGAGGAACAACCGGCGCCGGCCTCGGTGCAAGTCGGCCATCCTTTGCAATCGATTCCAGCGTACAGAGGCGGCAGTCCCACAACTTTGGGACACCCTTTTCAAACTTTGGCAAGATTGTGTAAGCACCTTCGGAGTTATTCACACATTGTCTGTTTTGATCGGAGAGACGTTAGTGACCCGTCGGGCGCGCTGAGTTTCAGTGGAAAGGCTGTCCTTCATGCATCCGGTGTTGATTTCTCAAGCGGCTCATCGTATACCATCAACATGCAACAACTGCAACTGTTCGAGGATCTTGGCAAAGGGACTTACGGCGTTGTAAAACGGGTGTTGCATAAGCCGACGAATGTGGCTATGGCGATGAAGGTGCGTACTCCTAACACAAATTCCCTACACCCTAAAACTTGTTACTATCAGGAAATCCGTCTCGAGCTCGATCAGGCCAAGTTGAACGCCATCCTAATGGAATTGGACATTCTCCATCGAGCGGTCGCTCCAGAAATCGTCGAGTTCTACGGCGCCTTCTTCATAGAGTCTTGTGTCTACTATTGTATGGAGCTCATGGACGCCGGGAGTCTGGATAAGCTCCAGGGTGCAGGTGTGCCCGAAGACGTACTCGCTCGGATCACGGCCAGCATCGTACGGGGCCTTCGATTCCTCAAGGACGAGCTGCAGATCATCCATCGAGACGTCAAACCCACCAACATCCTGGTGAACACCCAGGGTCAGATCAAACTATGTGACTTCGGCGTTTCAGGGCAGTTGGAGAAATCTTTGGCCAAAACCAACATCGGTTGTCAAAGTTATATGGCGGTAAGTGAATTCACTTAACTTGTACGTCAACGTTGACTAACGGGCTGAACCACCGCAGCCTGAACGTATCAAGGGAGAGTCACAGAATAACCTCGGAACATACACCGTCTCCTCCGACGTGTGGTCTGTTGGGTTGACAGTGATCGAGATCGCCACGGGCCATTATCCATATCCCCCCGAGACCTATGCGAACGTTTTCGCGCAGCTGACGGCAATTGTCCACGGCGATCCTCCAGAATTACCCGACCAGTATTCGGATGTGGCTAAGGATTTCACTTCGAGATGTCTGCAAAAGAACCCTCAACATAGGGCCGCCTATTCAGAGCTTCTGGTGAGTGATGTTTCATTTCCCAGTCCGTAACCGGAAACCAACAAGACTTTAGGATCACCGATGGCTTGTAGAGGATGCAGCCAGGACGGTGGACATGGCCGGATGGGTGGCGAAGGCCGTGGAATGGAAACGGCAACAGCGGACTCCGAAGCAAGAGGAATCCGAGTAAGGATCCGTGATACGTTCCGCGCTCCATCCCCTCCTGCCTTCTCGTCGTTCGTTTTTAATGGCCCACGGGCACTTATGCTTCTGAACTTCACCTCGGTCGCTTGTCGAACCGTTATCTATCCACCCTACCAACTCAACCCCACCTTCGATTTAATTATACGCACACGCCCATCAGCCACCCACCATTACCTCAGCATACTCACACCTTCACGCCTTCCGTGGTTTATTATTGACTCTTGATGTTGTCTTTTGGGAACATTCTTCGTCGCGCCGGTATCTTACATTACCCCCTCAAGTTTCGCCCTCTAGATTCTTCCCCCTATTTTTCTTTGCTTCCCTTAACTTACCGTACATCACACACGGGGATTGTGTGCTTTCGGCTGCGTGTTGAACACACTTGGGTGTAGACGATTAAACGCACGTTCGACTCAACGATGTATTAGCAATCTGTCCGCGTTAACCCTACCTGCATATATGTATTTCAGGACTAGAGTGAATACCTTTCCAAGTCGCTCGCTCTCACGCCGCCCAGGTCGACGAACCGACGGGTCGCGAGTTGGTAAGCGCTGGGTCAGTCGATCACAGTCTTCCGTTCCTGATCCTCATCTTGCTCGGCTGCTTTGGAGGTTATGCTGTACAACTATGTGGACACGAATCTGGACGACAACCTCGTGAGTGCTGTTTCCACCTCATTGTTGGTTCAACAATTGCTCAACGTCGGACGGTTGTTGCTTCCGTCGTAGATATGTTGTATTTGCCGGTCAGACCACCACTATGTCGAGACGTTATATCATGGGGATTAACGATCCCATTCCGATCCAGGGCCCCGTTCAATGAACCGGTAACGACACGGACGTGCTTTCATACGTTCTGCCAAGAATGCATCTTCCAGGCACTGAGCGTGTCGAATCATTGTCCAATTGACCGGTCACCGCTCTCGGTCGAGTTGTTGGGTCAGGCGGACCCCATCGTGCGGCACGTACGTGGCACACCACATTCACGTGCTTCGGAGGCCGGAATTGACGAGGTGCCGGTGTAGCTCGTGGAAGAGTTGGCTGTTATGTGTCCTCATCGGGACGCCGGCTGCGAGTACACCGGAGAGAGGCAACTCCTGGAATCACACCTTAAGCTTGAGTGTCCATACGTCCAAATTCCCTGCCCATGTTCCGAAGAGGGCTGTAAGCGAAGCTTGGCCAGGAAAGACGCTATGGATGGAGGAACTATCTTTCACGAGGACTCCGGCCCAGAGGTATGAGCCGGTTGTTATTCATTCACTACAGGATAGCCTTATCTAAACTTTCCTCCCCTTTCAGACAGGTGGTGCTCATACTGAAGCCTGCGAGTTCTGCGAGAAGGATTTCCCTAGCGTCTCCGCCCTGAAGGAACATTTGGTTAGCTCCTGCCCGGAGAAGATCGTTTCTTGCAAACAGGCAGATAACGGCTGCACATGGAAGGGGCGAAGGGTGTCGCTCGAGACCCACATCAGCCAATGCGCATACGAATCTATCAAGGGCTTCTTCGCTATCCACAACTCCCAGATGACGCAACTTTCGAAAGACAACGAGCGTCTTCGGTGCAGAACCGACGAGTTGGAGGGTACAATCCGGATCCTCAGACAAGAGCTCGAATGGGTAAAGATCGCATTGGGACCATGGTGCCGGCCGATCTATCCCGATCGACCATCTGTGTCAAGCAACTACGCCCAATACCCCACCAACGAGGACGCCAGTACCGCATCGGTACTGGGCCGAGCTGGGCCGATACCCTTACGAGCTGTGGACCCGACAGGTGGTACTTCTCATCCAGAACCTAGAGCGGAGAATGGCGCCACTGAAGGCTTCGATTTAGTTGACCCGTTCTCGTTCAGCAACCGGAGACGAAACCAAGTTCCGGGCGTTTACGCTACCAACACCGCATCGACTACCGCGGATGCAGTCGGTGCAGATTCCGATACCAGCTCCTCGGCCGAGGCAGTTGAATCCCAGAACGGTCGCGATCTCAATGGAGAGGCGAGCTACAACACAACTACTAGGACCGCTCTATCGCACGGGGTGGGCGATCTGCAATCAACATTTTCAGCTCCGCCAGCTGCGCTTCTTTCCGATTATTTCCCTTCTGAAGACCGGGAGGAACTTGAAGAAGGCGGCCCTTCTTCTCGACCGCAGGGTTGGCAACATGTATCGTCGCCAATCTACCAAATGACACCAAACACCAACTCAAGCACGTACTCGCCTGTAAGTATTCCCGTCCTCGAACGGGATGGAGGTCTGAATTCGCTAATCACACACCCGGAAACTTGGGTTACTTATGAACAGAACCAGCCACTCGGATCCGGGCCGAATCATTCCCACTTGGCCTCCCCGTATTCTGCTCCTTGTAATCGACAACAGTATGGGCCAAGTATCAACAAATACGTGGTTGCTCCACTCAACTTGAGCACTACGGTTGAAGGATCTTTGGTGGGTTTACGAGAGTCTTTGGTCACCCTGTCGGCAGCTCTGGAATCACAAGGGAGAAGACAAGAAATGGCGCTTACGACAGAGGGGCTTCGCTTCAGTGAAGAAGTGGGTTCACTGAAAGCGATTGTACAGGGATTGCGGATGCAGGTCAGTTTTTGCATAATCGTTTGGCTGTGTCTCCGTTTCCCCGCGCGAGCCGAGATTTGTTATTCGGACTTGCTTTATCTGTTTATCTCTGAACGCCTGCTTTTTTGCCTGTTGGTTTACCCTACAACCGTACCCGAGATAATTCTCTGGTAACCCGCTCCCCCACCGTACGCGCGCGTGTGGATCATTCCGTTTTCCACATGATCCGAATTGGGCTCGGCTCGCCGTTCTGCGATTTCGGATCGGGAATTTATTTGTCCTGCCCCACCACCTTCACGCTTCCCGAGCGTGGTCTTTGTGTGTTATTGGAGTATTCGGCTGACGGTGGCGCCAGGTGCATGCGATAATGATGGACAGAAACGCATTGGTTACTGGAAGAATCGGGGGCATCCTCAATGTACCTTCCGGTCTTGGCGGTTGGCCCCAACAACCCCCTGGACCAGGCGGTATGGCGAGCGGCGAGGACCTGAATGAAGATCACGGACCCCGCATGCCAGAAGAGAGTGGCCCTTCGCCGCCAGGCGGACCTCGGTTCATGGATGGATATTATGGGAGCGCCGGACTGTGGGGGTTCCCGTCGCAGCAGCCACTTCCCCCAGGCGTCGGGGTACCAATGATGGGGCCGAATTTCCCAATCGGCCTCCCTCCGCATCCGGGTGTGCGGTTCAATCAGATCGGTCAAGGTGGAGGAGTCGGTGGAGGGGGGGTGCTGCCTCTGGGAGGTTTGCCGATGGGACCACATCATCTGTATATGTCACCAACGGCGGGATCTGGGCCAAAACTTTGAGGTGGCACGCTGTGCTCTCTTCGAGTGCGCGTGTACGGTGGAGGTAGTTCTTGGGGGCCTCATTGGCTGAGATCATAAGATGTAATGACAGGTGTGTTGTATTTGGTTTCCGTGAGGGCCATTTTTTGTTAGACCGCGTATTTGGCACCATCGAGGACGTCGGGCTCCTTGTCGAAGGTCTTCCTTGTGACTCTATCCCTCCTACACGTCTTCGCCCCGGCTGTTTGGTGAGCGAATGGCCTGGCCGCGGTAGTCCGGGGAACGAGATACGCAAACAACCAGTTCTTGCGAGATCCGCTGCATAACGATCGCCCGGCCGAATTAGCAGCCGCTGTCAAAGGATCTTCGCCGTTTGTCGAGGGGGGGAAGCGATTCTCCCTGGCGCGCTCGGTCTCCGGCCACGCACATACATTCGCTTACCATGGTGGAAATACAGCTAGGAGCCCGAGATTAACCTGATACTCTCTGGAACTTCTGTTCAAATGTTCACCAGCAGGGTGCCAGGAAGCGCTGACCTGAGCAGTGTGTGGGAAGCAACCCTGCACACACGCTCGCGAGCCGTAAGGACGCCCAGAGTGGAATGCAACTATAGAGGAGATCTGGGATCATAGATGGCTGAGTTGCTTTGAATGGCACCTCGGGTCGCCCTACCGGTCTTCTTCTATCTCTTTAGGGGACGGGCAGATCTACACTGGCCGTTTGAAAGACGTCATGAGGCCCTTGTGCCTATGGGGACCCTCTATGATGGATGATATGATGGTCCACAGCTTCCCAGCGTGAAGTAGCGGGACGGTGGGCCGTCTTTTTGTTGTCGGAAATCCGAAGAAATCAGGATGGGAATTTTGTTGTTTTGCAAACAAAGATTCGCTGCCGCACCAGTCGGGGATCGTAACATCTTCACCTCCTCCCATACGCATACACACACATACGCTTTTCCTCTACATCCCCGGAGTTAGAGCTGGCGGTATACGGATCATATGGGGCAATGGTTGGACGTTGGACATTGGGACCCCATCAGCGCGGAGCGTCGTCGGGGGCTGGCTGCAAAACGCGGCGCTTATCAACTCTGTTGATCTCCGTACCGATTCTGCGCTCAAGGGATCTCTGTTGACATGTTTACGACGTCCTGCCACTTTCAAGCATCCGTTTCACGATGCACCACCCTAACTGACCCGCTGCATTGCCACTGATCCCCTGATGTATTTACTCCACGTTTGACCGTTAACCGCTTGGGACCCCGGAAGGGTGGTGGTGGTGGGGGAGGGAGAGAGGGCGGAGGTGGATCACCTAAACACCCAAAACCGCGATGTCGGCATATCATCATCTGGGATTTCTGTCAGGGGGGGGGGAAAGGCGAGAACCGATTTTCAAATGGGGATGGGTGCAAACGCAACCTTCTTCACCCAAAAGGTTCCCAGCACTGGTTACATATCGACCCATCCTCTTTCAAATTCGAGGCAAGGGGCTCGAGGGGGGGACCGTTATGGTTTAGCCATCCATCCCGAAAGGTCATTCTGAGACGGTCTAGCTTTCCACACCCTCGATCGATAGAAAACCTTACAGAAATTTCAATCGGCCCTATGCTCGTGCTTCTAGTCCCTCTCACCATCTGACCCACACAAATCGACTCCCATCACAACGTAATGGTGGGCTTGGCTTCTTCGCCCAAGGCTATATATGACTATAAGATGCGTGCAGACGGATTATTGTACAGCTGTTTTTCTTTTCATCTCGCCCAATAAGTAAGTAAAGAGAGGAACGGAAAGAGAGGGAGAGGAGAAGGGAGACGACCTATGCCACAAGGAAGGAACACCCGACATAAAAACGAATAAGAAAGAAAAGAGGGTGATACGTCTTTCCGTCAAACACGTAAAAACGGGATTAAAACCATCAGATCTAATGTAATGTATAAGAGCAATAGACTATTTGATAGAGGGCAGCAAACGAGAGACACTTTGGACTGTTGAAGTGAGGGTGGGAGGATATCATAACGAGCGGTCGTCAACAGAGGAGGAAGGGAGGGGCGCGAGTCTGTGCACCGGCGAAAAGAGCAGAGAGATTAACACGACAGTATTGTAGCAAGGGAATCGAATCTGGAGACTGACGGAAAGACGAAAATAAAAGCAAACAGAATCAGCCGCACACCGTTTTCATGCGGGACGAGAAATCAACAAATATATACTGCAACTCAGGATGGGGTAAGCGGTTCAGAGTACGGAGGGGATGAGGAACGAAGGAGGTCAGCGGGGGTAAAGGGATGGTCCGTTAGTGACAGGAGAAGGGTGATTCCAACAACAACATTGACAATAAACACAACATATCTTACGAGAGCACCCAGCTGTCAGTTCAGAGGTGGAACAGGTGGGAGAGTGCGAGAGGAGAGATCGAGTGGCCGGAGGGACTGTCATCCAGTTGCCTAGTGCGAGGTTCCAAACTGATAAGCGGCGACGTCAACAACAGTCGACTCCTGATTGTACACAGGAGATACAATGGACGTAGAGTTCGTGAGTCCACCGTGGGATTGGCCATTCCCGTATGCTGGAACGGTGTAATGTCCCACCTTGGACGTAGCGTCGAAGTTGTCGTTATAGATCGCATACGAGCTGGCCGAGTACTGGCTTTCGTAACAAGCCCGCCCGAGATTTCCGATGAGAGGGGCGCTCTCGAGGTTCGGAGGGGAAATCACAGTGTTAACTCTGGCGCCTTCGGTGTACCTCTCGGTGCCGTCCTTGAAATGAGGATCAGTATTAGGCATAGGGTGGAAGGCCAATTGATTTCCCACATGTTGAACCGATCCGTCCGGGTTGACTGACAAAGCCGAAGCAAGCTCGCTGGTCAGCGAAAACCGGGAAGGTTTGGTGGACGTATGGGGGCTGCTTCCGTTTGACATGTTGGGAGACGCGTAGGCAGTGTTCACCCCCGAGGTGTTCTGGCTGCTGTGCCCCTGCTCCGGCGATCGGTTGGCCGAGTCCGTCGGAGACACCGCGACGTGCCCCTCAATCCCCAGGTTTGAAAAGTGGTCCAAGACGCTGGGTGCGACTGCGGTTAACGACTGATGACGTGAGGAAGAAAAGAGGGGCGCGTACTGTGATTGGCGTCGCGAATGCGGATGGAACTCCGATGGATACTCATCGATACTTCCAGGTTCCGAGTAGAAGCTAGTGAAACTCGACTCGCTGTCAGCGAGGGATGCGATTGAACTGAAGCGCGTCGCGAAGGGTCCATAAGAAATGTTGGGGGGTTCCTCTTGCTCGTGATCGTCCGCGGTGGGTGGGAAAGCATAACTGTTGAGAGCGACCGACAGTTGTTCTGATTCGCTGGCGCTTGGGGAAGGAGCCGGGGGAGAAGCAGAAGAATCACCAAAGGAGAAGTTGGGGTTGGGTAACGGACCCGGGATCGGTTCAGCAATTGGGCGTGATGGCATGGAGTACAGCCCATCGTGATATCTGGAGGCGAATGCGGGCGTTGAATGTTTGATCGGTACGAATGCCGTGTCCATCGAATGGGGTGTTCCCTGCGAGAATACATACGGCATAGACGCACGGTGGGAAGGGCGGTAGCTGGGGGCAAGGCGTCCTCCGTACTGATCTGCCGCTTTAGCTCCGGGCAGGGAGTTGGATTTACCACTGCCAGGAATGCGATGTCCCCGAATTTGGCGTAGACCCGGATAAGCGTTGTTACTCCCACCGTTGTTGGCGGCCGCAGCCAGGTGGGCGTAAGGGTGGGCTGCGAGCCTGCTAACGTCCATACCCAAGGAGCCACGGCGAGCCAGGGGATCAAACATTGGCTGTATCCTGTGGCGCGTATAATCATCGGAGGTTGAGCGAGTGATGATGGGGAGCGAGCCCCTGCGAAGGTTGATGGGGTGGTTGGGGTCGGTCAAGTCGTATCTAACGGAGGGGATGGATGGCGCAGCGGACCTGGGGTCTTCGGGCGAGTCGAGACCGTCAACGGTCGGAGGAGAGACAGGAGGGGAAAGGGAGAGATGCTCGCTGTCGGTGGCGGTGGAAGAGCTGCGTTGCAACGAGATCGAGTCGTTCGCACCGGCGCTCTCTTGGGAATCTGCGGAACCAAGCTGTGGTGGTTGTGGATGCTGGAGTTTGGAAGCAGCCTTTTTTGCCAACGTTTTCTCTTTCGCCCTCCTGCGTGGAAGGGGTGAGGAATTGATCGAGGATAAGGGAATATGAAGTGTGGGCACACCTGTTCTGGAACCAAACCTGGGGATTGACGGAAATAAACACACGTCAGAATGGAGGGAGGTAAATCCGGGGGGGCGGGGGTTCGCAGACTGACCTGTACGCCTCTGGGAGTCATGTCGAGCTGTCTGGCAAGGTTCGCGCGCATAACGCCGTTCGGCTTCTTGTCACGGGCAAATGTCTGTTCAAGGATTTCGAGCTGGGCCGGGGTTGTCCTCTTGCGGTGTTTTATCTCGTTGGGAATGTAAGGATAGAACTCTCTGAAGTCGACGAGAGAGGGATCTACGCCTGGCGGGACGACGTTTGGAATGCAGGAGTTATGGGGAGTCGAATAGTCGTGTGAGTTGTCCATGGCGGACGGATGGTGGGGAAGTGGGGGAAGGGGGAGGGATGGTGAGAGGGAGTCAGGTCGCGGGGAGAAGGAAAGAAGGAGAGGATGAAACGGAGGAGGGTGATGAAATATAGAAGAAGGGAGAATACGATAGAGGGACGGAGAGAGAGACGAAGGAGAGCGAGAGAGAGAAACAGAGGCAGATATTCCAAATTCCCGCGTGGTCAACCAGGAAAGATCCCGCCATTCTGTTTCGGGAAGCGTCCTCCCGTAAGGCTGGTGCATTAAGCGGTCCCCCGTGTATTTCTCTTTGGCTCTCTGTGTACCATACAGCCCATGACGAAGCAGATGCAAAGAAAAAAAAAGAGGTTTCTCCCAAAAAACCATTTCCCTCTCATCACGGAGATCGCCTCTCAAAACCATCACGAGCGCTGTGTGAGGTCTGATGTGACAACAAGCGATTGATCCGTTTCGTCTCGTAAGCCCCCGACTTTGCTCTCCCTCCATCCCTCCACCTGAATCAATTTCATCAGTAATGCTCCCATCTAATTTCCAACAGCGCCCGTCACTCCATTGGCGGCCATCGCTATCGTCATGTGTGTCAACAGCAAATCCCTCCGTGCCATAACCAGACGAGAATCCAAAATGTCATCAGTGCGTAACTAAACAAAATCGATAGTGAACATAACACGTCAATAAACATGTTGGCCTAAGGTGATGAATGGTGAGCGAGGGGAAAACATAGCCAGAAACCTGAGAGGATGTGGACAGAAAACAAGTTATGCAAAAGTAAATGGGATGAGTAGGAAAAGTCATGAGGGAGTGTACAAGAACGGTAAGTAGATTGAGAACGAAATGGAAATTAGTCAAGACAGTCAATAGCAAGTTACACGAACTCATGGAGGAAGCGGAGGATAAGTAAGAGAAACAATGGTGGCGGGCGGAGGCACCACCAGACTGGCTGGCTGGTACCCCTCAGCTTTGGAGGCGAATTCATGGGCTCAGATCCATCGGCTCGCCGTAATCTTTGCTGCTCCTCCCGAGGATACTCCCAAGTAGTGACTCTGGGACGCTAGCCAACGGTGAGCCACCAAACGCTGGTCCACCCACGCTCCTGGCGTTCTCCATTGCATCCCTCGCTCGGGAAACCACAGCGTGAGAGCGGATTTGATGCATGTCCAACCGGTTCGTCGGATTAGAGCGCATCATGCTCTTGATCAGCTCCAGCAGCTCGGGGCAGTCGTCCAATTCAACCTGTTCAAAGTTGTCTTGTCGAAGGTTGTGCCACGCTTCACCCCTGCCAAACACAGCAACCATCAGTGTCATCGATTCAAAAGCCAATCGCAGATCATCGCGACAAGTCAAAGCAGCAACTCACTGTCCCGGTACGACAATGTTCGCCGCGGTCTCGAGGATGGTCATACCTAATCTGCAAGCGACGCCACATCAGTCAATAAACCCGGTCAGCCCAAAGGGAAAATAACTCAACCCAAAGACGTCTGCTGCCGGGCTGTATCTGCCCTGCAGAACTTCAGGCGCCATGTATTCCTTGTCACCTTCCCGCTCAAACCCTTCCGCAGTCGACCTTGGCCAGACGGACGCCATGCCGAAGTCCCCGATCTTCAGCCGGCCTTCCGCGGTCACGAAAATGTTCGCTGGCTTCAGATCGAGGTGAAGAATCCGGTTGTCATGGATGAACATCATGCCCTTTACGTCAAAATGAATCCCGGTATGGACATGGTAAACAAATGACTCCAACGGGAATAAGGCAAGGCACACACCTCCGTTAGCTCAGCCAAGATCTTCCATACCCGAGCTTCATCTAATCTGGGGAATTTCCGGCCGTAGTCCCAAAGGAACCCCCCAAAGCTCCCGAGAGCGCAAAGTTCCGTCTGGATGAACAACAGACTATCTTGCTCCCAGCTATCGATGTACCTCAAGACATTGGGATGACCATGTCGCCCTTCCGACGCTTCAGTGAGATGCTTCAGAATGTCGACTTCCTCTCGCAGGCGCAGTCTGACAATAACGCCGTCCTTAGCTACACATGCCACAACTATGATAAAATACGTACCGGTGCTTGGCACCTTCAATGGATTTTGACTTCTTGATGGCGTACACGTTGTCGTCCTTCGCGTTCATGGAACCAAAGTCGTCGTCATCGTCCGCCTTTCGTCGGACCTTGAGCACACGACCAAATTCCCCACTCCCTATGTCTTCGTCGAGCACGTCGAAGTCCCGCTCAAACTTTCCAGGGCGTTCGTCACCAGACATAACCGGTTGGGCGTACCGGATGCACGTCCGCTGTTTCAACGGACTCGGCCCGATAGGTCTTCGTCCAGACTTTAGGAATCGCGGTGAAGTCGGAGAGGTAATCGTCGAGTTGGACGACGACGAAGCAGAGCGTTGGTCGCTGGACAACCGCCCCGCTTTTGAGGCAGACAGCTGAAGGTTAGGGATGCGAGGAGGTGGTAGGTTCCATTCGTCTGCGTTCACATTCAATCCTCGGTGAGCGACTCATATGAGGGAGAGGTCCGCGAGCACAGCATACCTTTATCTTTCGGTCGCGTCGGAGTTGCGGTGGCCGAGGTATCGCTCCCACTCGAGACAGTGGAAAACGCCCCACTGCTACTCCTTCGCATCAGCCAATGGGTACGTCCAGTCACGGACTTCGTGTTCTTGGGATTTTCTCTTGGCCGACCAAGCCCCAGACCTGCGTACTTGGTATCCTTCCTCTCCGTTGGGCTATCCCCATCAGCCCCACCGGTGAGGGCGGGAAAAGCTGCAGGCAAGCTCTTTCTGGGCTTCTTGCTAGGGGCAGTCTTCTTTCCTCCGCCTCTACCAGGAGGCGGAGCGAGATAGTCAAACTCTTCCGAGCCAATCTTGCGGGTAAACGCGCTCTGCCAAGGTCGCTCGACGATGAAGTGCGTTGTCTTTAACTTCTTGACGGGCGTGTCAGGCATCCGTTTCAAGCCATCCTCTTTGCCGTGCACGGGTTTGGTGTTTCCAGCCAGCAGACGCATGATGAAGGCATCGGCTTCGGAACGAGAGTATGCGTCCAGGTCTCGGCTAAAGAGGTCAGGATCGAGACCAGCAACGAGAGGGCCGTCACGGGATGGCCAACCAGATGCCAGGCTGGGATACACTGGCGTGACGAGGGCATCGCCACTGTTGATTGTGCTGAGCGAAGTGGATGCCCCAGGCACGTTTGGAATGCGGTCGTCGTCGCTCTCGAATAAAACTGCCGAGTCTCGGGGCTTGTACTTCTTCGGTAAGAAGGTGATGGGGTTTCGCGGACGTGAAGGAGTGCTGTCGATGACTGTGAAGGCGAACGAGGAATCTGATGGTCCGCTGAAGAAGTCGTCGATATCGGTATCTTCCTCGCTGTGATTTGGAAGAGGATTAAAAGGAGGGGATTTGGAAGGTGTCGCTTCCCAGGTGGCGCGGATGTCGTTTCCAGAGTAGGTGTGCCTATTTCCCATCTTGACTTGTGTTCGGTGAGCAGAATGATTGGGTCGCAGTGTCGATCGAGTGGGAGACTTCGCCTCAGGCGGAGGGATCGAGGGCCCGAAAAAGAGGGAAGCAGAACTGTTGCTAGTGTGACGTTGCAGAGGTCGCCTCGCGGCAGATTGAGACTGTGTCCGGGAGCGAGGCCCGGCACCAGCCTGAGCACGGAAGAGAGATACTGGGGAAGGAATGTCGGTGGAAGAAACGGAAGACGCCGACCCCCGGCGTGGGCGTGGGAGGTTAACCGAGGGGAAGGCGACTACCCCTTCCGTTGGCCGCTTCACGGTTCTGGACGTTGGCTATGACCATCAAACATGAGGCACTCCAATAGAGCCCATGCAGATTAAAACACTCACGTGTACAATGAAAGGAGAGTCGGCGATATCTTCCAATAACTCGCTCGAGCTGGGCTTGGAACGAACCCTACGCTTTGAGACATGGCCACCAGGAGAAATGTTGGTCGCAATGCCATCTTTACGATTGAGCAAGAGTTTAGGTTGGTCCAAATCGCTATCGGAATCGCCCGCATAGGCGGCCAAGTCTCCGATCCTCAGCTTGGTCATGGTCTCCGCCTGGCGTCTGAGAGCGTGGTCGGTGTCGGCTTTGGTTTGGGGTGTCCTGGAGGAAAAGCGGGGCGCTGAGAGTGGCGCAAGCCGGTCAAAGGAGAAGGAATCGATGGATGAACGAGTGGGTAGTGGAACAGCAGATGTAACTTTGAGCGGCGTAACAGCAGGTTTTCGCAAGGGTGTGGTCTTGAATAGAGGGGCGGGTTTCCGTTTAGCACCAACTCCCGCATCGGTGTGGCGCGGAAGCTCGTCGGGGGAGTGAAAGACATTTGACGGTGAAGCCTTCACCGGTGTCCGCAGAGGCCCAGTGTTGGGGTGGGTCGGGAAACGGGGTGGAGTGGAGTCGGGACCGTGCCTATTCACCAAGCGTGATGTCGAGGGTGACGAAAAGAAATCGTCAGTGTCCATCATGCTGCGAGCTTTGAGCGGGGACGGGGACATCGCTGGGGAATAACATGAGGAACTCTTGCCCGATTTGAAGCGCGGCGGGGTGCTGGTCATCGCCAGAGGTGAGCTGAAGGGTGAATCACGGGAGAATGGAGATGTATAGCGCTGAGATGGGGAGGATGCAAGCATTGTTGTCTAGGTTGAAAGAGAAATGGAAGAATAGAGTATTTGGGTGGGTGTGGATCCTTGCGTGTCGTCGTCTTGGCCCTTGAAATCGAGAGTGGCGTCGCTGAGGGCGTCGTACGTTCGATGTCGGTCCCGCAAGGCGACGCTGTCGAGGATCGTGGGGCGAGTCGAAGGGCGGCGCGTGGTTTTATGGTCAGGTCAGGTTGTGTGAGTTCGGGAACAGCGTGGCACCAGAGTCAACACGTCATGTGACCGCGTTTTGCGGTTCCCGATTAGGAAGTCCGCGTTGCTATTGTACGGCTCAGAAAAGGAAGGTGACTGTGAATGAGTTGACCATGTTGAACTGTGGGGTTGACGTCCGACGCACTGCGACTGCTTAAAATCCAGTCACAAATTCCATGAAATTATCCCACTGCGGAAAGAAGATATAATCCACCTATCGCCGACCGCTTCCTCCAAGGTCTTGGTGACCTTGCATGACTCGGAGGGATTCCTCATTCGACCCAGGTGTAGCCGAAGTTGAAAGGAGAAGCTCCCCCTGGATCGGGTGCTGTTCCGACACACTGGTAGAAGTACCTAAGACGACAAATAGTGATCAGCGGAGGCTTTACTTGGTAGGTACATCGAGGTTGACTTGTGGACGAGTTTGATCAGGGCCGTTTGAGCATGGCCGGACAACGTGGTTCCATGTGTACCACACGCGTCGCCACAAATCACAGTGGGAAGTGTTGAGGTTTTTGTTTGGTTTGGTGGCTATTGCCAAACAACTCGCCTTCTTCGCCACCGATCATGTTGAGCGCAAAGGGCATAGTCTCCAATGCCCGCACTCTCGCGGTGTTCAGGGCATACAGTAATATTGCCCCGGCTAATAATGGTATGGGATAAAAGGAGCGCGAAATCTCCGTGCTTAAACGTTTTGAATAGCTTTACGGTCCCAACTGCTGGCAGACCTCAAAACTGCTATGAAGGTGAGTAACCGCGGAGGTTCCGTTCCTGACCCAAGCTTTGGAATCTAAACGCTGCGGTGGGTCCTCATACAGAATAGGAATACAATGGCCTCCACCACAATACGGGTAAGCATGGACGGACGCCTTCTGGCAACCAGGGACACGCTTCTTGACAGGGATCGCCCTAGGCCGTGCTAGCGGAGGTATACGCGGCGGATAAAGCCCAGCCAGAAAAAATCCCGGATCCAAGCATTGTTTCTCTCCTTCGAAAGGCCGCCCAAAGACGCGTAAGTCCTTTAATGTCCATTCCTGGTCACATTTAGAGTTCCTCGACTGACGACACCAATCTCCAATCTCCAACCGTAGCTTGACAACGCGAACCAATTTGAAAAGGGTGGCAGGGAGGATCTTGCCACGAAGGAGAAGGATGAGCACGCGTTCCTTACTTCTTATCTTCCTTCTCTGCTCCCCGAGGCCGAAATCGACAAAGTTTTGGAACCAATCGTCAATGGTTTGAAGGCAACTGCGAAATCGGGAGAATCAAAGAAATTGATCGGCCTAGTCTTCAAGTCATTTTATTCCCAAGTGGATCGATCGACTGTGGATCCCGGCCTGGTCAAAAAGCGAGCCGATGCCCTGTTGGCCGACCCTTGATTGTGAAGTCGTCCGCCCGCGAGCCCTTTGCACAGTATCTTAGTAGTCATATAATATACCTCACATCTCCCAGAGCGCCAAGGATAAACGAAATAGAAATAAGACGGATTTGTGACTGCTAGTACGTATGACAAGATCCAGGGTCGACGCGACAATGAGCGAGCGAGGATCGTTTTATTACACTCCGTCCTCTGGAACGACTTCTCTCTGTTTTCCGGTGTCACGTCCCTGCGTCCTACTGCTCCCCTGGTCAACCTCATCCACCGTAGGCCGGGCATCAGAGACGGCGCCGTCTGGGTTAGGAATCGTGCTCCTCAGCCTTGTTAACTCATCAACCAGTCGATTCACGACCTCATCCACACGACTCAAAACCCTCAGCCTCTCGTCGATCGCCTCTCGCGTCGCTCGATCCCAATTCCTCATCTCCTGTTCGTTCAATGTGCCGGGCAACCGTTCGAGCAACTCGTCCAGTGTGCTGCGCCGAGAACTGGGTTCGGCACTCAGACCCAATGGAAACGTCGGGGGCGCCGGGTAACCCTGCACGGGCGGGTAGTGGTAAGGAGACAAAGGCCACGGAGGTCGAGGGGATTGCGGATATCGTGTGGATTGGGTCGTGGGGGTCGGCGAACTGATGACAAAACTCGGGGTTGAGGGGAAGGTTGTGGGGGTGGGACCAAAATCTGTCAGTGGTAAAAGTCGGGGGACAGCCGCAGAATGGTTTGGGTCAGAGGTGGACGTCGATGGGAGAGGTTGGGCAGAGGTTGATGCCTGTGCTTGTGAGGTTGTCGGCTGTGTGGAAGAGGGAGCTTGAGTAGGGGTGAAACTGGTGGCGAAGGGGCTCACCGATGGGATAGAGGCGGTCCCGTTGATAACTGGTGCTAGCGTGTCCCTCGTGCCAGGGTGTAGCCCCAAACGGCGAAGTGCTGCATTTAAGGTGGCTTCACGGGTTCCTGTGGGTTCCCGAGGGTCGGCCGTGGTGGAATCCGTGGATTCAGACTCCGTGAGGGAATCCGAACTTGTATCCGAAGCTGAGGAGGTAGAATCAGAGGCTGATGTGGTTGTCGGTCTTTGTAGGGTCGGCGCAGTGGTGCCCCTCTCCGGAGGTTGAGGAACCGGTTGGGCCGGGGGCTGGGGTGGCATCTGCATACCCCATGGATACCAAAGACCGTCTGGACCATAGAAACCAGGGAACTGGGGTGGTGGTTGCAAATTAGCGGGAGGGGGATAACCCCACGGTAATGGCGACGCTGGAATTTGCTGTTGATTTCCGACAGGTTGTTGACCCCACATAAAGCCTAGCCCACCGTTCTGCATCCCGTTGGCCCCATTACCGGCGTTTCCGAACTGACCCGGGACGAGAGGAGGCTGAGCGGCGGCGTTGATGAACCTGTTAAGCCAGTTGGGTGGTTGTTGTCCCTGGATATTTCCCGCGAGAGCTGGGCCACCAAAGAATGGTGGCTGGCGTGCGGCAGGCTGTGGTGGAGGTGGTGGGTTGCGTTGTGCTTGTTGACCTACGCGGGGTTGTGGGGTGGACCCTAGCACAGTACGGCGACTATCTAGGAGTTAGCACACACAGTTGTATTCACGCGAGTATTTTCAAACTTACCAAGTGGGGCAGCTCTGCTGTCGCTCGAGCCACGACCTGAGACAGTTGAAGTGGAAAATATGTCCGCATGGGAGTTTCTTTGGTGTGGTGTTGGGGCCAGACCGCCCCTGAGCTTGCGGGTCCGGGAGGGCAAGTTCATCGCGACAGATGATGCAGGTCCTGTCCGACATGTCGGCCAGCTCCGCTTCCGTGGCGTTGGGGTAACGACGATCCATATCCCGCGTAGCAGAGAGGTACCGAGTGAGCGCGCGGAATCGAGTGACGAACGAGCGAGCGGTGATGTATACATCCCGAATCATGTTCAAAGGGAGGCCGTGCTTCACGATTATCAGCGAGAAAAACACAAGGTAGGTTGTGAGCTTCATGAAGTCTACGGCGCGTGAGCATGATATCCCAATGCCCTGGATATACACTTCTCGCCTACCTGTGCAAAGTTCGATATAAAAGAGATACATCGACTTATTCTCCCATGGAGGTGCGGTCTCACCGCCATTCGCACGCGCGTGGCGGAATTCGATGATGTTGATACAATACTTGGCGATGGAGTTCAAGGCGCTGGCCAACAAAATTGCGTACTGAGGGCACGTCAACAACTTGGAGAGGTCGAATAGGCCATGTGCTTACCTCATTGGCAAATAAAACCGTTCCGCCAACTCCCTCCGTGAAAATCGTGTTCATTGCAACCCCAAGGGCCACGACATCGACCGCGGCCAGTACGATAAACAATATGACAATTCGAACGTGAAATAGAACACCCGGGCCCGGATACGGTATTTGGTCCATCTGGGAAAAGAGTTAATCACCCTCGGAGGCACAAGGCACTGCGGAAGCCACTCGCCGATTCCATCCGGTCACTCATCAGCCAATGGAAGCACTTCACAAATAGAAGAAACCCAAACATAATGGCGAATGGAATGTCGAATTCGTCACGGAAGATGGTAAAGGCCAGGAGGGATTCTGTGACGAACATCCATGTTTGGTCATACAACCGCTATGTGGATGGTTTTAGTGGCAATACCTCCTGGAATGCCTAGAAAACGCACCTCAACTTCTCGCGGTTGCAGTTGTCCAAAGAAGATCTTCTGCAACACCTTGCCGCTCACTAGAGCCAACACTACGCAAAAGTTGGCCAGGAACTGGGCGATCGGGTTAAGCTGTGCAATTATAGATTCAAACGAGGACGCACCAGAACGCTACGCCCGCTCCGGCCAAGGTAGACAGCGATAGAGTAGAAGTTTGAGTAATTCCGGCAAGCATTGGCGATCACAGCCACAACGGCAACCGTACTGGCCAGGGCGTATAGCGTGAACCTCTGAGCGGTGACTACATTCGCCAAAGGCTGCATACGTTGTCGCAGCAGATCGTTAAAGGGCATCGTATCAGCTCGGCCCCTTGGATCGTACAGAGGCTCCCCGGTGTTGTTTAGGGTAAGGCTGAACTTGTGAGAAGCTAAGTGTAATGACGACGTGTCACCCCAATTCACAGTACAAGCTTTCCCACGACTGCTCACACCTCCCCCCAATGCACGCGCAGAGAGAAATATTGTTTAGGAAAAGGAAGCGTCACACGCCTTCCCCAACTCCCTCTCTATCTCGAGTAAAACTAGTGAGGTTGGAAAGGCGGCTCAGTTACTTCCATCCGACACTGTGTGAGACCCCCCCTGAATCGGCCGGTGCAACTCAGCAGATCCTAAAGGCCTGACCCATGGCCATGTTTTAAATGACATAGCCACGCCCTGGAACGTGCACCGAGGCCATGAACCCATGCCACGGAGAGTGCGCTTAAGATAGCCCAAAATCCGACCAAGAAAAAAGTGTCGCGAACCTGGATTGAACAGGTGACCTGTAGAAATGAGACCGCGATTGGCTTCACTCTATCGCTCTCCCAACTGAGCTATCACGACTTGGAAGGCGCGGATTGTGCGGTTAGCCAGGGTCATCTCCTGTGCCAGCAGATATGAATACTCTGACCGGAGTGCTCGAGGGCCCAATGTGAACATCTAAAGGTTGAGCTTTGAACGTTTGAACTAGTACACAAACGGGAATACCCTATTAGGTCTTTGCCGTGAGCGTCGCTCCTTCACCGTGATCTCCTCTCCCCAAATTCAGTCTGCTTGATGGAAGGACCGTTCCAATCGCCGCGCCGAGAGCTTACTGGAGACGGGGTGCCGGATGATGGTTGTGCTGAGCGAAGAGCCGTTGAGCGCCCCGGCCACCCGAACTGCCGGGGGGACCCCAAGAGCTCCAGCGTGGATAACTGGCGGTGACGTTTGCGGTCTCTTGGTGGGGTGATAGGAAACACGCCGATGACAGCGACCCAGAAGTCTGAGTGCAAAGATGGAGCTAAGGTTCATGATACACGCGTTTGATAAAATCTGATAAACGTGTCATCACTCCTCAAAAACGAGGTGAGGGCCTGGAGGAGACGGGTGACCCCGCCACGTGTTGTTTTACGTTAGGAACCATGTCCTCTAACAAACCAAACCCACTTCCACTGGGAGATGTCCTCCGGGACCTCGCAATCTTACGTGCTTCAGACGTTGATCTGTCGGATGGGACACCCTTCCCGGATGCAGAGTCCTCTGATAGCGCGAACGAAGCTGATGGCACCCGAAAGTCGGTCCAACAGTCTTATCAGTTCGGGAGGGAGGCAAGAGAAGCGCTAAAGGTCCACCAACGAGGCGATGTCGATAAGGAGGGGGACAAGTTGGACGCCTTGCGTAGTCAGCTGGAGGAGCTGCGAGACGGAGCGCGGAACGAAAACACAAAAAGGTCTGTCATTTAGTTCCGTCCACGGCCCTAAGCTTGGTTGGCTGACATGCTGCGGAATGGCTACACGGTTGTAGTGGAGACTAGATTGGATAAGAAAGCGAAATGTAATGGTCACTACAAAAGTTTTGTTATCAATGAGCGGTGTTCGGGGTCCTTCCTCCCCGTCGTCTAATTAGTCCTGTGCCTCGTGTCGGTTGAAAAGGCTCCAGTCCATACGTCAATCGCCTTTTTCCTTAGGACCGTCTCCTTGACGTCTGACGACCACCACACCGTCTATCCCCAGACCGGTGTGCGTGCTAACGACCCTAGGCTTGAGATTGTCGGCCACGACGACGCTCCCCGTCAGCACCACGACGATGTTTGAACCACCACCACTCCAGCTCGCCTTGTTCGCGGCCAGGGTCATCGCCCCCGCCCTCATTTTCCTTTCCGCCCTCTCGGTCATCCCAGCTAAGCCATCCTCAAGCTCGCCCTCACCAATCACCTCGGTGGTCGTCAAGTCCCAGGTGCCTCGTCGGGGACTGATCCTGTCATTTCTCACCCTTGCCTCCTTCTCCTACTTTTCCGATGGCCTCACTTTTGTAGTATACGCGGTTCTCAAGAAACATTGGCCACCCTTGACTGCCATCGAAATCAGCGCCGTTTTGGGAATACTTGCCTACGGTGGACTAGCTGCTCTTGGAGCGTACAAGGACATCAACGGCGTCAACATCTGGTCATTCGCTTCCGTCAAATATGCAATTTTGTTCGCCCTTCTATTCGACATCGCACAAGTGGTTTTGCTTGCGGTCACGTTTAAATCAGGTTTGTCCGAATCCACTCTTCCTTTTTCGACAGCGTGATCAACCCCAGTTTCAGTGACCATACCTGCCGTGTTGCACATCGCATTCCCTGCTTTCCGTGTTCTACTCTTGATCCCCCTCTTCTTTGCACTCCATTACCCTCGCGTTGAGTTCGCTCCCGCTGAGAACGCTGAAGAACGTGAGGCGCAACCCACGGCCTCGAGCTTTCTGATTGCTCCTCAACCGATCCGAGCTTCGACCGGCCTCAATTCTCTGTCCGCCAAGTACGGGACATTCAGTGACCGTTCCCTCGCACCAAGTTCGAACCCATCGACTCGCGCCCCTACCCCAGTTCCACAACATGCCGGTCCCTCCAAAAAGAAACAGAAGGACGAAGTGACCCACAATCCATCATGGAGCGAGTTCCGGCAGCGCCTGAGGAACATCACACCCTATCTGTGGCCATCCAGAAGCAGGTCACTCCAGGGGATCGCCGTGAGCATCATGATGTTGTGTGTCTAGTTGCGATATCTGCTCACCTCCATCCAGGGCATCTGTATCCTATTGTTGGCTGTTGGTCGCGTTGTAAACGTCTTCCTCCCTTTGACCCTTGGAAAATTGGTCAGTGTCTTCGAGAAGGACGACGGAACTTCCTTCTGGCCATACCTCCTTACCTACATTGGTCTGCGATTCCTCCAAAGCAACGGTGGCATCGGCGCACTTCGTGACGTGAGTTCACGAATCCTGGACCCTCCAACAAAAAATTAACCCAGTTCTCCTCCAGACACTTTGGGGGCCCGTGATGCAATATTCCGATCGTGGTACGTATCCACTCCATTCCTAGTCCGACCATGCACCTGATTCTTCGCACCAGCTATGTCTCAGCTCGCTTTCGACCACCTCTTGAATCTTTCTCTATCTTTCCATGTCCGTCGCAAGACAGGGGAGGTGTTGAGGATTCTTGACAGAGGTGCAGCTATCAACCGCACTCTTGAAGTACGTACTTTCGTGACTGCGATAGGGTTCTGTTGACGAACAAACGCATAGCTTATCCTGTTCAATATCGTTCCTACATTTGTCGACATTATCATCGCGCTCATTCTCTTCGCTTTCATCTTCGACTGGACGCTGACCGTTGTCATCGCAGTCGCTGCGAGCGCATACAGTGCGTCTCCAATTTACCATCACTAACCCAAGCTAAATTCGTTTCCCAGTTGTCGCCACTGTTGTCCTGACCCGTTGGAGGACTAAGCTCCGCAGACAAATGAACGATAGGGATATCATCACCCGAGGGATCCACACCGACTGTCTCCTGAACTATGAGACCGTAAAGTACTTCAACGGAGAGCAGCACGAAGGCGAACGATACCGCACCGCGGTTGCTGAATACCAGGCTCTTGAATACCACGTTATCGGTAAGCTCCATCTTTGAAGTAACCGCCGTTCACTCATCCTACCTCCAGTTTCCCTCAACTTGCTCAACCTTGTCCAAAACTTGATCCTCGTATGTCCCACTCTCCCAACTCTGTCCCTTCCTTGGCCTGACACTCCACCAGACTCTCGGTTTTCTCGTTGGATCGATAATCGTGGCCCTACGAGTCACGAATGGAGAGAGTTCCGCCAGCGATTTCGTCATCTTTATCTCGTACCTCGTTCAACTCTATGAACCCTTGAACATGCTCTCCTCCATCTACCGTTCCATCAACACCGCCCTCGTGGACACTGAGAAGTTACTCAAACTCCTCAACGAACCAGTCAGCATCAAAGATAAACCCAATGCTCCGGATCTCATTGTCACCAATGGAGAAATTGTGTTTGGTTCGTCGATTTCTTGGTACCTAATTGATACGTAACTTACCCCTTCTATGTTTCTATGCAGACAACGTCAGCTTCTCGTACGACGATCGTATTACTGCTTTGGACAGGGTCTCTTTCAAGGTCCCCAAGGGTTCATCGGTTGCTCTCGTCGGCGGCTCGGGCTCTGGAAAGTCCACTATCCTGCGACTCCTCTACCGATTCTATGATCTCAAGGAAGGTCAGGGGAGAATCTTGATCGACGGCCAGGATATACGGGATGTCACTCAGTCCAGCTTGAGGAAAGCCATCGGCGTCGTCCCGCAGGATAGCATTCTGTTCAATGCAAGCATCAAGTACAATATTGGTTACGGCAGGCTTGGTGCCTCGGACGAGGAAATCATCGCTGCGACCGCCGCCGCTCAAATGCATGAAAGGATCTTGAGTTTCCCTGACGGATACGAGACGAAAGTTGGGGAGCGTGGTGTCAGGTTGAGTGGTGGAGAGAAACAGCGCGTGGCCATCGCCAGGACCCTGTTGAAGAACCCACCTGTTCTTCTACTCGACGAGGCTACTAGCGCCCTCGATACTTCTACGGAGAAGGACATTCAGAAGGCTCTGGAAGACTTGGCCCAAGGGCGTACCTCCCTGTCCATCGCTCACCGTCTCTCGGTACGTTATCATTTGGTTCATCCCTTTCACGCATGCTGATCACATGCACGCACCTTTTCAATAGACCATCGCTACCGCCGATCAGTACGTGTCTTCTAGCCCCTCGATAGTACAGTTGCTTATGTACTCCGCAGGATCCTGGTTCTGAAGGAGGGTTCCGTGACTGAACGTGGGAACCACGCTGAATTACTCGCCCTGAACGGCATGTTTGCGGAGATGTGGACCGATCAGGTTTCTGCTTCCGACGCCGCCTCTACCGTCGCAAAGAGACAGTCCGTGGTTGCTGGTTACGAGGTCGAACAGGACACCACCGCACAGGATGTGACTGAGAGCGGAGATGCGGCAGAATACGAGGCAAATCACTCTGGTGTCGCTGCTAACATCAAATTGGCTGAGAACGACGCGAACGCTCCTGTGGATTTCCCGACCACCGACCACGACCACGAACCGGAGGAAGCCCCTGTTAAACCCAAACGAGAGCCTGTCGTGGAACGTGAACCCTCGCAGCCAGTCTCATTCCCTAGCACTACTGCTTTCCCCGGCATTGGCGACACGGATTCACGTCACACCCAGTCCATTGCAAATGGTTCCCGCCCGCAGAGCCCAGGAGTGACGTTTGAACCACAGCCCCCACCATCCAGGAACGAAACTCCAGATCCAGATGCAGAACCAAAGAGGAAGCGCACCGCATCGCAGAACTTCCAGCGTCTCGGCAGGAGAATCTCGATTGGAACCAGGAGGGCCGGTTCCGCTCTGGCCATCCCAATCCAGAACATCCCCGGTCTCAAACGCGAGGGTACTTCAACCTCGATCAGCAAGGATGAACCCATTACGGACGCGCCTGCCACCGGCAGCCCCTCGCAGAGCTTGAACGAAATTGCGAAGGCGAAGAAGCTGAAGAAGGATAAGAAGGAGAAGCGAAAGACGCTTGGTTGAGACCGCCTCGGGCCGTGTTCCAATTGGTGATATCGCATCTCTGATTCTCGTCGTTTTCGTACATGAAGGACAGAGCCGATTCATCTTTTTCTCTCATTTTCGTACTACGTACAGCATGTTTCCCCCTTGTGTTCGATCGCATCCGTTTCTCTTATCGCCGTTACCCAATTCGATGTAGTCGGCTCATCATGCATGGTTTATTACACTACGCCTTGTATGTACATATACACCCAAACACCCCTGCTTGTCTTTTCGCAAATGATGTTCGTATATGTCTCGGTCAAGCCACGGGACTGGATGCCAGTAAAGGAAAATAACAAGGACAAATAACAATTACCGGAGTTTGAAAGAGGGGATATAAACCTTGCGCTGAGATCGCTCTCCCCCCTCTCTTCTTTCCCTACCCCCACAACTCATCCACTTCGGTGTCTCTGCCTGTCCTGTGCTTTGATTCTGGTTCGGTATTAGTACGAGAGAACGCCGATAATCATGTCTGCCAAGCTATATGTTGGGTCGGTTGTCTCCCCTCTCGTCGCTTCCCCATCTCCCTTTTTCCGATACTGATTATCTTGCCTTGTTTTCCCCTGTCCCACTCCGCCCCTCCTTCCCCCGTCCCCCCCTTGGTCCACGATTACTCTCCTTTCATGTTGCTTGAACCGTTGTGCCCTTGTCTGCGTCTCGGTTTTTGACAATATAGAAATTTGAGCTGGAACACTACAGATGAAACGCTGCGCACCGTCAGTATTAGTCCAACGCGTTCCTCCTGATTCCGTGCCCTGATCGTGTTTTGTTTCTTGATCGCTCGTGTTGGCTCCCGTTCGTGTCCGTCTCGAATGTTGTCTCCGATCCATCGTTGTCTCGGGATCGCCCCTGCAGGCTTTTGGAGGTTACGGCCAGGTTCTCGATGTGTGTACCGATTTGATTTTATCCATTGCTCTCTTCGCATGTCACTTGTCTCTACGATGGCGCACCAGTCGGGTTGATCTCGAAGCGCCATGTAGCACACCCACTCAAAGATGAAGTGATCGAAGACTTCTGATCGATTTCGCTTTGCGGGGTGATCCATCACGGCGTCGCTGATTATCTTTTTCTTCCCGCCAGTCAATCGTGATGCGCGATCGCGACACAGGCCGCTCTCGTGGCTTCGGTTTCGTCACCTTCAGCAGCAACCAGGAGGCTGAGGCCGCCATCGGAGGTCTCAACGAGCAAGAGCTTGATGGCCGAAGGATCAAGGTCAACCTTGCCAACAGCCGTGGCTCTGGCGGTGGCGGTGGCGGTGGAGGTTTGTTTCCCTGCCATAACAACTTCACGCTCTCTCGCTTACCCCATACGTCTTAGGATACAGTGGAGGAGGAGGAGGAGGAGGATATAGCCGCGGCGGTGGCGGAGGAGGCTACGGCGGCGGCGGGTACGGCAACCAAGGTGGATATGACCGTGCGTCATGTGTTTGAGTTTGTTTATTCACTCTTACGGTGCTTTACAGAAGGAGGAGGATACAGTAGCGGTGGTGGAGGGTATCAGCAGCCATACGGCGGCTACAGCCAAGGATACTAAAGTCAGCTCCCTTTTCCTACTGGTTGTCCTCGACGCTGACGATCCACCAGATCTGACACATTGGCGCGGCCTGCCATGTCCATTCTCCCCTGCATCGTCCCTTGGTTCAGGTCCATGTCTGGGTCTCCTGTTTGCGAAAAAAAATTCCTAGGGTTTCTCGTGTACCACTAGTGCCACATTTCCCCTTTCTTCTCATTCACCACGCCGCGTCCTTCTTTACATGTATGTCAATAGCTGTGTACCTTTGGGAAACACTGTAAACTCACCCTGTGTCAAAACTCGCGTCCGACAAGTCGCTTATGTGTTGGTGCATCGCCGCCACCTTCGGTAAGCCGCAATTCACGCCGTAAACGACCGCGCATTCCGCCCACGAGGGCCTACTCGGAGTGACTTTTTTTTTTTTTTTTTTTTTTTAAGTTTAAATTTCATTAGGGGCAAAGGGAAATGCGATGATAAAATGTCAAAAATACAGTTGAGAGCGGGTATCTGTATCCCAAAAACAAAGCGGGTGTTTCTACGAAGGGGGAATAGGGAGGATGAGGACGGATGGACGGTAGCAAATGCATGCTGGGGAGGGGAGCGGTAACCTCTATATTGGGCACTCCACGTGAATCGAAATCAACCCCCGTGTATCAATTTGTTTGAGATGGTGGGCTATACACTCCTTCGTTCTGGTCGACGACTGGCGAGACCCCGCCGCGACCATGAGTCGTACGCTCTTCAGCTTCACAAACCTCGTTTGCGTCAGCGCACTCCAGAGCGAGGACCAATCAAACCGATCAAAATCATCCGGAGTGAAGATGTCGGTGATTCCGAGGTCGATTTCTTCGACGTGCGGGGAGGATATTTGGGATATCACGAGGGGGATCCAGGGGAGGGTGCCTATCCCAGCGAAGAGGAAGTTGAGTGACTGGAGGTCTGTACAGTGGGATATTGTCGGGAAAAGATCTGCGCTGCCTGTGTTCGGGAAAGGGGGCTAGGTAAGTACGGGCGCTCCACCTTGGAAGTGAAATGAAGGGACTAAAAGTGGGGGTCTCGACGGCCGAGATGAACGGGGAGGGAGAGCGGTGTTTTCTGTATTGATCGCTTCCGTCCTGTTCATCGAGAAATAGGGGGAGGTGACGGACTTACCGTCTTTTGAATCCGGTGCTGTCGGTAGGAGTGCATACGACACACTCAAATGGCGCAAATTCGACCCGACAGCCGGAAGCAGGCGGGTGATGGCCGGGCATTCAATGTGTTGTTGGAAAACGACAAGGAAACCGACGTGGGTGCAGAAACCTTCGGATACGAGCCAATCTATCACTACCGGCATGTGGACCGACGAGTAGTAGATGATCACGAGGAACTTGAGCTCCGGGCGGGGGACAGAGGGAGGTCTGGGGGTATACACGTCGACTTGGTCGAAGGTTATCGTGTCAATTCGAAGGTTCTCCAGCAAAGGACACGACCACACGAGTTCGACAAATGGGCTGAAGTTGGAGAAGTGGCACATGCTGAGTTGCACAACTTTGGCGGTTGACAGAATGGGATAGATGCTGGCCAGGAAACCGTCTTCCCCAAAGTTTGCACCGACGAACGTGAGTTGTTGGAGAATTCTGAGCGTGGAGAATATGGGGATTAGAGTTTCCGTCATCCATTTCGCTTCGGCCGCCTTGGAACTGTCATTATTCCGGTCTGTTGGGAACTCGACCGTCAGGTCAACTATGCAGGATGTGATAGCTGGGGAACCCTTGAGAAACTCTGCGTAATCGGTTCCGTCACCGGAATAGCGCAGGACCACACGGTTCCAGAGCTGGAACCGGCTGGCGGGGAGCCATGCCTTGCAGGTGAGGCTGCACGCCTTGAGAGCATCCCGCTCGTCATGGAGGAAGTCGATTACCCTGTCCGACAGCTCTGGTGGAATGCCAGAGTGGACGGGTGAGGATAGAACTTGTGGGGAGGTGGCTTCCACAATGATGGCCATGGCTTGGGTGGCAAGTTAACACTCGGGGGTTGAGAGATGGAATGGTGGATCTGTGCTCACCAGGGCTTGGAATGAAGCTGGGATTCGCGTAGAAGTAAAGGGTGCACCCTCTTGAGTTAAACCTTTAGCGAACGCAGACTATGTTCGGAAAGTGTGATCTGTGGCAGAGATGGTGGGGGTGAGTTGAAGAGCTTTTGAGTGGATCTGGATGGAACTGACGTGGAAAGGAAGCTATCGAGTGATAGGTTGTGGATAGCAAAGAACAGGCTGGACTTTGAAAGACTCTGGGGGAGGAGGAACGTAAACCATGGTCGTGGGTGTTTTGTCGAGGCGTTTGCGTTCGTGAGAATTTAGTCATTAGAATCATGTGCCATCAAGCGTCTGATCACTGCGATGGGCTCTCGAGCTGGATGGCACTTAATCCGACAATTTGGATCATCCGCACTCAACCCTCATACGGGGGTTTCGTGTACACAGGACGGTACCCGCAAACATTCAACCTCCTGACCGAACGCACATTACGTTACCAATACCCGGAAGGACGGTCCTGTTATCGCACAATGATGTCGAAAGTGTTTCATATGGAGACCTCTATCTGTTACAAACACGTCCAGATTACATACAAACCTCGGGAGAGACTCGCCAACAACATGAATGAGAGGAAGGTCGAAATGGATCATCCGAGTCTTCCCGTAGCCCCAGCACGACCTTCCCCATGCTCCATGAAGTTCCGTAGAACCTTCCGTTCGTTCGATCACAATGCCCCATATACGGCTTTCCCGTCCATAACGGTGGCCAGCACCTTCGTTTTCAAGACTTGGTCAGCAGGCACTTCCATAATGTCTTGCGAGAACACGACGTAATCGGCTCGTTTACCAGGAACGATCGAGCCCAGGATGCTGTCGGTGAACGATGCGTAAGCAGGATCGATAGTTATTCCTAAAATGGCTCCAATATCAGCTATCCCTTGCTCGAAAAAAGATTTAGAGGTCGTGAAATGGTCTCTTCACCTCTTAACGCTTCTTTGCGACTGATCCTCTGCTCGGGGAACCAACCTCCGGGCCCATGGGGTGAACGCCCGTCAGGTGACACCCGCGTTATCGCTGCGTAGAACCCAGCTAGCGGGTTTATATCCTCTACTGGCGTGTCAGAGCCCAACGTGATCCTGGCCCCTTCGTCAATGATGGATCTGAATGCATACAGTCCTTTGACCCGCTCCGGTCCCTACTCATATTGTATCAGCGGTCCCGCGAGCCGAATGACCCATCGGACAAACAAAAACTCACAAGTCGGCTTTCTGCATACCACATGTCACTGATGCTGTAATTAACAAAGAGTTAATGTCGAAGGGTCATCAGAAATCGTTTACGTCCTCGACTTACGCATGAGTAGGTTGGACGCTAGCGATGACTGAATTCCCCCGTTGATCAATACAACTTCTGAAGATGGAAGGACCGGGAGACTTACCTCCGAGCTTTCCGAGCCGAGCCATATCCCTCCTCGTCATGATTTGGGCGTGCTCGAGTCGCGGACGCAGGGCAGTGACGTTCGTGGTCTTGAGCGCGTTCTCGAACACGTCCAGGACGATTGCATTTGCTCGATCTCCGATTGCGTGAATGTTCTGAAGAAAAAAAGGGAATAAAGTTAACACGAAAAGAATGTGGACAAAAGTCGTCGGACTGACTACTTGCCACCCGTCGCGCAGGAAATTTGGGATGATCTCGTTCAGAACCTCGGTAGATAGGCGCATGAACCCGCGAGTCTCCGGGTTGTCCGAGTATGGTTCGTACAGCTGCCGAAAAAAAGAGCGCGTCGGCATACAATCGGAAGCGAACAGCACTATGACATACAGCTGCTCCTCCAGATCTTAAAGCGCCTAACATCTAAAGTCAGCGAATGGTCACCCCACACTCATCAGATCTGCTCACCATCGCCGAAAATTTTAACGCTGCGTGAAGTGAGACGGTGGTTGCCGGCAGCGACGACCTTTGCTGAGGTATTGCCCCAATAGGGGCCGTTTTCATCGAAATATCGCATCCCATAGACGCGCAGCTAACGTCATACATCAGCACCACATATCGAATGCTCCAACGTGAAAGACATACTGGCAGGTTGTTATTCGTAGCTTGTCTGTAAACCAATCAGCACGCGGGCGGGGGGACGCAGAGATTACGTAGAATGCTGACCGCTCGAAGAATTTTAATGAGATAGGACTGAAACCTGCATCGTGCACGGAAGTCAGCCCCACAGCGTGTGCGTCCTTGACCATGATTGCCCATCGCTGGAGAAGTTGCTTTTCGGTCGGAGATGGTCTGGGAACTAGGTCCTGGGCATTGTCCAAGAATACGCCTAGCAGTGATGGATCAGGCAATCCCGGTCTCGTGGCATCGGCAGGGCACACTCACCTGTGGGATTTCCTATCTCATCGCGAACGATGTGACCGCCCTCAACGTGGGCAGGGATCGGCGCCATGGCGTCCAAAATTTTCTGTGACACCCAGAGGGCGTGGCCATCCTTGCTCTGGAGCACCACGGGGCGTCCACGAATGACAGGGTCGCTTTCCATCTCCTCCTGCATCGCTCGTGGTTCAGTTGACGGTTTCGCGTGGATCAGAAACTAGGCCCACCGTAGTTGGCCACTGTTCCGCAGGCCATCTGGTATGATCCCACCCCCAGCCCTCGACAAAGTAGGATGTGTTGTGATAGATCGTCGGGTCCCCCTTAATATAGTTGGAAACGTGCTCCACGGCCTCTATAGTTTGTTGTGAAGGTCAGGCGAGTGCGTTCTGGAGCTGGCATGACGCAAGGCAGGGGCCTCACCGAGTGCGTTCCGGGCGTTCTCCATGGGTATCTGCCTCTGAGCGCCATACTCGAGGGCGTGGACGTGCGAATCTGTGGGACGGGATATTAAGAATGGGGTGATGTGATATGGAGGAAGGGAGGGGGTAGATTTACCTGTGAGTCCCGGAACGACAATTGCACCGGGCTTGATGTGGATCAATTTGTATGATGAATACCGGACTGTGAGGTCGGCTTGGGGAAATGAGCCATGAGAGGATGTCCTGAATTGGTTTATGATGGGTTCATGTGACATACCACGGGCACCAGTGTCGACGATGAAGTCACCGCGGACGGCCATGCACTCGACCCTAGAGTCATCATGATCGACAGAGTAAATCTTTTCTGTGCCAGGGGGGGAACAGAGGATGTAGGAGGAAGCCGACGACGTGGAATGGAAGGTGTGGAGGAAGAGAAGGAGGGTGACGGATAACGCGAGCGAAGCGGTTAAAATGAAACCACGAGTGACAGTGCTCGCCGGTGGCGGGTTCGATAGTGGAGGGATGCTGGAACCCTTCAACTTTTTCGGGGAGGTCTTTGCGGACGTCGCCGGACTCGGCTGGCGCTGCCTGAGCTCGGAGTCGGACATTGGGGAGAGGGAGGAGGGGGGAGGGGGGGTCGTTGGGGGATTAGGGTGCCCTCGCAGGTGTATATACGAGCTGGCCTTGAACTCATTGGCGAATTCTGATCCGAACACCCGGGCTGTTTTCACTACGAACGGCCAAAGAGAGAGAGTGGACGGTGGTGATTTCCTGGGGGGCTTCTTGCATACAAAACCTTTGGTCGTTTGATTTGCGAATTAGTCGCCAGATAGGCGATGGGGAAAAATCTGCGCGTCAACTGTCCACTGTCAACCCAACAACTGGTTCTCGCTCAACGTGCAGAAACCCGAGCGTCTCCGAAGGTCGGTTTTGTCTGATAGTCTGTCTGATATGTCCAGCGTTCATCACGAGCGCCTTGCTATACACGAGTGTTCCACCTCCTCATCCGTGAGCGCGTAGTCGCCACCCTCGAAATAATCCCCCCAAAAGAACAGACGGCAGTCCGGTTAATCACCGACCTCGTCTGCGAACCGCGTCCAAATCGCGCAAAGACTTTAAAGCTTAATATTTACATATCAGAAAGACCCTAATTGATCTTGATTGGCCCCTTTCGTATAAGTATCCACCTCAGCGCCCGCCTGTCTCGTCGGCATTTTGCAAACGCCCACTCAAGTAAGTAAGGGGCAACTGCTTCATTTTTTTTCACACTTTAACTCCGAAAGACGCTGCGTCACATGGTCATGTGAGGTAATCATCTCAAGACGCGTCCTCGACGCGACGAGTCACGGTGTGACCAGCCGCGTCTCCACTGACCGCCATTCGTCCCACTCGTTACAGCCCCCACCCGGACGCCTTTCTTTTGCTTGGGTGCCCCGGTTTACCTTCACCTGGGAGCGTACTTAGATTTCATCTTTACTTGAGGGTATGTCCCAAAATATCAACCCCCGCGGTCAGAAGCGCAAGCCAGAGGATGGCCAAAGCTCCCCCGGTCACCTAGATAAGAGATTACGCGAGACAAACGTCCCTGGTCATGACCCTAACGGTGAATTATATTGGGTTGTCCAATGGTGCGCTGGGAGGCAGGCATTTACGTTCCTGTATTAACCGGTGTTTCCCAGGCGATCGCCCCAGCACAAGAAACACAAGACGTGGGACGGAGACGGCGTTCTAATCGTTCGCGGATTGACTTACTTCAAACTCTTGGACCAATCTAGTACAACGTGCGAAATCAACGACGTTCTTGTTGACGCTGAACCAAACCATCTCTATACCAGGCTCGCCTCGGGACCACCGAATCCTATTCCAACCAAACTTGAGAGTGGTACATGCCTTAAATGGGGCGACAAGGAAGCCCATTTGGATTTCCCTATCACCCACCAGGACTTCTTGTCTGGGAGGCATTGCTCCCCAATTCACACCCTGGACGTGGATACTGCTCCCGTCCGGACATCTGCACCTTCCATCAAACAGTTCGTACCACCAAAGCAGTTTCGCCCTCTGGCGGCCATAGGTTCTTCTAGTGCTAGGAGGAAACCGATTTCACTACACCCCGTCAACTTGATCAAGCCACCTGCCAACCCTGTCAACAACGCTCAGAGCTCGTCGAAGGCGCTGCCCGATTCATATTGGTCCGCCCAATGGTCCGTTGGGGAACCTCCTTTCGTAACACTTGAATGCTGAAGTTCCTGCAGGCGGAAACCCCAGCAAAAGAAACACAGGACTTGGGATGGGGACGGTTTTGTTACGTGCACAGAAGGAGGGCTTCTGCGGCTCATATCAGAGTCTGGGAAAATGTGAGAATTTCCACGCTAGTCCAGAAAGTCAAACGTTGACCGACGCGCTGGGCGAAGACTCGGCACAAAGAAAGCAGACAAACCGCCAGTTACCGGACAAAACCTGTTCATTGGGGCTCGTGAGGTCGAATTAGAATCCCCCATCGCCCTATCCGAGCTACCAACAGTGACCGGCATCGATCTTTCCGAGCAAGAGGCGCTTGACCCCGAAGTCGTCCCATCTCCAACCCCGGGAGATAATAATGACGATCGGGAAGCAAACAACTCCTCAATCACCACCGTTGCCTCGCAGTCCTTTAAGGCTTTTGTCTCTCCCACTTCGTTTTATGCCAAACCTCCGGAGAAGGAAAAGCGGAAGCCTTTGTGGGTCTCATGTTCAATTCTGTGACGCGCTCACTCACCTCTGGTGTCATAGGCACGACCCAGACGCTGAGGATGCAGTTGTGATGATCAGCCCCTCAAAAGACCACGAGGCCAAATTCAATCCGAAGTTCGTCTTTTCGAGAGCCTGATGTTCTCATGGGATGTCCCGAGCGCTCACCCTGCGCCTGATTTATGACAGGAAGCTAGACATTATCCCGGTGGTAATAGACCGCATACTCTCAAGAAAATTGCGGCCACATCAGATCGAGGGGGTGAAGTTTTTGTACGAATGCGTAATGGGATACAGAGGTCATGGTGGTCAGGGTTGTATCCTGGCAGACGAGATGTAAGTTTCGAGTCTTCGGGCCCGGTTTGGATCCATAACTAACCATATTCTGGCCTATAGGGGACTGGGAAAGACTTTACAGGTAAGAAGACTTGAATCGGCACGCGCCAAGTTAACCCCTCACTTGTTTCGCACGCAGACGGTTACCCTTATCTGGACCTTGCTAAGTTAGGGTTGTGCTAAAAGTGCCTCCGGGGGTATTGAATGAGGTTTTTCAGGGCAGAATCCGTACTCCGCACCAGGGCCTGTGATCCGAAAGGCGCTCATTGTCTGCCCAGTTTCCTTGATAAACGTAAGTCGTTGCTCCTCCTCTCGTTAAAACACGCCCGACGCGTTCTCTTTTGGTGTAGAACTGGAGGTCCGAGTTTTACAAATGGTACTTTCCATCCCGCAGCATAAGGTTGAAGGCGCTCACGGGTACACCGTGTAGGTTAGGAAGGGACCGAGTAAGCATTCTGACTGGAGACAAGGATAAATCGCAGATCAAACTTTTCCTCAATTCGTAAGTGCGAGTCATTGGGGTGGGCCCCCTCATGCGGTACACGGCGCCTGACCCACTCCCAGCAAACATCAAGTCCTGATCATCGGATACGAGAAGTTACGGTCAATCATGTACGGTGGTTCCTGGTCCCTCGAACTCAGGCGTCAGATAACTGACCAACGGCATAATTCAGCGAGGATCTCTCGTACTGCCAGTTGAGCTGTCTCCTCACTTCTGGCGCCGTAGGCAGCTGAGCCCAATCTTCCTCTAGGCCACCGATCGGGCTGATTGTATGCGACGAGGGTAGGCTACCACCAGATCTGGGTGAACTCCATCTGACGATGTTTACAGGTCATCGGCTGAAATCTGCCAATAATAAAACTTCCAGAATGTTCGACGCTCTGAAAACTCCACGGAGAATCATTCTGTCGGGAACTCCCATCCAAAATGATCTGGGCGAGTTTCACGCCATGGTTCGCTCATATGATCCCGCCAGTTTCTCGCGAACTGATTGTGAATTCAATCAGGCCGAATTCTGTAATCCCGGACTTTTAGGTACCGTCTCGTGTTCAGGAGTCACCACCATGATCGCTAAGGGCGTGCAGATGATTACAGCGCCTTTCGAAAGAAGTACGAGAATCCGATCCTCAAGAGCAGGACGCCCGGGTGCACAAAGGCTGAAGCCAAGGTTGGAGCGACAAAACTAAAAGAAGTACGTCGCCCAGTCGAACCAATCGATCCATTATCTGACTAAACTTCACGTTAGTTGCTCAAAATCGCCCAAAGCTTTGTGCTCCGGAGAGAAGCAAACCTCCTCAAGAAATACCTTCCTCCGAAATGTAAGTTCCCGGTTAGGGGTTCGAGCGAAGACTTACACCAGATCAAAGATGAATACGTAGTATTCATTACGCCCACACGCGTTCAGACGAAGATTCTGCTGAAAATTCTCAACAAGGATATTCTGGACCCGTTGATTAAGAACAACATGACGGACTCCTTGGCAATGATGGGCTTGTTGCAGAAGATCTGCAATAGCCCTATCCTCCTAAAGGCCACTGTAGACAAGAACAAGGGGAAGGAGAAGAACCAAGATGCGAACGCTAGCGCTATTCTCGATGCCCTAGCATATCTTCCAGCGAGACCGCAAGTGGAGGATGTCTCACTCAGCGGTTTGACCCGTTTGTTCTCCCGATCGGAACATACGCTGATGCTTCCATAGGGAAGCTTACGGCACTCGCTCGCCTTTTAAACACCATCAACGAGGTAATGAACACGTTCCCCAGTCCGTGCTCAGGCGTTGATCGGTCCGAATAGACTACCGACGAAAAAGTTGCTGTCGTCTCGCATTGGACCTCAACGCTCAATATCATCGAGGCGTACTGCAAAAAGAAGTCGTACACTTATCACCGGCTCGACGGGTAAGCTCGATACCGGCATTCGCTCACGCTCATCCCGATTCCGAGACTCACTTGCCCAGATCCACACCAAGTCAAAAGCGCCAGGAATTCGTTAACGACTTTAACAAGGCGTCTCAGGCATCTCGCTGTACGTTTCCCACAGTTTTTGTTTCTCCTTGGGTGCCGAATAAGTCCCCCATTTTTCTAGTCATTTTTCTATTGTCATCGAAAGCGGGTGGGGTTGGGATAAACCTCATCGGCGCTTCGCGGTTATGTTTGATTGACGGAGATTGGAACCCAAGGTTCAACCCCTCACACGACCTCCAACGACGTCTGTTTTGGCGCTGAATCTACCTCCCTCTTGCGTTAGCCACGACCTTCAAAGTATGGCGCGTATCCACCGGTAAGACAGGCGTCTTTGGACTGGTTACGGATCTTGGGTGATTTTTGTCCCTCATCCACAGCGACGGGCAGAAGCGCCCAGTCTTTATTTATCGTTTCTTGACCGCTGGTACCATCGATGGTATGCAAACCTTTTGTTTCTGATACCTTGATGGCCGTGCTTAATTCTTCACCCGCTGGAAGAGAAAATCTTCCAGCGTCAGGTGACCAAGTTGGGACTTAGCGCGTGTATGTCCATCCTTCTTTCCGAGGTTGATGTTTATCAGACTGACATCTGGTGACCTGCCCATAGCGGTTATGGGGACGGTGAGCGTCCTAGGGTCTCACCTGATCCCCCTCGCTAACGGACCTTCGGCGGATTTTTTTAGGGTACCGCAGAATCGAGCTCCGATTCATTCACTACCCAAGACGTACGTATGGTTCAGGCTGGCGCTCGTGCTGTACATGGCGCTCATCTTCACATAATAGCTCCGTGATATATTCACATTCCATCCAAACACTAGTTGCCACACTCACGAGCTTCTCGATTGCCCGTGCGCCAGAGGAGACGCGGGTGGTAATGACAGTGGCTTTGACACCGAAGAAGAAGAAGCGGAGATGATGGAAACTGAACGTCGGATGTTGAAAGGGTTTGTCACAGCTGGGAGCTTGAGTTCAGAAGACATAGACGCGGTCGATAAATCGGTAAGCGGGCTACGGTGCTCGGCATCGGACCCGGGAGGAAAAAAGCTAACGCCTTCGATGTGTCACTGTTCACGACCCATAGTACGCGCTGAGGAAGAAGGCACAACTCGCGGCACTCGGAGAATGGACTCATATCAGCGGATTGCGACGGGGCTCGCGCGACAGAGTGCAGGATGAAATTCTCCAGAACCTCATGCACAAGTTTGATCCTGAACAACCTCAGCCGTCGTGCTTGGACGCGCTCTTAGCAATCGACTCGAAATCTGCTAGTCTGTCGGATTCCTCCGAAATCCCTGTGAACCAGGTCCCTGGTGGTACTGTGTCTTTTATTTTTGAAAGGTTCTCGGCCACGATAGAAAAGGAGAACGATAGTGAGCCTGGAAATGGGAGCTCTTCTTGATCTCGATGATGAACTCTACTTTTGCTATTCAATTCGTTGGGACTTTTTTGGGGTCCGTACACGCCTCGTGTCATACATACCTGTTTGCCCTACCTTAGACTACCACAAGGCTGACTATTAATGCTCACGACGATCGCACTTTTTCCCCTCATACATTTTGCATCAGTGTTTGATCATCTACTGGAGATCAACGGTCATCAGATTGATCCCGCAACCGCGGTGAGCCACACGAATGTATCGAGCCTGACTATAACTCCAGACAGAATCCCCAACCGGCCATTGCCTGGCTGTTTTGACGGGTGCGGTGTTGCCGAAGGGGGGAGAGAGGAGTATCAGATCTTCCCGTAAACGACCACGCCATCCATCACAGTGGCGAGGACGTCGGTTTTTAGGATCTCCTCCGCCGGTACCTCCATGATATCTTTGGAGAGGACGACAAAGTCCGCACGTTTCCCTGGTTCAATTGAGCCGAGGACGTTCTCGGTGAAGGAGGCATAAGCGGGGTCGATGGTGATTCCTACGACCGCCCGACGGTCAAACGTGCCCAAGACTTGGTGAGAACAGGTGGGAGAACTGATGTCACCTACCTCGAAGGGCTTCCAACCTCGTCACCCTTTGTTCGGGGAACCATCCACCACGGCCTTGGGGTGAATCCCCATCGTAAGATAACCTCGTGATGGCGGCGTAGAAAGTTGCCAACGGGCGCATATCTTCCACTGGGAAATCTGTACCGAGCGTCGTCCTCGCTCCGGCGTCAATAATCGACCGGAACGCGTACAGTCCCTTGACCCGTTCGGGTCCCTATTATTTGGAATCACAGAGGTAAGAGGTATGCGTCGAGGTGCAGATAACCGGGGTATGAGAATTACCAGACGGTGCTCAGCGTACCACATGTCGCTTATTCTACCGCCAAGTCAGCATCTCGACGTTCTTTGAGGGGGCTGCGATGGGACTCACACATGGATGGGTTGAACGCTCGCGATCGCTGCGCCTCCATTATTAACCACTGTTTCCGCGCCTCAGGCTATCAACCGGGTATACATACCTCCAGTTTTTCCGAGACGGGTGATATCTTTGCGGTCCATGATCTGGGCATGCTCTACGCGCGGCCGAATCGCGGGGACGTCCGCGTGCTCGAGCGCCACTTCGAGGGCGTCGAGGACGGCTCCGTTCGCTCTATCACCAATGGCGTGGACGCACTGGAGGCACACCGGGCCGGAGTCAGCGTTGGCGAAGGTAAACGTAGTGTGGGCGTACATACAACCTGCCACCCATCCTCTAGGTATCTGGGTATCATTTCATTTAGGGTATCCGGCTCGATTCTCATGAAACCTTGATTGGTAGGATCATCAGAGTATGGCGCGTAAAGCTAGGCGAAACGGAGGATCATGACAACAAAGAAGACGTAGGAGTGGGAAAACCTACCGCCGCTCCTCGAGACCTCAACGAGCCTGCGAAAAAACTGCTTTCAGTGCCATCCAACGGTCGGTCATATTCTCTTTTTTTACGAACCGTCCACGACGAACTTGGCACTCCGAAGGGTGAATCTGTCGCCTCCAGCTCCGAGTATCTTCTTGGTGGTGTTGCCCCAGTACGGAGCCTTGTCGTCAAAGTATTTCATGCCATAAACACGTAACTGCGGCGTGCGATCAGAATTTGCGTTAGAACGTAATGCGTAGGTATACCTACAGCGAGGTTGCCTCTCAACGCTTGCCTTGTAACCGAGTTGTGAGTGCACGTAACGCGGGAGAGTCCGATTCGCCTCACTTGTGGAAGAAGTCGATTGTATTTGGTTGGAGCAACGCGTCGTGGACGGCAGTCAGACCAACGGCATGAGCATCTTTGACTACCGGTTCCCAACGTTTCAACAGAGCCTCTTCCGTTGGTAGCGGGATTGGGATCAAATCCCGAGCGTTGTCTAGAAATACTCCTGGAAATTTGTTAGACAACTTGTCATGACGCTGTCCCGAGGCCGCTTCACCGATAGGTTTCCCCTGAGAATCTCTGATGATGACACCACCGTCTACCTTATCTGGAATCGGCTCCATGGCGTCGAGGATCTTCTGTGATACCCAGTAACCGTGCGCGTCCTTACTGCGAAGTGCGATCGGACGCCCACTAGTCACCGGATCCGCCTCCAGTTCTGCCTACGGAGAGAGAACTGAACCTTATCTTATCGAGCGGAACACCGGGTAACGTACCGTTGTGGGCCACCTCTCCACAGGCCATTTAGTTGTGTCCCATCCCCAACCTTCGATGAACGCACTCTTGTTGGTAAGAATTGCAGGGTCCGATTCAATGTATGCCCTGACTTTGGCGACGGCGTCTGCGTAACGCGAATCAGTATACGTTGGTGGAGAGTCGCGTAAAGACCACGTAACCCGCGCTCACCCGAGACACTCGTAGCACCTTCCAAAGGGAGCTGTTTTTGAAGCCCATATTGTAAGGCATGAACGTGGGAATCTGTGGGAATTCAGGAACTTAGGGGCTTTGAGTATGAAGGGGCAGTACCAACCAGTTATTCCTGGGATGACAATCGCGTTAGGCTGTACGAACTTGACGCGAATTCCAGGATGCCGGTCCCGCAATTCGGCTAGCGGAAGGCTCGGGTCGGTTTCGCGGAGACTCTGGGGCTCTTGACGTACTCACCATACGCGTTTGTATGGAGGAACCGTTCGCCCTTGACAACAAGGCACTGAGCCTTCGTGTCATTGGCGTCTACGGTGTAGATATTCGCTGTCCCGTGTGGTGAACAGAGCGCATAGCTAGCGTGTTCCGTTCCGCGGAAGTATCCGCTGACCCAAACCAGCGCACCCAGGCCCGCCAGCAGGGGAACGAAATGAGTGTGTCTGAGACGCCTCTGTCGTGGGCCGGGCGCAGGCTCTGGGAGAGCTTTCTTTTCCAAACCTTTCATTCTGGTGGTGGTACGACTCTCAGGAATTGGTCGGTACCGAGACTGACACTTCCAAGCATTAACCGAGGCACGGTTATCTGATAAAGGGCGACTCCAGGATTCCTTCGGGTACGGATGCGGTATATTTTTGTTTGGCGACGCGTCGGAGAGTAAACATGGTCCGTGCGCGCGTTGTCGGAGGTATATATCAGACTCGCGGACGAACTGGGATTCTTTACCACTCTGGCCTTTTGGCTTAGATCAAGTGTAGTATCTGTTCTTAATAGTTTAACCACTATTATGAAGGCACCGCCTTCATTATTGGTT
>Ga0307511_10000166_pt1 | contig 64455 bp, 76 predicted proteins | sample 13_EM_MG_FD_200266 | JGI IMG/M metagenome (GOLD analysis project Ga0307511, IMG submission 200266) | Populus trichocarpa ectomycorrhiza microbial communities from riparian zone in the Pacific Northwest, United States - 13_EM | ecosystem: Host-associated > Plants > Roots > Unclassified | place... | reverse complement strand
GGAGGATATGAGGGAGGAGCAGAAGAAGAGGGCTCTCGACGGTTGGGAGCGGATGAACGTGAAGAGGTCCCTCGAGGATTCTCTAAGGTGTGTCCTCCTTTACTTCTTTCTTGACGAGAAGTACTGATAGGATATTAGGGAGGGTCAGTTAGAGATTGCTGACTTGAAGGCTCGCGTTACATCCTTGGAGAGGATGGTTGAGAAGTTAGCCAATCCTCCTCCTGTTGTTCCGAGGGAGGTTGTCTTTTGTCCGGCTTCTCCTCCTCTTCCCGACATCGGCTTTCCAGATGAGATTCCCGGTCTGACCGTCAACCAGGCTGTTGTTGACCAGTATGTGGATTGGCAGTCTTACGATAAGACTTGGCCTCATGGTGGAGACGACGCCGATGATGAGTTGGACTTCGATGGATTGGGGGAGTCCGATAAGGAGAACGAGTGGGTCGTGGCTGCCTCTTCCCAGTAGATAGTCCTTTTATCGGTATTCCAATACTATCTGCTTTCCTCGTCTTGTTTGTGTGACTTTGAAGTGTGAAAAGATAAGATAAGAAAACGCCATGTCATGATTTGAACGAGTGTTTGGGCGCTTCAAACTTAGAAGAAAATGAGTGAAAAGGTGAAAATCGTGACACTTATGGTGCAAAGAACACTCAGCACCTCCAGCCAGAACAAAAACCTTTCCTCAAGGAACTGGTGCAAGACAGAGGTGATTTTGGGTGCATGGGCTGGTCCTTTGTGTGCACCAACAAGGTGCTTGTACCATGACTCACACCCATATCGCAATGCATCATCAATGTGTTCCCTGATTTTCTCCTGCAAACTATCAACTTCAGAGTTGGTGACAGTGTCAGGGATCTTGCACATATTCTTCTCCAACCTCTGGCACATCAGTTCAAGGCAGCCAATCAGGAGCTCTGAATGATGGTTGTGGGGGGAGATATAAAATCTCTGGTTGGTGCATCAGGTTGGATCAGTGACAAAGTCTGGAAAGGACTTGTGGAAGGGTCGAACAGGGTAATTGACATCCTGGAGGATGAGAAGTGAGTGAACTGATGATAGCCAGAGGAACACACTTGTGGGATTGATACCCAACAGAGCACCAATTGTAGATGGGGGAAGAGGATTCGCAGCAAGCATCACAGCACCAAGGACAGAACAGATTCCTGGATCATCACTTGGGTCATCTTGACTATAAGCTTCCTGAAGGATTGACGTGTAGAGTGAATCTAGGGTTTTGTCTGCCTTGAACTTGACCTTTCCTTCATATGCACTGCTCTCTGGTGACCGCAGAAGGCAATCCAGCTGCTCCATAGGGTTTTTATTTTTGTAGTCAATGAACTTAACTGTTGCAACAGCATAGACAAACAGTCCTGCTGCTTGCTTACAAATTTGGTCCAGCTGTTCTCTTGTTGGCCAACCATCCAGCTTGTGTCTGTGAGCAAGTTCAAGGAAACTCTGTTTGAAGAAGAGCCGGATGTCATTTGTGACAAGGCTCAGGTCAATGTTGTGAAGGATGAACACATTTGTTGCCCCTGCCAACAGAGGGTGATGGAACCCATCTCTGATGTGTGGCTCTGGTCGGCCAGTCAGGAAGAATTTGACCTTTGGGATCTCAGACACAAGCCCCCCAAGGACAGACAGGATGGCTGAAGCAGGTTCATCATCTTTGCATTCATCCAGAGCATCAATGACAATCACTGTTGAAATGGCAGATTCCCTGAGGGGTCCAACAACCAATTTGCTCATCTGGCTGTAAAGGGATTCATGGATAACCTCTGGATCTGACTGCACCAGTGGGATGAAGATGGATCGGAATCTGGGATATTTGCGTGCAAGTTGGACTGCAAGGGTTGGGAAGATGAACTGGAGGTTGCTTCTGCTTTCAAAATCCCGTGAACAGAAGAAGGAGGCCCCAAGCTGTCCACCAGCAAAAACTCTCTCTGCAATTGACTGTGCAATAGTGCTCTTCCCTGTCCCAGCCAACCCATTCAGCCAGTAGACAGGGCACTGACTGAAATCCCTTGTCCAGAGCTCAATCTGATCCAGGACAGCACTACGGGTTCCCTTCAGACAACCCTTGCGATTGCCATGCTTATATTCAGCTGCCTGTGCACAGCGGAAATTGTTGAGGATGGCCACCTCAGCTGTTGAGGACTCATGTTAGATGCCTGTTGTAGAGAATGGAAGGTGTTCTGACCTGTTTCCTGTCAAGAGGTTAGTGGATCTATTTAGAAACAAAAGGAGACCACCCACCATCTGTTGACACTCTTGATAGTGGATTATTTTTTGTTGTGTTGTCTGTGGTCCTTGTTAATATTGAGAAGAGGATCAGGCTATGAACAAACCTGATAATTGGAGATGGTCTCCTGCAGATCCTCAAGAAGCCCAAAGGCATCATCACCATCTTCAACATGGTTGGCAGGTTGCTGTTGCTCTAGAGTCTCATGGAATAGTTGTAGTTGTCCCTCAACACTCCCAAACTTGCTGGAAGAAACTCAGGATCAAATCTGAAGTGATAATAATTGCATACCACTTCAATTCATTCCGGCACCTCTGCTCATCCACATCCCTTGGACACATTGTAAAAAGTAGCTCCAGTGTGGTTATGTGCGAGAGAAGGTTTTCAATCTTGTTTCTAACAGCAACAGCTTCCTGCAGTGTATTAGTTAAAGGAGAATTTTGAGCAAAGGGTTGTCAACGGACCTCGTGGTTAGTGGAATCAATGGAGATGGCCCTTAGGATATTTTTGAGGGGACCAAATCCAGTGGGCTCCTTTACAGTATCTGCAGATTTCTTCACAACATCAACAAGGATTGCAGCAGCCCCAGGCACCGTGTCACCCGAGGCTCTCTCCGGATCTGAGAGGCGTCAGCGGAAAATGAGCGACGCATAAGTATCGACACATACTCCACAGTGACACTACCACTGATCTGCCCTCTTCCTTCTTAGCGTCGCCGGTGTCCTCTTACAGGGAAAGATATGGGAGATCTGAATGAAAATCGGTCACGATAGCAGGAATCAGAATTACTCACCCATAGGGCCATCTCTGTGCTCATCTCCACCAACGATAGTGCTGGGGGTAGAGGTTTCCGGCGTGGGAAATCTCTGATCCTCGCTCTCCTTGTCCTGAAATACAATCTGAGAAGCCCTGGTGTCCTCCTCATCTTCCTTCCTTGTGTCACCGGGGTCCTCTTACAGGGAGAGGTGGAATGAACATCGGCCGCGATAGCGTGGATCAGAAGCGCTCACCTATCGGACCACCTCCGTGTTCGTTGCCACCAACCACAGCACTATGGGTCGACGCCTCCGGAGCGGGAGGTCTTTGATCTTCACTCTTCTTGTCCTGGAATATGATCCGTGAAGCCCTAGTGTCGTCCTCACCTAGCACCACAGCGGGATCTGTTCGATCTGTTCCGGATCGCGATAAGAACGATCTACTCACTTTCGGGGCCAATGCCCAGCTCCGCTTGGAAGCCAAGAGGCCCAACAGCGATGTTGGTAGGGATTCCCAGAGAGACGCGCCTCCGGGAAGGGTCGAGTGATTTCTTGTGCTTTTTGTTGAACAGGCGATCCATCAGTGTGGTGGAGGTCAGGGGGAAGGCCAGCGCGGCGGACCCACAACACCAAATCCCACCTCCTGCCTGCCGTTGAGATGACGGAGCGTTCATTGCCAGCTGCGTCCAAGCAAAGCCACGGCCCTGAAGGTGCTGTGAAGCGACCCTCAAGTTGAGAGGGACATTGCAGAGTTACAACACACAACATAGACCCCACCTTCATCAGTATACCTAGATTTTACTTTTTAAGTGGAAATAAGCGGAATAAGCGACGAAAAGTGATGAAAGCGGTCACTTTTTAAGCTAGGGTCCCTCAGCCACAAATAAGTGCCCAAAAAGGGGCGAAAGTGATGGGCGTAATGCGAGAAAAGTCTATCAACCGACTTGTATCCGATCCCCGTTCCTCCAGATTCCACTCGAAGGCCAGCCGTCACCGGCGGTCGAAGAGATCGGAGAAACAAACATCTCAAAGGAACTCCCTCCTCTTAAACCGCAGTCGATTCTCCCAGTTCTAACTTCCGGCTCGTTGAACGCTCCGCTCTTGGATCTACCCCTATTTACCCTCACTCTCTAAACAGTCCAACCTGCATTTCGCGCACGCATCTCGGTGGGGGTTTGAATCACCACTTTATTCCCCATAGGATGAGGGTATCCGATGCACATTGATACTCGAACGTGCCCAACATGCCCCGGTTCTTCTCATCAGGAATGAGGCCTGTGTTCAGCTGGGTTTTCATCACGAAACAGGGTTGGAGTCCGATCCATAACACTCAAACACCATAGCAAATCCATGACCGTGAACGAGTACAACACGTAAATATCGGGAAATAAATTGCAACATGGGGCAGTTACGCGGCTTATAGCTTGGGTGTGGTTTCGTGTTCGGAAACCCTGATGACTCTGGTGAAGCGAAGTGAGAAACTGGGTCAACGGGAACGAGAAGCAACACCCACAATTTACCGGTATTCCCCCCACTATACAATAATGGAAGAGCACCTGGGGCACCGTCAAGTCCATTGACGATGTGGAACTTGCGCTTCAGTAATCCCTTTTCGATCCACTCGGTGATGGCTTTCATGGCGACTGGGTACTCCTTCGCGTAGTCCATGCTGACGGGGTTGGTTAAGTAAGGGTGTTTATTCGGTGCCATGCAACGGAGGGACTTACACAACGAAGCCTTCAATCCTGGCACGTTGAGCGATGAGACTTGTGTAGTTCGCCAGCCCCTTGGGTTTACCATCTAGAGGTGAAGTCGTTTATTCTTAGCCTGCCTAGAAATCCCGATTCCGTTCCACCTACTGTAATCGGAAATGGCGCCTGGAATCCGACACCGGGTCAGTCACATCGGAAGCCGGTGAATCGAAGTGAACACGTACCACAGAGGGGGATCCTTCCCTTCATCGCCATCCTGGTCATCATCAAATTGAGGATATCACCCCCAACATTGTCGAAGTACACGTCGGCAAATCCAGCGGCAATGACCTGTTCCTTGAAATCCGGAGCCTTGTAATTGATCGCAACGTCGACCCCAATCTCTTTCTTGAGCCATTCGATTTTATCGTCGGAACCGGCGATGGCGACGACTTTGAGGCCCATGATTTTCCCAATCTGACAGGCGAGAGAACCCACGGCACCGGCTGCACCGGAGACGAAGAGAGTCTCGCCAGCCTTGATCTTGCCAATGTCGATCAGCCCCTAAACGTTCCCGCTGGGATCAACATCTGGAATCGGAAGTGCGTGTGAGATTAACTCACGAAGTAGGCGGTCATACCGACGTGGCCGAGAGGACCGAGGAAATCCAACGCTTGGGCCCCAGGAATGGCTCTTGGGAAGTCACATGAGCAAAGTCCCGAAATCACGCGGCGGGAGATAATACGAACGGGAGCTTGGTGACGAACTTATCACCAAGAACAACGTATTCCCTCCAACCTGCGAACACATGCCATCAACTCGAGTGTGAGGGGTAATTGATGGTGGAACTCACCAACGACACCGGAAACCTCATCCCCGACAGAGAATCTGCTGCCCTCCCCGACTCCCACAACGACACCAAGACCAGCGGCCCTCATGACCTCACCGAGTTTAACCGGAGGGGTGTACGCCCGCTTGCTATCGTTCAACCACGACCGCATGGCCGGGTCGAGCGAAATCCATGTCACTTTGATCAAGACTTGACCAGGTCCGACCTTGAGATCACTGGTCGACTTTGTCTCGCATTTGAATGTGGTAGGGGTGATGTGCTCCGTGGGGCGTTCGTCGAAAACGTACTGTTTGTAGGTCGAGGGTAGAGGCATGGCGAGATGAGCTGGTGATTTTCACGAATAAGCGGCTGTCCGTCCCACCAGCGTTGGTATTTATACCCGGCTATCCCCGGCTATATGTCCCCCGAGACAGATGAAAATGTGGTGATACTGTTCTATTCGGAGTTCGGGTCGGCGGTTTCATGGTTGGGTGATTGAGCGAAAGTCTCTTCCCCACACGCCGATCGATAAGGTTGGTCACGGCAACTTGAGCGGTGGGACTCCAACACCCCCGAGATAACCAAGGAGACCCGGTCATGTATATGCAACTATATTCACAACATGGAGTCCCCTTCAGCACAAGTGCATATAAGGATACTAACGGAAGCGAGACAGAACATTAGGCCACTACGTACCAAAGAGGGTGTTCCATACCACCCATGAGAGGAAAGTATTGAACAGGAGTAATAGGGTGAACGATAAAAAAAATAGAAGACAGCGGATCGACTAGCAGCGTCAGAAGCGAACCAAATATGTCGATCAGAAGAAAGTGGGTAAGAACCTGAGGGTATCGATTGAGTTATTGGCGGCAGACGAAGAGGTAGAACGGGACTTACACAGCACCAACACCAGCAGCAAATGCCGCGACCCCCCAGAATACAGATTTGGTTTGGGGCGACGGATTGCGCAAGAACCGAATCCGACTGTTGGTGGCCACCGCCCGAGGTTCGACCTCAGGCTCTTTGGGATTAAACAGAAGAGGTGGTTCCACTTCCTCGATCGTGCGTTTCAATGACGGTGCGGGTTCTGTCTGTTCCTCGCCGCGAGCGATGGCGGCCGCTCGCTGTGCTTTCAGACCGGCGATCAGCTCTCGCTGCTCCTGGATGTCGTCGGCCATATTCGGTTCGGTTGCGACAACCGCCTCCTCTTCTTCAGCATGAGTGACCTCCGGAGTGGGGGGAGTGGGAGGGACCTGCAGCTCCTCGGGTTCAACGCGCGGGCGTTGTAATTTCGGGGTTCTCCTCGGGGACAATGGGAGAGGAACCGGTGCAGGAGCAGGGCTCTTCAAACGCGTCGACCTCCGGGGAGTAGGAGCAGGAGCGGGGGATGTGATCTCGATCGGTGCAGTGGTGGGCGTAGGGAGAGGTGCAGGGGAAGCACGCGTCGTAGGTTGGGGGGTACCCTCCTTCCGCCGTTTGTTCGGGCCGGTGGGTTTGGGTGGTGATGGAGGGGTAGGCTGGGGGGTAAGTGGCTGGGTGACCGTTTTTCCCCGGGACTTTGAGTAGATTTGAGCAGGGTCTGGAACTGCGTTGATAAGAGAAGGCAACAGGTGGCTGATCGAGTAGGTATCGGCGACGTTTAGTGCCACATCGATGCCAGCCCAAGTTCCCGCGAAACGGGCACGACCGGTCTTGTTCGCGCCTGAGAGCTCGTAGTTATTCTTGATCCAGTTGATTTCTGCCTTTTCAGCGTCTTCGCTAGCCTGCGGATAGGTGGCACGAAACATCGTGGTCAGGCTGATCGCGTTGGTGTCGAGCCTCCTGAGGATGAAAGCGTGGCCACCCGGAGTGGGGATCTTCATCCTGCCAACCTGTGCGTGTCGTGAGCGCGCCGCCGAAGAGGTGGCGAGGTGAGAGACGTACGATGGCGACATTGCCCTCCCTGGCAATCTCTTGGAACTTTACCGGCAGCGGTTTGGCAGGATCAACTGGAGATAACCACATGTGAGGCCGAGGATGAAGTCACAATCAGTCACAGAAACACGTACGGAGCGCCAGCTCTGGGTTCCTGCACTCCAACGGCAACTGAGGCCTCGGTTCTTGAGTTCTGGGGGCGATGTAGCGCATCATTTCTGGCGGGAGCAGCCTCGAACAGCCAGAGTCCAAGTTGAAGCGGCGTGGCTTCGCCACGTGGCCAAACAACAACACACAAACTCTCTGCCCAGGGTCACGTGCAGAGCGTGACGCCGAATTTCTCATGCCCCTTCCGTCAGATCTCGAACGCGAACGGGCGCGTTTTCAACAGAAACTCGATACCATCGACCAGGAAGACGATCCTCTCGACATCTACTATTCTTATGCGAGATGGCTCGAAGCCAACTACCAACCACAAGAAGCCAACGATTCCGGCCTCATTGATCTACTTGAGCAAGCCACCCAACAACTTAGTGAAGATCCGACAGCAAAAGGCGATATCCGCTGCCTAAAGCTGTGGATCATGTACGCCAAGTATGTTGAGGACTCGGCGAGTGTGTTTAATCACATATACACAAACAAGATCGGCGCAAAGTATGCGCTGTTTTACGAAGAGTATACCGAACTTCTGGAGCGGACTGGTTAGTGAGTGACTTTTGGCTGCTTATTTCACGTTTCCAACTCGCCCAAAAGTCTACGCCAAGCAGACGAGCTTTATCGCCATGGGATATACCGCAAGGCTCGTCCAGTTGATCGCCTCAAGACCAAGTATGAACAATTCCAGCAACGGAACCCATCCAAGAATATCTCGAACCTCCCGCATAATCGCTATGCCCCCATGCTAGCTCGACCTGACCCCGGGAGACGACCAGAGAAACTCCGTCTGGATTTCGGATTGCTCTTCAAGGATGGTGCTGAGTACAGTATCCAAGAAGCTCGTGCCCGATCCATGGGACTTCTTGGGAAGAAATGGCCTCCCCCAGCCCCCACGGATCTCGACCTGAAACTTTCCGGACAATCCCGTGTCAAATTCAACGATGACGGTGTGGGTGGGACTCGCACCCGGAGGGGCCTCATGCAACCTTCGGAACCTACTGTCACGTTGGCAACAAAGGAGGCCCTGGCGGACGTGTTTGGGATGTACAACTCCCCCGACAGGACTTCCAAACTCGATACCCTCGGAAGCAAGCATGCCCCTGTGCACACGGTCAAGATCGTCCCCCGGACTATGGGCCGGGCCCATATTCGAGACCTGGGTGAAGGTGCACCTAAACAGCCAGGTATGTGAGTAAGACTTCCTATGGCACGCACTGACCACTTAGAACCGTGCAGCGTTTCGCCCATTCGTGGATGAGAATCCAAAGACCCCAAAGGTGAGGAAATCGTACCCCGGGTACGCGGCGACGCTGAAAACCACTTACATATGCAGATCCAACCGTTCGTTGATCCGCCCTCCCAGACTCCATCTGCCCAGAAGGTACGCATTTAATGTGTGGTGCGGGGTGCCCCATTCTAATTTCTGGTAGTTCCAGCCATTCGTGGATGAGAATCCACGGCCAGCCCCCACCCCCAAGGTACTTGATGTGGACAGCACTCAGCACACACGAACTGACATTATGTCTCAAGTTCCAAGTCTTCGTCGATCAAGATACCGCTGCATCCAAAGCTGACCCCAAGACGCCGGCTCCCCAACTGTCCAACGAGAATGCGGGGGTTCCTTTTCGAACACCGAAACCTCCCCCTGTCTTTAGCGAAAACTCGGCCAGACCTAACGTCTTCTCCAAGGTTTTCACTCCGGCTCCTGCTGACGGCAAACAACCCCTTAGATCCAAACCCACCTTCACCCCCCTCCGAGATTCAATCAACCCCACTTTCAAGGTATTCAGCCGACCGGGAACTCAGCCAGAGAACACACCGAAGCCTATCTTCCACCCTTTCGTCAATAACCCAAAGCGATCGGAGAACGATGTTCGTCGCAACTCTGTTGGAAAGCAAGCCGCCACCGTGTTGCATGAGGATGAAGAAGAGGAAGATGAGGAGGAAGATATGGAGGATGGAGCTACCGGTCACGGCTCAGACAACCCCGGAGCTCATACCCCAGATAAGGACGAAGAGGACGAGCCATCACATCGTGGGAGGTACGGGAAACAGATAGACGTGATGACACCTATAACGGAACGTACGTTCGAGGTCACCACCACCACGACGTTGCGACCACACGATGCGAATGACGCAACTTCAGCCGCGCTGGAGCTTGCTGCGGAGTTGAGAGCGGACGAGGAGAGCGATGCGGATCGGGATGAGAGAGGCCCCCGATACAATACCGTGTTTTCACCCCAGTACTCGGACAGTCAGGATGACGAGGATGAGGACGATAGTTATCGCTTCATCACCGACGGCCCGGTCCATCAGCAGCAGGTCGAGGAGATCGAGGAGATGACTGGCACGCTCAGCCTTCGGGATGCTATAGTGGTCGCTTCATCCTTCCGACCGCCCAACCCTTGTATTCCCTTCGATGGTCCTATCATATCAGCCCTGCTCTCCCTCGTTCCGCACGATTCTGCCTTCCATGACTTCCGGAACGAAGACAAGGACTACTTGGCCGCTCTGCACAAATTCTGCAAGAAGCGAGAACGAGATAGGTCAGACGAGGTCTTCGTCCTGGATATCGGCGGGAATGTGTATGAGGTGATGGACAAGTTGGGAGAGGGCGGGTTCGGAGCTGTGTTCGCCGCTGCGGATGTCGAAAGGCAACTCGAACTTCAGGAGGAAGTGTTCGTCGCGGTCAAAGTTGTCCGACCGAAGAACCTTTGGGAATTCCACGTGCTGAAGAACCTTCGAGCTTCTCTTCCCCCGCACCTTCGAGTATCGATCATCGAGCCTCAAGCGCTATACGTGTTCCGTGATGAGAGCTACCTCATCTTGGATATCTGTACACAGGGGACGTTACTCGAATTAGTCAACCGAGCTCAGGAGATCAACGTTGCTGAGAAGGGAGCCTGTCTTCGCGAGACCCTGGTCATGTTCTTCGCCATCGAGCTCCTTCGTTTGGTCGAAGGAATGCATGCTGCAGGATTCATTCATGGTGATCTGAAGATCGACAACTGTCTCCTCCGGTTGGGAGATACACCGCTCTCCTCGACTTACAATCCCTCGGGTGAGGGTGGATGGAACGACAAGGGAATCAAGCTCATCGACTTTGGCCGGACTATTGACACGAGGCAGTTTCCCGCTGACCAGCAGTTCCTCGCTGATTGGCCAACTGACGCGAAGGACTGTCTGGAAATGCGGGAGGGCTTGCCTTGGACGCACCAACCGGATTACTTCGGGCTTGCGGGGATCGTCCATTGTATGCTCTATGGGAAGTATTTCGAGGCCAATTCGATCGTCTCCCACCCCGGAAACGACGGAGAACCGAGGTACAGGCTGGCCGCGTCATTCAAGAGATATTGGCAGGTGGATTTGTGGGCGAGGTTGTTCGATCTTTTGCTCAACCCAACGTTGGTGCGGGAGGATGGATCGTTACCGCTTTGCCCGGAGTTGGGTGCGCTGCGGGAGGAGATGGAGGAGGTACTGGTCGCGAAGGACAGGAGTCACGGCTCCGCGTTACCACTCAAGGCGTTACTCGGAAAGATCATCATAGCCAGCGACGAACGTTGATACCGATACCATCGGAGATTTCCTCTCTAAACCAGATGTCGCCTTGCACTTACCCATGTCGTGTTCCAGTTTTCTGCGTCCTTGTTTTCTAGCTTTCTAGTTTTAGCTCTTACGTTCAGTACCACCCTCCCTCTTACGGTGCTAGTTTTCCGACGAATTTATAGATCATGGTAATTTACGGAGGAATCCATCAGTGTCCGGATCGTAATACGTAGCAAATGGCAGGAGAAATGATCAAGACGAGTCCGAGGGTAGCCGTGGCGTATAGACGAAGGAGTCCATTTCATGACGAGATTTAAAACTTAGGGAAGGCGTTGTTCTCGTCACGAGGCTGTTGCTGGTTCTTGGTCTGTTCTCCCCTCTTGAGGCCACATTTCTTAAGGCACCTGTCGACGCCAATGGCCAGGTTGTCCGGGATCTTGGGGAGGAAAAAACTCAGAACTTGGGGGAGGGAGAGTCAGATGGTTGTAGCACTTACACCAATGGCAATGTCAACGACCTCCTTGAGACCGATGTCTCCGAGAGTAGCATCAACAACATCAGGTGGGAGACCGAAGACTGTTCGGACCAATCATCAGCGACTATTCGCTACAATAGAGTGCCCCCGGAGCTTACATCCTTGACCGATCTGGGAGGTACCAGGATCCTCATCATTAAGAGCAGCGACGAAGAGGAGCGGTTCACATCCGGTGTTGATCTGGTAGTGGATAGAACCCTTGGGGAAGATCGTTCCCTGACCCTGGGTCACGGTGTTAAGGACGAATCGGGCGCCGCTCTCTTCGATGAATCCGGCTTCCATGGTTCCCGGGTTCACAACGTATAGGAACTCGGTCGCTCGAGGGTGGGTGTGAGGGGTGTTCATGCCACACGGGCTGAAACGTGCATTTACTTTAGAAAGGGTTGGGTGTGGGAGGATATGGGGGTTCACTTACGCCATTTCAACCACAGCCATTGCCAGGCCGTTGGCGAACAAAGCGGGGAAGTTGGCGACATTCGCGAAACCCACAGTTCCACCGGCGCTCTTACCAGTGGTAGTGGTAAAATCGAACAACCACTAGAGACCGGTAATGTCAACATGTTGGATGGCGAGTTTAGGATGCACCACTGGAGGTGTTCACTTACGTCTCTGTTGTTGCTGAGGATGTTGAGTCGAGCAATCTGAGTCGGAGCCCTCTTCAGATCCGTCAGAATCTCAAGAGCTTTGGCGGCATCGGTGACCTGGGCGAAAGCCTGGAAGGTGGCTCCGAGGACGAAAACACTGACGAAAGCAGCAAACTTCATGATGAGTAAGGCGGCTCGTAGGAGAGAGGAGAGGAGAACTAAGGGATGGTTCTTGCAGCTTCATTGGAGTTTAGCTTTTATACCCTCTCGGGTCCCTGCTTCCGGTGAAGGGTGTAGAGTATATTTCGGCCAGATGAGCGAGGTGCCCGGGTATGGCCACAGCCACGGATTGGTAGACCTTACAGGCGAGAAAGAGGCGCCGGAAAAGCAGTCCAAACCAAGCCGCCGTCCCCCCACTCGGCTCCTGGTGGACCAAATGGACACTCTCTGGCCATAGCCCATCGAAAAAAAACTGCAGGACCTCGCGGTGTCGTCGTAAAGGCTTCAGAGCGGGAGGAATGCACAAAGCCCATGAAAAATCACGCACAAAAGTCACTGTGACCACCTGACAAATACGTTGTTCTCGCGACCGCCTCACCCCTCCAGTCCACGATACCAAATTCACAGCCCGGACCCACACCTTTACCAAGACAAGGTGGTGGGATCCCCCGTAGACGCGTTTGTGCCTGTTTCAAACCCCTAAGAGGGGGGCTATCAAATGATGGGGAATGGAAAAGACAGGTGATGATCGCGCTTCAACTCGATGCATTACTCCTCAAAATCTACGTGAGGTTGGTGAGTGCGCCAACTACTTAGTCGTAATGCGCAGCTGTCTGTTGTAAACCTTCGGGCATCTAAAATGGGTACGTCGAAAACCACGGCCGTTCTGAGTCCAATTTGAAGATGCCATCCAGCATGACTTCAACGGGTGGCCGGCGGCCAACGACATTCCTTCGTTCCTCCCTCGGCATGGCCTCGAACAAGCCCCAGCGTGTTCCTCGTATCTCAGGCGTACCGTCCAACGTTGGCTGGCGGGAGCGAACATGGCGGGCCCTGCGGAGCTTTCAAGGCATCCTCGAGCAAAATGTCCCGGGCATCCCGCTCTTCATTTCGGAGCCCTAGCGCGATCATTCACGGTGGTCTCGGGATCGTCGGTTGGCAGGGATCGACGACTGTCAACGGCTGACATATATGTAAGGCACCGCCCCATTTATCGCGGTTTTCTCGTGCGTACCTTAAAGATTGTGAGAACGAGAACACCCCGAGGCGTGGTATCGGATAACTTTCTTCCCTTGCCACGTTAAAATATGCCAAGGTAGATCGTCTGCTTCTCGATCCCATCCACCACCAGGACGCTGTTCGGTCGATCGACGATCTTGGGCATGCGGTCGGCCACACCGGTCAAGAGGCAGTGTTCCGCTGTAGTCCACCGAGATTCCCGAGGTCCTTTCTAATCCAATTGGCGGGCACCCCGGGTACCCACCCTGTCATCCTGCGATGACACGCCAAGAATGAATTACGCCTTGACATCCCAGCTTTTACGATTTAACCAGACGGGGACAGGCTGGAACAAATGTCACCCAGAATCCCTCCAAGTGTACCCGCATGGTGTTGATTGCTCCGTCATGTGGACTAGTATTACAGGGTCCCGGCCTGACAGCAGGGGTTCCTAGAAGAGTTACTCCTGTTTCACAGTCTTACCATCTCCGTACACGATCCTGTCAATCTCCTCCTTCCTACCCCTCAACCTCAGGACAAAGCCCCAGAATGGAGTGAGCCACGGAAGGAACATGCTGACTCGCTGTTGGTAGGCCTCGTAGCCCGGGTACTTCCCGGAAGTAATCGCCTCCGTCATCGGTGTCGACCCTAGGAAAATCGCGCAGTACACAAGTGCAGGAACGATATCCCAGATTGGGGTGACATCGAGAGCTAACCGATCGAACTTGGTATACGAACTGGCGAACATTGGGAATAGGTTGATGATAATCTAAGACCAACGCATGAATGATGGGGTCGAATAAGGTACGGGTTCCGTGCTTACCCAGCATAACTGCTCGCACACAAAGTTTGGGTGTCGTGACCACGCCCAGAAGCCCTTGGTGATAAATCCGCGCTTTGCGTCCTCTGGAGTCCACTTGATGTTGACTCCAATCCACTCGTTCTTGTCGATCTCTCCAGTGGCTTTGTATTTGTGGAATGACTGGTGCTGGTTATCCGCGGTGAACTCTATCGCGTTTGTCAAAAGCCCGGTGACGAAGAGTACGTAGTCGGATGTTTCGAGAGGAGTATGAGGTTGTTTGACAGCCTCGTACACAGGAAGCGCAACCACGATCAGAACCAGGTTTTGGATGATTGCTTTGGGGAACAGGGTGAGTACTGCGAACATGTCGATTGGACGGAGGAAACCTTACCAATGAATGTTAGGTTGAAGAAGTGGAAGAACCATTTTGGGAAGCTCTTGCGGAGGATTGGCCAGCGGTAGTCCTCTTCACGGCTGTCTCTGTGGTCAATCCATGCGAGCAATCGGATCATCACATCGCGTACAAGTTGAAGAAACCTCTACGGTACGAGTTGTAGTTCAAACGAACGGACCACACGAACTGCATCACGTTAAGCGATCCGAGCAAGTCAGCTGCGGAGCTCACGCACCGTGAGCACAAGCATGAACAAGGCTCTTGGGCTGTAGTCCGCGGACAGCTCCGCGGGGGCGTCCTCTGGGAGGTAAGGAAAAACACCGAAGAAAGAGGACGCGGGCCAGAGGGGGAGGAGGGCAAAATAGGTGGCGTAGATAAACGGTAGAAGCGCCCACAAGCGGTCTACTTGCGAAACGTTGCCTGTGACTTCACTGACGACGTAGGAAACCGCGGTTACGCCAGCCATGAAGTGTACTGGCCACTGCAGACCAGGAGGCAACTCGTTGAGGAACTCCAACATTTCGGGTGGAGTCGTAGTAGAGGGGAAGAAGAGAGATGAATACAGGCTCCGGCAAGCCAACCATGACCTCACGGGCCGGTCGATCGAATCCGGACATGAGAGCGATCAGCCACCGGCGACAAACAAAGCCAAATCGTGAGGTCGGGTTTGTCGTCCCTCTTGAACAACAACTCCCACCACCTTCCCTCCCGCTCTCTCCTCATCGGCCCCTTTCCTTCGGTGGCCAACAAACCGGAATATCTGTACTTGTCTGCGGCTTTCTAATTTTCAAACCGTCATCTCTGTCGTGTTTATTGCTGGCCTGCGTGCCGTTGCACCCCTGCTGTAGACGAGACACGAGTGTATTATCAATTGACATGTAAGAGCCTTTTCCTCACTTGTAATCTCCCCTCTCTCCAGCTATCTGCTCGGTCTCGCACCATCCATGTACCTGACTAATCCATTACTCCCGACCTGTCCTGTCCCCTTGTTCACAATTTGTACTCTCATGTGTTACCGCTCGCGTTATCAGCCAAAAGACCCCTTTTTCGATCCGTTTTTCGTCGAAATAAGCGTGCGAAACTATGGCTGCCGCCACTGAAGATGAATTTGACCTGTATGGTGGGGAGGACGACGTCTACCCCCAACCAGATGCAGCTGTAAGTGGAATCCACCCTCTCGTACTTTTAGTCCCCACGTTTACGTTTTGTTGTGTTACAGTACGAGACTCCGAAGGACCCTCGTGCCCCCATTACATCCATGACCACGGGCCACGATCCCGTAGCCGGTGAAAAGCGTCCGAGGGAAGACGACCCCCAGGACGAGAAACAACCCACACGGGAGCCCCCCAAACCAGCCGCCCAGGCCCAATCTCAGAACCAAGCCATCAACGTCGTCCAAACGTCCACTCCGAACTATGGGAACAACATCCCGGTAGCGATCCAGTCGAATGGGATGTCCGGGTCTGGAAATCAGGACGCTCTCTACGTCGGTGATCTACAATGGGTCCGTTTGTCTTCGCTAGTTCCCTCATGTCGTATGAACCTTATTCTAAAATGTCTCATTCGTTCCTCCCCCTCCTTTACTCTTGCAACACAGTGGACCACAGACGACGATCTCCGCCAAGTCTCGCTGAACCTCGGGATCAACATTGATCACAAAGACATCACATTCTCCGAGCACAAAGTGAATGGAAAGAGCAAGGGGTACGTCAGAACACCATACCGTACCTTTCTGATTCTGGGTTGCTAATGCGGCTACGCATTCAGTATTGCGTACATTGAATGCCACTCACATGAAAACGCCGTCCTACTGAAGAACTGGTTTACGAACAAGTAAGCTTAACCACCGTTGTCATGATGAGGTGATCGCGACTAACCTTTCCGGTTAGTGAGTTCCAGAACCGCAGGGCTTCGGCCACCCTTACGAGCGCTTCGCAAGGCAATCCGTTTAGGACGCTCCCCAAGGGTGAGATTCCATCCTCACTATCTTCGCAACGTGTGGTGCTCATACTTTATAGAACCTCCTCCCCGTGATTTACGCCACCAACAAGGCGGAATGCAGCAAAACAACGCCACCGGCGTTGTTCAGAACCCTAACCCCAACCGCGGTGGTCATCGCGGTGGACAAGGGATGGGTAACGCTCGTGGCAACATGGTGGGTGGCCAGGGGATGATGCGTGGTGGTATGATGGGTGGCGGAATGGGCGGGATGGGCGGCGGAATGGGAGCTGTGAACCCCATGAACGGCATGAACGGTATGCCGATGGGGGCCGGGATGAACGGTATGAACCCCGCGATGAACGTGGGGATGCAGCAGATGATGGGGAACATGATGAACATGATGAACGGGTTTGGTCGGGGTGGAGGGATGATCCCATCTGGACCTCGAGGCGGCATGGGGGGAGGCTACAATAACATGGGTAGGGGTGGCGGATTCTGATCCCTTCCGAACACTTTCGAACCGCCCTCACATATTCCCCCGACGATCTCCAGCTCCCTCACATTGGATGCTGGCGTCGTCCATCGTTCTCCCTCCGTGTTTTCGGCTGTCTTTCTTTCTCGCATGTTGTGTTAGCTATCCTTGTTGATGGACCATCGAATCTGTACATCCCCGCAATGGAACTTGTGGTCGCCATATATATATATACAATGCGATATTCATTGAAACGAAAGCCCTGACGTGCATGACGTGCGGGAGTCGCAAATCGTACGTGTTGTGAGAGCATGGTTGTACAAGCCATCCCTTCGAAAAACCTGCAGTTCCCACAACGTGGTTTCAACAGACCAGCAGCTTGTTCTCGTTGGGCGGATAACAGGTATTTGGATCATTTTACAACACTGATATATGGTGCGTAAGAGGGATGTCAGATCGGGTGTCGAAGGAGCACAGCATTCAACACGGAGATGGCCTTCTTCCTGTGGGTATCATCTTGAATGGAGGTGGTCCCTGGTCCGAAGACAAAGTTCTTCGGGTGATTCAGGGAATATCTTGGCCACCGGTTCCCCGATTCTCCGTTCGGGTCAAGATGGTTGACAAAATTGATGAGGGACGTTGCCAGAGGGCTTCCACCGTAAATATCAAACAGGTCCGAGACGTGTGCCTAGGGCCGCGGGAGTTAGTGGATCGGCGGGGTAAGAGAAGTAGTTGCGTACAGAACCGAGAACTGGCATGGATTTCGTGGTGTTGCTCACTGGAGTAGGAGTGTGAGACGGTGGAATGAATAAGGAGATAGAAGGGAGGAGTACCGAAGGACCATGCGTTTTGTTCGTGCGCCAGATGTTCTAAGAAAAACCTTCGGGGACCGTTGAATGTGATGTCTCCCTGAATAGACGCGATCCTCTTGAATTGTGGTGTTAACACGTTGAGAGTTCCCGTGTTATAGGGAGACCCTTGAGTGACATCTTGTACAACGCATCTCAGTTTCCCCAGAGACCACAGAAGGGGTAAAAAAAACCCACCAGAAGGGTACTGGTCGACGACCTCCCGGAATTCATCATCGCCCACTGTTGGGAAGTAGTTATCGTGGATGTACTCCTCGAACTGCGCATCCGTCCTGGGGTAAGGATGCTCAGGAGGAAGTACCTCACGCCTAGAGATCTACTCACGCAACGCTGAGGCTGGAAAGTGCGAAAAGAGTTCCTTCGTCGTCGCAACTGCCTGTAGTAGGGCCGGGTCGGCCGGTCAATGGGGGAACACAGCGCTCCGGAATATTTGTTACCTGTGACGAACGGAATCTTGGCGACACTGCCCTGCAATACCAGTTGCTGCGGAGGGGCTTTAAGGAACGTCCCGTCCGCCCTCGGGACCCAGACAAGGTTTGTCGACTGCAAAATACAGTTCGTGACTGCGCTTAACAGGTTGGTGGAGTCATGACGAACCCGGTAGGAAAGGAACGTCGGCGACGTGTTCACGGCCTCCTTCAACACTGGGAAAGGTACCTGACGCAGGCACTCTAACGTGTCCTCGGCTCCAGAGCACCCGGCCGCTTGAACAAGGTTGTCGTAGTCTTGTTGACCGAGGTTAATATCTCCGCTGGGGAGCACCGCCCCAGACTCCATGAACGCACCACGGAAGAGACCTTCGGTGTCCCCTCCGTTCGTAACCATTTGAAGGGCGGCCGACATCGCGCCGGCTGACTCTCCCCATCTTTTGTGGTGTCCGGTTGGTGCGGTGTCCGACGAAAAACGGGACCAAGACTCACATTGTGACCTTCTCGGGATCGCCGCCGAACGCAGAGATGTATTTTTGAACCCACCTTAGGGCTTGACGTTCTGGCGGGGAGGAGTCAGCTCGTAAAGTTTTTGAACCATTGACACTTACGATCGTGCAAACCAGCATTGGCGACACCGGCGTTCTTAGCCTCCCTGCCCCCCAAAAATCCAAAGGCTAATGTCGCCGTTCAACGATGGCAAAAGGGTAACCCATGAAACCGAACCCACCGGAAAGCCTGTTGTGACCGGCGGGTCAGAGCCGGGTAGTATCATGTAGAAGGATGAATATTCACCTGTAGTTCATGCTGACATATATGATTGGTTTGCCAAGTTCGATCGAACGAGCTACGATCGGATCTCCGGTAAAACTTGATGTGACGGTCAGCCAGTCAGATACCCTGACAGGACAGGCGTGACGTCACCCTGCGGTTGTTCCAACCTGGAACCCTCCCCCATAGATCCACTGTGAAAGCGGTTAACCGTGCCATCGCGGCGTGGGTGGTGTATAACTCACGACCACGACTGGTAGTTTTGTCCTAGGGTTGGTTTTAGTAGGCTTGATTACATTCAGGGTCAAGCCTATGATCGTGGGTCAAGTCTGGGAGAATACAAGGGATGGATGGGCGCACAGTCTTCACTCTCGGGACCCTTGCTGCCGGTAGCTGCGAGCGCGACGAGGAACTGCAATGTTTGTGGATCTAACCCCTCAGGTGGTACGGATCGGAGGTCTTGTTGTGTACAGCTCGGCCCATACGAGGCCGCGTTAAATGTTCCGTTGTACGGGTCGTTAGGTTCAGGAAGGCGGAAACGCCTGCTTCCTGTACTGGGCTAGGGTCAGGACATACTAGAACTGGACCGACATCGATACGTACGGCGGTTTCGCGAATGGAATGCCCAAGAAACTGGTCAGGCCTCCGTTTGCCAAACCGATGAAGTTCTTCAAGTTACGCGATGGATCAGTATCCACCAAACGGATCGCAAGAGATAGTAGTAACCAACCCCATCGTCCAATCTGACCGTTGGCGGTGCAACAAGAGTAGAGCCGGCGAAGAAAAGAGCGATTAAACCCAAGCCAATGAACGCGGCATTCATGCTCCTTGGACGTGCGGGGGAGCGCGAGGAATGGGTGCATCTCGCCAGGCAAGAGTCGATGCATTTATGGGTTCGAAACCGAGGTGTGCCGTTAGCGCCGGGACCCGGATGTTTTCTGGAAAAAAGAAATAAGCACGAAAAATTTCAAGTTGATACCTAAATATGGTAATAAAATACCTGATAATCGATAAGCTGTGAATAAGCGATGGAAAGTGACGAGAAGAAAAGACTCGTTGCCCATCTTCCTGATGCCAAAGACCAGATCTCAATCAAGTTTACTTCCCAAAATGCAGCTGAAACGGTGAGATTGACAATCCGAAACCCCGACGCGTGAGATGAGGGCTGGGGGTGCTCCCCGCGTTGGGCATCTCGTATTCTTTGTTTTCCGCTCCCCATGCGAGAGTTCTCCCCATTGTCGTTCAATCCATTGTAACATCTCTGCGAAAACGTTTTGTCCGTTGATGCGATTTCCGCCACCTCCGTCCGGTGTGATGGAATCTCTCCATCACCCTCTCTACTGAGGTTGATATGGAGATCATACAACAGTACAAATTCTACTCAGATACTCACACGACTCCATCCGATCTGTGGACTCTTGATATATTTGAAGGTCCGGATTGCGCAGGTGGCTGCCTGTCTGATGAGGGTTCGTCCCCAACCACGCCCCGTCCCCAATACATCGCTGAGGTACGGTCGTTCGAGAGATCCGTACGTTCCGCTTGGCACCAAGCAACCCAACCCAGAAGAGCCCGGACACGAGCACAACGGCCTGACCCTCCCTATCCGTTCGAAGCCCCTTCTGCGTTAAACGCCCGACCCAAGCGCCTTGTTCCATTGGGGTTAGGGCTAACGACTTCTTGCGAAGGAAAGACCTCGGACCGGATACCCTCTTCAATGTGGATGAAGAGGTGGAGAAAAAGGCACAAACGGAACAGGCGCGGAAGATGGCAAATGGCACCCCCCCGCCAAGAGTCCACCCGCCCTCCACCTCAAACGGTCGGCGTACAACAACTAGCCGTTGGAGCACTGACCGGCGAAGGCGTGGATGGGGGATACGGAGGGAAGTGACAATGACTAAGAGGTTGCAGCTAAGGTTAACAAAGGTGAGTCTCTGAGGGTAGGTAGTCAAGATCCCCTGAGTAGTGGAGGTGGCGGCGGAAGGTTGGAATCCAACCTCAATTTCAGGGGGCGAGAGCAAACCAGTTATACTAACGAAGCGCCAGATCGGAGCGGATGCTATACCTCTGAACAGAAACCATGATGCCAAATCTCCCATGCGAGCTACTGGATCACATCGTCGACCATCTACACGACGACCAAATCCCGCTCAGGAATTGCTGTCTCGTCTCCAAATCGTGGGTTACGCGTACCCGAGCGCACCTTTTTGCCGAGGTTGTATTCCAAACTGCGAGAAGCCTGGAATCATGGAAGATGATGTTTCCGGATCCTTCAACTTCTCCCGCTCATTATACTAGAGCTATATTCATTTGCAGTTCCACAGTCGTCATGGCTGTGGATGTGGAGGCGGGTGGTTGGATAAGGGGGTTTTCTCGTGTTGTGCGCTTACTCAACGATGACTGGGACAAGATTCATTTGCCTTCGAGTGGGGGGCAGCGTTGCTTCAATTCCGTGGATTCTCACCCTTTATCAAATCTCTCCGCGTGAATCATGCCGCTTTTCCACCCACCCCACCCACACAGCTTTCTGACTTCATTCTCCCGCTCCCTCTTCTCGAGGACCTCTCAGTCACCGATTGTTTACATATGCCGACCGACAAAGGCGCGTATATCGATGAGCTGTCGACCGCCATCCAGCTCTCGAGCCTACCCGCGTTTACCGGCTCCCTGGAGCTTTTTCTGAGGGGAGGGATAGGGCACATCATACATGGGTGGTAGTCACTGCCCGGCGGCTGGAACTCACTTTGGTGGTTCTGCGAGGAGGATATTTCGTTGACGATGGGGTTTGTGGAAATATCGCGAGATCTACAAGTCGTTGTGCAGTACCGAATCAATAGTGTCGGGAGATCAGCAGAGCTTAAATTTTCATTCTTCGATCATTACCAGAGCCGGGCGTCTATATTTTGGGAGACTCTTCCGCCGTAGCGGCGACGCCAAAAATCTTGTTGCGGTACGAAGGGAAACCTAGCCAGGCAACGGGTCGCCCTTCAATTCCACCACGATTGTCGAGTCTAAATGACGAGACCGGGGGTTAACGTTCAACGTTCACCGTTTGTCCCGACTGGGAACCAGATTGCGACGCCATTCAAAATCCATCAACCTTAGGTAGAAGCCACAAGATAGGGGCCTCCTATCTCACATGCATCCTACCCCACGATTGCGGATGCTCCAGGCCCTTTACGTGTCCAACCGCGGCCTAAAGGGCGAGTTCGTGGGGGCCGTGGCACGTCTCACCATTACTTTCTCAACGTGGGATTTGTCGATGTCGTGCATTCCCAACATCAGAGCCGCAGCACAGGAGGTCCACGATATACTGGTATAAGGTGAGGGGCATCAGTCCTGATTGTGAGGCCATGCGGACTGACCGAGGTGAAAGATAATGGTCGGAACCGTTATTACGTCCTCTCCTACCTTGTCCCGTCGTGCCCTCCCGTCCAGCCTTTTTTAAAACCTTGCACAGACCGCTTCCCTCACCGACGGCGCTGGACCCGAGTGGTACATCAAGGTATCTCTAGACCAGTGTGCCATTATCCGTGCGCGGGTCGATGCGGCTAACGCTTCTGCCACACCTCGCGGTGTTGGGGCCCACCGTTGTGAAATCGTACTTGGCTCAGGCGTTGGCATGTGTGACTTGCAAGCAGTGACAACCTTCCTATACTGCTGGAGTTAGGACGTCTTAGGACTGGACTGACATTGGCGATTTCGCGAATGGAATGCCCAGGAAATTGATCAAGCCTCAGTCGGTCAAACCGATGAAGTTCTTCACGTTACGCGATGTATCAGTACCAGTATCCACCAAACGGACCGCAAGAGATAGCAGTAGCCGACCCCATTGTCCGGTCTGATCGGTGCTGCAGCGTAAGGATCATCCACGATGTTCTTCGCTCAGCTCTCCTTGTCTGGCCCTACGTGCGCCATGAACTTGTCCATTTTGATCCTCTCCCCAGCAAGGACCTAGGTGATAGAGTCATGTAGAAAAGAGGGATTCATCGCGATTCAGAAAGGGGGCCCCAAAACGGCCGCTGTCGACCAAATCCAACTCCTGAGCAGGTTGGAGTCCAACTTCGACTTCAGAGGGAGGCCTCCTGAGGCGGTAACGGGCCTGATAGAATTCTTACAAACGGTGGTAAAACGCACTCTTGGTCTTCGACAGCGTCTCGAGGACGTAGAACGTTCCCTTAAATCACGTAGGAATTTGAGTACGAGTCCGAGACACCACGCCACACGCGTGTGCGGTTTCCTACCTCAGAGATGCTAATGCAGATGGTTTAGGGCGGCTGTCTTATCGACGGAAGAGTGAACATTTCATACGTGCCCTTATTTGATAATACCGGTTTTGGCCTCTCCGACATCAAGTTCCACTGTCCCTTCCTCCTCTCCAATCACCCCTCGTGAACCGCCAGCCCTACTACCGATTCTTTCTCTTCGGCGTGCCTCCGAAAATGGAGTCCCCTCAATCATCATAATCGTATGCTCTATCCCAATCGCGTATCCACTTCGGTTTGAATCTAAGCCACTGGACACACCTCATCAACTCGTTGTATCAAGGTCTGATGCGGTATCAGCCACGTACCATGAGATCGTTGGGGGCATGATTCAGCGAATGTTCAAGCCACCACTCAATCTTCCTCGATCCCCCAAACGCTTTCTCAAGAGCTTCAAGCATTACTGTATACGGCTCGCTGTAGTCGAGTCCACGGGGGATCTGGTAGTTGGATATCAAGGCCAGCATCCATGGATGTCCCTCCGCATCACACTCTTCAACTGTAACCCGGTATAGGGGATACGAAGAGTCTGGGCAGGTGAAACCGCAGATTTGGGAAAGGTGTCGCGCAACTAGGTAGTGGGTGTTGTAATCCCCGTCCCCTCTTACGGACAAGTCAAGGCGTCTGGCGAGATGGCAGACTTCCTCGGTAGTGAGGGGGACACCGAGGAAGAACAGGGGTGGGAACCAGCGCAGCTTGCTGTTTGGGATGTACTGTTCAGGGAGAGAGATCGAATCCCATGGTTGGCGGCTCATTATGTAGTCCCGTGTGAGGGTCTGGCTCTGGGTGCGAGCGCGAAGCGGGAGTTCGACCGGATTACAAATACTCACCTTTGGCATGAAAACCACGCGGTTCCCATTCACCGTGTACTCAGGCGAGCGCCTGCCAGAGATGTCGAGTTGGTCAACCCCGGTGCTGAGGGTGTCGACTGTGGTCTGAGAAACCATGGTGTAGTGTAGATCCAACAGTTCCGAAGTCTGGATTCTTGTGGCCGGGCCGGACAACCGCACCGGACCGTCGAGGTTCCACGCCACCACTGTGCCGGCGCTAAGTCTCAGGGACACATCCGAACTCCCATGATTCACGACAGCGCGTCCCACCACGTTCTCAAGATCGGTGAATTGACGAGGGTCATCGCTAGTCATCTCGTCTCCATCTGCCCAAAGAGCTCCGTGAATCTCGCCTGCGCATGTCGGTATCTCGAAGAACCCGTCCTCAGCGCGTTGTGGGAGACACAACAGTCATTGTATCCCCTTCTAATGACATTGCCTGAAGATACTTGGGGTGAGTGGGGACATCTGGAGTATTCCAGGATCGAGGTGCGTGATCCGAACCTCCCGTTGGAGGAATCACACTCAAGTTGAGGGTTACTTTAGTTTAGAATCGTGAAGGATCCACCGCCGGAAGCTTGGGATAGAGTCCAGCGCTACGCATCCTTGATGCACAAAATTCTGGTCCTCGAATGGGCAACCCTCGGGGAGGGTACCTTTCACACGTTGCGCTTGAATTCGCCCCCTGGCGGGTGGTTCCCAGCGTTGCAAGATCTAGATTGGACCGTCACGAAATACAACTTCCATCACGCCGCCCTATTCTTCTCCCCCCATCTGAAGAAGGTCACCATGAACGCGTCAGAGTCGTGGCGCGATTTCGATGTTCCCCGTGATCTCCTCCTAGCTATTTCCTCGATCATCTCCGCGTTACCAACATCCGCTCTTCAACTCCTGGCCATGCGCGTAGATTGTCGTGGGCTCCCCGGGACGTATTTTAAAGAACTGTTCTCCTCCGTCGTTTTGCGTTGCGGACCGTCTCTCACAGGACTCGACATCCCAGACCTGTTGTCACATGCGGCGATAAACCACCTGACTCAACTCTCCCATTTCCATACGCTATCCACAGGAGGACCTCCACCGAACTTCTCTCCTTCATCTTTGCCCCCTGTTTTCCCGCCCCTCGTGCAGCTTACTCTCCAAGATCACGCTGCATGTGGATGGCTTCCCCTGTTCGAACGTTTGGAGCACGGCGTTCTCACCACGTCAGGCGTAACACCACTATCCAGGATGAAGGAATCGCTAAGGTTTCTGGATGTCCAGGACCCCTCCGGTAGCACATTCGATATTTCACTCACCTCCCCAATTCGAATGTTCTGCAACTTGACTTCCTTAACAGTAGATGTTTGGTGCGGTGTACCCGGCAACGGCCAATGCGCTTTTGGGCTGAACGATGACGATGTCGCTGACCTCGCCATTGCACTGCCCCAACTGGAGTGTCTCATCCTCGGACACCCCTGTTTTAGAAACACCTGCGCCACAACAGTTGTGTGCCTCCTCTCAATTTCTACCTATTGCGTCAAGTTACGAAACCTGGAGATCCACTTCAACACTATAAACATCGTCGGCAACCTCAAGACCACCTCAGAGGACCCCCGATATGAAGCACTACGCCAGCTTCCGAAGTGTACACTCTCGTCTTTGGTAGTCTATTGTCTACCGCTCGTCCTTCATGAATCCGATCTCGGGACGGTGGCAGACGGAATGATTGATATTTTCCCGTCCCTGGAACGATGCAGTGGACCCCCGGAGAATTTGGGTTGGAAAAAACTCTCTGAGAGAATCGCGGTTCACCGGGGAATAATGACCGCCAGTGAGTGGATTGCATCAGATTTTTCCCTCGTTTGATACATCCCTGAACCACAAGGCCATGATACAAAACAATAATTCCACAAAACCGTAGCGGGAAGATGGCTCAATCAGTAGCGTTTCGACTGCCACTCGTACCGCCTTCCCCACGACCACTGTATCTCGTAGCATCACCTCTTTTAATTGGAGGCGCAACCATTACTCGAGTGACTGAGTTAGATGGTACATCCGATGCGGAGGGTTCGGATGGGACTCTGTTGCTCCTTGCTTTCCATATCGCCGCCCCCTCCTGCATTTCACGTTTTCGCGGCCTGAGCGCGTTGCCGGCAGTGACGGAAAACGTTGCCTAATGCGCGTAGGCTTGGTTGACCATTATCCGAACCTTCCCGGGCAACCCTCTGAGTTTCGGAAACGCGATGGAGTCGGTCCTGGGAAGCACGCTCACAACTGTTCAACTGTTCCAGGTTGCCATTCCGCGAGCGGAATTAGCCAAGCCAACAATCACCAGGGACGAGAATGGTGGCTGGTTGAATGAAAACATACACACAGTCCGGGCTACGCGCTCGACGGTGGCGAAAACGACGCCAAAGGCAGCCCGACCAGCTTCAACTCCAATCCCCACCATGGGATGCGGCAAGGGACCTGGCTTGAGGTTTCCTTACCCGTCTTTGAGCGATCCCGTGAACCCTCCTGGACGCAGGGTGAGCCACCCACACCCTCGTAAGATGGTCGGTGAAACGAAGTGGGTCGGTTCGCGGCTGAACCCCACCGAGCTTGAGCCGATGACCCTCGTCTCCGATGGGTCCTGTGAGGATGCATCGAAAGTTCCCTGTACTGAGAGCAATGCATTGAGTGGGTGGGTACTCACAGTCGGACCTCGTCGACCTTCAATCGTACTGTTGGCCGTCACAGCACCCTCGTCGATAGCACCCATCCCAATCTTCCGTTTATGTAAATACGTTCGGCTTTTCACAAGCGTCCGCGATCCGCAGATATCCGCCTCGCCAATCAACATAACCGCTAACGCGGGCGGGTAGCACTTTCGCCAACTACGAACGTATGGTACACAGATCTAAACCAGTGGAGACAGACCCAAAGAGGGGGATAGGGAGACGTATACGTAGCCGTCTAAATCAGTACGTAGCAAACAAAAGAGCACCTTCGCTCCAGCGTCGCGAGGAAATTCCAAACAGTCAGAGAAGAGCCGCCACATGACGACTTTAAAAAATGAACGGGGTTGAAAAGCCAGCAATCGATATAAACGGGTGGTGTGTCAACTCAAAGGAAGGAGGTGAGGAAGCGAGGGAGTAGCAGGAGGGGTGGGGTGGGGGGTGCCGGAGTGAGAATTAGACAAGAAGCAGATTGATAGTAAGTGTAAATGAAGCAAAAAAAGGAACAAAGAAAACAGGATATGGGCAGAGATTGTGAGTTTGGTGTGAGTGAAGTGCGAATGGGGAGAGGGGAAAGGAGAGACTACATGGACGACAACAAAGAGACAGACATCGAACAACAACTAGCTTCCCATCAGCATTGACCCAAGAAGCTATTCTTCGGGAACGGCTGCTTATAATCATCCACCCACGTCGTGTAGTTCGGGTTCGTGTAGGCATCGATGTGCCTGATCCGACGCAAAGAAAGGAGCAAGGGGGAAGACAAGGCCATCAATTACCGACCAAACACGAACGGATGAACGGTGAACCTCACCTGTTAATATACGCCTGTGTGGGGAACTTCTCTGGATCACACCCGTAGTTGATATCTTCTGGTCTCTGGTACACCCTCACGTAGTCAACAGACATGACCGTCGGGAACGTCAAATGTTCAAAATCGATGAATCCGAAACTGGGCGAAATTCCCAAGTTGAGAATGATGTACTAGAAACAGGGAAAGCGGCAAGCCAACGAAGAGGATCAGGGAGTGAGTGGGATAAGGGGACACGCGAAAGGCGTACCATCGGTTCTTGTGGAACTGGCCGCGGGCCAATTTTCACCCTGGGGTCGGCAGCCGTCCCAGCGACGTTCATCGTCCACGCAGTCTTGTTGTCGTTGACCCAGGTGATGTACTACGCGGAGAGTATCAGGTCAGCAGGCGATTTCGCAACCTCTTGGGTAAGGGAGAATATACACACCGCTTTATCTTCCACAAATCCAGGCTTGTACTCGTAACCGTACACGGCGTAGCAACCCTGGTTGGACTCGTAACAATCGGCATCTACGACAGATATCGTCATCATCGGAGAGCAAGGTCATTTTGCACGATCAACTCACTGGTATCGGAAACCGCGGAAATGGCTTGCTGGTAAGCACTAAATGAATGAACCACATCAAATCAGCCCCGACCGCTCGCGTTTTCAAAAACAAAAAAGACGTACCCTCCAGCGTACGAGTTTAGCACAGTGATGGACGGGTCAGGAATGATTAAATTGTCTGAGGTGTTGAACCACTGGTAATCCGCATTGAATGGGCCCCACTGGCCAGACTGGGAAACGGCGCCCTTGCCACCCTCGGTGGTAGCCTCAAAGATATCGATTTCGGGGGCGGACCTACCGACGAACGTGCCGTCACTGTGTTTGGGTCCAGGGTGGTCCTCACCGGAACAGGTGCAACGAGAGAGTTTTTGACCCGGAAGGTAACAAAAGGCAAAATCGTGGTATCTGTCACCTACGAAGCCGGAGACATCTGGTATGCCATTGTACGTTTGGTTGCGAACGGTGCCGACATCACACGTGTCGTAGGTGTACGGCCACTATGTGAAATGATGGGTCAGGGCTGTGTGGGGGAGTTCCGCAGGGTGAAATGGGATACGGACCATCCCCTCCAAGCTAGCACCGTACCCAGCCCTGCCAAGGTTACCCATCCCCCAAATGGCGGGCCATAGACCAGCGACACCGGCTAGACCGGGCAAAGTGACCGCAGCTTCGATATAGCCTCCCGTGAAACAGAACTGATTCCAACTTGTCATCATGCCACCCTCGTAGTTCAAATCGTGGGAGTTCTTCTTGGAGAGGGTGATCTTGAGGGCGCCGTCCTTGGTGGTGATTGCGGAAGGGTCATACCACTCGAGGTTACCGGTTTGCCAGTAGTGGAGGTCGCTAGCTTCCCAGTATGGATCGTCACCGGGGTAGAAACTTCGACCATCCTTGTTGAATTCATCAGAAAATACGAGTTTGAGTTCGGAACCGTCGTGGAAGGAGGTCTTGGTCATTGCCCATTCTGGGGTGTCAGGGTCGATGAGAGCTCGGAAGCCCGGAAGTTCGGGGACCTAGGATGATAATCAGAAATGTTTCAGATAAAATCTAATAAATCTAATGGGACGTACAACGCCGCTGGCATTTGCCCCGCCATAGTTAAACCCACCATTGCGAGAGATCTTTGGTGTTGTGAAATAGGAAATGACAGGGTATCCAGCGCTGTGAAAATGCCGCGCATCAGTGATTGGCTATCACGGGTGAAAAAAAAGCCAGCAGCGCACAAGAGAGTGACGAGGCCGACGAGGATGAGAAGGACACAGCCAAGGTTGATGAGCCCACGTAGTGTGAACATTGTGCCGGAATCGTTGAGCACGTCCCGGCGTGGATCAGGTCGATGGAGGTCATCGTCTGGCTCTGGTCTGTCTATGTTCCAATTCGAAGGGTCTGCTGACAGCGAGAACTGTGGAGAGAAATTGGGCGTTGTCAGGGCGGAACTTGATGGCGGAGGCCACGGAGAACGTCGTACCTTGTCGACCAGCGATTTAGTTGAGCCATCATACCGTGAGTCGTCCTAAGGGGCAGGTAAGCATCATCGCCAAGGTCGCGGAGGTACGTGAGGCGAGTGGGGCGGCAGAGTCGGGATGAGCGGCGGCCGTTGTGTGTCTTACCTGAGTTCTGAGGCTGGCATTTGAGGCGGGACGCTTGAGGAAGGCTGGCTGATACGAGCCCATGGCCGAGAATTGAGTATTGAGTGGTAGAAAATGAGTGTGGGGGCGGGTGGGCTTGGAAGCTTGGCCTGACTGTAGACAAAGGAGGCGAAGAGGCGCGGGTTCCGGATTGGTCGTTTGATTGTTCACCCCAAAGGAAATTGTAGCCGACGGTCAGCCGAAAATAGGTTGGAAAACGATTGTCAATGGGATAAGTAGTACGGTGGTGGGTAGGGAATGCTACACAGAGAGAGAGCTGGTGGTGGTACATTGCAGAGCCGATAACAATATTCGACACATAGGCCGGACGGACGAGAGATGATTACCGCAGCAAAAAATGACACTACGAGGAAGAGCCAAGGAGAGTTCGTGTGGTGGGCTAAGTAAGGTATGAAATCCAAAAGGTATTGTAGTATACAAGGCGAAGAAAATAAGGTTAATGAGCGAAATAGTAGACCCAATCCAGGTAGTGTAGCCTATGAGGAACGCAGAGAGAGGTAGAGCAAAAAGGAAAACGATAGATGGGTTAACAGCAACAGTCGACCATCTCCCAATCCTCGCCGGGGAGACTAATGGAGACCCAGGAATTCGAAGGAGAGTCGGCCATGGGAACGTCGCCGTCGGCATCTCGCTGATGTTGTTGGGAGGCGACTAGGACCTCGAGGTCTCTTGTCGCGTTCAGGATCGAGAGCGCGAGGGGAGACCCGATTCGGAAGCCGGCGTCACGTTGTTGACGGCGCTGTTGCTCTATGGCGAACTCGAGTTCCTGCTGGATTTAGAACGAGGAGCGCATGTGAGCTGTGATCGCAAGCTTGTATAGATCAGGCTGAGGCTTCGAACGTGGAAATGATGGTCGGTAGGTCTCGCAGGACGCTCGGTGTGGTCCCGACAGTGGAGATGGTGTCTTTGGGCTGTGTGGATGGTAGTTTGCGGGTGGCGTCTCGGGTTTGGACACCTTTGGGGTGGATTTGTTGGTGGCCGAGGATGAAGATGAGCGGTTCAGGCGTTTGAACGGTTTCTCCCTGTTGTCGATGAAACCTTGGACAGAGACGTAGGGGTCGATTCTGGGGCGTGAACCAGCGAGGTCTGCGAGGGAGAGGAAGGAGCCAGAGCGACGGAGAGGAGAGGGGGACGTCGATCGATCGTCTGAGAAGGAGGAGGCCATGGTATCTGGGTTGGAGGAGGACCTGGGATGGGGAAACGCGATGGAGGAGAGGATGGGCGGATTTTATAAACCCGCGCCAAGAAGTGGTAGGAGAACGAATAATTGGCTGTGCCGAACATCCATTTCATATTCTGCCGTCATCCCCCTCCCCCGCCGAAAAATAATATTCGCTTTCTCTTTTTCTCTTTCTTTCTTTCTCTCGCCCTCTCTCTCGCTTTCTCTTCGCCTCGCCTTTATTTTCCAAAATTTTACTTCGGCCCAGGTCAGCGGCGATCGAACATCCCGCCCGCTCCAGTGAACCCGCAGTTGGCCGAACTGTTCCCGCTGTGACAGGACGCGTGACATTAGTCTCGAGTCACCTGATCCGGTCCCTTCCCGTCCGAACCAACGGTCTCCAAATCAAATCCCGGTCAGAAATCCAAAGATTTATTCCATCCCCCTTCCATTACGTTCGCTGTCTATCCCATGGTTGGCGCAAACTACACTGGCGGTCGACGGAACGCGGCCAAGGCGAGGTCGAAGGACACAACCGGACGTCTCCAACGTGGTCACTTTAGCAAACAGCGTTTGGGAATCCTCACAGACGCGCTTCGGTCGAGGAGACCGGATCACATCCCCCTCACTCGCTCTCTACCATCTGTTGGTGCTGACAACCCTAATCTTACCTCTAATCCCCGGTCTGGTTCCTTGATTTCTCCGTCTGGATACCCTACCTCCACACCGACAGCAACCGTTTATGATATCTCCCTTGGGCACGCTAGGCGAGACCTCGCCCAAAAACAACTCCGGCTCCACCAACCCCCCCGACCAGATTTCCATAACACCGATGGTCTCTTTTCATCTGGGCCATCCATCCCGGGTGACTCGCCCGCAGTCACTCCCTTGGAGTCATCGCCCACTCTAACAGGAAAAGGAGAACCCAACCAAACATTCAGTCCGCTCCTAACGACTACTTCCGCTGCGGTCCCATCATGTGCTACAATCCCATCACAATCCCATACACTGCCACAACCAAGCCCCCGCCCAGAACCGGCATTTGCCCGAGGATCTTTGACCGAGAAGCAAGCAACTCCCGTGACCACCGGGCAACCGTCGAAACGGCGGTCAAAAATCTTGGACCTAATTGACATCTCAGATCGTGAGCATATACTTTTTTTGCGGCTTCCTCGGAACCTGTCTGTCTTTCGACATCACCCATCGTCCTTTGTCGTTCGCTGTCTATCGTCTTCACCCTACAAACCGCACCATGAGCGGTCATATTCGTATTCCACATTCCCAATCTATCCCCTTCCCTGATCGCCGCTCGTGTGATGAACTTCCGTGAAACAAGTCGACGATACGGGTATCGTCTCTTTCCCAGAGTGCAATCCAAGCCCTGTGTCTCCATCATGCCATTCCTCGTGTCTCCCTTGATCTCTCCGAAATCGCTCATACCTTCCCCTGATTATATGTTCTTCCCACGTTTCAACTCCTTTACTGACCACTGTTCCACATGCAGCTGCTTCCGTTCGAGCCCAGATCGATAGGATCCTTGCTTTTCCAAGCTTACTTGGAGTTTCCCGTTGCACCGAAGCCCGGAGACGCTCCACCCCACCCGATATCGATAACGATAACGCCACCCCGGCTCACAGTGACAGAGAAGGATGTCATGCCGTTACCGATCTGCAAACTGGGCACTTCCTCGCAGATTCCCCGCATGAAGCCAACCTCTTCCCCCCTGTAAACCCACCAAATCCTCGGAACCAGACGCCAGTCCGGCAACGTACTCGTCATCGTCTTCACCAATCTGATACATCTCCCGCAAAGATCAACCGGGCTGACCCTGATCGCGATCGCAGTCAGTGTTACCAACCCACGCCTCTCGCACATCCGTCCCGCTCGAACAGTGCGATACCTAATTCACCGGATTCAGGGCCTGATAGGGACATTTATGAAGGGAACCGCTCGGTGAGTTGTTTAGTTGCCGATCCATATGCTCGTTGCCCTGCGTTTTTTGATTCCGTGGATGTATGCGGGTGTGTGGGGTTTAACGAAGCGTGGAGAACGTTTGTCCTGATCAATACGCTTCGCTTCCCTGACCACCCGGGGTTATTTCCCCGTCGACTTCGTTTCTTCGTTTATCAAACAACTTCAATCATAATTCTTCCAATATATGTTCGTTGACCCTTATCCGGTGTCATTTCTTCTTATAGATCGCGGCGTCGGACTCGGCAGTGGGTTGCACAGCGGAGATCGGGGTGGGTGTGCCCCCTCGAGGCCGGCAACGCGACTTCGGGTACACGCCAGACTGGATTTGGGAAAGGAATTCGAGCCCGAATCCCGAAGGTAACGCGAAGACAGAAAGGGGGATGAAGACAGATCTCAACGAGGACGACGCGAACGTGAACTGTGGCGTCCGATCTGACGTTAATCTCGGATTCGGGTCGAGGTCCCGAGTCAAAAGTTCGGTCTCCGATTGGGGCGAGTTTGAGTTAGCGAGGACAAGTATGGGGAAGGGATCCAGGACTGAAGTGGAAACCCCGTCAGCCGGGTTGGCCCTGGCGTTATCCCCCCGGCCATCGTTCTCCAAAGAGACGAGTAGAGGTGACACACGTTCGGCCCACGTTCGCGACCCTGACGTACTACGGCATGCCAAGTTCCGGTTCTCCCCTACCGACGTCCGACCTCTTACCCACGACGATAGGCAAGAGGAACGGGACAAACCGCCTCATGCTGTGGGTCCCCACGATTTGGATAACCTCTCTTCTGGATCACCCTCGCCGGATTCTGGAATGCAAAGTTGCTCCACGACAGCTGGTTCTTTGTCACCTCGAACGGAACTCTTTCCCGGTTCTGGGTCCTCTGAAATTCGTGAAGATTACGACAGCACCGCTCACGCTTTACGACGGAGATTGGGATCGGACGGGTTGAATGAGATGGGTGCTGGGAAGATGAAGATGGGCGGGGGAGGATCTGAGAATGATTTTGGTGGAATGGGATTCATGAATGGTCACCACCAGAGTCGACATCTATCAATGAATGGTGTTGATGATGTGGACAGTGGTGGGGAATTTGACCGGAGTGGGTTGAGCGGCGTATCTGGGCGGGTGGAACGGTGTGCTTGGGTTGATGATTCTCAGGATTGGGAAGCTCTCAGCTCTCGTTGCTCCTCCGCCGATGCTAATGCTGGATCTGGTTCTCGAAGTCCTCCTATTGGTGCTCCTACAACTATCCTTCCTTGTCCCACCTATTCCGCCCTCGCTTCTGATTGTGGATCTGTTCCTGGGTCTCGTCTCTGGCACCATGTGGATGGCCAATATATGGGCGTCGTGCTATCTCCTGGGTCCCGCTCCCACCTCGTTCCTCATCAAATGCCAATCTCTGGGTCGCTCGAGGCGTTTACTCCTTCATTTCCTTTGACGTCACCCAAAGCAATACCGTTTACGCGTGATACACGCGTCCCCAGAGACAATGCCGGACTGAATGCTTATCAAAGTACCTCATGGTTGGACCAGACACAAGAACACGTACATCCACAAGCACGAGATTTCGACGCGCTTCGGTTCTCGTCATCGTCTCCCTCGAGGTCGATATCTGTGTCGGCATCGCCATCTATATCAGTTCCGCGCCATCTTCTTTTGGACAAAGATAAGTTGGATGAAGATCGAGATAGTGTGGCTGGACGTTCTGGGCCTGGACTCGTCGGACGCCTGCCCCTCAATACGGAGCTGCGTAGTGATATGAAGGTTAATATGACGCCAAATTCAAGCACGAGGACGGAACTGAATGGGAATGCCGAGAGGGCGCTGCTCAACCGCGACACTCTGGCTCCACTGACTTCGAATCTCATTAATAACCGAGGCGATGGTAACGGCAGCATTTCGAGACACGCGGATGGGATTGAACGTGGGGATATGGGCGGGTCAGGGGCCAAGAAGCTTGGATCATTGAACCTGGGTGGGCGTGTTTCTACTGTGTTCATTTCTGCATTTGGTGTCTCTGGGGTTTCTGCGGCTGGTTCTCCACCCACCCCGGCTCCGGCTACTTGGCCCCACCACGATGGCGAGGATGCCCGGTCAATTCCTCGCCCGGTCTCGAGGACGATGTCCGTGCAATCGCGATCAAATGATCAGGAAGAACCTGAAGAATGCGAGTTGCTGAAATCTCTGCTCGAGTCGTCAGATCCTTGGGGTTTGATGAAAAAGAAGGTTTTGAACCTTCCTTCTCCGACACCTTCGGAGATTGAGAGGAGGGGGAGGAAGGAGCAGGATACGGTGAGGGTGACAGGGAGTTATGGGAGGAGGGGTGTCGGGTATGTTACCCCGCCGTCGCTGGATGCGCTTCTTGAGGTAGTCGGTCCCAGTGCTGATGTGGAGATGGAGAAGATTGGGGATGGCGGACGTGGTGACGAAGATTCGCAAGAAATTTTGGACTTTCGCTCTTCCCAACCTCGTACGGATCGTTTATCTTTTCGTCGTATACGCAGAGTAGGCGTCGACTCACTTATTCGATCCGTTTTTCGTTCGTTACCAGACATTCATTACGGATCATCGGTTTCCGGGCTCCCTCCCTCAGATTTCGCCTCTACTTCAACGATGGACATCTTCAGCGACCCCCTCGGTTATCACAGCTCCAGCCCTCAGTTTCGATCTTATCGCGACAGGAATCACGACGACAATCAGTACAATTTAGGACCCGATTCCCAGTTGCACGTCACGGTCTCATCTCCCTGTTCGAGCTTACAACCCCGTCGTCGAGATGAGATGGGGTCCCAACCGACTCCACGCAAACGATCCCGTCGATCATCAGATTCGGAGGGATCAGAGGAGTTTACGTTTACCGATCAAGACTTGGACCAAGTTGGCGACAAACGAAAGTTGTCGGGGGTGACGCTGTCGCCATCAAAGTTTGAGCCTGATTTTGGCGTCGTTCCTAAGAGTAAGCTGTCACCAAATTTTCTTAACCTCCCCTTTGCTTCCGTTTCAATCCCCGTTTGGATGCTTCCCGCCCCCGCCTTCCATAAAATTCATTTCGAAATCCAGCCTTTCATTGGCTGCGGCCCTAATGTTCCATACCAGAACGTGGGGCGTGTCTTGGTCCTGGGAGTACACTTGCCCCGTCTGTCTACATCCGCTGAACGGTGGCTGATATTCCATTCCAATTAAACCTTTTTACCGTCTTGCCTTGATATGTGTGGTGACTTCTCACGTCGCACCTCTCTCCGTTTTGCAATACAGGGTTGTCGCAGTCCCTGCCCGGGAACTCCGTCGATGACGTCGTGAGAGTGAGCAACGGGTCCCTGCGGCACAGTCGGAATTACGGACGGACAGGTATTCCCACGATCGTTGTCCCTGGAAAGGGCGGCCCTGACCCTAGCCCTGCCCTGGAGGGTGCCAAGACAGGGGGTGTTTCGGTGACCGATGGGTTAGATGCGATGACGACGACTAATGCCGGACGTGGGAGTTCACCCGCTGCTGTAGGGTTTTACCGTATTCGGAAATCTCCCCGGACGGCTGGGCCAGCCCTGCCACAGGGAAGGTTTGGTAAAGTGGAAAAGCTGGTAGTAGGATCTTCCGCCACGGAACAGCGCGGTGACGCCGGGAACCACCAGGTGGAAACCGAAGAAGAAACCCGGACAGATGGGAAGTGGAGTGAGAGTGGGCACCGCATTGCTACCAATGCCAACTTCAATATCAACCCCAGCGAGAGCGACGGTGGCGGCTCGAATTCAAACCCGCAGCGTGGAGGACTTCAAGTTCTAAATGATCGATTCGAGGGTATGTGATGTATTTTGATCAAATTCAGTCCTTGGGGTCGTTTTGGGTTTATTGGCGCTGTGCTTATCTGCTGTAATCTCTCATTCTACAGATCAGGATTGCAAAGGAGAGAGCTGCGATTCCGTGCCCGGTCGCAGCGTTCGAGAAGGGAAAGAGGTTGATTTGAGACCTTCCCCTCGCAGCGGGGACGATCTGGAGTGTGGGGTGGATGGTTTCGAACCCCTACGAATCAATGAAGGCGGAGAAACGGGGCGCCCTGGCGTGCTCGTCCTACCTACGCCCACGGACCCGTATCTCGATTTCGCGTTCGGTCTGGATGGTGCAACCCACGACAACCCAGAAAGGGCCAACGGCCCTCTAGCAGTCACTGGACTCGACTATCCCTCCGTTTCGGAAACCGTCCGTCATCTTGAGTCTGCAATGGGACTACTCACGGAGGCAGACACGAACGCGGACCCCGCTCCCATGGACACTGACGCAATGCTCTCGACATCAATCCCGCAGCGTCTCCTGTCAAGAGACGGGGAAACTCAGTGTCGGGGTTCATTGAATAGTAACCCGCTGAGTCTGCTTCCATTCCGTCTCTCAACTTCAAAACCCCAGGTCCTGGGGCTTTCTTCTCCATTATCGCCCGTAGTAACTGCCGGTCGTGACCGCGCTTTGACATTCTCGGACTCGGGTTTGTCGACGAAGTCGCCTGTTGAAGTTAGACCTCAAACCACTCGGATCTCAGTTACTGTCGCTGGCTCAGGGTTGACACCGGGATTTGTCGAATCTGTGTCTGGGTTGACCAATCTTGACTCGGTGGAGGTACAGGAGAAGGTGTTCGCTGGGCCGAATCTCTTTCTGGATGATGATGGCATGGAATAGCGATTGTTCACGGGGAAACTGTATAGAAGTCGAAATGCTTCATATCTTGTACGCTCGTTATGGTGTGATGTAAAGTTACTGGGATCTTGGGCAACGATTAATTTGCACATCTATGGTACATGGATGGTCCAACCCGCGATGAGCGCCTCGATTCATGAGCGCCTGGGAAGCGTGGGGCGCGGCAGTGAAGCAGAAGACGGTGACGCAAAGGACTGTCCCAGATTCTATTGTTGGGGGTCACCTGATCACCGAACACTTTCTCGCAAGTACCTCGAGAATGCTTCTCGACACTGGTAGTGTGTAACCTCGCCCCTAAAAGGCCCGAAGTTTCAGTACACGTGCGTCAAAAATGTGTGCGGGGTCTGAGGGAGAAAGGAAGGTGGGAACCAACCTAGGAGCGTGAACTGCGATAACGCTATTGTGCCCGATTCGTTTGTGACATTGCGGGCAGCTAGATAGGGCGGAACGAACGTGAGTGAACCGGGGAATTAAGAGAGGACAAATGATGTGACGAGAAAGGGGTGTGAAGGGTGCGCAAAACACCTCAGGACCGAAGGGAAATGGGTGGGGAGGATTGAAGGATAGGGTAATAACGCACATCCTACTGTCCACGATCTTGACTCTCCTCTCCTCAAGAACCATCAACCGAGTAGCGACATCATCCCTCCTCGCCTTCGCAATCTCTCTGATGACCCTTGTATCAAACCTTGGTACCCTCAAACTCTCAATCAAAAACTCTTTCACATCCCTCGCTTGCACGAGCGGTGGAAGTAACTTCAGGGTCTCAGTTGCATCTAGCCGCCTCGAATGCCTGCTGATCAATTGGAGTGCTGGTTGGAGGAGAGTCGCGGGCGCGGGGAATGTAGAGCTCGCCGGCGATTTCGCCGTGGACGATACCTCCGGTTGGAGATAGATCCGGAGAAGAGTAAGGAAGATCGAGGACGCCTTTGGTGACGATGGGTCGAAGACGCGATTACAGTACCTGCACGTAAGCGGGTTGAGTGGACAGCTGGAGGGTGTAGGGGCTACGCGTACTCTTCTGCCTTGAGATAGTCATGCAACCGATAGACGTATATCTCCAACGCATTCTCATGGCGACCCATCCGTCCCAACAGTATTGCCTTGGCCTCGAAGAACCCTGGGACCCGAGGATGGTCAGCCCATGCGGGAGCGTTGGCAGAGAACTAGATCACCTTCAGATGGTAGAAGCCCAAACAATCGATCCGTCTGATAAGTCTCTGTTGTATCGATGAAAGTCAACAGCTTGGTGTACGCATCTGGTCGCGAGGCTGCAACGAGCATCAGTTAAAGCCGGGTCACCACGTGGGTCGGAATACCTTCAGGAAGCACGCTCCTACCAGGAGTCGCCATCTTAAGGTATAACTCTGCAAGTCGGTTATGGAAAGCAACAGAATTTTCCCCTTTCTCTTCAATAAGGTATTCAATGAACCGGGCACAAATTCTTGGGTCGATGGTTTCGAGAAAATCTGCAACCTTGGGTCGAGGGAGCTCGACATCCTCAGATTGGAAGATCTGCCCCAAGGGCAAAAGTAAGGTTGGGTTATCTCGAGGACAAGGCTACGCATCGAGCGCACCTCGAGGGCGATGTTTTGATCTTGCTGGAAAGCCCATCTGGCGTGTTTGAAGATCTGGTCCATATATTCCTCTCCCAACTTCTGGAGATACGCCACAGTCGGCTGGAGTTTATCGCGCACGTCATTTTCGTTTTGGCTGAGGCTGGGTAAAGGTAGAAGAAACGTGCGGGTTCAGAATCCCCGTCAATCAGAGGTGCCAGAAGACACACTGTTGCAACAAATCCAAAGCTTGAGCGTGCATCTTCTTCCCCTTGTACAGGAATATCAACTCCGAGAATTTCTGTAAAGAGAAAATAAAATGAAAAGGGTGTTGGGTCCGTGACACTGTCGCGTCGAAAGTAGATCATCACGAACCTTTCTTTCCCTCAAAAGTGCCTCAACCTCTGACACCTCGCACCAATTCTCAATCCGGCACAGTGACCCCAACAGACTAGGCAACGTCAACAAATACGATTTGAACAACGCTGTGTACACCACTTGCGCGAACCGGATCAGCTGGTCTGGAGTCAAAGCCGTGAGTGGTATGCTCGGTATCTCCCGTAAGTCTGCTACAGTTGCCTCGGACAGCGGTGAGACCTTATGAGACTGCGAAGGGGTGATACCAAATGTCTTCAGAGCGCCGTCCAGTTTCGGTCGCCTATCTGTCAGATACCGGCGAACCGCATCGACGGACCGCTTAAATGCGTCTGTGCGGGATATCAGAGTGCGGAACCGAAGTCGAATCATCCCAACACCTACCAGGTGAAAGCTGGGTCGGGGCATTTGTGGCCGGCGCAGGGGTGATAGCGCCTGTGACCAGTGGGGCACCTGAATTATTGGTGGTGCTCGAAACCCCCAACGTTTCAAAAATGTCCGTCGTCATTCTTCTTCTGAGGCTACGCCGACTAGCTATAGAGGCCGTGTCATCGTCTTTCACGGTTGGTCGTATCAGGCTGGGAAGGTAGCCTCTGAACGAAGTAGCGGCACCCTGTACTGGGGCGGCCGACGTTGAAGTTGGCTGATCCCCACCTTCAGCCTTCGGTGGTTCCTCCATTGTAATTGCCTCTTCCGACGGTTCTGGCTCATGCGTGATAAGGATCTCTTCCCTTGGCCCACCGAACAAAACAATCCAATCCTTCTCAGGGGCAGAAAGCCGACCGGCGATGGACTCAGGGTACAAAGAAACGACCTTCGATGGATTGGTATCGAGTTCGATAAAGATGTCGATCGCCTCGTCATATTTTCCGCTCTTGAACAACGAGACCGCATACAATGATCGGATAACGGCGTGACGTTGGGCCTGCGGGAGTCAGTGTGGAACTCATCGAGATGAGCAGCTTTCCTACCTTGTCCGGAACAACCGCGACGTCGAGGGTATCGAGTAACGATAAAGCATCTAGGTAACTCCCAGCAACGACAAGTTCATCAATCTGGTCGCCCCAGGACTTCATGTATATCCTCCAGATCACGCTTCCTTGAGCAGTGGCCGCGGCGCGGTCGATGGGAGTCCTGATCATGTATAATGGTGATTTCGATGAGGGAGAGGATGTTAAGAGACGAATGGAATAATTCGAAGCGGCAGGAGTAGCTCCAGCAGGGAGCGGGGGGAATGTCACAGTCTGTACATTGGCAAGGGAGATAGAAGATCGGACTTGCACAACAGAGGAAGGGACAAAGGAAGGTGTAACCCCGTCGGTTTGTTCAGAAGGGACTGTCCCAGGGGGAAGAACGGCGAAAACATATGGGTCGACGAATGCTGGAAGGACGGTTGTCAGTTGCTTGGAAACCCAACATTTCATCTACAATGACTACCGACCTGTCTCTTCTGGAGGAGCGGGCCAATCAATTCTTTTGGGTCGGGAAGGAGACCCATCCGCATTCAAGAAATAACCAATGTCTTCGAACGCATGAGCGATGCAGGTATTCCAATTTCGGCCAGACTTACTGTCTTTGGCAACAAGAACCTCGGATTCCTTGGTCGTGAGGAGAAATGGCTTCGCCTTAGCACCCAGACCCAGCGTCATGTAGCCGGTAAGGCCGCTGAACGCACCCATCCCCGTCGTTGTCGTTGTTGCTGGTAACGTGATCTCCAAGGGGGTCATGGTCTTGAGGGAAAATGTCGCATATTCCGTGAGTGAGTATGCAAAGGCAATTGTGTCGTCGTTCATAAAGGACATCGTTCTGGGCGAGTGTGGTAAAGGAGTTTCCTGCAAGGTTTCAGTTCGGATAGAGGCATAGGGGCATGGGCACCGAGAATCTCACCTGGACCTCCTGTGGCTCACCATCCTTCCATGAATAGATTACGAGCTTCCTTCTACACGCGATGACGAGGTAGGATACGACTGTTGGGATAGATATCGTTGTTGATTTTCCAGGCGGAGAGATGTGCTGAACGGACGTGTGAATGGTGAAGGAGAAGGCGGCCTTCGCCTTGGTGAGTGGTGATTGGGGTTCGAGTTCGGGAATGGGGTAAAGTGCAACGAACGCGTCTGTAGTCAGGTAAGTTCCCTGTGCACCTGAGAAACAGGAGGAACGAACCAGAAAGCACGACGAGGGAGTTAACATCCTTGAGGTATCCAAGTTGTTCCACCGGTCTCTTTGAAACCGTAATCGTCTTGGTCAACTTGGCGTTACCAGCGTTATCTGAGAATATCCTCCTTGGTCGGGCGTTCGACGATGGGGATTTGGATGACGAACCTTCGCCTCCCAGTGTGTACATCTGCACCGTTCCCGTCGATGTGCCGATGTAGAGTTTATCGCCTGCACATTTCCCCGTCAGAACAACACATGCGCGCACAAATGAAAGAGGTACCCTGCGTCGCCATAGCTTCTGGTCGCTCCTTGAAGTCATCGGAGAGGACCTGTGGAGGGAGGAATGGCCCAGCCATGGTGGCTGAAGAGGGGGTCGAAGTACACGCGATAGATCGGCTAACCGTGGCGCTTCCCATTTCGCTGACGGCCACGGCTAACTGCGGTGATTCGCTGGCGCCTCCAGCGAACCTGGCGGTTTCCTCGAGATGGGCTCAGACGCACCAAAGAGCAACCTGCCGATTCTCGAGATTCCAATCACCGACGAGGAGGAAGATATTGGTCTCACTCCGCTCACCCGCCCTGGCACCCCGCTGATCATCAACGCGAAGCCGCGGTTGCGACCTCATGAGATCCTCGTACCCCCACCTACCAGCAAGGACGACTTTCGAACCCAGTGGTGGCTATCGCCATCTTCTCCCGACCTGCTGGACAAAAACATCTTCTCGCCGAGAACTCTCACTCGCTCCAAGACCGTCCCTAAGCCCTTGGCCACAGCTGACACGAACAAGTTCGAAGAGACAATGGTTGATGACCTCGTTTTTGAGTCGGAGAGACTCGTTCGTCTTCGGCGGTGGATTTTGACAATTGTAGTCGGTACGTTCGCCAAAATCTCGAAAGCCAGGTCATGAATTGTTTTATAGTGGATTTTGATCTGGAACTTGGGCCCACCGTGGCGTCCGTTTTTCCCTCGTTGGCCCTGTCTGACGTTGAGAGAGAGAATATGTATGTGCCAAGTTCTAGATTTCTTGTCGCCAAAGTTTGACCAGCCTACGAAGTGCATTCTCGTCATTCCCCGACTCCGCCCAGTTCGATCAAGGGTCACAAACACATTCCTTCCGCATCCGGGAGACCGAGCACACCAAAGATGATACCCTTCGTAACGACCATGCCAGGCCCTTGTCAAGTGATGGATTTTTTTATGGCTATTCCCACTTCACCCAAAAGAGAGACAGGTCTTCCAAGCGCGGTTACAAACAAGTTGGTCGTTTCTCATTATATCGATACCGTTCTGACAAAGGGCGTCACAGAGATCCCTTGTACTATTATCCCAGTTCCCATACCCCACCTTATTCACTCAGTTGATTTCTACACTCGGTCCTGCCTTTTTAACACACGGTGGTCCCATGCTCGAGGCAGCATGCCATAATATTGCAAATTGGTATACATTGCGCTTCTCTTCGTGGGCGTAACGAATAACATGAACTAAGCAAAGGCCAGACCATGAGTTAGGGGTATGCGTGGAGCTCGGCTTCATGGGGAATGTTCTCCAGGTGGAACTACCCGTCGGATTGGATGAGCAACAGATGCAAGCAATCCCATCCACTCCCGGCCAACGGAAACACCAACCAGTAAGCACCAACCCGGTATTTAAACGGACGCCACTCACCAGATTTCTGTGCAGGTGCTGGCCGCCTCACCGCCCGAGCAACTACCACCACTGACGGTGTTCGGTGCGGCGATCCCCCACCTTTGGTCAATCTGGGAGTGTCTCATCCTCTCGGAGCCTATCTTGGTTTTTGGAACCTCGCCAACCATGACTAGCCAAGCAATTTGGTGGCTACGAGATTTTTTGCGTCCGGTAAGACCGTAAACACCCTGACTCGGTGATAGCTAAGCGAGGTTCAGATGCCATTGGCCGGAGACTTTCGACCGTACTTCACCATCCACGACAAGGATCACGTGGCTCTCGTCAACCAGAATGCTCCTCAAGCCGGCTTACTACTGGGAGTAACGAATCCATTCTATGACGGGACCTGCAAGCATTGGCCACACCGGCTCAGTTTGGGAGATCCATCACAGTTGGTTTTTCAACGTAAAATCAACACCCATCCCGAGACTTACGATAGTCCGCAGGATGAGACACCACTCGTTAGGGAACCAGACACCTCTCCCTGGTCCTATACCCGGCTGGAAGACCAAAACGCATAAGCGTTACATATCGAAAGATCGGAGTTTACTGAAGGTCCTTGAGCAGGTAGTGCTCAGATCGGATTCTGAAGCCGGTATGTAATGGAGTTCGCGCTAACGTTCTGCTTCGCATTGAGTCCTTTTTAGAAACGGAGCCAGCCCTCGCTCTCCGTCGCCACTTTGCATCGCGGACCACCGAATTCCTCGTCCCGTTAAATCGATACCTCAACACGCTCATCCCCGCCCCCACGTCTTCGGTGTTCCCCACTCGGAAGATGAAGAAGTTCAACGAGAATGATTTTTTCGTGACTCTGAAGAGCCACGGTTCACCCTTACCGTTTAAGTCGAATAGCAAGCAAAGAGAATTCTATGAGAGATGGCTTAAGAGTCCGGGTTTTGGAGTGTGGTTGGCGAAACAGGAGGAGTTGGTCGAGGCTGCCTTGAGGCAGAGGTAGTGGATGTCACGGCACCGTTCCTTGTATAACATTCATAGTTCCATCCGGAAAATTAGAGCTGGGTATACGTATTGTCCAACCGTGCACAACTGACGCACCTCAGTAGAATTACACTCAATGCGCTTCCGCTAAAATGCCTGGTCTATGGGGGCGCAGTGATGTGCTCTACTGGAGCTTTAGGTGTTCTAAACAAAATAAGTCAGTACTCCTTCTGAATGCAAGCGCGGTCCACTCAGTCTCACTCCGGTATAGGGTAAACCAGTGAGACAAAAGGCATTTGGTCATGATCATACGAGCTTCGATGCACTTGAAATTGACCGCCAATCCTGGAAGTGCTTTGACGCGTTTATATGGTACTATCGTACAACAGACTTTCGATTTTGTGGAAGTTGACTCAGTGTTTCCAATGTTGTCTGCACACCTATTCCCCAATAATCGGATCTTGTAAACTGGATACTATCTCGCCATGTAATTTATCTGGGTGTCTGGGATGCAGAACCATTTTGGTAAAATCATGTACAGCAGGTTGGAGTAATGTGAGATATGCATCATGACAAGCTGGGATTGCAAAGACTACCCGAATATCACAATATTACCAAAAGACAGTACAGATTGAAGCACAGAAAAGGGACATGTGAGAAGAAGAGAAATATCAACTGCAAGTCACTCCTCATAGGTCATCCCTCTAGTAACTCCAGAATGACAGCCTCTGATAGCTCACAGTGTGACAATGCAGGAAACTGCCCATTCCACACCCTATATTCCTCACTTGATCGCCAATGATGAGGCAACCATAAGAGCTTTTTCCCACCAGTGCTAAGAACCCATCCATTGTCTGTAACCTGGTAACCATGAGAAGATTGCCAGGGTAGTCCTCCTGATGGAAACTCAGATGGGTCAAGAAGCTTTAGCTTTGTGACATCAGATTTACTATCCTTGGTGATTGCAAATCCCCCCTTATTCTGAGAACTACAACTCCAGATTTCATGTCCATCTGAAGTAAAACATGGGGAGTGGAGCTGTGCTTTAGAACCTGTGATAAGTTTCCCAGTAGAGATATTATAGATTCTCAGATCTGAGATTTTGATGACAACATGGCTGAAATCAGGAGATATTGAGGCAGACTCCAACTCATTGTGCTGATGGAAGAATTTTGTCTGAATGCTGTCATTAATGTTCAACCTGGAATTGAGAGCATGGTCCCCTGTGGGTAGGTTCCAGGTGACAACTTTTCCATTGCCAACAACAGCAACAGTCCCCCTAGCTATCCTCAAATTATAAACAGACATGCCTGTGTCAATGATCCACCATGGGAGACCAGACTGGAGGTTGAGAACTGTGACCACATTGTCCATTAACCGTGTAGCCACTGCCAATAATCCATCTTCTGAAAAGTCCAGAATGAAATATCCAGGCCAGTCAGCAGGTCGAGTTAGGGTGCTGTGGAGGGTGGCAGCTGAATTTGTTGTGCACAACAACTGAAATACATTACCACCATGCATGATAACTGATTGCCCATTTGGAGAGAGAAACAGGTGCCAACCCAGCTTAATGCCAGATACAAGCTTTTGATGAAGTATATAGCCAGCTGGACACTCTTCCCAGAGGTGAATTTCTCCAACCTGAGTTGCAGATGCAAGGAAGTGGCCATCACAGGAAAAGGCAATTTTATTAGATCCCTCATGATCCAAGAGGAATTTGAACTGGTTACCATCCCACACAAGGAGAGTCTTTTCATAGGTAAAGGCAAGCTGGGGTGGAGTAGGATAGAAGAGAAACTCTCCCCAAGGATCAAAGTTACCAGGGGTAGGCATAGAACTGACCTCTGTGGGTAGGTGCTTTGATATGAATTCAAATTCCCAGATGGTGATGGACCATACATCTAAAGTAGCAAATTGGATATATTCACCATTTGTCCAAATTATGCCTGCAGCTGGCCCTTCAATTAGATGGTAATGTATGGGTGTGCCAGAGAGAATATCATATGTGCCAATGACAAAAGTCTGGTGGTCACCAACCCCAGAACTCTCAGCTAAAATTCCCAACATCTTTCCACACTTGGAATAAGTAATTGATTGAGGGAATCTGCAATGTTCCCTCTCAATGATGAAATTACAGACTGGAACACCTGTCTGAAGGTCCCAACAGACAAGCCTTTGGCCAATGCATGCCAATGTGTGACTGTCAGGAGAGAAAGCAACCAACCAAGGGCAATCAGCTGGATAGTCAAGTGGTTTGAGTTGCTTGAGAGTTACTGCATCCAAAATGAATATCCTTGTCCCATAATGTGATGGAGCTGCAATAAACCTATTGCATGGTGACCACACAAGATGCCAAATGTGAATGGGAAGTTTTATTGTTGCAATGGCTGGATCCCATGACCTTGGTGCTCCATGTATAACCCTCACTAAGAGATCAGCATATTGTTTATATAACCTCTGCACAATTGATGTTTTGGGGGATAGGGGAAGGGCTGAGTGATAGATATGGGGAGTGGATATGCTGATGATCTCATAGAACCCAGTGACAAATTGAAGACAGTCATTGACAAGGTCAAGTGTTGGTGATGCCTGGGTCCAGTATAGGTAAATTCAAGAATCACATCAAGCATATAGACTAAACATACCTCCAACCACTTTGCAGCTGCTTCCAATGCATCAACTGCATTCCTTGTAGTTCCAAGAACACTAAGTACTTCTAACCAGAATAAAAACTTCTCTTCAAGGAACTGGTATAAGATAGAAGTAATTTTCAGCGTATAGGCTGGTGTTGTTGGCACATCAACAAGATGCTTGTGCCATGATTCACACCCATATTGCAAACTATGATCAATGCATTGCATAATCCTCTCCTGTAAATCATCCACCTCAGAGTTTGTAACAGTATCAGGGATCTTGCACATATTCTTTTTCAACCTTTGATTCATCAACCTAAGGCAGCCCATCAGCAGTTCTGAATGATGGTCAGGAGGGGAGATGTGAAATCTTTGGTTGGTGCACCGGGCTGGATCAACAATGAAGTCTGGGAAGGACTTATGGAAGGGTCGAACAGGATAGTTGACATCCTGGAGGATGAGGAGGGATTGGATTGAAGATAGTAGGAGGAATATGCTTATGGGATCAATACACAATAGGGTAGAAATTGTGGATGGAGAAAGAGGATTTGCAGCAAGCATTGCAGCACCAAGGACAGAATGGATCCCTGGATCATCATTTGGATCATCTTGGCCAAAAGCCTCCTGAAGAATTGTTATGTAGAGTAAATCTAGGGTTTTATCTGCATTGAACTTAGTCTTTCCCTCATAAGCACTACTTTCTGGTGACTGTAGAAGCTTATCCAGCTGCTCCCTGGGATTTTTATTTTTGTGGTCAATGAACTTGACTGTTGCAACAGCATAGACAAATAGTCCTGCTGCTCGTTCACAAAGCTGGCCCAGCTGCTTTTTAGCTGGCCAACCATCCAGCCCATGCCTGTGAGAAAGTTCCAGGAAACTCTGTTTGAGGAATAACTGGATATCATTTGTAACAAGGCTCAGGTCAATATTGTGAAGGATGAGCACTTTTGTTGCTTCTGCCAACAGAGGAAGATGGAACCCACCCCAGATGTGTGGCTCTGGGCAACCAGTCAGGAAGAATTTAACCTTTGGAATCTCAAACACAAACTGCCCAAGGACTGACAGGATTGCTGAAGCAGGTTCATCATCTTTGCATTCATCTAGAGCATCAATGATGACCACTGTTGAGATGGTGGATTCCCTGAGGGGGCCAACAACCAATTTGTTCATCTGGTTATATAGGGATTCATGGATGATTTCTGGATCTGACTGCACCAGTGGGATGAAGATGGATCAAAATCTGGGATATCTGTGTGCAAGCTGGACTGCAATGGTTGGGAAGATGGACTGGAGGTTGCTTCTGTCCTCAAAGTCCCGTGAACAGAAGAAGGAGGCTCCAAGCTGTCCACCAGCAAAAGTCCTCTCTGCAATTGTCTGTGCAATGGTGCTCTTCCCTGTCCCAGCCAATCCATTCAGCCAGCATACAGGATACTGATTGAAATCTCTTGTCCAGAGCTCAATCTCATCTAGGACAGTTGCACGGGTTCCTTTTAAACAACCTTTGTGGTTGCCATGCCGGTATTCAGCTGCTTTTGCACATGGGAAATTATTGAGGATGACTGCCTCAGCTATTGGAGGCCCACATCAGGTGTCTGTTATAGAAAGTAGAGGTTATTCTGACCTGTTTCCTGTCAAGAGGTCAGTGTATCTTTTTAGACAAAAAAGGGAACTACTTACCATCTGTCTGCACCCCTGGTAGTAGGCTGTTGTTTGTTGTGCAATCTGCTGTACTTGTCAATATTGTCAAGAGCATCAGGATATGAACAAACCTGATAGTGGTAGATGGCCTCATGTAGATCCTCAAGAAGCTTAACCACACCCTCACTATCCTTAACATGCTCAGTAATTTGCCACAACTGTGAATTCCCATGCAACAACCACAATTGTCCCTCAATGTTCTCAAGTTTGCTAGAAAGAACTCAGGATCAAGTCTAAAGGGGGAATAATAGCATACCACTTTAATTCATTCTGGTGCCTCTGCTCCTCCACATCACCTGGGCATGTTAAAAAAGTGGTTCCAGTGTGGCAATATGTGAGAGGAGGTTTTTAATTTTGTTCCTGATGGTGACCATTTCCTACAGAGGAGTTAGTCAGAAGTTTGACCAAGAGATCATAAACAAACTTCGTAAATGGTGGAGATGGCCCCTAGGACATCCTTGAGAGGACCAAATCCAGTAGGCTCCTCCACAGTGTGTGTGGGGTCCTTTGCAACATCAACCTGAATGACAGTGGTTCCAAGTGCTGTTTCCCCTGAGGCACTCTCCAGAACTGGGGGACATTAATAGAAAGTGAGCAACACACTAGTATCAGTACACACCCCTTGATGCCACTGCTGGGGTGCCCCTGTTCTTTCCAGTGCCCCCAGTGTTCTCTGAAAGGGAGAGGTGTGGCAATCTGAATGAACATCCGCTGTGATAATGAGTATCAGAAGCACTCACTCGTCAGACTACCATTGTGTTCATCTCCGTCAATGACAGTGTCAGGGGTTGAGATTTCAGATGCGGGGAGTCTTTGATCTTCATTCTCCTTGACCTGTAATACAATCTGTGAAGTCCCGGTGTCTTCTTACAGGGAGAAGCAGAGAGATCTGAATGAACATCGGGTACGATAACGAGGATCAAAAGTGCTCACTTGTCGGGCCACCTCCGTGTTCATCGCCGCCAACCACAGCCCCAGCGGTTGATGTTTCCGACATGAGAGGTTTTTGACCTTCACCCTCCTTGTCCTGAAGTACAATCCGTGAAGCCCTTGTACCGTTGTCATCTAGCACCGCCGTCGAACCGGTTCGATCCGCTACTACATTGTGAGGGGAAACATCCTGCTTACCTTTGGGGTCGATGTCCAACTCTGCTCGGAATCCAAGAGGCCCAATAGCGACGTTAGTAGGGATTCCCAGAGAGATGTGTCTCTGGGAAGGTTTTAGCGATCTTTTGGACTTTTTATCGGACGGGTGATCCATCTGGCACGTGTTGGAGGTAAGGGGGAAAGTGAAGTGGCGGATAGTGGGGGTCCCACAACTAAACCTCACCCTCCTGCCTGCTGGCGTAACGACGGAACATTCATTAATATCGCGTCAAAACGAACCCACTGCCCTGAGTGCGTCGTAAAAACAACCCTCAGGTTGAAGGAAACGCTATATGTTTGTAACGTGTGGCATCGACGCCGCCTTGCTACCAGGATAAACCAGCATCCGGCCTGCAGTTCGATTATTGTCATTCAAATCAGTTCGGACTACGGGACTTGCTGGGCCGAGTGGCTCCTGGAGGCCTGGCATCCGATTGGTGAGTCCGGCTAACGCTTGTTTCATCAAGAACTCCTGCCTCAGCCCTCAACCTTCACCACCCGACGTTAACTACGATCTTCAGTTTTTCTGGTGTTGATGGGTATGGGCTGATCTGTTTCCTGGATCCGCACTCTGTTCACGAAGTTGAGAAAAGCAACAATAAACACCTGCGGCTTGTAGAAGCAACAGTGCTGATCGCCATCGACGAATTCGTGGGAACGTGGGTTGCCTGGGTCCGGCTCAGCAATTGGAATGCGAAACTGACGCGCTTTTCGACGAGAGTCCCTTACTTAGGTGGTAACGTCGAGACCGAGACCACGGCTGGAGGGTACGCTTGGTTCCCTTTGTCCGCCGACGAAGCCTCTGAACCGCACGGTCTTAGGGCTGCGAGGGGTGAGATTTCCCTAATCTGACGGGACCGCGGCGCCCAGACCGGACACGACACACTACCGAAGGGTCCGCACTCGTGGCTCGGCCGAATCAATGCATTTAACAAGTCCAATCTATACAGGTTGATACAGGGAATGGGTGGGTTTCTGTGGCTCCACACCCAGGAGCCGTATAAGACCGCGGGCGGACGCTCGCTCGAGGAGAAACAGGTTTTGAATCAGGATAGCACCAGTCTGTGTTGACTCCTCGGCTCATTTAGTGATCTGACTTTCGGTTAAAAAGGTTCAAGGAAACACAATGTCCCACCTTGGCCCTGCACCGACGGCCCACGTCAGCGCTCTCTTTCCCGTCGTCCTCGGTGGATTCACGTGGGCATATTACAACGGCAGGGCATATTGCGTGGCACCCTTGCCCAAGGCGAGCGCTCCCATTCCGTTCTCTCAACCCAGTTAACGAAACCCAAAATCAGTTGTCCGGGCTTGCTCAGTCGGCAGCTAGCGCATCATGCACGACGTGGTGGCTGACTTTGTCGAGCGCCCTTGCGTTGTTGTATATCGGAGTCCAAGCTCGACGACTCACTCGCTTTAGGTACTTCACGCACGTCCTTTCAAAAGCCGCTCAAATGCACTCAGCCCAGTTCGTAAATTTATATTCCACGGAGGGGCGAATCCGGACACGATCGTCCAGTTTAGGATCCGGCCCTACACCCGATGTCAGTTGTTCAATAAGCCTGCGCTCATTTTCTGACAGCTGTCTGAGTTTTGACATGGTACTTTGCTCGATGCGGTTCGAACATCCATGTTCCTGACTCCCTGACTCCTGGCGCGCGGTGCTTGCAGAACCGACATCTCACGTTGGTACTCGCCAGGGAGGGTCCGCACCATTGAAATCGAACTCGACGGTCCCCCCTCACGATTGGTAGACAAAACCGCCTCCCCCGACGGCAAAACCGTACTCTTTGTGTTGGCCAGATAAGAACGGCGGTACGGCCAGACCGACCTAATCAGGTATGGTGCAGATTGAAGTGGAGCGAGGCGAAAGGTCATGCTCACTTTTCAGTGTGTATACCAAAACCACTCCCAGGCCGATCCCGCCTTACTAGGGCTGGATGGGCTACCCGGCACGAGGTCAGCTTGTGGACCGCTCGTTGTCGCCCAGTCGGATCTATCGAAACGCAGAGATAAGGGATTTCTTAGCAGCTTATATGGGAAGTTGTCGATGGGTGGAGTTATCCCCTCTCCTCGCCCTTGTCGTAACACACACCACCACCATCCACCCCGTGACTGCGAACACCACAGTATAAAATGGCCACCATCGGCGGTAACAGTCCCCAGTTGAGATTCGCCCAGAAGTGGATCGACGCCCACCTCGCTCGTGATCACAAGATCGATACACTTTTTTCGAAGGGTTACAAGCATCAGACGCTTCCCGAGTCCCTCGGTCTCCCCGAAGAAACGAGGGAGGAGTACATGAAGAGATATGAAGGGATAGTTCAGGCAGTTACCGAGATGGGGGTACGTATCCGACAACGGCTAACCCTATGACGCTCGCGGACTGATAACCACAACCCCTAGTCGAAGGTCCACGAAGTGATCGAAGTGCCAGGGAAAGTTGTTATCCACGTTCGTCCTCCTGCACAGTGCACCTTGGAAGATGACATATAATCACGACATACTAGGCAACAGGCACATGTGCTACCGTTCACGGCATCACGCTCGCCTCCTGCGGATCTATCTATATCCTCACTCTCGTAGAGGAGGATGGGGAACTCAAAGTTTCCCATTGCAAAGAATTCCTCGACTCCCAGGAGTATGGGTCCTTCGCTGCTAAACTCACCGAGGCTGCGAACATGGGGGCGCCTGCTCTATAAATCCACAAAGTCCACGCGTGTAAGGATAAGTTGCACGTTCGCGCAGTCGGGATACGGCCATGTACCAAATACGAAATGGATGCGATCCTTATTCAGATCCCTTGGGATAATACTGCGCGAGGATTGACCTTTACCCCCACTAACCATGTGTCGTGATCAAGTCTGCAAATTCCGCTCGCCAGAAACCCGTTGATGTCTGCAAACCGGTCCAGGGAATCTCATACTAATACCAGGCCGCGTTCGATTTATTCCCGTTGCTGTGCCTGTCCTTTTGTTGCTGTGCTGCGACCTCCCTACCAATGAGACCTTCGACGGACCTGGCGCTATCCATTACCCAACCATTTTCATCCCGTTCCGTTCTCAAGGGCGCAGCGAGTGTGCTCACTCGTTGGGCCGGTGCTAGGCATATCATCGATCGTTGCTTTGTGGCCCGTGACGAAATTGCCACCCGTTACTTTGACGCCACACGTCGACGTTGCAATTGGTTCTCACCACTGTTCGATATCTTCGTTTTGGCCGCAGTTGGGGCTGATATTGAAGCCGTGTATTCACGAGGCTCGAGCTGAGACCGAACGGGCTCGGAGCTTGAAGTTCAAGAGCGTGGATCCCGAACGGTCCTCACGCCCGACGCCATGAGGAGGGTAACCTTACACTTGCTATGCAATACATGATGGTGCAGACGGAGAGCTATATACCAGAGGGTTGCCAGATCCCCTCATCCGCGGATGGAAAACAAAAAGAGAACAAAGAAGAGCCCGAGTCCCATCAAACAGAATTCCGTATCGCCTGTTTGATCGTACTCCGTTCAGATAACAATCCGAATATCTGCCAACGCTGATCCCGCACTTCCCGACCTTGAGGGAGGTGGTCGTCGTCAGCGCTGTCGGTGTCTCCAAGAGCAAACCGTAGGGCTGCAGCGGACTTGTATGGAAGGATAGCGGGGCATATGGTGAAAAGGCTGTCGAAGGCAGACGCGGTCAGCACATGACTGCGATGACTTGTCGTAGATGGGCTGATGGAAGTAATTGCTTGAGACGCGGTTGTCAGCGTAATTGCTTGTGTGATCATCTGTTTGATTTTCGTCTTGTATGTAGTCAGCACTTGTACGGGTATGGTGTTTGTGTGGTACTGGACATACCTCAAAGGCAAGCATTAGCAATGAGGCAGCTTGTTTCGAAGGTGCCGATAGGTTATGTTGCGCCGATGTCAGGATCATGCGGTCCCAAACGTGTTGGAGTGTTGGAGCCCTAGTTACGGACGCAAGGTGCAGCGGTAACCGTGTACCGGGCGGTTCTACCGTTCCAGGTTCAGCGTTTGAGTGTTCGGAACATAAGGTTATGACATACCAGCCCGCTCAGGAACCAATACAACCCCCCGTTCTTGGGATACCTCGTCCTGGAAATCTCGCAGAGGCCGGGGCACGCTAGGTGTACCATCTTCGTACCCCTTGACACGTTCTCTTTCCCTCCTGCCAATGCTCAACGTCCACTTCTTTAGCCTGGCAGATCTCAAAGTATTCTGATCTGATCCATCGAGAGATTGGTAAGGTAGCGTCCTCCTTCGTTTCCGTGGAGCAGGTTTGGGCGGCGGCGGCGGGGCAGGTGGTTGTGGTTTGAGATGTGAGGTGATATCAAATAGAGATATCACGAGAGAGTTGTGTAATTGTACTGTACAAGAGCGCGTCGGGTGAGCACGTGAGTCGCGTTCGGACAAATAGCGGAGGACGCACGTAGATGTGGCGTGTCCAGGCATTCGCGCACCTGGTCTTCGAATTCCTGCCGAGATATGGAAGCTTTCAGGTAAAGCTGAAAGGTGCTGAAGTAAGGGGGGCCTTTATCGCCGAGCGCAGCAGTGAGCTGACTCTTGATGTTACCGGTGGAGGTGAGCGACATGGTGGAAGGAAGGATGGAGCGATCGACACGATCACGGCTCGGGTGAACGGGACCGCGACGCCTCTGCCGCCACCCACACTTGTCGGAGGCTTACCAACCCAATGTTTGTTCAACGACGCAAAAATCGTATTATTCTACTGTGTGTGGTCCCGCCTGGTGCGATTCCGTCTGTGGCATCTCACGGATGTTCGGGACCCGTCGTCTTTATTGGATCTCGGAGCGCGTTTTGCTCTCTAAGGTGCAAAACACGCCATCACTACCCTTTCTATAATCTCGGCCCTTCGATTGACCTTTCGACTACAAAGCAGGTGGAAGGTAACGCAGATTTCGGGCAAGGATTGGAGGGTTGGGGGTCAAGGGGTGGATGTTCTGCATCAAATTCGAGGCTGCGTCGTGAATGAAGTGTTAGAGGGTGTTGGGCTGGGTCCTGGTTTACTCTCCCGTTTGTGTTGTCGAAATCTACTACAATTCTCTGTTGTCACATCCTGAGTTCAGAGGTCCAGCCAGGCTGGGGCCCGGATTCTGGACTTCCTCCGTGACTAGTCTGGTCTTAATTCGGACGAATCGGCCCGGTCCACATCCTCTCCCACAACCACATCTCATGAATCATGGCTGAGTGGAAGCCACCCTTCGACCGCGGGATATCCAATTTTCGCTCTGGGAAGTACGATGATGCTTTGGTGTGTTTTAACGAGGTATATATCCCTCGTGCGCTTTTCCGCCGGAGTACTTATCGAAGCATTACAGTCCGTAACGAAAGGCGGGACCGCTTCTCAACTATTCGACTCGCGCGCTGCAGTCCACGAGAAACTTGGAGACCTCAAGGCAGCTCTCGAGGACGCGCGGAGGGTCATTGACTTGGCACCACACCAATGGCAGGGCTACGCAAGATGCGCAAGACTCTTCCTACGAATGAAGAAGCCCGAACGCGCCGAGAAGATGGTGGATTACGCGTTGGAACGTGTCAAGTCGGACGATACGGCGCGCAAGGAAACACTACTCGCTCTCAAACAAGAGGTTATCGACCTCACGGTTGCTATCAAACGACACATCTCCCGCACATCATACCACTTTGGAAACCTTCCCATCGAAATCTCCCACCAAATTTTCTCCCTCCTCGTTGACCCGGACCACGCCTTTGTGCTGACTGTTGCCGGCGTTTGTAATGCGTGGCGGTCCGTCGCGTTGACTAGCCCTTCCTTCTGGTCCACATTGGTGTTGACGAAGAAACGTCCAGCGAAGAAGGCCAACCTTTGGATCCAAAGGTCTGGGGGGCGAATCCTCGACCTTCGGTTCCTTGAAGGGTGTCGATTCGATCCCAAACTCCCAAAAACCCTCCAAGGACTCAGGTGGGAAACCCTTCGCACGCTGGACACCCAAGTGTCCATCGCGGACATCGTTGCATCGGTTGGGGCCAGGATATCCCAATTGGACCAACTCCGGATCACCGACACCAACGTCAGCTCTGCGGGGAAACTGCTTGGCATACTGCCTAACATTCAAACACGAAATTTGGAGATAAGAGGGACAAAGCTCCCATTCCAAGATGTCTGTCACGTCCTCACCGACTGCCGTACACTTTCCTTTCACACTTCCGGACCGTCCAATATTTCAGCCATCATACGCACAATCTCGGAGAGCCAAAACCTCACAACCCTCTCCATGTCAACGGAGGACCTTGTCATGGATATCTCTTCCACACAGCTCCTTGATACAATTCTCGAGCTCCCGAAGCTTCGTCAGCTGGATTTGAAGCCAAGCCATGTGCTGTTGTCAATGTTTTGTCGCACGGCCATGCCATCACTGGTCAGCCTGAAATTATCGCAGTTCGTAACCATCGATGACAAGTTGTCGACCTTCTTAATCCGGAATCCTACCACAATGTTGACGGATCTTACCATATCCCGTTGCCCCGTCGCCCATACCCAACTCACGTCCCTGTTACGAGCATCGCCTCACCTCCATACAGTAACCTTCGAGGGCATCTCGGAAATCAACGAAGTGGTCGAATTCCTGGCGGCAACGCATCCAGACACCCCGCAGGGACCTCCCTGTCCTTCACTGGAAAAGCTGGACCTGACGTCCTGCACCACCCTCCGAAGTGGGCCAATCGTACGACTCATAAAGGAGCGATTTATAAATGAAGATCTGGCGACAATAGGAACGTTGCTCATAGACTACTGCCCTTTGATCGAGCCTGAGGTACGGGACTGGCTGGGTCGCAATGTCTCCTCGTTCAGTTGTGTGTATATCAGGAAAAAGGATGCCAGGTGGAAGCGGTGAAAGAAGGGGTCAATCGGTGTAGATTTGTACCTAACATAAATAATACTCAGTTGCTTTTCTGATCTCCTCCAACCATTCCTCCACCAGCTCGTCTTTGTACACATTCCCATCCCATGAAACAAAGATAGAAAGTTCATGGTCCTTCGTCTCGGCGCCGAGGTAAAGCTCCGTGGCGCGAACGCTGAGCTTTTTCCAGGATTTGACGATTTTGATTGTTGGTGTGGCGGGTGCATCTGGTAGAGTGTCCTCAGACCCAGGGTAATACTTTCGAGATGTCAGCGGGTTATCGGGGCTGAGGGGGTATTCCGTTGGTCTCAGGGGGTCGATCTATAAAAGCGGTGAAGAAGGGCAACACGGTGACAAATAGTCTAACTGACATTCCCAAGGCTGGCGCCACCGACGTGACGAAGGTGATCATCTGTGAGGAATCCCAGGATTGGCTTGTCGGTTTCCTCCAACCTTTCTCCCGCCTGGAGTCTCTTCCACCCCTCGGCAGCCGCTTTACATGCAACAGCGCGTTCGAGGGAAGGTGCGGCTGCGATCTCAAAGAGTAAAGGATGGGTCAACATGTGTTTGAACTCCTTTTTCACTCCTTGGGCCCTTCGTACGAAGCGATCCCGAGAGAGCAACGCCGAGAACGGGGGTGTCCCGTCCTCTAGCTCGGATTGATGTTGCGCGAACCACACATCAGGAAGGGTAGGTATTGAAGGCATGGGAATGAAGTAGAAGTTGATTCCCAGCATCACAACCTCGGCTCCACCACTCTCATACCACTCTCGGTCCAAGAATGGCCGGAAATTGATTGGCCCAGCTGAATGGAACGGTTGGGTACGGTACCACATCCACTCCTGTTCGCCGATCTCACCACGGAGGTACCTCCGGTGAAGCACTCGCGCGGATCCAATCTGACCAAGAATGAGGAGTGCAGAGCCGATTGTGAGGGAGGATTTTCTACAACCGGCGACAACGAGGGAGGACTGGTCCCGCGAAAACGTTACCGTTTTCTTACGAGAAAGTGGAGTGCTGAACTTTGTATACGTTGTGACCACCCGCGGGAGTGTTGTACCCCCCTACGAACATCATGGGTGAGCTGACTGGAGATTTTCAATCACTCAAAGAGCGTACCCTCAGTTTTTCGGACCAAATCTGGCCGATAATTTGACCAGCGGCTTGTCTCCAACGTATCTGGGCCTTAGACAGGTGCTTGTTTGGGTCAAGGTTGTACATTCCCACACACAAGCCCAATCGCGTCTGAAGGTCCGGGATTGCTGTACGGGGAGGGAGGGAGAGGACATCGAAGAATGTTCTGATCAGTGCCAAGGCGGATGTACCGTCGATAATGAGGTGGCTGTGGTGAAACAACGCGTGAAAGTGTCCAGGTTTGTCGGACCTGGAGTAGATGTAAAGCCGGGCGAGCAATTCATCTGATAGTTGCCTTGGACCGGAGATCAACTGGTCCGCGAATGAGTGCACCTCTTCTTCCGACTGTGCAGAACCAATCGTGGTTTCGCCTGGTCGAGCGATCCCAAGATCGAGCTCTGAAACCACAAGGAGGGCGCTGGGCGTTTGGGATTCGAGTTCCTTGGCGGTGGCGCCAAGCAGAGGAAAGATCTGCTTTACGGTAATCCACGCCCTTGAGACATTTTCAGGGTGAAATAACGATGAGTCGCTGGTAACTACGAGGTAGTTCTCCACGAGATCTGTGACCCCGTTGATTTTGGCGATGTAGAAGAAGCCGAGCTCGATGGGATTAAGAGGTCTCGTGAAAATGCGTCGGGATGGTGTGTCGTCGGCAACTTTCCAAGCCATCGAATGAGTATTTGGGTGACTGGTGGATCTGAACGTCTGCTGAACCTTCCCTTGTGGGTTGCGAGATGGAAGCGCTCGTGGGAAAATGTGTCACACATATCACAGGTCGATGTCACGCGATCAGGCGACCATGGAACATCACCATGAGGCTCTCTACATTCCTCACGATTGCAGTCCCAACCGAAGTTGTGCGTGGTTATACTATGGCCAACTTCCAAGTACCCGATGCCGTCCAGTCGTCTTTCTGGAGGGCTTCTCTATCTTCTTCATGGGACGTGAGTTTGGATGAGTTCATTGATGTCCGGTGTAATCTAAAATGTTCCAAGGTGCTGGGACCATTCCCAATTCACGCGCGGGAACAGCATTTCCTATCTCCATCATACCCTCTGAACCGTAGACCCCCGTTCCGCTTCTCATGTGACGGCGGGGTCTGATCATTTCGCCTGACAGTCTCGGATGATATCGATTTCACGAAGTCATACCCGTCGTCCCTGATGGAGAATAGCAGCGTATCTTGGGCGAAATACGCGGCTGATTCGAGGAGTGGGACACTGGGAGTATCGTATCCAAACGTTCGGTCAGATATTCTTTCTGGGAGTTTCGAAACGCCAACTCATTGAGATTGGCTCCGTAGATGGAGTAGGATCCGGCAAATCGAGGGCTGGGCCGGACTGCAACATCACTCCGTTCTCCACACCGTCCTGACGATTTCCCCGCCTACCACTTTCGACCACAATGGTTCACATGTGCCTCCCCGCCTCCATGTGAATCTCGCACAGGGATCTTTCTTCACAATCCTGCCAAGACCCGGTGGTAATCGCGTCCCCAAGTGGTATTCTGGCAATATCTATTCCATGGAGCGATCACTGCCACGAATTATTGATCCTCCTTCGACTCCCTCCCCAACGCACCCCACCGTTTATGACGTATTTGTCAGCGGAGATTATGAGGTAGGTGTCCCTCGTACCTAAGTTTTCTTGCGGATGGCCTTACACCGAACCCTACCTAGATACGATTATTTGGTGACCCACAAGTACACAACGGAAATGATATACCAACTCTCTCCGTCACCTTGGGGGTTCAAATTGAACTACCACGGCCAACTGTCGAACGGCTCCCCTCCTTGGATGTGGTGCCGGACTTTATAGACGGGTGGGCATTCGGGGACGCAATAGGTGTCTTCCTCCGAAATTATAGCCCCGACCGATGGGTGGTATACAGTGCTACCCTAGTTAACAAACAGGTAAATTGCCTCTCGCGTCAGTGGTTGGGCTAACTCCGCCCCAGGAGGGTTTCGACCTAAGGCTATTGAGGCGCACGATTATTCAACCATCCCAAGCGAGAGTAATACCCATTGGGATTCTCCAGTCGCGACCGTTCCGAGGAATTAATCTCGACTTCACCATTCGGGCGATTTCTCCGTCCGGAGATGAGGAGCTACTTGTGTCCTTGCCTGTCACGCACCTACCTCACTGGTCGTCCGACACTTCCCCAGCGTTCCACATAAAGTCCGCCTATCTGTACTCTGGATTCACTCCCACCGCGTTTTTGGTTAAGCCACCACTGGAATTACCCAGCACCCCACAGGCGCCAGTGGTTGCACTTCGTATGATTTCGCCACCACTGATTAGAAGCCTGCTGACGTGTCTGTTTCCGTTAGATGGTGCCGGAGTGGACATTCTTGATCTGCCCTTTTGGAGGGATACCTTACCACGACAGGGTCAAAGCTGGACGATTATCCCGTCAGGCAGAACGTCCTGGGTGCGCATCAAACACCGGACTCCGTTCAAATTGCTTACCCTACGGTAGGGTTTGGACTGGCACGGTCCGAGTACCGTCGATGTATGGCATTGTGTGGAAGCGTTGGAGAAGTTGCTAAGTAACGAGAACCTCCCTTGGACCTCTTGGGGTGGCCCTCCGGATACACGGGTGGTCATAATTGGACATTCCAATGGTGGTCAAGGCACCTGGCACATAGCAGAAAGGTTCCCGGATCGCGTGGTAGCAGGTAAATGCTCGCGTTGTCCCCTTTTTTTTACGAGCTAACCCTATCCCTCCAGCTGTCCCCGCCGCAGCGTACATCAAGTCTCAGGCCTACGTGCCTCTGACTCAATCCCAGTACGTTTCCCTCATAACGCGAGACCGTCCATTCTCACATGACGGCAAAGTGCTGGACACTTCATAGATCCTGCGCTCAATTCGATTCTCGAATCGTCTCTGACTCCAGATGATAACGACATATTTTTGTCGAATGTCGCGGGTGTCCCTATCCTCGCCGTCCATGGGTGAGTGCGCGTGATTGCCACAGGGATTTCGCCTGACTTCTCGTTAGCGGCAACGATGAAAACGTGCCGACGTGGCATACTAGAGGGTTGTTCAGCACACTGAAGTTACTTCATCCAACCGCGGACATCACGTACGGAGCCGCGTTATATCAATCATCCACGACTCAAGTCCCATTAGGTTAAAAGAGGACCCAGGTCAACCCCATTGGTACGGCTCGGTCCTTGACAACGAAGTCGTCCAGGATTTTATACAAAGACATACCGGCGAACCAGCTACGAGATTCGCAGACGGGTGTGATGTCGAGGACGTTCTTATACTCACTGTTGCAGTCCCTACAGAGAGTGGTACTCTTTGCGGACTGCGAATAGAGAAGTTATCTACCCCCGGGAGGTATGAATCTTCTGACGTTTAAGGTTTCCTTGTGGGACTCTCACGCTAAAGACCGTTATCTTAGGCTAGGAAAGTTGCGTATCACCAAGGGTGGTCGCGATACTATCGAAATTGACTCCACGAACGTTCGGCAGTTTACGATGGATGTGAGGGGCGGTTTGCCTAAGGTCATAGATGTCGAAGGTCAAGTTGTAAACAGCCCCGAGGGAGAGACCTTTCTGCGTTTCGGGAAAGATAGCGGGGACATGTGGAGGGTATGTTAAATTCTACTCCCCATTTTCCATCTAAATCGTCTCTGTCAGATCACATACCCCGAGGACCGCACCCCAGATATCCAACCATCGGGTCGACTTTCCCTTATCCTCTCGTCTCGAGCCCCCCTTCTGTTCGTGATCCCTGACGAAGATGATCTGTCCTTGTCATATGCACTGCGCCTGGCCCATGACCTCGACACCTTCCACAAACTGGATGCAGAGGTTTTGACGGACGCTGAAGCAAGCGGGCTTCTCGAAAGCGAGTCGTTAGGTCCATCAAACATAGTAGTCCTCGATGGACCGAAGAAAACGTCCTTCGGTCGACGACTTTTAAAGGGTCCTCATTATCCTCTCTTCCCTCTCCGTTTATACAGAAGCAGGGCTAAAAGCAACGGTGCGAGCCCAGTCAGGGAGGACCCAGCTGGAGACTGATCGGCACGACAGGCGCCATTTTTCTGCACAGGCACCCAACCCATCCAGACGCGGCAACTCTCTTCTTGAAAGCGGACGATGAAACTGGCATGGAGAATGTTTTGAGATTGTTCCCCATCCGGACAGGCGTGTTGGGCCCGGACTGGATGGTCATGAGCTCGGAGGCGGCGATGTTGGGAGCAGCGGGTGTCACTGGCGCAGGGTGAGCCTCTTCGGTGTTATACGCCACTGTTGACTGATTTATCGCTGTAGGTTGTGGGGGGACGAGTGGGAGTACTGTGAGACCAGCTCGTGGACCGTCTGAAGAACCGTCGGCTAGATTTGACCTATTTCACACGCATACACCATTTTTACCGACCAACGTCAACACCCTCCGTGCTTATATCCTACATCCCTTAGATCCGCTACCCCGGCAGACGCAATGCGCAAGACGTTCGTGGCCGCTGCGGGGCGAGTTACTGCTTTCACTTTACTTCTCCGAGCTCTGAGAAACGGGAACGCCAATGCTGCACTGGATGTGAGGAGTGGTGGGGTGAACCGATGATAAACCGAGCCTGGGCCCTCCACAGTCGTCGTACAAACCTGTCAGACGGTGGTTGAAGAGAGTGGGTCGTGGATGGGGTCGCGACTTCATCAGCAAACGTCTCGATCACTTTTTCACTTTCCCGCACTTTTCTTGGACTTATTTTTCGTCCATAGCTTATTTCACTTATCTATACTTTATACTTTTTCTGAGCTTTTGTAAACCTTGCTCCTTATTAGACCCTGGCAAGTTGTCAAGTGTGTATTTCGAGATAATGTGATGTCAATAATTCTCGGTACCCGGAATTCATCCGATCTTGTGCGGATCCCTTCCCCGCTTGTATCCACATGAAAATCATTTTAATATTGTATATATAGTGCTAGTACACACATATACTATCCATTATACAAGTACTAACCCTCCACTGGCTGTAGAAATGGTTGCAATATAATGGAAAAAGCGAAAACCTATAACGAGTTTTGGGGGTGGGGATTAAACACAAAAACAGGAATAACTTACCAGGTGTTGGGTCCGTTTATTAACGGCTTCGGGGGCGCATACTAGACATATATACCACCCAGAAATGAGCTAGAATAAACCGGGAAACTCAGGAGAAATTGCGGGAGCAATGGAGGGAGGTTTATTGAAAAGTGGATCTATAGAGTGATTTACTTACCAGGATCGCGTAAAAATACACAGTTCCCATAGGCACAGAGTACCCCTATAGTGTGCGGACGCTCCTACACAAACAGGACGTGATGGGAATCATCTAGAAGTGAATCTGACCTCAGCTGAAGAAACATTGCCGAGAGATGCGTCAAACAACGCTGAACACACAGCTGGTGATGAAATCCACTCTAAGCATTGTAGAATATATGTGAGTAGAGTTTCAGGTCATAAAAATGAGCGCAACAGGAGCGAGGACAAAAAAAGAGAGGAATTTTGCTCACAGTCGCTGACACAGAGGGAGTGGGCGCAACCACGTAGAAGGGGCACAATTCCCTCGCGAATACATACCAGAATCCACACCCGAACAGGCGGTTCAACCGCGCATCGCGTTTGGGCATAATCGTAATTTTTGTGATTTCGACCCCCCCTAACATGGGGGTTGGAAGTCGCGCAGAACAGGCCCGGTTGGGCCTGTTTCCACTTGAATATATCAGTATAATAGATTCACAAGACATCTGAACAATCACTTACCTGTGGCATACGTGGCAGGCGGACAATTGCCCCACCCCGCCCGGGAGGAGTGGCAGGTACCCGGACCTGCGCCGGGTGACCCGGAAAGGGTCTTATACCCTAAATGTGTGTTAGGATAATACTTACCTATAAGGGCTGGGCCCCACGCAAAGTGTGCAACCCTCAATCACAAAGTGAAGTGGTAAGCCCACGGTGGAACGAGCCAGGGACCTGTGTTCCCAAAAAGAAACTCGATCGGGCGCGCACGGTTCGTCGGCAATGCTCCGTTCGAAAATCAAGCATTGCCAGCCCAATTCACATCCGTTTCGTGCTGCGTTTAGCGGGATCAATAGCGGCCGACACCCTGCACTGGATGGTACTTTATTTTATTTTAATTTCACAGATTTTGTCATTGCAGATTTCGAACGGACTGATAAAATATTTGGTAAGCTAAGTAGAGTGTATGAATGAAAAATGAGCGGTGGAGCCACCCAGTGGGTACCCGGGAGGGGAGGGACTGGGGGAAGGCCATTCCCACGGCTGATCATCCTCCCAGAAATATATTGATGAGAGCGAGCGTGAGGAAGCCCGGGGAAGTCCAGGGGTGACGCGTGGTGAAGAATTCCCACGTTTCCAACGTCAGCAAGTGCTTGATCAACTGGGGATGCCGTGTGATCACTGCTCGGGGACCTACAACCGTAGGGACTATGGGATTGGACCCCGCTGACGGAGCTATACCCCAGCATATTACTTACTCGAGCTCTGCGCGGTG
>Ga0307511_10000165_pt1 | contig 64541 bp, 52 predicted proteins | sample 13_EM_MG_FD_200266 | JGI IMG/M metagenome (GOLD analysis project Ga0307511, IMG submission 200266) | Populus trichocarpa ectomycorrhiza microbial communities from riparian zone in the Pacific Northwest, United States - 13_EM | ecosystem: Host-associated > Plants > Roots > Unclassified | place... | reverse complement strand
GAGGCCAGCATTGGACTTGCCGCGAGCCAGGGCGCTGTCGATCGTCTCACCGACGATGAATGCTTCCCCTAGCATCTGCATCGCGCGGCGGAGCGCGGCTCGCACCACCGGAGCGAGAACGGGCTTCGTGAGCGATGCGGCGGAGAAACGACCCGACAGCTCGCCCGCGACGTCCGGCAGCAGCCGGCTGACGCCACCCAGCAGCGCAAAGCCAACACGCAACAGCAGGTTGTCCTTCGGACGATCCGCCCCCGGGACAGCCCCGCCAGATCGCACCTCAGCCAACCGCTCGGCAACCAGTTGATCAGCGCGCTCCGGATCCGGAGTCCGCAACAGCGCCTCTGCCAAGCTCATCAGCGCGCGACCCTGCGCGCTATCGAGCGGGAACTGCTCCATCAACGACTCGGCAAAAGGCCGTGTGCGCTTGTCAGCGCGTGCCACTTCCACCCAGCGAATAGCCCGGCGCTTTGCGGCATCGAGCTTGCGACCTACAGGCTCTAAACCGGCGCGCAGTTCCGTGACCGCCCCAGGCTCAGGGCGCAGCGTTGCCGCGCTGATGGCCTCCCGGATCGCGCGCAAGCTCGTGGCTTCGCGGGCCGCGTCGTGGGGAGTCCTGATCCGTTGGGCAGCGTTGCTACCAGCCATGTCGATCGCCTTTGTTTATCTTCGCAAGGGAGTGGATTGTGCTTATGATAAAGCGCTGGACAGAGTGATTTTTCTGGTTTTGGCGGCTATAAAAGCTGAATTAACTATGAGTGACACACCTCCCAGTGACCGCGCCCTGGATCGGATCGACCATAAGTTATTGATCCGCCTGCAACAGGACGGCCGCACCGCGATTTCAAAGCTGGCGCGGGAAGTGAATTTGACTGTCACGCCAACGCTGGAGCGCGTGCGGCGGCTGGAGGCCGCGGGCTACATCGAGGGGTATTTCGCCCGTCTGAACCCTCGCAAGCTCGGCCTGGGGCTGCTCGCCTACGTCGAGGTGTCCCTGGACCGAACGACCCCCGACGCCTTCGAGCGATTCAAGCAGGTCATGCTGGCCCACGACGAAGTCATGGAATGCCACATGGTGGCCGGAGGCTTCGACTACCTTCTGAAGGTTCGCGTCGTGGACATGGAAAGCTATCGACGCTTCCTGGGTGACCGCATCGCTTCAGTACGCGGCGTACAGACGACGCACACGTACTTTGTCATGGAAGAGGTGAAATCGACGCACACCATCGTCGTACCCGAGTGAGCGATCAGGTCCGCGGCTTGAGAATGGCCGCCAGGCGATCCGGACTCTTATCGTTGCGCTGCAGCTGCGGATACTTCAGCCCCTCGAAGTAGGCGATGCGGACCGTCCTGTACCTGTCCAGGTTCTTCACCAACAACTCGATGGGCTGCTTGTTGAGCTTAGCCAACGCAACCGCCGTCTTCAGCCGTTCGGCGCGGTATTCACGGCCGTTGACCGCAATCAGCGCGGTGCCCATCGTGAGCCCCGCCTCATATGCAGGCCCTTCCCAGCGCACCTCCGTCAACTGACCCGTCAGCATCGAGACCGCAAATCCGAGCGAGTAGGTGAAATCAACCGCTCTACGCTGGTCCTCCAGGCTTCTCACGTAATCCGAGGGCGTCTCGGTAAACACCAACTTCCAACCACCGCGCGTAATTCCATCCAGGGGAGCACCAGGTCCGTGGCCATACAACCGCTCCGTCAGATACTTCTCCCACTCAAACGGCGCGACGCTCTTGAGAGCCTGGACAACATCAGCAAATGTGTAGGTTACCGGCCCGAGCTGCGAGCCGGCCTGCCCCGTGGACCTGGCGGAGCCGGCGGGCGGCGCTGCAAAAAACGCATGCGCAAAATCATCCAGGGAGCGCTTGTCGTGGGTGAGCTCGCGAATTCGCGTATCGATATCGAGCCACAACAGCTCACCCTCGGTGTAGTAGTCCTCCGTTCGCTGCCACGAGAGCCAGGACAAAGGCCGGCGCGCCGTGATGATGGGTTGTTCGGTCGTGTCCTCCAGAGCACGCCACGCGCGGCCCGCTCTGTTGTGGTCCATATTGGCGGCGAGACTCGCCCAGGCCTCGCGTCCGAACTCCTCGCTCCATAGTCCCGACCTCGTGGCCAGGACCGCGCCGAAGTAGTTGGTCAGCCCCTCGTACACCCATAACAGCGAGTTGCGCATCGGCGCGTTGAAATCGGGCGTGGCCAGACCCGCCGGCCGCCGGAACTTGCCGTTCCACGAATGACTGAATTCGTGCGGCAACAGATCGCGGCCCGCACCCACCTTGTCCCATTCGACGAAGTAGCCCGGCGGCCGGCGGTTCTCGCTCGAGCGGTGGTGCTCGAGCCCGATGTCGCCGAAGTGATCGCTGAGCGCCAGCAGAAACTCATATCGGTCGAAGTGTGGCGCGCCCAGCAACGCGTAAGTCTCCTGCACGAGCTTGTGATGTGCCGCGAGCTGCTGCGGCCGCACCTCGAGCATCTCCGCGCTGTCCGCAAAGAGGTCCAGGTGCACGGGGTTGCGGGCGCCCGGATCCAGATCCAGGCTCTTGAAATACCGCCCGGCAAACAGCGGCGAATCAACGAGCATCTCCAGGGTCGTGGGCCTGAACCGGACCTCGCCCGCGTTGCGGGCCTCAACATCCAACGCACCCGCAAACTCCCAGCCCTCCGGCAAAGTGACGGAGGCCGCGACTGCGATCCGGCTGGCATAGAAGCCCGCGGGATACAACAAAACGGTATTCCACTGCAGGCCCACCATGTCAGGCGTCACTACGGTGCGCCCCTGGTCTCTGACGAGCGGCGACGCGAATTCAAACTCCAGGTCGAGGCGGCTCGCACCCGCCGGTACCTGAACGTGAAACGCATACACGTTCACCGCATCGCGCACCCACCCGACCGGGTGGCCACCCGCGGTCATGATCAGGCCCGCGAGCCCGTCGATGGGGCCGCGCGGCGCATGATTTCCGGGCAGCCATTCCGGATACAACAAGGTGAGGGGTCCCGGCTTGACGGGAATACTCTCGTGGACGACGAGCACGCGGCGGTCGAGGTCCGTGAGGTCCACTTTGAGAGTCAGGTTGCCTGGATACGCAACATCCTGGGCCGCAGGGATGTGGGCGCCGGAAGATTTCCCCGCCCCGGCATCCGGCATCCCGCCGGCATCCTCTTCCGGCGCGCCGCTCGCCGGGCTGTCGGGCGCATTAGCAGCGTTCGCCTCAGCGGAAGCCGGTGCACCGGAGCCCGGCACCGCTCCCTTCTCTTCCTGCGCATTTGCAATCGACAACAGCGCAGCAACTGCTGCCAGCGCCGCCAGCATGAAACGCTTCATGAATCCCCTTCCGCGACTTGCCGACAAGCGCCTAATTGCGTAACACCTGAGCGACGGCCTGCGCGAAATACTCGAGGTTATCGGCAGACAATCCGGCGATGTTGATACGGCTGTCATCCGTCATGTAGACGTGGTGCTGCTCGCGCAAGGCGCGTACCTGGGGCGTATCGATTCCCAGGAAGGAGAACATGCCGCGCTGCCCGGCAATGAACCCGAAATCCCGCTGCGGGCAGGATCGGGCCAGCTTCTTCACCAGCTCGTGGCGCAGGCCGGTAATGCGCTCGCGCATGACGGTGAGCTCCTCAATCCATTGCCCGCGGCGTGTCCGGTCGCTGAGTATTTCGTGAACGATCGCGGCCCCGTGGTCGGGCGGCATTGAATAGATGCTGCGTGCTATGCGCACGAGATGAGTCAGGATGGCATCTCCTGCGGCAGGTGACTCACTGATCACGTGCAGGCAGCCGGTCCGCTCGCGGTACAGCCCGAAGTTCTTCGAACACGAGACGGCCACTGCGACTTCGGGAAGCTCCGCGCAGAACAGCCGGACGCCGAATGCATCTTCGGCGATGCCTGTGCCCAGACCTTGATAGGCGATATCGATGAATGCAAGCAACGACCGCCGCTTGAACACACCCAGCAGCTCGCGCCATTGCGTTTCGCTCAGATCAGCGCCCGTCGGATTGTGACAGGAGGCGTGTAACAAGACCGCGGATCGCGCCGGCAAACGCTCAAAGGTCGCAAGCATGGCATCGAACTTCACGCCGCCGCTCGCCGGGTCGTAGTACGGATACCGCTCCAGCGTCAATCCGCAACCAGACAGCAGCGGCACATGGTTTGCCCAAGTGGGAGTGCTCACGTGCACGACGGTCTCGGGCTGAGCCGAGCGGACCAGCTCCGCTCCAAGCCGCAGAGCGCCGCATCCGCCCGGCGCCTGGATAGAGCGCACCCGATCTGCAGCCAACGCAGGGTGCTCCTCACCCAGCACCAGCCGCGCCATTGCCTGGTTGAAACCAATGTTGCCGGCGGGCCCGACGTACGACTTGGTGGTTTGCCGGCTTAGAACCGTCTGCTCGGCCTGGCGGACGCTCGAAAGAACGGGCGTGTGGCCCTCATCGTCGCGGTAGACACCTACACCGAGATCGACCTTCCGCGGATCTGTGTCCGCGCGGAAGAGGCCCATGAGGCCCAGAATGGGGTCGATCGGAAGGCGCTCCAGACGCTCGAGCATCGCAAATCTCCGCAGGCCGCGCACCGTGCGCGGGGGGAGATCGATATTACCTGCTCGCCCTGGGACCGGGGGGCTCGGCTTGGCGAGCCAGGGCCTCGCATCGGCGTCGGCAGTGGCAGTTCATCATCCGGCGCAGGACGGCCCTGCGCTCACATCACACTTCCTCGTGTTGCGGCAGCTTGTCGGTGATCGCGTGCCACGGAGGCTTGGAGCCAACGAAGCGATGACTCTGTACCTGGATCCCGAACTCGCCATCCAGGTTGCCGGCCGGGCAGAACACGACACCCGTATCCGGCTCGACGACGGGCGTGACCGATCCGCACTTTCCACAGAACGTCCGCGTGCCGTAGTTCGAAGACTGGTAGGTCGAGATCTCGTTCTCTCCAGCCACCCACCGAAACCCGCTCAGCGGCACCGATACAAAGGTGGCGAACGCCGCTCCGTGATGCTTGCGGCACATGGAGCATTGGCAGTGGGACATCACCTCGAACGGCCCATCGATGTCGTATCGCACGCTGCCGCACAGGCACGAACCGTGAATCACCGCGACGTTCTTCACCGGCTGCGCCTCGGGAGGATGCGGCTCCGACAGGGCTGCCAACAGCAACTCGACGAGCTCGCTATCCCACATCCGTTGTTCGGGCCCATCCACGACGACGGTAGGCACCTGCAAGCTGGCCAACAGCAGCTCAACTGCACTGTCGAGGTTGCGAAGTGCCAGTGAGCCATCGCGGCGACCCTTGTTGAGCAGCCGCTTGAGTCGCATCCGTACCGTCGTATCGTGTTCGTGCAGCCGCCGCTGCAGCGGCTGCGGCAGGTCACCGCCGCGCCGGAATGAGAGAAACGCCCCGCGAGCGCGGCGGATCTCGAGCGCTGCCACGAGAAAGGCCGCGAGCTTGTCGAGAGCCGTCCCCGGCGCTGTTTCGGCGCGAAGCAAACTGTCGCTCAATCCCTGCGACGTGCGTGAGTAGCATTCGTCGATCAGCGCTGAGAGATCTTCAAACCATTGCGACGCCATTACCGCCTGGGCGTTGCCGGCCTCGTAAGCGATGGCAGCCCAGCGCATGCGGTGATCGCCACGGCGGGTGATGACTCTGGCGGCAGCGTCGATCACGTCAGCACGTGAGACCGTTCGCGGAACAGTCGTATCGTCCGTTGTGCCGGGAGCAGGGGTGGGGCGCGCGGTCATAGGGAATTCCCTCCAATGAGGACTGCAAGCAACAGGTGTGCCAGCCCTATTGCGTTGCAGGTGACTGATTTTCAAGCTCGACGGACCTCTCCCCGGCGCGAGCTTGGTGCATCGCGAGCATCGCTGCCCGCACTGGGTGCACTCGGAAGGCTGCGGGCACCGTCTGTTGCGCTGCAATGTACGGCCCGTGCGCACGCTTTGCGCTGCAGCTGCCGCGGCAAGACTTTGCCGCTCTCCACGGTGTCGCTGCGCAGATATCCAAAATGGCAGCGCAGCCGGCGCCCTTGCTGCTCATGCCCTGAGAGCTACATCACTACTCCACGCGCTGCGCGCAGCCATCATCCGGATTGATTGCAGGACGAAAGTCGGTAAAGGCGGCACGGAATCCGCCGATACAGGAGCCGACCAGCGCGAGGGAGTGTGCGCAGCCCAAGCTCATAAACCTCATGCGTTGACGGCCACTCGTGATTCAAATTATCGGCTCGATTGTCGTTGTGGGATGCGTCGTTGGCGGCTTCATTCTCGAAGGCGGCCACATCCTCGCCCTCTGGCATCCCACCGAGATTCTCATCATCGTCGGCGCCGCCCTCGGCGCGTTCATCACGAGCAATCCCCCCAAGGTGTGCAAAGCCGCCTTTGCCGGCGCGATCAACTTTGTGAAGGGGCCGCGATACAAGCGCGACGACTACGTGCAGCTGCTCAAGCTCTTGTATGAAATCCTAGTGAAAATCCGCAAGGAAGGCCTGATGGCCATCGAGGGCGACCTGGAAGCGCCCGACGGCGGGACGCTGTTCAAGAACTATCCCCGGATCGTAGCCGATCATCACCTGATGGATTTCATCCGTGACTGCCTGCGCCTCATGGTGGGCGGCAGCCTCGACCCGCACGAGCTCGAGAGCCTGCTCGAACAGGAGGTCGAGACTCATCACCAGGAAGTTCACGAGCCCGCAGGAGCCGTGCAGAAAGTCGCTGACGCTCTCCCCGGTTTCGGAATCGTTGCGGCCGTGCTCGGCATCGTGAATACGATGGCATCGCTGGAAGGCGCCGACACGGCGACGATAGGCCACAAGGTGGGCGCGGCACTCGTGGGTACGTTTCTGGGAATCCTGGTGTCATACGGTTTCGTCGGACCGATTGCGGCCGGCATGACGCACCAGGCGAACGAGGAGACGAAGGCTTTCGAGGTCGTAAAGATGGCGCTCGTTGCCACGGTGCGCGGCTACGTTCCGGCCGTCGCGATCGAGTTCGCGCGCAAGCTGCTGTGTACTGACATCCGTCCCACGTTCGGCGATCTGGAAGCCGAGCTGAAGGGCAAAGCCAAGGCCGCCGCCTGAGGCTTGGCGGACTCACTCGCATGGCAAACGAACGCCCGATCATCATCGTCCGAAAGAAGAAGAGAGGCGTCCACGTGCATCACGGGGGCGCCTGGAAAGTCGCGTACGCGGACTTCGTGACCGCCATGATGGCGTTCTTCCTGGTGATGTGGCTCGTGACGGCCGTTTCCAAAGAGCAGCGCGCGGCCATTTTCGATTACTTCAAGAATCCCAGCATGGAGCCCGGCAAGAGCGCCAAGCCCGCGCCCGGCCAGATGGGTCCCGGAGGCGCCAGCACCAGCCCGATAGACTTGCACGGCGGCTTGAATGCAATACGGCCGGTCATCACACGGGCACAGGACATCGCCGGAACGGCGGGGCCGGTGCGCTCGCGCAATGACAAGAACCAGGATGGCTCGCCGCATATACCGGCAATCGAACCAACCCCGACCCTGGAACAGGCGGCGGCAGCTCAGCAGGAGGCCGAGCACAAGAAGCTCGAGTCATTGATGGCGGAGCTGCGCGCGGCCGTGAACAAGAGCGAGGCGCTCGAGCCCTTCAAGGATCAGCTGCTGTTGGATATCACACCCGAGGGTGTGCGCATTCAGATCGTCGATGCGCAGAACCGGCCGATGTTTGATGTGGGCAGCGCACGCCTGCGCGACTATACAGTCGCCATTCTTCGCGAGCTCGCCCCGTACCTGGACTCCGTACCGAACCGCATCAGTCTCACCGGTCATACGGATATCCGACCGTATCCGAGCACCAATGGCTACACCAACTGGGAATTGTCGGCCGACCGCGCGAATGCGGCCCGCCGCGCACTCACGGGCGGCGGTCTGCCCGACGGCAAGGTCTCGCGCGTCGTGGGCCTTTCATCCTCGGTGTTGTTTGACAAGCAGGATCCGCAGAATCCCATCAACCGGCGGATCAGCATCGTGGTGATGACCAAGCAGGCGGAAGAAGCGGCGTTGAAGACCGACGTTGCCGACGCAGCGCCGACGCTCGAACCGGCGGCGGCACAGAACCCATCCGCGCCCGGCTCTCAGGCCACGGCCGCGGTGGTCACCCGCCCGGCCGGGTAGTTTGCACCAGCAACGCACCACAAAAACCTGGCTTTCTGTTCAGGAATCGGAACACAACGCACTGTTGGAAGCGTGTCCGAGGCGTAATCCGCCCGAAAGATCACCACAATGGGGGATTGAAAGGGAGCGGTAACATGCGGCGCATCGCGTCGCCGGACCCCTGCGCGCTGTTTCGGTTCCAAGCCTCGGACCGCTGACCAATCGCGGTGCATTTCGGAAGCCGAAATCGGCCGTAACGGCGGTCGGCCCCCGTTTCAACCCCAATAGAGCGGCGCAACACGGTTGGCATCAGTTTTGCTTTAGTACCTGCGTGGCGCGATGAAGCGATCTGCTGAGCGCCACACAGGTTGCTAGCAACGCGGTGCGTGCTCGTCGTGACCCCCTCGCGAGGGGCACGCACCGCGGATTTTGCTCGGCGCCGCCTCCACGAAGCCTCTTCCCACTAAGCTGTCCAGGCAGCGCTGAGCAAGCGATGCAGGCCGGTAATTGCGTCGCGCGGACGCAGGTACTCAGGGGCCGCAGCTTCCATCTGCAGCGGCTTGCGCGCCGGCAGGTTCGTGATCGACAGGATGCCCACGATATCTTCGGCGTGCGACGAGCCGATGCTTGCGTCATTCGCGGCAACCGTCGCAGGTCCCGCACTTATCAGTGTTGTTGTACCCGCCGTGGACGCCGTGACAGGTGCAAATGTCGTGGCGAGAGTCGGCGCAGGCATCGAAGTCTCGATCCTGCTGCTCGCTACCAGGACCCCACCAACCATTTGCTCCTCCAGTGCAGCGAGCTCGGCCGGCGTATTCGTCTCTTCGGGGGTCAGCAGCAAGCCGCGCCTGCGCATCCACCGGCCAACACTGGTGCGACTGGTGAGCATGGTCAGCGGCACTGACAGGATCAGCCCCGACAGGATGGGCATCATCCACCAGATGTAGCGGGGAGCCATCAGCAGGATGGCGGCGCCCCAGATCAGTCCCAGCAGAATCTGCCATTTGTGGCGATCCAACGCCTCGAGGAACGTGATACCCCGGTCACCGCGATCCTGCGCATTCCAGGTGACCGGCTTACCGGCCAGCGTGGTGACCACGAAGGTGGTGTGAAAAATCATCATCGAGGGCGCCAGCAGCGTGCTGAAGACTTGTTCGATCAACAGGCTCGCGATCAGCCGCACAGTTCCGCCAAAGCCGCGCCGCAGGCGTGAGTTGACCAGCGCCAGCGTTGCGCCCAACACCTTGGGCATGAGCAGAATGCTGAGCGTGATACTCAGCAGTGCCACGATCTCCGTGGCGCGCGATTCCGGCCAGCTGGGGAACAGCGAGTAGGAGCCCGGCTCGAAGTATTGAAAGCCCTGCAGGGCCTCCATGCAGACGATCACCGAGCTGAGAGTCAACACGATCAGCCAGATCGGCGAGGTGGCGTACGAGAGCACGCCGGTGATCAGATGGATCCGGCTGAGCCAGTGCAAGCCACGCACGGGCAGCAGCCCGAGATGTTGCAGGTTGCCTTGCGCCCAGCGCCGGTCGCGCGCGGCATAGTCGATCACGTTGGAGGGCACCTCCTCCCAACTGCCAGCCAGGTCCGCGACCAGCCAGACCTGGTAACCGGCGCGCCGCATGAACGCGGCTTCGACGAAATCGTGGCTGAGGATCTCGCCTCCCAGCGGCGGTTTGCCGGGCAGCTTGGGCAGATCGCAGAACTCCGCGAATTGGCGCAGCCGCAGGATGGCGTTGTGGCCCCAGTAGTTGCCTTCGCCGAGCTGCCAGTACGCCAGTCCACTCGCGAGCATCGGGCTGCTCAGGTGGGCCCCAAACTGGATGAGGCGCGCAAACAGAGTTTCACGGCCCGCGGGCATCGGCAACGCCTGGAGGATCCCCGCCTCGGGATGTTTGTCCATGAGCCCGGCGAGACTCACCAGCGCATTGCCGGTCATGATGCTGTCGGCATCGAGGACGACAGCGTAGTCGTAAGCACCGCCCCAGGAACGCACGAAATCCGCGATGTTGCCGGCCTTGCGGCCGGTGTTCTGTTCGCGGCGGCGGTAGAAGATCCGGCCCTGCCCGCGCTGGCGTTCGACCAACTCCTTCCACGCGACCTCTTCGGCGGCGCCGATCTGCGGCTTGCGGGTATCGGACAATATGAACAGGTCGAACATCGCCTGTTGCGGCTGTGCCTTGAGTGACGACCAGATGACATCCAGGCCGGCAAACACCCGCTGTGTGTCTTCGTTGTAGATGGGCATGACGACGGCGGTACGGCCAACCAGCGTATGGCCCACCACTTCGTCCGAACGAATGACTGCCTTGTCCCTGCCTCCGCGCAGGCGGATCACGAAACCGATGAAAGCCGTCCAGAACGCGCCCGTGATCCAGGTGATGAGTATGAAGAACAGCGCCAGGCCCGTCTTCTCGAGCGCGGTGAAACCGTTCGCCCTGAGGATGTCCCACATGAGCCCGGTCAGGAACAACGACGTCATGAACGTCAAACTAAAAAACAGCACGCGGCGCCGTGCCGCTACGCGCCGTAGACGTTCAGGTGTCATGTTCACGCTCCTCCCGTGGGCTTCCAAAGATAAGTCCAGGTCTCAGTCAGGGCTTCGCCGTACAGTGTCAGATAGCAGCGCAGGTCAACCGGCTTTTCACTCCCTGGCTTGAGCTTGAATGCCACGCGCCAGACAGCCGATTGGGGCAATCTCTGCACTGTGACATCTTCTACTTCACCGCCGTTTGACGTGATCTGTGCCTGGACCGGTTGTGCTGCGTACAGATCATCGAGGTCACCACCGGCGAAATCGACCACCATCCGCCGTACCCCCGACGAGGCCTGACCGTTAGTCCCAGCAAGAATCCCGCCCGTACGGGTACCGATCACCCGGCCGCCCGGTGGCCAGTGGTCGGAGCGCGAGTAGGCATATAACAAGTACGAGAACGGAATCGCCTTCTTAGGCTGTACCGGTGCCTCCGGCACCCAGTAGGCCACTATATTGTCGTGGATTTCCTCATCCGTCGGTATCTCTACGAGCTCGACGCCGCCCTTGCCCCAGTCACCCAGTGGCTCGATCCAATAACTCGGGCGCAGATAGAAATACGATTCGGGATCCTGGTAGTGAGTCGGATCGCGATCGCGCTGCACCAACCCGAATCCCCGCGGGTGCTCGTCCATGAACCGATTCACGCGCAACGTGTGCGGATTCACCAGTGGACGCCACGCCCACTCCCCTGTCCCGGTCTGCGTTTGCAGTCCATCACTGTCATGTACTTCCGGGCGGAAATCATCGAAGTGCCGGCCCGTCGAATTCTCACCGTACAGATGCATCGAGGTGAGCGCGCCGATGCCGACCTTCTCGATGGCGCGACGTGGATACAGCTCGCCGGTAACTTGGACCTGGGTCGTCGAACCCGGCCGCAGCTCGAATTGGTACGCACCAGTCACGCTCGGACTGTCGAGAACGGCGAAGATGGTGAGCGAACGCTGCTGCGGGTCCGGACGCACCAGCCAGAAGTCAGTAAAATAGGGAAATTCTTCGCCGCTCTCGTTGGCCGTGTTGATGGCCAGGCCGCGGGCCGACAGTCCGTATAACTGGTTCCGCCCCAGTACCCTGAAGTAAGAGGCCCCCAGAAAGACGAGCACCTCGTCCTTGTACATCGGGGTGTTCAACGGATAGTGAACACGGAATCCGGCGAACCCCAGCTCGGCAGGCAGCTTGACGGGCGGCACGAGCTTGCCGAACTCGAACATCGCGGGGTTGTAAGGCACCGCACGTACCTGATTGCCGACGAGCTCGTAGATATTTACTCGGTGATCGTACGTGAAGCCCCGGTGGAAGAACTGCACTTCGAACATTGCGTGGTCGTACCACAGCGCGCTCGTTCTACGAAAACGGATGTCCCGGTATTGGTCGTAGCCAAGCTTTGCAAGCACGTCCGGTAACTTTGATGAGCGCTCCCGATATGGCTTCGCGGCACGATCCTGTGCCAGACGCTGAACCGTCTCGAAGTTAAACGGCTCGGCGGGACGCTGCGGGCGTTGAGGCTCGGGGCGTGGGGGCGCAGGTCGCTGAGCCTGGGGAGCTTGCGCAGGTTCAGGCTCAGGTGCAGGAGCTTTCGCCGACGGGACGCGTGGCTTGCGCGGAGCGGTTGGTGGGCTGGCGGGCGCCGCTGAAGGCGGTTCTTGGCCTGCTGAGGCAGGCGGTTCCTGACCTGTTGCATGGGGTTCTTGACCTGCCGCAGGCGGTTCTTGACCCGCTGAAGCAGGCGGTTCCTGGCCTGTTGCAGGCGGCTCCTGAGCCGCGGCGCCCGTCACGAACAGCACCGCAATGACCGCAAGAAAACTCAATCGATATCGCCTACGCACCAAGTCCTCCGCCCCAGCAACCAACAAGGTTGCCCAGCTCACAACAAAAAGAAAGATTGTCGCCACCTGGCGACAGACAGGCACCCGCGAAAGGCCGGGCGGATTGTCGCAGCAGCCGGCGCTGCAATGGTTCCGAAAAGCATGTCAGACAATTACTTACAACGTCGATCTTTTCGTGCTCCGGTGCCGCGGTGGCGCGCGCAACCAACAACTGGCCCGCAACTGCCTGGCCTGGTGACTGTGACCACCCGCACCGAACGTGGCCTCGACGCACCACGAACGCACCACTCTAGTGTGCGCCCCGCCATGAGTGCACCACTCTGGTGCGAAAGCCGTGTGCGGATACACATGAAACGCGGGTATCGCCCTAATTCTTAACATAAATTTAACTTGGCATGCTTGATGCTTGTGCATCCGGAGCCCGACCTACGTGGGGGCATCGGAGGGGTCTCGAGGCACAGGACTGTGTTGTAGAAACCCAACACCAATTTTCACAGGCCTGGCAAAGCGTGGGCACTGCCCTCCTCAATCATAAAACTCAGGAGATTGATCAATGCGCCGATATCGAAACCCCGTGGCCGTCGCCGTCGCCACCTTATTGGCTTCGGCCTCCACCGCCGCGCTGGCGGCCGACCCTCCGGCCAAGCCAGCCGAGTCCAAATTTGACGAGCTGCTGGATTCCGCCGGCCTGACTGTCAGCGGTTACGTCGCGGCCTCCTACTACGCATCCAACGGGTACCCGGCCAACATTCACCAGTTCGATGTCGAGCACAACACGTTCCAGCTCGATCAGGCGGGACTCACCGTGGCGTATCAGCCGAAGGAAGGCTTCGGCGCCCTTGTGGACCTGATGGCCGGTGAGGATGCCCGGATACTGCATCTGGCCGAAGACGGCCATGACAACACCGTCGACATCAGGCAGGCCTTCCTGCAATACGCCACGGGCCCGCTCACCATCATGGCCGGCAAGTTCGTGACACTGGCAGGCGCGGAAGTCATCAATCCAACCCTGAACACGAATTTCTCCCGCTCACTGTTGTTTTTCGATTCCGAGCCTCTGACTCACACGGGCATCCGTGCGACGTATGCGTTGACCGGCGAGATTACTGCGACTGCCGGCATCAATAACGGGTGGAACACCACCTCCACTTCATACGGCTCGAAGACGGGCGAGCTCGGCCTCGCATACGCTCCGGCCAGCAAGTTGTTCTCGGTCGCAGCGAACGCTTATTTCGGCAAGGCGGAGCTCTACGACGCGGAGAAAACGTTGGTTGACCTCGTTGGCACGTACAACGTGAATTCGCAGCTGTCCATCGTGTTGAACTTCGACTGGGATCAGCAGAAGTTCATTGATGACACCAGTGCCTCATGGCACGCAGCGGCTCTGTACGTCAACTATGCAATCACCGATCAGTGGCGTGTCTCGGTGCGCGGCGAATACCTGGATGACCAGGACGGTTTCGCCACCGGAGCCGTGCAGACATTGAAGGAAGGCACCATAACCTTCGGTTACGCACCGGTGTCGAACTTCGAGCTGCGGGCCGAAGTCCGCTACGACAAGTCAGGAGCCAACACACCCACATTCTTCAAGATTCGCCCGACTGTCACCGGCCAACTCCCGGACAGCGACAACCTGAGCCAGTTTGCGCTGCAGGCCGTCTACAAGTTCTCGGCGCCGCCGCCGGCACCGCCCACGCCTTGAGATGGATGTGAGCGGCGCCTCGACACTCTCGAGGCGCCGCTCTTAGCTTAGTTGCCGTGAACAGCTGCGATGGGGTCAGCTCAGATCCAGCAGCGGAATATGGTAGCCGGCGAGGATCCTGGTGATCTGCTCGTGGTGCGAGCCGATCCACTGATCGAGGGTGTCCTTCCATTCCTTCTCTCCCTGGCGCAGGCCCATGGAGATCTCATAGTCGAACTTGATCTTCGGATCGGGCTTGAAGGGCAACGCCGTCCAGGCCGTGGGCCCGCGATGCGCATTCACCAGCTGACCGGCCACCGGACCCCAGACGATGGCCAGGTCGATTTTCCCGGAGCTCAGGTCCCGGTCGATGACGGTGTTGGGAGTTTCCTTCGGGTCGCCGCTCTGTGGCGCATACATCTCAGCGCGCTCGATCAGGCCGTTCTGCAGCAGCCAGTCAGCGGCCGGCGAGCGGCCGAAAATCCCGATGCGCAGGGACCGCAGCTTTTCAGGCGGCAGCGCGAGCAGGTCGGTGGGGTCCTTGAAGCCTTTGAAGTCCGGGCGTTCCGCAAACACCATCGCGTAGGTGGACCGCATGTAGGGCTGCGTCGTGGCCGTAAGGTCATAGCCCTTCGGCACGCCGATGATGAGGTCGCATTTGAACTTCAGTGTGCTCTCGTCCCGCGCCCGCAGCGTCATGCGGACGAAACCCATGCGCTGGGGAAAGAACGTGTACTCGACCTTCTTACCCAGATCGTGGGCCAACGCCTCGGCGATCTTGTTCTCGTAGCCTTCGCCGCGATCGTTCGATTGCGGCAGGCTGCTGGGGTCGGCACAGACGTGCAGCACGGGATCGGCTTTCTCCGGCGCCGTACCTGCGCCGCCTGCCTGGGCCTGAGCCTCGATCTGCTTCTGGCTCTGCGCATCGATACTCTGCTTGCCCTGGGCGCCGGCGCCCTGCCAGTACCCACCTGTTGCAAGCAGCGCTACCGCCGCGAGGATGTTGGATCTAAGCCTGTACATAGCGTCCTACCTGGGCGGCCTACTTGGGCTTGTTCCACCCCTCCGGCGGCGGCGGAGCATCGGCCTGGTTGAGCGGATACAGGTGTCCGGGAGCAATCTTGCCTTCGGAACGACCCTTCAGATAGTTGTAGAGGTTTTCCCAATTCTTCTGAATGGTGGGGACGGCGCCGAAGTTGGGCATGCCCTTCTCCGGGCGGCCGTTGGTGATCGTGGTATGGAAGTCGTCCTTTGAGAGAGTCTTGAGGGAATTCACCAGCGCGGGACCCACGAGTCCCTCCTGTTCCGGACCATGGCAGCGCTCGCACGCCATTGCACGCCACGTCTTCCAGCCTTCCAGCGTCTTGTCATCCACCTTGTTTCCGTCCTTGACGGTGTAGGCGCCCGGCGGCTGATCTGCACGGGCCGCTACCGATAGCAACATAGTCACCGACATACCAATCGACAAAGCAATGGCCGCTGAACTGCTCTTCCGCATGATTTCCCTCGGGTTTCGAAACGATCGCGCCACGCCCCGTGAGAGCGGCGTGGCGCGACCTCTTGGCTACTTACTCGGAACGCTCGACTTGGGACCTAAGGTTCCTCAGGTCTCCGGGAGCGAGAACACAAACAGGGAGCCACCCAGTGTTGTGTACTTGGCAAGGTCCTTGTAACCGCCGACCGCACCCAGGCCCGCGGTGGACTCGGTGAGACCGGCCGCCATGCCGATGCCCGCCCATCCGCCTATACCCGAGTACACGCCGACGTACTGCTTGCCGCTGTACTCATATGTGAACACGTTGCCGATGATTCCCGAGGGCGTCTTGAACTTCCACAGTTCCTTGCCGTCCTTCAGGCTCACCGCCTTCAGGTAGCCTTCCAACGTGCCGTAGAACGCAACATCGCCAGCGGTCGTCAGAGCACCCGACCAGACTGAGAAACGCTCCGGCTTCGACCAGACGATCTTGCCGACTGCCGGATCCCAGGCGATGAAGTTACCCATGCCGCCATGACTGTTCGGAGTGGGGAACATGGTCAGCGTCGCGCCGACATACGGCTGGCCCGCTGTGTACTCCACCTGGAACGGCTCATACGTCATGCAAACATGGTTCGTGGGAACGAACACGAGCCCGGACTTCGGGTCATAGCTCGAGGGCTGTTCGTCCTTCGAACCCAGAGCGGCCGGACAGATGTCCTTCACGTTGACATCAGGACCCGTCGTGCCTGGCGAGAACTTCTTGTCAACGATCGGACGGCCCGTCTTCATGTCGACCTTCGTGGCCCAGTTGACCTGCGGATCGTACTTTTCGGCGACCAACAACTCGCCCGTAGCGCGATTCATCGTGTAGCCGAAGCCGTTGCGATCGAAGTGCGCCAGCGCCGGGATGGCCTTGCCACCCTTGTTGATGTCGAGCAGCACCATCTCGTTGACGCCGTCAAAGTCCCACTCGTCGTGGGGCGTCATCTGGTAAACCCACTTCGCAGCGCCCGTGTCGAGGTCACGCGCCCAGATCGTCATGGACCACTTGTTGTCGCCAGGACGCTGTGCGGGATTCCACGTGCTCGGGTTACCGCTTCCGTAGTACACCAGGTTGAGTTTCGGATCGTAGGCATACCAGCCCCAGGTGGTGCCGCCGCCCAGTTTCCACTGCTCCCCCTGCCAGGTCTTCAGCGAGGAGTCCTTGCCGACCGGAGCCATCTTGCCGTTGGTCCAGGTCATGGTCTTGGCCGGATCCATCAGCATCTCCGCATCCGGACCCGTGCTGAAACCCTTCCAGACCTGTTTGCCGGTCTTGATGTCATAGGCCACCACGCGGCCACGGACACCGAACTCGCCACCGGAGATGCCGGTCAGCACCTTGTCCTTGAAGACGTGCGGTGCGTTGGTGTTGGTTTCACCGATCTTCGGATTGCCGTTCTTGGCGGTCCATACCGGCTTGCCGGTCCGCGCATCGAGAGCGACCAGCGTGGTGTCGGCCTGTTGCAGGAAGATCTTGCCGTCACCGTACGCGAGCCCGCGGTTCACGGTATCGCAACACATGACCGGAACGACATCCGCATCCTGCTTCGGCTCGTACTTCCACTTATAAGTTTGATCCTTCAGGTTGACCGCATACACATTGTTTGGAAACGGCGTGTGGATGTACATCGTGTCGCCGACGACGAGCGGGGAACCTTCATGGCCGCGCAGCACGCCGGTGGACATCGTCCACGCAACTTGCAGCTTGCCCACGTTGCTCGCGTTGACCTGTTTCAGCTCGCTATACCGATGGTTGGCATAATCGCCGGCCTGTGCAGCCCAGTTCGAAGGGTCGGCAATCTTCTGATCCAGATCGGCATCTGCGAGGGCTGAAGTCGATGTTGCCGCTGCTGCGGCCAGCACGGCGGCCCTCATTAGAAATGAACGATACTCGTATCTCATATCTCCTCCAGCTTATGGTTCTCGAGCAATACGACGGTCTCCCCTGCAGGCAAACCAATACGAGTGATGTGCAGGTGAACCCATCCGTGGCACTACACGCTGGCGGGCGCATGTGTGACACGCTCTATTTTCGGCGCATATCAATACACCCGCCCAGACCGGCCTGCAACCGCAAACATTGGAGGAACGTGGCGCTGCGGCGTAGGATCAAGGCCAACGAGCCCGACACTGTGTCAGGAATGGGAATGTCATGGCTGAACGAACCGGTAGCGTACGGAAATTGGCCATCCAGCGAACCCGGGCACCGACCCTGGTCGCACTGCCCATTTCAGCCGCGCTATGTTGGTGCGCACTTCCGGCACACAGTGATCCATTGCCGAACGATTACCCGACCACTGCCCGCGTCGAGTTCGTTCAGGATTGCATGGGACGTCATGGCGGCAAGCTCGAGGATCTATATAAGTGCTCGTGCGTGATCGATCGGCTGGCGGAGAAACTGAGCTACGACGACTACGTGGAAGCCGCTACGTTTGCCCACTATTCGACGCTTCCAGGGGAAGGCGGCGGCATCTTCCGGGATCCGGATCGTGCCAAGGAGCGGGCGAAGCTGTACCGAACACTCGAGGCAAATGCTTACAAGGCGTGTGGGTTGCCGCCGCTGGGAAGCGGCGGCAAATAGTCGGAAGCACATAACTTGATAACAGCTAATTTCGCGACCGGGAGCTCAGCCGCGGCTGTCCAGCACGACCCCCCAGGGTGATTTTCCTACAGCGACTTTCTTGAGGACCTGGAGCGTGGTTGTGTCAATAATGGTTACATCGTTGGATGGACCGTTTGCTGTGTAGAGCCGCTTGCCGTCGTGCGACAGTGCAATTCCCCACGGGCGCGCGCCGACCTGGATCTCCGTAACCAACTTCGGAGCACCCTCGAGCGACACGACCGCGACGGTACCGCCGCGTCCGGTGCTGACAAAAAGACGCTGGTGCGATGCATCGAGAACCACGCCCATAGGCCTCGCTTCCGCGCGCAACTGCATCAATTTCGTTGCGCCGGCCGAGTCCGGAATGGTGGTCGTATAGACCGAAGCGTCAAACTCTCCCGAGATGTAGACCGTCCTGTTGTCCGGCGCAAATGCCACATCGCGCGGGCGCTTCCCGACAGGCACTGACTTGACCATCTTCAGCGTGTGCGCATCAATCACGTAGATCGCGTTGCCCGACTCACTCGTCACCACGATCCAACGCCCATCGGGCGTCACGCGCACGCCTTCCGGTTCCTTTCCCACCGGCACGGTTGTTTCAACGGCGCCGCTCGCAATGCCGACGACGGTGAGAGTTCCGGAGTCTTCGTTTGCAACGAACAGCCGCTTGCCATCGTGACTCACATCGAACTGCTCCGGGTCAGATCCGGACTTCAACAACCGGGACAGCTTCAGCGTTGTCGTATCGATGACGGCAATCCCGTCAGCGGTCAAATCACGCTTCAGCTTTGCACATTCCTCATCGGCAACGGTGGGCGGACATTTGGGCAGGCCGCTCACAGCGACGAACAGCTCCTTGCCATCCCTGCTCAACTTCATGCCGCGTGGCCGCTTGCCCACATTCACCGTAGCAACGACCTCGGCCTTGTCCGTGTCCAGGACGGAAACGCTTTCGCCATCCTCATTCGTGATGTAGGCGCGGCCGGCCTGGGCGCAAAACGGCGCCGCGAGGAGCAAAACCCCGGTGAGCAACCACGGAGCACGGGACGTTGGTAGCGGATGCGCAGGCGATGCGATGCGAAACATGAATTTTCCTATAGCCGGTCGAAAACTGTTCCATGCGATGTGCAAGTGTTCCAGCTGGCGAACATGTGCGAGCGCAGGGGTTATTTGGCGGGGTCATCATTCAGATGGCTGGCTGGCCGTGCAAGGGAATTCTTCCCGGACGGCCCGAGTCCGCAAGCAGCCAGTCCCGAACAGTGAGACCGTCGGCAGGTGCGGACGGTTCGGCGGGGCCCTGCGGGCATTCGACCTACAGAGCAATGACTCTCGAACGCCAGTGAATCCGTCTGTGCTGCTTCCTTGAGTACCATTCACAGTCTGTAGCAGCGCGCCGGAACAGGGGACTCACGATGGACGACTTCAAAGACAAAGTGGCCTTCATCACGGGAGGCGCCAGCGGGGTCGGACTGGGGCAGGCAAAGGTCTCTGTAGCGTTGGGCGTGAAGGTTGTGCTTGCCGACATCCGCCAGGACCACCTCGAGCAGGCGCTGGCCTGGTTTCGCGAGCGTGCCCTGCCTGCGCATGGAATCAGGCTCGACATCACGGACCGGGCGGCGTTTGCGCGCGCGGCGGATGAAACCGAGCGCGTGTTCGGCGTGGTGCAGCTTCTATTCAACACGGCGGGCGTCTCGGCATTCGGCCCGCTGGAGAAGTCCACCTACGAAGACTACGACTGGATGATGGGTGTCAACTTTGGCGGCGTGGTCAACGGCATCCAGACATTCGTACCCCGCATGATCGGTTACGGCAAAGGCGGGCACATCGTCAACACTGCCTCACTGGGCGCGTTCACCTCAAACGACCCGGCGGGAATCTACTGCGCGTCAAAGTTTGCCGTGCGCGGCCTCACCGAAGCCTTGCGCGGCGCGCTTGCCAAATACAACATCGGGGTCTCCTGTTTGTGCCCTGCAAACGTCAACACTAACATTGCGGAGGCGACTTTCACTCGTCCGGCCGCTCTCGGCAACACCGGGTATCAGTTCAACGATGAAATCCTGACCTCGTTGCGCACGATCTATTCGGCCGGCATGGACCCGGTGCAGCTCGCTGAGCACGTTATGGCAGCAATCCGGAAGAACCAGCTGTATGTGATCCCGTATCCGGAGGCACGTGCCTCTTTGCAGGCGGGTTTCGATGCCGTCCTGGCGGTACTGCCGCCGGAGGACTCGGACCGGCAAGGCATTGCCAAGCGCGAGGCGGCCATGGCGCGCTTCATCCAGGAACGCCACGAGCGCGAGACACGCGAAAAAGCCCCATAAGAGGTGCGCCCGCGGTGCGGCGCCAGAGCTTCCGCTCGATAAGGGTGCAATAGCCGTATTTCACGGCAGGGCTCGAGGCACCTTGCGAGCCGTCAACGCGTTTGGCACTCGACTTGCTTATATGAAGGAGACAGCTTCATACAACGAGGTCCCGTGCGAATGAATCGTCCAACTTTACTGGCGGCAACCATTATTCCTGTGACATTGGCCATTGTGACATTGGCAGGCAATGCATCGGCCCAGCAGGCGGCGAGTACCCTCTCCGAGCCAACACCGGCAGGCCATGTGACGCCGGTCTCACATGTGACTGAGGTGCCCATCGAGAAGGACGCACCGAAGCTCGAGGGCCATCCTCTGACCTCGGTGGTCGTGACCCAATGCAACCTGATCGTCGCCGTCTACATGACGATGCCGGACGGACGCCTGCTCCGATTTGATAAGAGCGCGGCGGTACCGTCAGAACAGTTGATGACGATGGCTTACTCGGCGACTCGCAGCGAGCGCGTGGAAGTGTCGTGCAATGACACGGGCGCGGCGGGGTACGAGAAGCACGATCCGGTCTAACGGCGCCTGCCGCGGGTGTGCCGGGCTGTTGGCTGAGGCACGGCGGCTACGGCCGTAAATTCGACCGGGCGCGCGGGCCGCCCGCAGCCGCGCTGGCTTACCTGTGCTGGGACCCCTTGTACGGGCCTGTAAAGGACCCAATATCAGGGGCAAGATGAATCGGCTGTTGCGCGCTGGCCAATCCGCAACAGCCTGAGCGCCGGGGTCTGCTCGCCGCGACGCAGTGGCGACTGTGACCCGCTGAGCGCATTCACCCAAGTCCCCACAAATCCCTACGGGACGTGCTACGTTACCGCCGCCTCCCGTATCCCACAGGTACCTCATGTCGAATACGAGTTCCGCCGAATCACAGGCCCCCGTGGCCGGTCAGCGCGCCCCCCGGATCTGGTCGACCACCTTGATGTTTGCGCTCACCCTGGTAGCCGCGCTGGTGCTCGTTCCGTGGTTCGGCCTGACCCACGGCTTTTCGGTAGGAGCCTGGGTTCTGTTCGTCGTGTTCCTGTATGCGAACGGTATGTCGATTACGGGTGGTTACCACCGGCTGTGGGCGCATAAGAGCTACGACGCTCACTGGAGCCTGCGCCTGATATATCTGGTTTTCGGGACGATGGCGCTCCAGAACAGCGTCTTCGCCTGGGCAAGCGGCCATCGCACTCACCACCTGAACGTGGACGACGTCGACAAAGACCCCTATTCGATCAGGCGCGGCTTCTGGTTCGCGCATATCGGCTGGATGATCCGGGAATACGACAGCGGCAAGCCCAACTTCGCGAATATCCCCGATCTGCGCCGTGACCCCATGCTGGCCTTCCAGCACCGCTTCTATGTACCCCTGGCGCTGCTGGCCAATTTCGGACTTCCGCTGCTTGCCGGCTGGCTCATCGGGGATGTCTGGGGAACATTCATCCTGGCGGGCGTTCTGCGCCTGGTCGTCAGCCACCACGTGACGTTCTTCATCAATTCGCTGGCCCATATGTGGGGCAGCCGGCCGTACACCGACGAGAACACCGCCCGGGACAACCCGATTCTGGCGTTCTTCACCTATGGTGAGGGTTACCACAACTACCACCACATCTTTGCGCACGACTACCGCAACGGCGTTCGCTGGTGGCAGTGGGATCCCACCAAGTGGCTCATCGCCGGCTTGCAGTACGTGGGCCTGACGAGCCGTCTCAAGAGGACCGCTCCTTTCCAGATTCAGCGTGCTCTGCTGGCCATGCAGTTCACCCGCGCCCAGGAGAAGCTCGCCAAGCTGCCCGTAGCGGCTGGTCATTCCCATATAGAGCAGCTCCGCCAGCGCATTGCGCATGAATACGAGACGTTCCTGGCTGCGCTGTCGGAATGGGCACGAGTCAAGGAGCAGTGGCTCGAGGAAAAGAAGCGCGCGGTGGTCGAGCACTGGGAGCACTCGGAAATTCAGCAGCGCCTGCAAGAAATCGAAGCGCGCCTGCGTACCCAGCGCCGCCGTATGCGGCTGATCAGCGCTCAGCTCGCGTAGCCGATTCGGCTGAGCCTCCCCGTCCCCGGGTGCGCCGCTTTGGGCGCACGACGCGCGGAAGTAGCCGGCAAAAACCACGCTTTTTGCCGGCGGCCCGAGAAGCCATGTCCGCTGAAATTGCCGCCAGCGCGCCGCAGGCGCCATCATTCAACGTAGCGGGCAAAAACCACGCTTTTTGCCCGCGGCCGACGAAGCCATGTCCGCTGAAATTGCCGAAGGCGATTTCAGCCAGATTAAGAATAGTGCACCATTCACGCCATGGGACGCATATTCGAAGTCAGAAAACACACGATGTTCGCGCGGTGGAACCGTATGGCGAAGCAATTCGCCCGGATCGCCAAAGACATCACCATGGCGGTCAAGTCCAGCGGACCGGATCCGTCGTCAAACCCCACACTGCGGCGAGTGATTCAAAACGCCCGCGCCGTCAACATGCCGAAGGACAAGATCGAGGCGGCCATCAAGCGCGCCTCGGGTCGTGATGCGGCCAATTACCACGAGGTGATCTACGAAGGTTACGCGCCCCACGGAGTAGCGCTGCTGGTCGAAACCGCGACCGACAATCCCACTCGAACCGTGGCCGGCGTGCGCAACATCATCACCAAGGGAGGTGGCAATCTCGCCACCAACGGCAGCGTCAGCTTCCTCTTCAAGAAGATGGGAGTGTTCCGCCTCAACCCCGAAGGTATCGATCAGGACGACCTTGAGCTCTACCTCATCGACCATGGGTTGGAGGAAATGGGCGAGAGCACTGGCGAAAAAGGCGAGCCGCAACTCGTGATCCGCTGTGCCTTTGCCGACTTCGGCAAGCTACAACTGGCGCTCGAAGGCCGCGGTATCACGCCCCTCTCAGCGGAACACGAATATATCTGCACCGTTCCGACCGAGCTTCCGGAAGAACAAGCGACGGAAGTTTTGACGGTGATCGACAAGCTCGAACAGGATGATGACGTGCAGAAGGTATTTCACACGCTCGCCTGATAAACCAACACGCGCACCAGTGACTGACACTGGCGCGCGTGCGCCGCAGCAAGCCGGCTGTCGAGCCCAACATCCGCTGAAATCGCCGCCAACCGCGCCGCAGGCGCCATCAGCCAACGCAGCAGGCAAAAGCCACCTTTTTGCCCGCCGGTGACGAAGTAATGTCCGCTGGAATTTGCCGCAGGCAAATTCCAGCCAAATTAACAAGATGTCGGGCATGGACGACAACGTGACGCCGGTAAGCAACGTTTGTTTGCGACACGCTTTTCACGCGGTATGCTTGAGCCCGTGCACGAATACAGCCTTCAGCCCGCACGCATAGCTGACGCTCGCCGCCTCGCGGTGATGTCACAACAATTGGTGGAAGCCGGACTACGACCGGCGTGGTCGGCCTCTCGTATCACGTGGCACATGCGCCATCCTGAGAGCGTTGTATTGACTGCTCGTTACGGTGGCACGACAGTGGGTTTCGCCATCATGCGTTATGGCGATGATGTCGCGCATCTGAATCTTCTCGCAGTCGATCCCGCGCACAGACGTCGCGGCGTGGCACGCAAGATCATGACCTGGCTCGAAGAGACGGCGCTGACGGCTGGTACCTTCATCATCGGACTCGAGTTGCGCGCGACGAACCAAGCAGCGTTCGCGTTCTATGCAGCTCTCGGCTACCGCGAGTTAGGACGCGTATCGGGTTACTACCAGGGCGTCGAGCATGCGATCCGAATGGCGCGGGACGTGCGTACTGGGCGGGATGCGGTGCCCGGGTTGAAGCAGCCCGCACCCTGAAGATGTGCGACACCTGTGTCGCCCCACCAAAGGCTAGTCCGGCATTGGCGTGAGCTGACTCAGCAAAACATCTTCGAACCCGAAGTCACGCAGATCCCGGATGCGTTGCGGATACAGAATGCCATCGAGGTGATCCACCTCGTGCTGAACCACCCGCGCATGGAAACCTTCGACAGTGCGATCGAGGGGCGCGCCCTGCGCATCAAATCCCCGATATCGTAATCGGCGGTAGCGCGGAACCAGACCCCGCATCCCCGGCACCGACAGACACCCCTCCCAGCCCTCTTCCAGTTCATCGCCGAGAGGCGTGAGATCCGGGTTGACCAGCACGGTGTACGGCACGGGTGAAACGTGGGGATAGCGCGGATTCTCCCGCACCTCGAAAATGACGATCCGCTGGCTCACACCGATCTGCGGCGCGGCGATTCCCGCCCCGTTCAGCGAGCGCATAGTCTCGTCCATGTCAGCGATCAGGGCCTGAAGCTCCTGGTCAAAACGAACCACCGGGGTTGCCACCTGGCGCAACACCGGATGCCCCATCTTCAATACGGGTCGAACTGCCATGTGCCGATTTTAACGCATCAGAACGTAACCGGCCGCGCAAGAAACTCGTCCGTGCCCAGAAGCATCTCGCATCCAACCCCGAGACCCAGGCTGGCATGCCGATGCTGCCAGCGGAAGTCCTTCGGCCAATCCACGCTGGTCCGAACCTCCATGATCAGCCAGCGGCGCAGCATGGACTGACGGTAGGCTGCCTTGAATCCATAGTCATGAAGCTGCACCTCCGCCTGGGTCGCCCCATCCACTCCGACTTCGAATGCGACCGCACGCCTGTCGGTCATGCCATGTAGCAGCAGAATGGACGAATAACCCTTTAGTCCGGGTGACTTTTGTGAGCGCGTGCCGGAAAGGGTGTAGCGCACCAACAGCTGCTGATCCAAAATACGCTCGAGATCCAGGCGCGTCGTCTCGCCAGCGCCCTCGCTGTTCTGCCAGAACAGCGTTTCGCGGACACTGAACAGTCCACTTGCGGACTTCCCGCGTTCGAAAACGTAGGCGCCCTTGATGTAGGGATCCATGGGAAGGCTGAGCCGAACGCCCGTGCCTGCGTCAAAGCGACTGCCCTGCTTGTCCGGCTGGTGATAGCCGATGCCAAGAAGAGTCTGGTCTTCCGTCGGCGGACCGTACGTACGCGGGATAGCCCCCGAGGGCTCATTGCGCTCGGTGATGAACTCGTTTGGATCGAAGCGGCCGACGAACGCATGAATCCGATCGTTGATCTGCGGCAGAGGGAAGTTCATGTTGAACCGAACCTGCGTGCGCAGACCATCGTACTGAGTGTAAAGAAGCGCTGGAGCGATACTGCCGTGAGCCTGTCGATAGACAGCATCCTCTTCGGCGGAACCGAACCACCGATCGACGTGCTCTGCCGATTGCCACATCGTGTCGTACAAGGTATCGCGCGTACGATCGAGCCAGTGATACGGGACATCCTGATCAGATTGTTTTTCGGGCTCCTCGGTGGGCGGCTTGGCAGGCGTTGAGGGTGCCGCAGGCGCAGGGGCCGCTGTCTGTGGCTCCGGCGGGGGTTGCGTCGTCTCCTGGGCCCGCAGCGCGCCGCACATCACCAGCAACGCAGGCAACGTCAGCGGCACTGCGGTTTTTTGCCATCGCAAGAAGTACCCCATGCCCGTATTTGCCAACAACTCTCCGGCCCCTGAATAGAAACCCACCTCACAGAGGTTCGGTTCCACGGTTTTCCAGCAGGGTACCCGATGGATGGGGTTTGTTATGTGCGGCCTGGCGCAAGGGGTTGGAGGCCCCACGCAAGGCCCCGGAGGAGTGTCAACAACGTGACGCGTGTCTCAATAGCAGCCCGTCTGACTCCTGCGTCAGACAGTCTCCTTTTCCTGAGTGCCCTTCCGGGCCGCCGTGCAATCCTACTATGCGCTCGCCGATGGCGAGACGTGTAGCACCCTAAGCATCGGCTGCCTTGGCGCGCTTGGCGAGCAGCCGGTCGAGCTGATTGGCAAACGCCTGGCGCTCGCGTTGACTGAGTGCGGCCGGTCCCCCGGTGTTGACGCCACTACCGCGCAGTTCATCCAGGAAATTGCGCACCGACAACCGTTCACGCACGTTCTCGCTGGTATACAGCTCACCGCGGGGATTCAATGCAACGCCGCCTTTTTCGATGGCTGCGGCAGCTAGCGGGACGTCCGCGGTAATCACGAGGTCCCCGGCTGCCATCAACTCCACGATGCGTTTGTCGGCTGCGTCAAAACCTGGGGGTACTTGCACGAAGTGAAGGTTCTGCGCCACCGGCAGCCTGACCGGCTTGTTGGCGACCAGCGTCATCGTCACGCCGGTGCGCTCCGCAGCGCGGAACAAGATCTCCCTGATCACCACGGGGCAGGCATCAGCGTCCACCCAGATCTGCATGTGCCCTCTTAGTCTTACCGGCGCGCAGCGCCGCTGCATGTTGCGGGTCGCTTCGACCCGCAGGAAAGTTGGGCGCAGCCCATGACTACTTGCCGTCTACACGGCTGATCCGCAATTCCTGTCCAACCACCCGCACTTTCTTCAGGCTGCGAAAGATGTCTTTGGGCATGCCCTCGGGCAAATCGACGAAGCTGTGATCTTCACGGATGTCCACCTGCCCGATGTGACGGCCCTCGAGGCCCGCCTCGTTGGCGATCGCGCCAACGATGTTACCGGGCTTGACGCCGTGAGCGTGACCAACTTCCAGCCGGAAGGTTTCAAACACAACATCATCAGTGTCGCCACGCTTGCGGCGCGCCGGACGTGCGCCGCTAGTATCGGTTGGGGCGCGGTCGCCACGAGCATTACGGTCACCTCGCGGGATACGGTCCTTGTCCGCCGCATGCCCTCCACGCGGATTGCGCTCGCCATCGACCGCAGACTCACCAGGCGCACTACGCTCACGATCGGCCGCAACCTCACCACGCGGGCCGCGCTCACGATCAGCCGCAACCTCACCACGCGGGCCGCGCTCACGATCAGCCGCAACCTCACCACGCGGGCCGTGCTCACCATCAGCCGCAACCTCACCACGCGGGCCGCGCTCACCATCGCCCGCAGGCTCACCACGCAGACTGGCTCCACCCGCGCCGCGATCGTCGCCAAGCGCCACACTTAGGTCCTCGCCCCGGTCAACACGCGGACTGCGCCCACCCTCATCCGTACGCTCACCGCGCGAATTGGCCTCACCGGCGCCACGATCCTCGCCGCGGACCATGCCCACGCCGCCACGCTGTTCTACGCCCCGATCAACGCGCCGTTGGCGGTCGCCGTCAGCAGCATGTTCACCACGGGGCTGACGATCTGCCCCTGCAACCCGATCGTCGCCACCACGACGACGTGTATCATCGGCCCGGTCCCGCGAACGCTCGCGTTTCTCGCCGGCATTGCGATCGCCCGGGCGAGGGCTCCTGCCCTCACCACCGCCATCGCGACCATGACGCGGATGCGAACCCTGGCCTCGCGGCCCATCTCGTTCTTCGCCCCGCCGCCCCCACTCTTCAGCCTGAGGTCTCTCCGGCAACAACAACGGCGTTGTCCCCTGCAACAGGCTAGCCAGCGCCGCCGCGATCTCGATCGCCGGCACCTCGTTCTCAGCCTCAAACTCCTCGACGATCGATCGAAACGCAGCCGTCTCTCCGGCAGCCAGTGTGTCGGCGATACGCTGCTTGAACCGTGCAACTCTTTGCACGTTGACTGCGCTAATCGAGGGCAGATTCATCTGCGCGATCTGTTGGCGTGTTGCGCGCTCAATGATCCGCAGCATGTTCCGCTCGCGCGGAGCGATGAACAGAATCGCCTCACCGCTGCGTCCCGCGCGACCAGTCCGCCCGATTCGATGGATGTATGACTCGCTGTCGTACGGCACGTCATAGTTCACAACGTGCGAAATACGCTCGACGTCCAATCCACGCGCAGCAACATCTGTAGCGACCACGATGTCAACTTTCCCCGACTTCAGCGCGGCGATTGTCCGCTCGCGCTGCTGCTGCGGAATGTCGCCATTCAACGGAGCCGCTTCGAAACCACGCGCTTCCAACCGCTCGGCCAATTCGACCGTCTCGAGCTTGGTCCGCACAAACACCAGCATCGCATCAAAGCTCTCCACCTCGAGAATGCGCGTGAGCGCGTCGAGCTTATGCATGCCACTCACGAGCCAGTACCGCTGCCGAATGTTCGGAGCAGTGCTCGTCCTGCTGCGAATCGTGATCTCCGCAGGCTTACGCTGATGCCGCTGAGCGATCCGGCGGATTGCCGGAGGAATCGTCGCTGAGAACAACGCAATCTGCCGCTCCGGTGGCGACTGTTCGAGGATCCACTCGATTGCGTCGATAAACCCCATCTGCAGCATCTCGTCCGCCTCGTCGAGAACGAGACAGTTCAATGCATCCAGAGGCATAGTCCCCCGCTTCATGTGGTCCATGACACGGCCCGGGGTACCAACGATCACGTGTGCGCCTCGCTTGAGCCCCTTCAACTGAGGCGTATAGCTCTGCCCACCGTAAATGGGGAGCACGTGAAAACCTTTCATGTGGATGGCGTAGCGTTGAAACGCCTCGGCCACTTGGATAGCCAGCTCGCGCGTCGGGACCAGTACCAGCGCCTGCGTCTGTGCCTTGCTCACGTCGATTTTGGAGAGCACTGGCAGCGCAAACGCACCAGTCTTACCCGTCCCCGTCTGCGCCTGCCCCAGGACGTCAGTGCCCGCCAGCAGCAGTGGGATCGTCTCAGCCTGGATGGGGGTAGGAGCCTCGTAGCCCACATCGCGGAGCGCCTGAAGCACCGCATCGCTGAGGCCCAGATCGAGGAAACCATTAGAATCGGCCGCGGTCGCGGCTACCGTCGCTTGCACAGAACACCTCGGGAATGGCACAGGCCTGCTGCAAGGAGGCCGGTCGGCCGCAGCGGCTGAACCGCGTATTCTATACGTTTTGGCGGCCCCCTGCCGGAGTTTCCCCGGCCGCCTGGTCCGCCTAGTGCTCGAGATTTCTCGTCACGGCGACCCGGCGCGTCAGCCGCTCAATCGAGCGCCGCGCTGCAGCCTTGGCTATGTGCTTGCACCAGGGCGGATCTTTGCGGGTACTCCAGCGGCGGAATTTTTCGCAATCGCAGATCCACTGGATGCGGTCGTCCTCCATCAGGACCACGTGGACGGTACGGGTGGGGAAGGTGTAAGTGCCCAGTACGGTGTGCGGAGGCTGGATCTTGGGTCGTCTGCGAAGTCTGAGTGCCATAGGGCGAGCATAATCCCGGTCGGCTGTGGATTGCCTGTGGATTACTTGTGGGTATGCCTCGGAAGTTTCAGATCGCTGGCCCCTACCGCACCCCCACGCGGCTCTCCAGACCCCGACGCCCAGCCTTCATGAGCGAGCGGTGATTCCATTTGAAGAGTAACCCAGCGATGCCGGCGACGATCGGGATGCCAGGCAAGGTCACGTTGACGATCCAGTCGTGCTGGACCTCGGTACCCGCCCCCGCCCGCGTGAGCTGCCAGCGACCCACTCCCGTCAGCTGACCGTCTGCGACGGATTCAATCAAAGCGCGCGGCTGGATTTTCACGGTGCGCAGGTTGAAAGTTTTCCGCGAGAGCACTCCACGCCAGATGACTCGGCGGTACGCCCCCGTGCCACTGCCATCGCCCTGTTCCAACAGGCGGACAGAGAGCATGCCCTTCCACCAGGCAGGCCAACCTTCAGGCCGGCTCAACTCCGTCCACACGGCTCCGACGGGCGCCTCTAACGTCCACCGTGTCGTGAGGTGGTATTGCGTGACCTGCTGGAGCATTCGCGAGCTACTCTACCCTGCCAAGACCAAGGTCCCTAGGGATTTTGCCTAATCGCATCGCTAAAGTCGGGCGTTTTTGCGAGAAACGCCCACAGGAGAAACGAGTGTCTCTAATTTCAGCCGCTGTATGTCCAACCACACTTGTCATCCCTAGTGCCCTCCTTTTGCTGGGCGGCGCCCTCGCAATCGCTGGCGAGCCCGACGTCCTCAATGATCAACAACACTTTGCGCGTGGGATCTATCAAGAGCTCATCCAGATCAACACCACGGCATCCGTGGGCGATACGTATCAGGCCGCGCAAGCGATGGCGGCGAGACTGAAAGCGGCCGGATTCCCGGACGAAGATATTCACGTCTTCGAAACAGCTCCAAAGCGCGGCAACCTGGTGGCCCGGTTGCGCGGCACCGGCAAGCGTAAGCCGATTCTCCTGATGGCTCACATCGATGTGGTCGAAGCGAAACGCGAGGACTGGACAACGGATCCATTCCAACTGGTGGAAAAGGACGGCTATTTCTACGGCAGAGGTACGGGTGATGACAAGTACATGGCCGCTACGTTCGTTTCCAACCTGATCAGGTACAGGAAGGAGCATTACAAACCCGACCGGGATCTCATACTGGTACTCGAGACCGACGAGGAAAGCGGCGACCCCATCCGCTACGGCATCGGTTGGCTCGTCCAGAATCATCGGGATCTCGTCGACGCGGAGTTCGCGCTCAACGAGGGCGGTGGCGTGGGCGTCAAGAATGGCAAGCCAATCTATAACAGCCTGCAGACGAGCGAGAAGGTTTTTCAGAGTTTCTGGCTCGAAGTGAAAAATCCCGGCGGTCACAGCTCTCAGCCCCGCCATGACAACGCCATCTATACGCTCGCCGCCGGCCTCGACCGGTTGGCGAAGTTCGACTTCCCCGTACAGCTCAACGAGACCACCCGGCTGTACTTCGACCGAATGTCGAAGATAGAGGAGGGTCAGGACCCGGCAGACATGAAAGCCGTCCTGGCGGACCCACCCGACCCGGCAGCGGTAGCCCGTCTTTCGCAACAGACCCCCTACAACGCGCAACTGCGCACCACCTGTGTTGCGACACGCCTGCAGGGCGGCCATGCCGACAACGCCTTGCCCCAGGTCGCCCGCGCCCTGATCAACTGCCGGATTTTGCCCAATCACTCGACAGAAGAAATCCAAAGCACGTTGGTGCGCGTACTGGCCGATGACAAGATTGCGGTAACGCCCGACCAACCCGCCAAGCCGAGCCCGCCTTCCCCACTCAATCCGCAGCTGCTCGGGGCGATCGAGAAGTTGACGGCCAAATTCTGGCCCGGCGTGCCGGTGTTGCCTCTGATGTCAACCGGAGCGACGGACAGCCTTTATTTGCGGAAAGCCGGAATTGCCTCTTACGGCCACTCCGGGCTGGCCGGCGACATCTTCGATGTGCGCTCGCATGGCAAGGATGAGCGAGTCAATGTGAAGGCGTTCTTCACTGGGCAGGAGTATCTGTACGAACTGGTGAAGCAGCTGTCGGGGGGCCGGTAGAGACAGGTAAGCTCGGCAGGCGAATGGCCAGGAGCAGCCGCGCGGGCTTGGGTGTTACGGAGTAGACATCCTCGTCCGCGTTCGCCTGCTGTCCAACCCAGACATAACCCGGCGCGGTCACCTTGATTGCATACCGCAGCGGTCGGCCATGAGTGACTACTCGCCCGGATATCGTCGCAGGCCTATCCACATACAACAACAGCAGCGCTCGCCTCGAATCGGGATCCAACCAGTCGGCGCGTCCCACCTGCTCGATGCCATCCGCCTGCAGGATCGTCGGGGCCAGCCGTGCCACGCGCGCCGCCGCGGGCTCGATGTGCAGGTAGGACTGGCTGAACTCGGTCGGCTCCAACGAAGCCAACAAAAACTTGTGAGAGCGATTCAGGTCGATTTCGAAGCGGTAGTCCGCATCGAGCGATGGGTTGACGAAATCACCGGTCGTGGCGGGCCCGTAGATATCGCCCGTAATGTAGGGAAACAGCAGGCGAAACTGCCCGGCGGCCAAGGCTTGCCGCGGCCTGCTGAAGTCTTCGGACAGAAAGACCAGCTGGGAGCGGATGACCCACTCGGGACGATCCGGATGCGAATTGTTGCAAGCGGCGAGCGCCAGCAGGGTCAGGGCTGGCAGCAGGCAACGGCTGCGATTGATATCGGTCGCGCAGCGCGAGCTGCGACTCACGAAGAGACAATCTTCGCCTTGATGGCCTCGTATTCCGCATCGGTGATCAGCCTGGCGTCGAGCATCTGTTTCGCGTCCTGCAGACGCCGCACTGCGTCCGACCCTGCCGCCGAGGCCTGCTGGGCAGGAGCGGAGCTCACTTGTATTCCTCCCGAACGCGCGCGCAGCTCCTCCAACTCCCGAACGCGCCGCTTCTCACGCCACGCCTGATCCTGCGCCTGGCAGATCCGATAGACCGCCTGTGCCTGATCCTTGCGCAGGCCCGTGAAGTCCAGTCGCCGCGAGCCCGTCGTTCCCTGGGACGCCAGGTCCGAGGCCTTGCCGGCCCGGATCGTCAGGTCGGCGGCGAATATTCCCACGCGCAAGGTGACTTCCTCGAGATCCTGCCAGCGGATGTCGGAAACATCGAAACCGCCGATCAGATGCCGGGTGATCATGATCAGACGGCCGCTCGTTGCCGCCACCAGCACACGCCGATGCGAGATCGCGAACAACCTGTGCTGGACGGCCCAGGCTTCGAGTGTCTCGGTGGGAATCAGTATCGAGCGCAGGTACTCCAGTGGCCGTTGCAAACCGGGCTCGGTAACGAATTCGTCGCTCATTTTTTACCTCTTCTTATGCGCGGCTCGAGTGGGCATCACCTTAGTGCGTGACCGGCTCATCGGGACGGTTCACGATGGCCTTGCGCAGCTCGCGCAACTTGGCCTTCATGATGGCCTCGTTCGCCGGCCCCATGCGCAACAACAGCTTCTGCCCGGCGGACAGCGACTCGAGCTTCGGGTCTGCATATTCGTAGAAAACCTTTGGCTGTTTCAGCTCGATGGGGCCCTGTACCTCCGGCGCACGCAGCATGTCATCGATCACCTCGACCAGGCGATCGTTGAAGTACTGGCCCGGATAGCCCAGATCCTCGTACGACTGCTGGAACAAGGGATACAGCCTGAAATAAACGCTCACGAGCACGCCCGTGTCCGTGTTGCGTACGGCTTTGATCAGCGGCGCGTAACGCTCGTAGTTGGCGGAGCCGAGCGTTGTAATGTCACCCTGCGTGGTCGTAACCGTCGTACCAGGGGTTGGCTTTACGGGACGCAACTCGGTCGCCACCTTCTTGCGCGGCAGATTGTCGACCGTCACAACAATGTGACGAACGATGTTCTCCGGAACCAGAAACTGTGAGATCGACTTGGCGCCGAACACGCCCGCGAGCGAATCACGCAAATCAGGATCGCTGGCGTTGAGCGGTGGCAACGGCTTTACGTCCGCCGGTACCGGCACCGGATTGCGGATGGCGGGCTCGGTGGCGGCCGGTGGCGCCGGCGCGGCCGCCGCTGGCGGCTCGGTCTTTGCCGGTGGCGCCGGCACGGCCCCGTGGTACTTGAAATAGTAGACAGCTCCCAGCAGACCCAGCACCACCACGGCGCCGGATCCCCAGATCACCTTTTTCCTGAACGACTCGTCAGCGTCTGACTCCGTATTCCACATCGCGCGGTACCCGCTGATTGCCTTGCCTTGCGGCTACTGTACTACCGCCACAGACACAGGGGCGAGTCTCGCCTCGCTCGCTTGCGGTAGAATTGCCGGATGCTCGAACGAAACATAGAACGGCTGCTGTTCGCCTGCCGTTGGCTGCTGGCCCCGATGTATCTTGGCCTGTCGCTCGCGCTGCTGGCGCTGGGCGTGAAATTCTTCCAGGAAGTGCTGCACTCCCTGGCCGGCATTCTCACGTTGGCCGAGTCGGACCTGGTGCTCAGCGTCCTGTCACTCATCGACATCGTGCTGGTCGGCAGTCTCATCGTCATGGTGATGTTGTCCGGCTACGAGAACTTCGTGTCGAGGCTCGACGCTGACGCCGCCCAGGAGTCCCCCGCCTGGCTCGGCAAGCTCGACTCCGGCACTTTGAAACTCAAGGTCGCCGCCTCCATCGTCGCCATCTCCTCGATACACCTGCTGCGCATCTTCATGAACGCGCAAGCCACACCGAACGACAAGATCCTCTGGTACGTCGTGTTACATCTGACATTCGTCGTATCGGCAGTCCTGCTCGGCGTTCTCGACCGGATGGCTTTCGCGTCCCACCGCGAACAGTAGCGGTCGGCAAATTTCCGCGGCCCACGGCCCGGAACTCGCACCTCGCGACGCGGCATGAGGTTGTGCAATTGCACTTGTGTAGCGCGTCTCACATCGAATGTTGCAGATTGACGCCGGGCTGACCACCGAGTTATCCATAATCTCTGTGTGTTGGTTGCGACAGGGACTGGAACATGAAGCTGCGGATACTGCATCTGGAAGACAACCCCACTGATGCCGACATGGTGCGACTGTCGCTCGCACGAGGCGGACTCAACTGCGACATCCTGCCAGTCAATACCGGCGATGCGTTTCTTGCAGCGCTGCAACGGCCGGACTTCGACGTGATCCTGTCGGACAGCGGTGTACCCGGTTACGACGGGGGGGCCGCCCTGGCTGCGGCTCACGACCACTGCCCCGGCGTTCCCTTCATCGTCGTGTCAGGTTTCCCGCAACGCGACAACACCCCCGCCGCGGTCCAACCGGCCGGCGCTGTTGCAAAGTCCGAGCTCGAGCAACTTGCCCCGGCCATACGCAACGCCCTGCACGACACGGCAGCCGCGCAGGAGGAGCAGCTCGAAACCGCCTCCTATGTCTGGGGAATGCAGCAACTGGTTTCGGTGGTGCAACGTCTTTCGCTCGCCCGCAGCCTGCAATCAATCATGGACATCGTCCGCCAGTGCGCCCGCAACCTCGTTGGGGCGGACGGCGCGGCATTCATCCTGCGCGATGGCGAGAACTGTTTCTACGCCGAAGAAGACGCACTCGGGCCGGTGTGGAAAGGCCGGCGCTTCCCGATGAGCGCCTGTGTCGGCGGCTGGGCGATGTTGAATCGGCAGCCCGCCGTGATCAAGGACATTTACCAGGATGCCCGTATTCCACATGAGGCCTATCGGCCAACGTTCGTAAAGAGCCTCGTCATGATGCCCATCCGCACGCTCGCACCGGTTGGCGCGATCGGCGTCTATTGGGCGCGGCCGCACCGGGCCACCAGCGAAGAGGTCGAACTGCTGCAGGTGCTCGCCGACAGCACCTCCGTTGCCATGGAATCCGTCGAATTGCTCTCCAGCCTCGAGCAACGCGTAACGGAGCGCACCAGCGAATTGCACCGGCGCTCGGCCCAGCTCGAGGTGTTGAACAAGGAGCTCGAGACCTTCTCGTACTCGGTCGCCCACGACCTGCGCTCGCCGCTCATCACGATCGATGGCTTCACGCAAGTCCTCCTGGAAAGCTGCAGCGACAAACTCGACGAGGTCGAGCGCAGCCACCTCGAGCGTATCTGCGGCGGTGCACGCCGCATGCACCGGCTCATCAACGACCTGCTGGAGCTGTCCAAGGTAGTTCGTGCGCCAATGCATGACGTGACCGTCGACCTGTCGCGCATAGCGAACGACATCGTCGAAGGACTCAGAAAAAGCTCGCCGGAACGCACGATCTCGGTCGTCGTCGCGGACAACCTCACCGTCGAGGGCGACGCCGCGCTGCTGCGGATCGCGCTGGAGAACCTGTTCTCCAATGCCTGGAAATTCACGTCCAAGGCCGCGAATCCCCGCATCGAGTTCGGCTCACGCATGGACCGCTCGGGCCGCAGAGCCTTCTTCGTGCGCGACAATGGCGCGGGCTTCGATCCGCACCACGCATCCAACCTCTTCAGCCCGTTCCGCCGACTGCACACGGACCCGCAATTCCCCGGGACCGGCATCGGGCTTGCGATGGTTCAGCGCATCGTCCACCGGCACAGCGGGGAGATCTGGGCCGAAGCGGCGGTCGACCGCGGAGCTTGTTTCTACTTCTCCTTCTAATCCCGTCAGACATCACTGGGGCGTCGCGCCCCGGGGGCGCCAGGAGAGTGCCCTCGGGGCGGGCCCGGCCCACTGATTACCCGGAACTCGCCAGCGGCGCGACCCACTGTTCCGCGACCCAAACGGGGGGCATCTCACGGGACCCTCCTTGTGGTTCAATCGACCCTCCCCAATCTGTCGACGCCACCCCAGGTAAGCTCGAGCGTGACCGCCCTTTCCTCTTTCCATCCGGCCGTAGCCAATTGGTTCAATAGGACATTCGATGCCGCCACGGCGCCGCAGGAACAAGCCTGGCCGGCCATCCAGGCACAGCGGCATGTTCTGATCGCGGCGCCGACCGGATCTGGAAAGACCCTGGCAGCCTTCCTGGCAGTCATCGATCGCCTGGTTCGTGACGGCCTGGAGCACGGCCTGAGCGATGAGACCCAGGTCGTCTACATCTCGCCCCTGAAAGCGCTCTCGAACGACATTCGCCGCAACCTCGAAGCCCCGCTGGCCGGCATCCGCGAGGAACTGCTCGCATTGGGTCTGCCGGATCTGGAAATCCGCACCTTCGTCCGGACCGGTGATACGCCGCAAAACGAACGTAACAGCATGCGGAAGCGGCCGCCGCACATCGTGGTCACCACACCCGAGTCGCTGTACATCCTGTTGGGCTCGGAGTCGGGCAGGAAGATGTTGGGCACGACGCGCACGGTGATCGTCGACGAGATCCACGCGATGGTTGGAGCCAAGCGCGGACTGCATCTCGCGGTGTCGCTCGAGCGACTCGAAGCCCTGGCTGGGAGGCGCCTGACCCGTATTGGATTGTCGGCAACGCAAAAGCCCATAGGGGAAGTTGCCCGCTTCCTGGTGGGCACACGGAATCTGCGTCCCGAAGGCGATGCCGACTGCACCATCGTGGACACAGGGTACGTGCGCGACCGCGATCTTTCGATCGAAGTCCCCGGCTCTCCGCTCGAGGCGGTGATGTCCGGGGATGCCTGGACCGAAGTCTACGATCGCCTGGCTGAGCTCGTCGGCGAGCACCGCACGACGCTCGTGTTTGTCAACACCCGGCGTCATGCTGAGCGCGTCGCCCGGCACCTGTCCGAGCGAATAGGTGAAGAGCACGTTACGGCCCATCACGGCAGCATGGCCAAGGAATTGCGCCTCGACGCCGAGAGCCGGCTCAAGCGCGGCGAGCTCAAGGCGCTCATTGCTACAGCATCGCTGGAGCTCGGCATTGACATCGGCGATGTTGACCTCGTATGCCAACTTGGCTCACCGCGCTCCATCGCGGCATTTTTACAGCGCGTCGGCAGATCTGGTCACTCCGTGGGCGGCACGCCCAAGGGGCGGTTGTTTCCATTGTCCCGGGACGATCTGGCCGAATGCGCGGCATTGCTGGATGCGGTCCGGCGTCGCGAGCTCGATCGCCTGAGAATGCCCGAAAGGCCGCTGGACGTACTGGCCCAACAGATCGTTGCCGAGGTAGCGGCGCGAGAGTGGGACGAGGAAGAGATCTTTGCGATGATCCGCGGTGCTTACCCCTACCGTGATCTAACACGCAAGGACTTCGACGAAGTCGTGCAGATGCTGGCGGAAGGCTATAGCACGCGCCGTGGCCGCCACGGCGCGCTCATCTATCATGATGCCGTCAACCACATATTGCGCCCGCGCCGCAGCGCAAGACTCACGGCAATCACATCTGGCGGCACGATCCCCGACAACGCCGATTACCAAGTCCTGCTGGAGCCTCAGGCCACATTTGTTGGCACGGTCAACGAGGACTTTGCGGTCGAGAGCCTCCAGGGCGACATCTTCCAACTCGGAAATGTGTCGTACCGTATTTTGCGCGTGGAACAGGGCAAGGTCCGGGTGGAGGATGCGCACGGCGAGCCACCTTCAATACCGTTCTGGCTCGGAGAGGCGCCGGGACGCTCGGACGAGCTTTCCTACTCTGTTTCGCGACTGCGAACCGAGATAGAACAGCGGCTGCGAACCGAGGTAGAGCCGCGGCTGCCAACCGAGGTGGAACAGCCTCTGCCGACCGAGGTCGAGCAACGCCCGCAGGACGGATTGGAACCGGCCGTTCGCTGGCTTACCGACGAAGTGGGTTTGCCGGCGGCCGCCGCCATCCAGCTCGTCAATTACCTGGCCGCCGCGCGCGGCGCGTTGGGAACGCTGCCCACTCAGAGCACGATCATTTTTGAGCGTTTCTTCGACGAAGCGGGTGGAATGCAGCTGGTCATCCATTCGCCCTTCGGCAGCCGCTTGAACCGGGCGTGGGGCCTTGCGCTGCGCAAGCGCTTTTGCCGCTCGTTCAACTTCGAGCTGCAGGCGGCGGCGACGGAAGACACCATCATACTTTCACTCACGACTGCGCACAGCTTCGAGCTGGCCGATGTCGCGCGGTATCTGCACTCCAACACCGTACGGCCATTGTTGGTGCAGGCGCTGTGCGCGGCTCCGATGTTTACCGCACGTTGGCGGTGGTGCGCGACCGTTGCACTTGCCCTGCCACGGTTTCGCGGCGGTAAAAAGGTGGCTGCACCGCTGGCGAGAATGGCCGCGGAGGACCTTCTCACGTCGATCTTCCCCGACCAGGTGGCGTGCGCGGAAAACCTTCCTGGGGAATTGGAAATACCTGACCATCCGCTCGTGCGGCAGACCCTTCGCGATTGTCTCGAGGAGGCGATGGATATCGAAGGATTCGAGCAACTGCTGCGCAATCTCGAGTCTGGAAAGATCCAGGTTATGGCACGCGACGTAGTCGAGCCGTCGCCGCTTGCACTCGAAGTCCTTTCCGCTCGTCCATACGCATACCTCGACGACGCTCCGCTCGAGGAGCGGCGCACTCAAGCGGTGTTGAGTCGACGCTGGCTCGACCCACAATCTGCGTCAGACATTGGCAAGCTTGATCCGGACGCAATTCAGCGCGTGCGGGATGAGGCATGGCCAGACGCCGCAAACGCCGACGAGCTGCATGACGCGATGTTGTGGCTGACATACATCACGGACGAGGAGGTAGCGCGACAACCAGGGTGGCCTGAGTTGATTGACGCTCTTACTGCACAGAAGCGGATCACAAAGGTGGTAGACGCCCGCGGCCTGTGGGTCGCGGCCGAGCGCGTGCCGTTATTTATGGCCGCGTTTCCCGCCGCCCGGCTGCTGCCGGCGATCGAAGTGCCAGCCGCCTACGACAAACCGTGGTCGAAGGCCGAAGCCCTGATCGAAATAGTTCGCGGTCGCCTCGAAGGCCTGGGGCCCGTCACGGCTACTGCTATCGCCAACTCACTGGGTCTTCCGAAGGCGGATGTTGAAATCGCACTGGCCGCCCTTCAGGCAGAAGGCTTCGCCATGCGAGGCCAATTCACGCCATCTGCCAGGGTCGATGATGAGTGGAGCGAGCGCCGACTCCTCGCGCGCATCCATCGCTATACCGTGAAGCGCCTGCGCGCGGAAATCGAGCCCATCGAGGCACGCGATTTCCTGCGGTTCCTGTTCGAATGGCAGCGCGTTACGCCCGAGGGGCGCATGGAGGGCCCCGATGCCGTTGGCGCGATACTGGGGCAACTGGAGGGTTTTGAAGCGCCCGCTAGTGCGTGGGAAACAGAGATCCTCCCCTCGCGAATAAGCGAGTACGAGCCTGCGTGGCTTGATGAGCAGTGTCTGGCGGGACGATTCGTCTGGACGAGACTCGCCCATCGTTCCGTCAGCGCCCGCAAGGGCGACGGCGAGCGCGGCGCAGCGCCCGTGCGTTCGACGCCCATCGCCCTGCTCGCACGACGCAATATCAGAGTGTGGTCATCTCTGTCAGGTCCGCCCGACACCAGCGGCCTGTCCGTCAAGGCTCGCATGGTTGCTGAATATATTCAAACACACGGAGCGTCGTTCTTCGACGAGATCGCCGACAGTGTGGGACTCCTGCCGAGCCAGGCAGAGGAGGCGTTAGCGGAGTTGGTTGCTCTCGGAATCGTCAATTCGGACAGCTTCGGCGGATTGCGAGCGTTGTTAGTACCGTCAGAGCGTCGGCGGCCTGCCGCGGGCGGCCGGCGGCGCAGGCGGATCTCGCTGTTCGGCATGGACGCCGCGGGTCGATGGGCTTTGATACGCCGCCCGGTAGTTGAAAGCGCATCGGTGGTCCCAGCTGCAGCCGGCGGCAGGTCTACCGCCGGCACAGCGGGCGCAGCCGATCGAAATGCCGCGACCGCCGCAGCCCGACTCAGCGCACGAATTGAAGATGACGAGACAATCGAACACGTAGCCCGAACACTGTTACGTCGCTGGGGTGTTGTCTTCTGGAGGCTGCTGGCCCGGGAAGCGGACTGGTTGCCACCGTGGCGGGACCTGCTCATGTGCTTGCGCCGACTCGAAGCGCGAGGAGAGATCCGCGGTGGTCGATTTATCGCTGGCTTCACTGGTGAGCAGTACGCCGCTCCTGAGGCGATCGGCCTGCTGCGCGACACGCGCCGCAAGCCGAACTCCCAAAGCTACGTGTCACTGTCCGCCGCAGATCCTCTCAATCTCGTAGGCATCGTGACACCCGGAGCGCGGTTACCCGCGCTCAGCTCCAACCGCGTGCTCTATCGGGATGGCGTACCCGTAGCATTGCTGGCAGGCGGCGAGGTGCGATTTCTGGAACAGTTGGAACCCAAAGAGCAGTGGGAGGCGCAAAACCTCCTCCTGCGGCGCCACGTGCCCGCGATTCTCGCCGACCTCGCCTGACCCAACCGCGTCAACCCTTTTTGTGGTCGTCCTGCCATTTCTTCACGGCAGCCATGGTGTTCTCGACATGCTTGTCGGGCTTCAGGTCCGTGTACGAATAAATGATCACGCCGGTCGGCGCGATGACATAGGACGTCCGGTTCGCGTAATCGGGCTTCACCGGCAGAATGGCGTCATAGTTCTTCATCACGCTGCCGTCGGCATCCGATGCAACTGCAAACTTATTGCGGCATTCGCTGACGGAGAACTTGTTGAGTTTCTCGATGGGATCGTGAGAGACACCGATCACCGTCGCGCCGAGCGCCTTGAACTTGTCGGTGGCTTCGGCGAACTCATGCGCTTCGACCGTGCAACCTGGCGTAAAGGCAGCCGGGTAGAAATACAGCACCACCGGACCCTTCTTTAGCGCGTCTGCCAACGAGAACTTGAACGATTTTCCTGCCAGCGAGGCCTCGGTGCTGAACTCCGGAGCCTTGGTTCCATCCGGCAGCGCGGCAAGTGCGGGCACTGCTATCAGCGCCGTAGCCACCGCGGTAAACAATGAGCGTCGCATCGATACTCTCCTTCTTAAAGTAATTCGCCATCATCCGACAAGGCCGCGGGATCCGCCACCCGCGCGGCCCGCCGTTGCGTTCCCGCCGCTACCACGTGTCCGACAGTGGCACTCCCGTTACACCGCCCGTGATCAGCGCAATGACCCAGCCGACCACGAGCGCAATGATCGCGATGACCGCGGTATACCCACCCGCCTGCTCGGGCGGCACCTTCATAGCGCTCGGCAAACCCAGGTATAGCAGGAAGACGCTGTAAATCACTCCTGCCAGCGCAAATAGTCCGTACAGGCCGGGAAGTATCTGCGCCAATCCTGCGACCCAGCTTGCCGTGTATGAATAGCCGGCCACTTTCAGGGCCTGGACGCGGTTGGGTTGCCCGCCGAAATTCGACGCCAGCGATTCGATGATGACGGCGAGCACATAAACAGCGATCAGAGCAATCACGTATTCGACTATGGCATCGGCCAGTCCCGCACCGATGCCACGCCTATATACCCTGAATCCGTGCCATGCATACCCAAGCAAGCTGACCTTCACGAACTCGCAGAGCGGTGGGATGGCAGCCATGATCGCGATGTATTCGCGGTAAAGGTCCGTGACGGTCGCAGGCTCTGCGGCAATCACCGGCCATTCGGTACGCGGCGAGACGAGCAACGATCGGGCACGCTGGATGACCTTGTTGAGATCCATTGTTTTCCCCTCAGATCGAGTCTACTCACCGTAGCCCACGAGTTCCACGTACCCACGTCCGGAAGCATCGCGACCGTCCCGCGTGCCACTTACATCCACGGCGCCCTCCCAATAACGCGGTTTGGTCCCCAGCTCCTGGTTCGCCAGCACCGGACGTGCCTCGACATCCAGACCTACGGCCGGCACGCGCACTCGCCATCGTGACGGATACCGTCCACCCCTGGGGCTGACCCAATGGTCACTGACATCAATCATCACCTGGTCGGTTGAAAGTGCCTGCACTCGGCCAGCCGCGTCCACCCATGTCCCCGCGCTGTGCGAATCGCGCGTACCGTCACGATTGCGCAAGGCGTAGAACATGAATGAGCTGCCATCCTTGAGTTGTAGCGCGAACCAGTCCCACCCCTGTTGGCTTGTACCCAACGAACCGCTTCCCCACTCGCGATCCAGCCACGCAAGTCCCTGCACGTCCGACGAAACACCGCCACGCAGCAACGATCCGCGAACCGCAACGCGGGGAATGGAGTAGTAGTAACTCGCGGCGCCCCGCTCACTTGCCTTGCGACTCAATCCCTGTTCGCCATTCAGGACAGGTTGCATGAGAGGTTGCAGGTCCAGGGTCAGCTCGTAGCCCTGGTCTTGTGCATGCAGCATCCAACCCGGCGCGGTTGCCAATGACACTGGCCGCCCTGATTTATCCCCGGCAACGTTGGTTTCGGCAGGCACGCCGAACATCCAATCGTCGAGCCACACCCGCAGCGGTTGCGCCTGTGCCCCGGCGAGCCCCAGCGCGTCGCGAGAAAGCTTATGCGCAAACCGGAACTCGTGACGCGCGACATCCGTGATCGCGAAGTGCGCCAGGTCAACCTGCCGGGTACGCCAGGCAGACCCGGTGTCAGGTGTGGTCCCAGGCGGCGCCAGTGCAATCCTGAAGAACGTCAGCTCAAACCCGAACCGCTCCCCACGCGTCGAATCCAGATTGCCGGTGACATACCACCATTCATGCCGAAACTGCGGATGCGGCCCATGATCCTGCGGAAACTCGAAGTTTCGCGGCTCGATTGCCAGGGCGAATTCAGATCTCCTGTCGGTGCTTCGAATGGCATCGAGGTCCGAGGCAGGAGGTCCCGCCGCGCTGGCACAGGCGGCGGCCAACGCGAAGGCGAAGTAGGCCGCAGCCTCGCGTACAGGAGCCCGGCGAACCAGGGGTATCACGTTGCCGCACCAGCGGGGCAGCCACAGCACTAGCCGCAAACATTTGGCGTAGCGCATCACTCTTCCCGAATATCCCCAGCAATGGCCGCATGTGCAACACGCCGCGCCGGATACAACCCCGCAACCAGCGCCGCCGCAATCGCAAGCAACAACGCATTCCCAAACTGCGCCCCCGACAGGTGCACATCGATCCGCCAACCAAACGCCCTGCGATTGATCACGTCGATGAGCAGCCACGCCGTCAGCAACCCCGCGGGTATCGCAGCCATCAGTGCCACCAATCCCATGAACCCCGTTTGACCTTCGATCAACATCGCGGCCCCGCCCGGCGTAAGCCCCAGCGACCGCAGGATCGCCAATTCGTGCGATCGCTCCAGCTCCCACGCGAGCAGCGCACTGATCAACCCTATGGCGGCAACACCCGCCGCGAGCCAATACAACACCCGCGTGATGACGAAGGTCCGCTCGAAAATGCTCATCGACAGATCGCGCAGTTGCGCGTTGGAGCGGATGAACAGCGACTGCTTCCCGCGCGCGAGGTCACGAAAATCCGTCATCACCCGCTGCAGCGACTGCCCCTGCGCCACGTAGAAACCCACAGCAGTGACCCCGTCGTCATGCCAATATCCGCGATACACCGGCAGGCTCATCAACACGGTGCCGCGATCATTGCCATACTCGCGGTAGATCCCGGCAATTCGAAACGGGTGCGGCCCGGAATCGGTGGGTAGGGCCAACGTCTCGCCAAGGCTGAGTCGGCTCCTGTAGGCAAGCGGTTCCGAGATCACGATGTCCCCCTTCTCGAAGGCTGGCCACGTCAGGCCCGGATCACCCACCGTCAGCGCCATGTTTGCGTAGCCACCGCGCGCCAGTTGTACCGCGTCAAGCGGTATCGACCCCTGCGGCAGATCCAGCGTGACCCTCCGGCTCATCCCATAATCGACCACTCCCCGCGTCGCGAGCATGGCTTTCAGCAGCGCAGGATCGATCTTCCGTTCTGGCCTGCCAGCACCCGGTCCAGGCGCTGTCACGTAGATGTCGGCTCGCAAGGTCCGCGCGAGCCACTCGCGCAGCGACTCGCGGAAGCTCTCCACCATGATCGACACACCTATCATGGCCGCGAGCGCCATTCCCAGCGCCGCAACTGCGACACCCGTCCGACTCAAAGACGCGGCAACATCTCCGAAAACCAACCGCGCAACCGGGCTGAAGCGACCCGCGACTCGCGCAGCGGCACGTGCCAATAGTCTCAAAACCGCCGGCGTCAGTGTTGCAGCACTCAGCAGTAGCAGGAACAACGCCACGAAGCCTGCCAGAAGGCTTCGGCCTGAAGTCAGCGCCACGACACCGGATGCCGCGGCGAGAGCGCCGCTTGTAATCAGTAGCTTTCGAGCGAGCGTGACTGCGCGCGCCTCCAGCACGGAACGCCGCAGCCCGAGTTGCGGCGTACTTCCAGCCACCTCGAGCGCAGGTAGCCACGCACCCGCAAGCGCAGTGCCGAAACCCGCCAACAACGCCTTCACAACCGAGCTCGCCGGTAAGACCGTTTCGTTGACCGCCACGACGAAATACAGGTCGTTGATCGTCTGTGACACGAGCTGAACGAGCCCACGTCCAATCACAACTCCGAGCAGCAGACCCAGACCCGCCCCGACCACTCCCAACACAGCGGCTTCGGTGAGCACAATCGTAAAGACATTGCCCCGCGTCGCACCCAGCGCCCGCAGAATCCCGATAATCCGCCGCCGCTGCACGACCGCAAAACTGATTGCGCCATAAATCAGCAAGGTGCTGACCAATAGCGCCAACATGCTCATGGCCTGCAAGTTCGTCGTGAACGCCGCAGTCATGTCGACATTCTGCTGGGCGCGCCCCTGCGCCTGCTCGAGTCGGACACCCGCGGGCAGCCTGGCGCGCAGGCGCGCTGCAGCAGCCTCCCCCGCACTTCCGTCAGGCACCCGCACATCGATCCGTGACAACCGTCCCTCGGCATCCATCCATTCCTGTGCCTGCGCGATGTCCGTCAGGACCAACGAGTCATAACCGGCCTTGTCATCCGCAACGGTCCCTATGAGAACGGCCTGGTAGGTCTTGCCACCCACATCGAGATCGAACCGTTGATTGACACTGAGCCCGAGCTGCCGTGCGGCGCTCGCACCCATGACCACCGCACCCGGCTGAGTGAACCATCGCGTTGGGTCCCCTGACGCCGGGCGCACGTCGCCTCCGTTAGCATTGAGATCAGGATCCGCAAGCGGATCGATCCCAATGAGTTGCATCGTGCGCTCGCCGACGATGACGTATCCATCCACGACTGGTGCCAGCGCGGGCCGCACTCCCACGGCCCCCGCGGGTAGCGGCCCACCTTCACGGGTTCGCAGATCAACATAGACCCGCTCATCAACGCCCTGCGGACCACCGACGATCTCATGCGTTGCCGCGCCGTTGACCGCCTGCGACGATAATTGGAAGGCTCGCCCCGAACTCGCGGTCGCGATGTCCACCGCGATAATCGTGCCGACGCCCACGGAGAGACCTAAGAGCGCGAGAACAAGCTGCGCCGGATGGCGCAACAAGTGCCTGACGCTCGCCGCCCAGAGAATCGGCATCAGGAGGACGCTTCCTGGAGCCGCCCGTCCTTGAGCTCCAACACCCGATCCGCCGCATGTGCAAGTGCAGCATCGTGGGTGACGATCAGCAGCGTCGCGCCGCGTTGCCGGGCGAGTGACAACAATACCGGCAATACCTGTCGCGCGGTCTCTTCGTCCAGGTTGCCAGTCGGCTCATCAGCTAACAGCACGGGTGGCCTGTGTACGAGCGCCCGCGCAATCGCCACGCGCTGTTGCTCACCACCAGATAACGTATCCACGGCGCTGTGAGCCCGATCCTCCAGGCCTACTTCTCGCAGCATCGCTGAGCTTCGCTCACGGGCTTGCGCTCCACGCACGCCATTGAGCTCCAGCACCAGCCGGACGTTCTCCTCCACATCGAGCGTCGGTACCAGGTTGAAGAACTGGTAGACGAATCCGATATTTTTCCGCCGGAACAGCGTGAGGCGCGGCTCCGTCAATGCGGTCACATCCAGGCCGTCGATTTCAACCGAACCACTGTCCGGACGATCGATGCCGCTGATGAGATTGAGGAGCGTCGACTTTCCCGAGCCACTGCGGCCGATCACGGCGACAACCTCGGCGTTGGCGAACTCGGCCTGGGCGTGGTCCAGCACGCGATGCTCCCGATCACCTTCACGGAAGCTGCGACACAAGTGTTTAACGATCAGCACCGTCCCTTTCCACCCCCCGCTTCAGCTCGCGTCGCCAATCGACAACAGGAAAAAAACGCAGCACGACGCTCCCCGATAAGCGAAACTGTCGCCCGCTGCGGTTTCCGCCATGCCTGGTGCGCCTGGCCCGCAAGCACGAGGTGCCTCATGAATGCTGCTGTTGGTCCCAGGAAGGTTTCTGCGCAGGAGCGCTTCTTCCACAATACGGCAATTGCCGTTGCCGCGCTGCTGAGCTACGCGCCGCTGGCCTGGTCACAGAGTCCATCCGAGAAGGCAACCAGTTCCGCTGCGGCCCCGGCCGCCGCCCAGCCCAAAAAGCCCGCCGCGGCGGCCGCTACTGGAGGTGCAACCAACGTGAAAACTCCCACTAACGCGAAAGCACAAGCCAGCTACAGCCTCGGCGTCTCGATGGGCGACCAGTTGCATCACCTCGGGCTCACGGGCGACTCCATCGCCACCGAGCGCCTGACCCAGGGATTGCGCGATGCGCTCTCGGGCAAGGTCGCGATGACCCCCGGCGACCAGGAAAATATCGCCAACTTCGTCAAGACCGCACGCAACGGCATGGCCGAGTCCAACCGGGCGGCGGCGAAAGCCTTCCTCACCGAAAATGGTAAGAAGAAGGACGTCGTCACCACCGCCAGCGGCCTGGAGTACCATGTGGTCTCCCCTGGCGACGGCGCATCGCCCAAATCGACGGACGAAGTCACGGTCAACTATCGCGGCACACTGCTCGATGGAACCGAATTCGACAGCTCCTACAAGCGCGGACAGCCGGCGTCGTTCCCGGTCAATGGTGTCATTCAGGGATGGCAGGAAGCACTCGTGCTCATGAAGCCGGGCGCCAAGTGGGAGCTCTTCATCCCACCCAACCTCGCTTACGACGTGAACTCACCTCCGGCCATCCCGCCGGGCTCCATGCTGAAGTTCGAAGTAGAGCTGATCAAGGTCAAGCAACCGGCGCCGGCCGTTCCGGGCGCGAAGGTTCCCAGCTCGCAGTGACGCCCAGCGGCGCACACGCGCCGCGGTATCGGCCGTCAAATTCGCCCGCCCGGGGCCCGGACGCTACGCCGGCCCCGGGCCGGCGTTTGCCCCGGGAGGAAAGCGCATGGGCTTGGTGACCCCCATACGCGTGAGCTCGCGAAGCAGCCCATCTGCAAGATCCTGGTACATCGCTCTGTCGAACAGCGGCACCGTGTCCCAGTTGTAAGCCCACGGATGAGAAGTCCGCAGCTTGTCAGGCTCGTCCGCATACCGGGGTATCACGTGAGTGTGTAACGCCGGCTCCTGGTTTCCGAGAATGGCGTAATTGATCCGCGCCGCACCTGTCAGCTTCAGCACCGCATCACCGAGGCGCGCCACGTCCTGTAGGTAGGTCACCCGTTCCTGCGAGCTCAGGGCGTTCAGTGTTGGCACCACAGGATCAGGAAGCAGCATGACGTAGCCACGCAGGAACTGGCGCTCCCCAAAGAGAGCCCATCCCGAGAACAGCCGGGCAATGACCCGCGACTCGCGCCCTTCCCGCGCTGCCGCAACCATTCTGTGGATAGCGGTCTCCGGCTCGATGCTCAATTCGTTTTTCATGGTTTGGCCTGAGCGAACTACGGAGCTTGTCTACAAACTCCTTAGGCTCATATTGCGCTGACGCTCCCCTCATCGCCAGGCTGCGTGTTGACGGCCACCACCGTCGCCTTCGGAAAAAAATTGAACTCTGAAGCACTGGCCCACGTGTAAGCGCCCATCGCGCGTCCGACGATCAGGTCCCCCGCCTTCAGCTCAGGCAGCATCAGATTCTCGGCAATCACATCGATGCTGTCGCATGTCGGGCCTGCAAGCACCGAAGGCAGCCGCTCGGGGCTGTCCCGCAGTGGCTCGACGGGATAGCGCGCGTGGTCATAGAGCTGTCCGCTGTACGACCCATAGAGTCCATCGTCGAGGTAGTACCACCAGTGCCCCTCGCGCTTCGCGCGACCCATCACCGAGGCGACTCCGATCGCCGAGGGTCCGATGATGTAGCGGCCCGGCTCGGCGATGACACGCACCCGTTTCGGCAACTTCGACAGAGCCGCTCGGATAGGAGCGCAGAACCGGCTGATGTCCTGTACCGGCTGCGCATAGTCAATCGGAAACCCACCACCGATATCGAGCGTGTCGAACACGCCAAGCTTCTCCCGGCGCGCGGCCGCCATCAACTTCACGCAGGCATGCAGCGCCTCCACGTGCTTGGCCGAATCCGCCGCCTGCGAGCCGACATGGAACGACAAGCCGCGCACCTGGATTCCCAGCTCAGCGGCCAACCGGGCGAGGATCAGCAAGTCCTCGGGGTCACATCCAAACTTGCGCGACAGGTCGCACACGGCCCCCGGACTGCGGAATGACACACGCAGCAGCAACTCGGTGCTGTCCGTGTAGCGCGCGAATTTGCGGATCTCGTCCGGATTGTCCGCGACAAAAGTACGCACACCGAAACTCACCGCGTTGCGAATATCCTGATCCCGTTTGATCGGGTGTGTATGGATACAGCGCTTCGGATCAGCGCCCAGGCGCTGCACCAGGTGGACTTCCCCGGTCGTCGCAAGATCGAGAAACCCACCCTCCTGCATCACCGTCTGCACCACGGCCGGGTGCGGCATGGGCTTCAGCGCGTAGTGCAGATCGACTCCGGGAAGCGCCTTGCGCAGTTTCCGGAATTGCACCCGGATGCGTTCCGCATCGAGGATCAGCAGGGGCGAGCCGAATTCCTTCACCAGGCGGCGCACGTGGGCCGGCTGAAACGGATCGATGCAACGGGTACTTCTTCTTGGCATAGGCTTCATTGTTAGAAAAACGTGACGGCGTGACAAGGGACTACGGGCAGTTCTGCTACATTCCTGGCTGCATGAGTCCCCCAACCGTGCCGCAGGATCCGCGCCGTGAGCTTGAAATGCTGCTCGCTTCGCGCTTTGCACTCATCGTCATCGAGTCCCGCGAGGAAGCGCGTGTCCTCGCAGTCGTGCGCGAGGCAAGCCTCAAGGCTCGTCGTGGGCGTGGGTGGGGAGTATTCCAATGGACTGTGACGGAAGGGTTGCAGCGAATCGACGTCGACATGGGCGGCCCGCAGCGCATGCTTGCGGAACCGGCCCAGCTGCTGAAACACCTGAAAGCGACGCCGATGCCCGGCATCTACGTGCTCCTCGACTTTCATCCCTTTCTGAGCGATCCCATCAACGTGCGGATGTTGAAGGACGTCGCCCAGGGCTATGACCAGGTTGCACGTACTGTTGCCTTGATCAGCCACGAGGTGACGCTGCCCGAGGAGCTCGAGAGCTTCGCGACGCGCATGCACCTCGCCCTGCCTTCGGTCAACGAGCGGCAGATGATCGTCAAGCGCATCGCGCAGGAATGGTCGAAGGCCAATCCGGGTCGGGCCGCCGTCATCGAGCCTGATGCGCTCACCAAACTCGTGGACAACCTGAGCGGTCTGACTACGGCCGATGCGGAGCGCCTCGTCCGACAGGCGATCTTCGACGACGGCGCACTCACGATGTCGGACCTGCAAGGCGTGCTCGCCGGCAAGTACCAACTGCTCAACCGCGGCGGAACACTGACCTACGAGCCGGACACCGCGAAGTTTGCCGACGTCGGGGGAATGCAGAATCTGCGGCACTGGCTGACCAACCGCAAGCCCGCCTTCGATGGCAGCGCCCCCGAGTTGGATCCTCCCAAGGGCGTGTTGCTCCTCGGTGTACAAGGTTGCGGCAAGAGCCTTGCGGCGCGCGCGGCAGCGGGAATTTTCGCAGTCCCACTGGTGCGGCTCGATTTCGGTGCGCTCTACAGCAAGTGGCACGGCGAATCCGAGAAGAATCTGCGTGAGTCGCTCGATGCAGCGCAGGCGCTCGCGCCCTGCGTCCTGTGGATCGATGAGATCGAGAAAGCGCTTGCCGATGGTGACGGCGACAGCGGCACATCGCGGCGGGTGCTCGGCACATTCCTCACGTGGCTCGCCGAGCAGCGCGCGCGAATCTTTGTGGTCGCCACGGCAAATGACATCACCGCACTACCGCCGGAGTTGATTCGCAAAGGCCGGCTCGATGAGATTTTCTTCGTCGATCTTCCGGACGATGCCTCGAGGGCCGCGATCCTTGCAATCCACGCGCGCAAGCGCTCGGTAGCCTTGAGTCCACAGGAAGTGCTGGCACTGGCGAAGCGCAGCGCCGGATTCTCCGGAGCGGAGTTGGAACAGGCCATTGTCGCCGCACTCTACAGCGCCCGCGCCGGCGGTCGCCCGATCTGCGCCGCCTCGATCGCACAGGAGCTGCAGGCAACCAAGCCGCTGTCCGTAGTGATGGCGGAAAAAATCGAAACACTGCGCGAGTGGGCGAAAGAGAGGACCGTCAGCGCCGAATGAGTCTATGGCATGTCCTATGGAAGGACCGCCATTGCACCGGACTCGCCGCTCTCGCTGATGCTCGAGGCCGCGCGCAACAGGCGATCGCGGATGGCGTCCCACTTCTCACCTTCCGGTACATCCTGCACCAGGATCTGTTGGCATCCCGCCTTGTCGAGCGTCCGCAGGTTCGCATACAGGTCGTGGCCGAATGCTTCCGGACGTCGCCCGGCATTGATCCATGTTACGTACTTGTGAGATTTCAGAGGCAGGCGCTGAGCGAGGACGGCGACCCTGCGGCCACCCTCCGACAGCGACGCGGCGTGGGCATCAATTTCGCCCGCGGGCACGACAGTCATCGGCGTGGTGGGAGCGTAGTGTGAAGGAGTACTACCGGGTACGCGTGGCGACTCGAGATTCGCCCCGATCAGCAGTTCGCCGATCACCGTGCGAATCTGACCGGCGGTCACAGCGCCCGGCCGAAGGAGCCGAACGTTGGAGCCCTCTACGGACACAATGGTGGACTCCAGACCGATCTGGCACTCGCCGCCATCCAGGATGATCTTCACGGCGTCGCCTAACTCATCACGGACGTGCTCGGCTCGCGTCGGCGACAGCTTGCCGTATCGATTGGCCGAAGGCGCCGCTATGCCGCCTCCAAATGCAGTCAGAAGCTGCTGGGCCATGGGATGAGAAGGCACGCGGATGGCCACCGTATCCTGCCCGCCCGTCACAACATCGTGCACGTTGGCGGCTCGCGGCAGGACCATGGTCAGCGGTCCGGGCCAGAACCGCTCAGCCAGCTTGTTCGCAGACTCCGGCACTTCCCGCACCCAGCGGTGCAGAAAACGAGGGCTGTCCAGGTGAACGATGACGGGGTGATCGACCGGGCGCCCCTTGGCCGCAAAGATCTTGCGCACGGCCGCCGGATTCTGCGCATTGGCGCCGAGCCCGTAGACCGTTTCCGTGGGAAATGCGACGAGCTCGCCGTCGCGCAGTGTCTGCACGGCAGTCTCGATTTCGACCTGGGTAGCTCTGACAACTCGAACCATGGTTAGCGAATTCTACCAGCGGCACGTACGGGAATACGTTTACTTGGGGTATTCAGGGGGCGATGGCTGTCGCAAGTTCGAACAACGTCAATGGCGCCGAGCCTTCCGCGTTGTTGGCGGCCATGACATAGACGTCGCGTCTTGACGACAAGCCGCGCTTGACAAGCGCTGCAATACGGCTGCGGCTGAGCTTGTCCGGCTCCAGGATCCGGTTGAACGGAGCAAACCGCGCTCCCGCGCTCTCATAGTCATCCCCTGGTTGCAGCATCCAGCGGATGATCATCGGCCCGCCATCACCGTCGAGAACCTGTCCGTCGACCGGCGGCATGCGCGAATGGACAGTCGAACAATGCACCGCGCCAGCACCAGCAAGCGCATCCTCGTAATGTGCTCCGAGAATTTCAGGGTCGCGCAGCTCAACCGCGTAAACCGGCCCCCGGGGCAACGCTGTCAGAAACTCCCCAAGACGTGCGACAAATGTCTCGGGGTCACGTGTATAGCGATACCCCAGCGGCGAGAACTGAAACAGCACGGCGCCGAGCTTGGCCCCGAGGCCCTTCACGAGGGGCGTGATGACCGTTTGTTCGGCATACAACGGGTCCAGGAAAACAGGCTCGATGCCTCGTTGCCGGGCGCGTGGAGTGTCGGGGGCTGTTGTCAGCCCGGTGTAGGCCTTCACGACGAAACGGAAATTGTCCGGCACCTCAGCGGCCTGATGGGCCAGGGCTTCCGCGGTCTGCGGCCTGTAGAAGGTGCTGTCGATATTCAATGCATTGAGCAACGGATGTTGCGCGTAGGCGCGCAGGCCGTGCCGGGCGAGCACCGCTACCTTGTACTGTTCGGCGTAGACGATGCCTTCCCATCCCGGGAATGACAGGCTCGAGGTGCCGAGATGGAGGTTCTTCGGCAACCGTTTCGCGACTTGCAGCAACTGCGGCGCGGGCACCGCCGGACGCACGATCTGGGCATTGGCCGAGGCCGTCCCCCCAAACAAGTCCGCCTGTTCTTTGGGCGGCTGCTGAGTCGCGCGCATTACTCCAGAGCCTTGCGCTCCCAGCCTGACACCGTGTGCTTCAGCTCGTATGCGGGCCAGTAATGCTTATCGAGCTTCAATGTGATCACTTCCGGCGCGTTGTTCCAGGTGATTGTCTTGAGCCGCAATGACGCGCGGTCGGTCACTGCCTCGAGGAAAGCGTCGAGGTCAGGTGTCGGCACCCCATCCACTTCGACGATGCGCCGTCCCGGATACAGACCATAGCGGGTTGCGGGAGAGCCATATGCGAAGTAACCCACATACACACCTACAGGCGGGATCCCACGCTGTGCGCTCATCGCTCGATGAGGCGCCTGCAGCGTGGCGCCACCCCACTCGACCAACCTGTCGATATCGGCGCCCGGCAGCTCCACTGTCTTGACGTCCAGTGTCTGTTCGCTGCTTCCCCGCCAAACCGTAACCTTTACTTCATCCTTGTCCGCTGCCGCGCGTTCGACCTCCCTGAAGCGCGTCACAACCTTGCCGTCGATCGCCAGCACGAGATCGCCCTGTTGAAGCGCTTTCGCCGCCGGCGTACCACCCACCATGCGCACCACGGTGAGCACCTGCCGCTGGGTCGGATTCTGTTGCGAGAGCTGCTTCGCCCAGTCATCCGACAAGCCGATCTCGCGCGCGCTGGCCAGCGGCTGCACCGCGAATTCGGCTTCCAATGAATGCAGCGGCTTATCCGTCCTGACACGGTCGAGCATGTCAGCGACCAGGTCGATGGGTACGCCCCGGTTATCCTGGGCGATCTCGCGGCCGCTCTCATAGGCGAAGCTCGACCACAGGCCGAGCACGTTGCCGCTCTTGTCAGCCAGCACTCCATCGAAATCCAGCGGCGGATTGACGAGTTGTACGGTCTCGAGATTGCTGTCGCGGAAGCGCATGGTGCGCGACAACGGCAACTCCAGCGGATCTATGCTGGCGATCTCAGTATTCCGCGAGCGCAACTCGCTGTCTGATCCGAGACCCACCACCCACACGGACTCGCCGGCCGCCAGCTCACGCGGCGCCAGTTTCGCGGCCTTCACCGGGGTGGAACCGATCAACTTCGGGTCATACGCCACCACGGCAAGGTTATGTTGCGGGTGAATGTAGACGACGTGGCCAGGTACCTGGACCGTTCCTGCAAGCGTGATCGTCACGTCGCCCACCGCCACCGGCACAGTGTTGCGATCGACGATCACCAGGCCCCTTTGCGCATCCACTATCACGCCCGTTCCGTGGTAGTTGCGCTCCGTGATGCCGGACACGGAGTACGGCATGTCGAAAGCAACCATGGCCAGTGACGGCGCGAGATTCTCGAGCCGCGGATCCTTGTATTTGGGGTACTCCGTGGAGGTCACCTTGATCGGCTTTGGCTGCGGCCCCGAGCTGAGGTCCTTGCAGTCCCACAACCCCTGGCGGTCGTCGCGCTCACAGTGGTGAGCCGGAAACCAACGGCGGTCCATGCGAACGGAGCGCAGTTGGCTGCCGTTCGGATCGTCGATGGTGATGAAACGAATCGCCGTGCGGTCGCCGTCGCCGAGCTGTGAGATGTGCTCTTCAACGTCGCCCAGATTGTCCACCTTCTTCGAGTCCATCGCGGTAATCACGGCGCCGCGTGGCACACCCGCCGCCGTGAAGATGTAGCCCGGGTTCGCCACATACACGCCGCGAACCGGCACGTTGAAATGCCGCGCCTGTTGATATGACAGGGTATTCAGAACCGCGTCGCCGAATTCCGCATAGGCGCTCGGCGTGATCGCGTGCAGATCGCCTACCGGCAGCTTTGCCGACACGACCTTGCCCCCGCGCTCGAGCTCCAGCTGCAACTGCCCACCAACGTTGGAATCCACCATGTCGTCCAGCGGCTCGAACTGCGTGACATAGCGGCCGTTGACCTTCACGAGAATGTCCCCGGACTGCAGCACGTTCTCACTGGGCGAGCCCGGCAGGACCTCGGTCACAACCAACATCCCGGTGTACTGGGGGTATGTTTTGCGCACGGCAGCTTCCGTCGTGCCGTTCAAGCCGAGGCGCTTGAGCTCGTCGTAAGGCGTGTAGTTGAAGACCGAGTACAACGTACCGCGCGTGACCGGCTTGCCCTGTTGTATCAATTCGAGGGCGCGGCGGACCCGGCCCAGCGGCAGGTAGAAGCTGGAGGCGTTGCCATTGGCGCCGCCGGCATTGAGCGCCACGACGCGGCCCCGGATATCGATGACCGGCGAGCCGGAGGAGCCACCCGAGGTGCCAGAGGCCGCCTGCAGGTAGAAAGTGTTGAAATCGTTGTACTTGGCAATGCCGTACTCGGGAGCGTCACGATCGAGCCGCGCCAGCGTGCCGGCCAGTATCGACAGCTGCTCGCCCGCATTGTTGCCTACGACCCGGATCTCGCGGCCGATTTGCGCGCCTTCCGGATACAGGGCCAGGGCCTTCGGCTTGATGAAATGCAACTTGCCCGGGTCGTAGCGATACAGGCCGAAGTCGTGCACCGGATCGCGATAGACCGGGTAGAGCTGCACTTCCTCCCGGTTCAGAAAAGTCGCTTCGGCCGTCACCGGTCCGGGAGTCACGACGTGGCGGTTGGTCAGAATGAGGCCACGCTCGGCATCGACGACGAACCCCGTGGCCTGGGCAGTCGTGTTCCACTCGGTATCGAAGGCCCGGGTTGAATCCACGTCGATCGATACAACGCTGCTGGCAATCCGCTCCAGGGTCACCGCCCAGTCCGGGTTGCCTTCCACGGCCGCGGCCTGCTGCGCGACCTGGGCATTCTGCTCCGCGGCGCCGGGGGGCGGGTTTGGCGGAGCCTGGACGGGAAGCGGAGCTGAAGGGCCCTGCTTCGCAGGGTCGCTCTGCTGCACGACCGCGGTCGTCCTGGCTGGAGGGGGATCGCGCGCCTCGCTTAGCGAAGCGGCACAGAGCAAAGCCAAGGACAGACAGAGCAGTCTTGCAGAGCGCATAGGACTCCTGAAATGGGGGCCGGCGCGGGCCCGGGCGGTCGCGGCTGCAGCCGCGCAAATCGAAACAGAGTTTACCGGCCTAGCAGCACGAGCGCCCAGACCGTGCCCAGCAGCCCGAACGACATGAATACGGCGGCCGAGCCGATATCCTTGGCCAACCCCGCGAGGGCATGGCGCTCGAACCCGATGCGGTCCACCGTCGCCTCGATTGCACTATTGATGAGCTCTACCACGAGGGTGAGCAGCATCGGGGCGATGAGCAAGGCACGCTCGATGCCGCTGTGCCCCAGCCACAGGGCCAAGGGTATGACGATCAACGCGAATGCAAGTTCCTGGCGGAAGGCCGCTTCTTCCCGGAATGCACCCCGCAGGCCGCGAATGCTGGCGCCCAAGGCGCGCACCAGCCGGGTGGCGCCGCGGGGTTTGTACCGATCGATGATTACGCTGTTGGCTTCCATCTCAAGTCCAGCTGCTTGGCCGCCCGAACGTCATCGAGCCGCCGCACCGGCATGGTATGCGGAGCGCTCGTTACGCGCTCGGGTTCCTGTTCGGCCTCCTCCAGTATCTGTGTCATGGCGGCCACAAAAGTGTCCAGAACGTCCTTACCCTCGGTCTCCGTCGGCTCGATCAGCAGGCATTCAGGCACCAGAAGCGGGAAATAGGTCGTTGGGGCGTGAATCCCATGGTCGAGCAGCCGCTTGGCGAAGTCCATGGTCGTCACATCAAGTTCACGCGCCTGGCGCTTCAGGGTAATGATGAACTCATGGCTTGCCCGGCGGGAAGGGTACGCCGCATCAAAACCCGCCTGTTTCAGCCGGGCCAGCAGGTAGTTCGCGTTGAGCGTGGCGTACTCGCCAACCTGGCTCATACCCTCGCGCCCCAGCATCCGCATGTAGATGTAGGCACGCAGCAGCACGCCCGCATTGCCCATGAATCCTGACAGTCGGCCGATGGACTGCGGCAGATCCTTCTCCGCCAGCCAACGGTAGCGGTTGCCTTCCTCCAGACCCACGATCGGAATGGGCAGAAACGGCCGCAGGCGCGCGCTTACACCCACGGCTCCCGCGCCCGGCCCACCCCCGCCATGTGGCGTGGAGAAGGTCTTGTGCAGGTTCATGTGAATGACATCGAACCCCATGTCGCCCGGGCGAACCTTGCCCAGAATGGCATTCAGGTTGGCGCCGTCGTAATAGAGCAGTCCGCCGGCGTTGTGTACGATCCGCGCCACTTCCTCGATGCGCCGCTCAAACACCCCGAGCGTGGAAGGGTTAGTCAACATAATGCCGGCGGTATTCGGTCCGACGGCAGCCTTGAGCGCGTCCAGCTCGATGTCGCCCTCCTCATTGACCGGGATTTCCCGCACGATGCAGCCGCACATGGTCGCTGTCGCAGGGTTCGTGCCATGCGCCGCTTCAGGCACGATGATCTCGTTGCGTGCCAGGTCGCCACGCGACCGGTGGTAGGCGCGGATCATCGCAACTCCGGCGAATTCCCCATGCGCACCGGCCATGGGGCTCAGTGCGACACCCTGCATGCCGGTGACTTCCTTCAACATCTCCTGCAATTCGTACATGCAGGCGAGGAACCCCTGCCCGTGCGACTCGGGCGCGAGTGGGTGGCGCCCCAGGAACTCCGGCAGCATGGCGTACTGGTTACACGCCTTGGGGTTGTACTTCATCGTGCACGAGCCGAGCGGATAGAAATGCGTGTCGATGGAAAAGTTCAGCTGCGACAGGCGCGTGAAATGCCGCACCGCCTCGAGCTCGCCCACTTCCGGCAGCAGCGGCGGCTTGGTGCGCCTCAGGTGTTGCGGCAGATCGGCGCTGGCAGTGGCGGGGAGCGGCTGCGGCCACTGGTCCGTGGCGCCGCGTCCGGGATGCGAATATTCGAATATCAGTTTCTCATTGGCCTTGTCATGGGTTCGCATCATTCAATCCTCATGCGGCACGCACGGCCTGCACTGCCTCAGCGAGTGCCGTGACATAACTGTCGATATCGCTCTTCGTCTTCGTCTCGGTCGCGCAGACGAGCAGCGCGTAACCCAACTCCGGATAGTGCTCGCTCAAGTCCAGCCCCCCGAGAATCCCCCGCTTGCCAAGCGATGTCAGAACAGGGGCGACCGGCCGGTCGAACAGCAGAACCGCCTCGTGGAAGAACGGCCCCGCAAATGCACGCCGCACACCCTTCACGGCAGTCAACGCGGCGACCAGGTCCTTGGTACTCGCATGAGAAGCCGCTGCGGTACGCTCGAGCCCAACCGGCCCCATGAGCGACATGTAGATAGTGGCCGCCGTCACGAGCAAGCCCTGGTTCGTGCAGATGTTGGACGTAGCCTTGGCCCGCCGGATGTGCTGCTCGCGCGCCTGCAAGGTCAGCGTGAAGCCCTCGCGACCACTCAAATCAACTGTACGCCCGACGATTCGCCCGGGCATCTGCCGAACATACTCCATGCGAGTCGTCATGAACCCGAAGTACGGACCGCCGGATGACAGCGGCACGCCCAGCGGCTGGCCGTCACCGACGACGATGTCCGCTCCTTTCCCGCTGGTACCCCACTCACCGGGAGGCTTCAACAGTGCGAGCGAGGTGGGGTTCACAACAGCGATGACGAAGATACCCTTGGCATGCGCCCAATCGGTCAGCGCATCCACGTCCTCGAGCTGCCCAAAGAAATTGGGCTGTTGGATCACGAGGGCAGTGATGTCCTCAGCCTCGTACTTCTTCAGAGCATCGAGCGGCGTCACGCCGCCATCAGTCGCGTATGGAACGTCTTCGAAGCGCAATCCCTGGTTGCCCGCAGTAGCAACGGCCACCCGGCGATACTGCGGGTTCACCGTTCGCGGCACCAGGATGAGCCGCGACTTTGATTTGCGATTCGCGCGCACTGCCATGAGGCTTGCCTCCGCGACCGCCGACGCCCCGTCGTACAACGAAGCATTCGAGACCTCCATGCCCGTGAGGCTCGCCATCATCGTCTGGTATTCGTAAATGAGCTGCAGCGTGCCCTGACTCGCCTCGGCCTGATACGGTGTATAGGCGCTGTAGAACTCGCCCCGAGTTGTGAGGGCCCAGACCGCCGCCGGGATGTGATGCTCGTAAGCGCCCGCACCGATGAAACACAATGGCCGCCCATCAGCCCGTGCCCGCTCGCTCATCAGCCGCCCGATCTGCATCTCGTTGAGGCCAACGGGCACCCCGTCCAGCGACTTCACGCGCAGCGATGCTGGAATCTCATCGAACAGTTGCTCGATGCTGGCAACGCCGATGGTGGCGAGCATGGCCTCGACATCGGCAGGCGTATGCGGAATGAACGCCATCAGCCTCCCTCCGTCTGCAACAACTTCAAATAATCGTTCGCCGCCATGAGTTCGGCAGATGCGGCGCCCTTCGTAGGAGCTAAGCGCATCAGCCAACCCTTGCCATACGGATCGTTGTTGACCGCTTCCGGCTCCGTAGCCAGTAACGGATTGCCCAACGTGATCTCGCCCGCGACCGGGGAGTAGACGTCAGACGCGGCCTTGACCGACTCAACGACGGCGCAGGGCTCGCCCAGCGCGACGGTACGGCCACCTTCGGGAACCTCTACGAAGACGAGGTCACCGAGCGCGTGTTGGGCGTGATCGGTAATTCCGATCTCGACCGTGCCATCCGGCAAGGTTCGCACCCACTCGTGCGTCTTTGTGTACTGGAGGTCGGGAGGAACATTGCTCATCGGTTTACTCCGTTCAAATCATCGCCTTGCCGAACCGTACGAAAGGTGGCTTGACCACCCGTGCGTTGAGAAGCTTGCCGCGAATATCCACTTGCACTTGCTGCACGGCGCCCGCAGGGACACGTGCGAACGCTATCGATCGTTCGAGAGTGGGAGAGAAGGTGCCGCTCGTAATTTCTCCAGCGCGTTCCGCGCCGGGTGAGGGTTCCCCGGCCGCGCTCTCAGTGCGGCCATCTGGTATGAGCACTTTCTGATGACTGCGCAGGACGCCGCGATCCTCGAGAACCAGACCCACCAGCTGCCTCGAAGGTGTCTGCTGCACCTTTTCCAACGCCTCACGCCCAATGAAGCGCCGCTCTGCCGGTTGCATCGCAACCGTCCAGGCCAGGCCCGATTCAAAAGGGTGAGTGCTCTCATCCATGTCGTTGCCATAGAGATTCATGCCGGCCTCCAGGCGCAGCGTATCGCGCGCACCCAGACCACATGAGACAACGCCAGCCGCATTCAACTCTCGCCAGACTCGTACCGCATCCGAGGCTGGCAGCATCACCTCAAACCCATCCTCGCCCGTATAACCCGTACGTGCGACAAACCAGCCATCGATTTCGCGCCCAAAAAACGGCCCGAATGACATCGCAGTATTGGCGCCCGACGCTGACAGAAGCGCAGCGGCCTTCGCACGCGCTTCGGGTCCCTGAATGGCGAGTATTGCGAGGTCCGTTCGCTCGAGCGCCTCGACATCGAACTGCTGGCCGATGTGGCGGATCCACGCGAGGTCCTTGTCGCGCGTGCCGGCGTTCACGACGAGCCGGAACGCAGATTCGTTCAGAAAGTAGACGATGAGATCGTCGAGAACCCCACCTGCTTCATTCAGCATGCAGGAATACAGTGCCTTACCCGGCAGTTTCAGCTTCGCGACGTCGTTTGCCAGCAGGTACTGGAGGAATTGCCGTACGCGGGGTCCTTTGAGATCCACCGCGCACATGTGCGAGACATCGAAGACACCCGCTGTACGCCGTACGGCGTGATGTTCGCCAATCTGTGAAGAGTACTGAACAGGCATATCCCAGCCGCCGAAATCGACGATGCGGGCGCCTAGTTGCTGATGAAGCTCGAAGAGAGGTGTTCGTCGTCCCACGGGTCCTCCAAAACAAAAGGCGGCACTGCTGGTGCACGTGCCGCCCATCTGTCCTGTGACCTGAGAGATCAGGCGCCCGTTTCGCGCCGCTCCCCTTCGGTGGGTGACCCTGAATATAGAGGGACACCACTCTCCAGATCTCGCCTGAGACGCTTGTCCAATGACATAACGTCCAAGGTCTGCCGTCCTGTTGCCTGAGCGTTTCCGGGCGGAAACTTGCGCCTTCGGCGTTCCGGTAGGGCCGGACTCTCTCCGAACAGACCTATGCAGCGAGCGGCGCAATGATAGCAAATTACACACCCGCCAATGCCGAAAACGAGAGCCGGAAACGGGTGATTCGGCAACCCATGTAGAATAGAGAGACTTCTATCCCCGACCCCACTCCCCGACACCTATGGCAGCCCCACGCAGATCCTCCGTTCAGGTTTCAATCGCAGCCGTCCGCGTAGGCGGTAACGCACCCATCGTCGTCCAGTCGATGACGAACACCGATACCGCTGACGTCGAAGGCACCGCACAACAGGTCAAGGCACTCGCTCGCGCGGGATCCGAACTGGTGCGGCTCACCGTCAACACGAGCGAAGCCGCTGCGGCGGTCGCGCCAATCCGTGACCGACTTGCCCAGATGGGTGTGAATGTGCCGCTGATCGGCGACTTCCACTTCAATGGTCACAAGCTGTTGCGCGAGCACCCCTCTTGCGCCGAAGCGCTTGCGAAGTACCGCATCAATCCGGGCAATGTAGGTCGCGGCAGCAAACGCGATCCGCAGTTCGTGGAAATGATCGAGACCGCGTGCCGCTACGAGAAGCCGGTGCGCATTGGTGTCAACTGGGGCAGCCTGGATCAGGACCTGCTCACACGCATGATGGATGAAAACTCATCTCGCGCCGAACCCCTGACAGCCCAGGAAGTGATGCGCAACGCCGTTGTGTCCTCCGCAATCGAAAGTGCGCAGCGCGCGGAGGAGATCGGAATGCATCACGACCGAATCATCCTGTCCGCGAAGGTCAGCGGTGTTCAGGATCTCATCGCCATTTACTCCGCCCTCGCCGCACGCTGTGAATACCCGCTCCATCTCGGTCTCACAGAGGCCGGCATGGGATCGAAGGGTATTGTCGCTTCGACTGCGGGTATGTCGGTGCTTCTGCAGCAAGGCATTGGCGACACGATACGCGTGTCATTGACGCCCGAGCCCAACGGTGACCGAACCAATGAGGTGATCGTCGCGCAGGAAATCCTGCAGACGATGGGACTGCGCTCATTCACTCCCATGGTAGTGGCGTGTCCCGGATGCGGACGCACGACGAGCACCTTCTTCCAGGAACTCGCACAGCAGATCCAGTCGCACATTCGTCACCGCATGCCGCAGTGGAGACGCGAGTACGAGGGCGTGGAAGACATGACCGTCGCGGTGATGGGTTGTGTGGTCAACGGCCCTGGCGAGAGCAAGCACGCCAACATCGGCATCAGCCTTCCTGGTACCGGTGAGCGCCCCATTGCGCCCGTATACGAGGACGGCGAGAAAACCGTCACCCTGAAAGGCGATCGTATCGCTCAGGAGTTTCAGGACCTGGTCGAGAAGTACGTCGCGCGCAGCTTCTCCCGCAAGGTCTTGGACAGCACGGGCGCTTCGGCAGCTATTGGCGCATGAGCGAGCTCGCTCAAAAAAAGTGCAAGGCCTGTGAAGGCGGCACGCTGCCTCTGACACGCGACGCCGCCGTGGCCCTGCTGCCTCAACTCGATGCGGGATGGGCTCTGGCGGACGACGCCCGCTCCATCCGCCGCGAGCTCGCGTTCAGAGACTTCTATCGGACGATGAGTTTCGTGAACGCCCTGGCACATGTAGCCAACATCGAGGACCACCATCCGGACCTCGAAGTCGGCTACAACTACTGCCGCATCGTCTTCACGACCCACTCCATCAAGGGCCTGTCCGAGAACGATTTTATCTGCGCCGCAAAAATCGATTTGATTCTTCGGGGCTGACGCCCCGAGGGTTGATCTGATTCTCCGGGGCTAACGCCCCGGGGGTCGATCTCATCCCCCGGGTCTGAAGCCGCAGCGCGGCAAAGACTGCGCCACCGGCAGTTACGACAGGACCTGGATACCCTGGCTCGTACCCAGGATGAGCACGTCCGCTGGACGTAGAGCGAACAATCCCACCGTGACGACACCAGCGATCTGGTTCAGGTCGCGTTCCATGCCCGGTGGGTCATCGATAGTCAGTCCGTGTACGTCCAGGATGTGATTGCCATTGTCGGTCACGACTCCCTGACGCCACACCGGACGACCTCCGTAGGAGGCCAGGCGGCGGGCGACGAGCGACCGCGCCATTGGGATTACTTCAATGGGCAGCGGGAACGTACCCAACCGCTCGACTAGCTTGCTCTCGTCTGCGATGCAGACGAACCGCGCCGCAGCGGCGGCAACAATCTTCTCGCGCGTCAGGGCGGCGCCTCCACCCTTGATCAGATGGCGAGCACGGGTGGCTTCGTCTGCACCATCGACATACACGCCCAGATCACCGACGTCATTGAGGTCGAGCACGGGGATTCCGCCTGCAAGCAGCCTCTGAGTCGAGGCGTTGGAACTGGAAACCGCGGCCCGAACGCGGTTGCGGTACGGGAGGAGCGCTTCGATGAACAGATTGACCGTGGACCCCGTACCGACGCCGATGATGGCGCCGTCTTCCACGTAATCCAGTGCGGCCTGGGCCGCCAATCGCTTGTTCGCGTCACCTTCGGCAGACATGTGCTCTCTTCCAAAAACGCATTCTTGTACAAATGATCGGCCAGAAACGACTGTGCCCGCAAATGCGGGCACAGTTCGAACGAAGAGTCACCCGGAAGGCCGCATAAGCGGCCTTCCGAGTTAGGCCTACTTCTTCTTTGCTGCTTTCTTCTTGGCCTTCTTCTTTGCTTTCGCCATGTTGGCATCTCCAGTTAACAGGGTTAGTCCGAGGTCGGAGTATATAGATGCGAAATTAAATTACAAGCGAGCGAGAGTGTGGTAGGCACTCAAGATGTGAACTGCATTCGCACGAGTAGGGACAGATCAGTCACTCGCGGGTCTCGAGCGACAGGATGAACTTCCAATGAGCGGCTTCGACCGGCAGCACTGACAAGCGATTGCCCGGACGCAGAAGCGCCATGCCCTTCAGTTCCTTTGCAGCATGTTTGCGCAGCTCTTCCAGTGTGATCACGCGCGTGAGGCGGCGCTTCAGCCGCACATCCACCACGAACCAGCGCGGCTTCGCGGGGTCGCTCTGCGGATCGTAGTGATGATCCTTGCGATCGAACGCCGTCTTGTCCGGGTAACCCTCCTTGACCACCTCCATCACCGCAACGATGCCGGGCACGGCGGTGCTCGAGTGATAGAGGAACACCTGGTCCTGCAGCTTCATGTCGTCGCGGATCGTGTTGCGCGCCTGGTAATTGCGCACGCCATCCCATGACGTGGTGGCGCGCGGGGCCGCGGCCAGATCATCGACACCAAACGTGTCG
>Ga0307511_10000164_pt1 | contig 64605 bp, 58 predicted proteins | sample 13_EM_MG_FD_200266 | JGI IMG/M metagenome (GOLD analysis project Ga0307511, IMG submission 200266) | Populus trichocarpa ectomycorrhiza microbial communities from riparian zone in the Pacific Northwest, United States - 13_EM | ecosystem: Host-associated > Plants > Roots > Unclassified | place... | reverse complement strand
GATCGGCCTGGATTCGAAGAACGTCAAGCCGGCGGTGTTTACGTTGAAATAAGGCGGGCCCGGGGGGCGGGCCGGGATTGGGTGACACTCGCGGCCGGCGGCGGTACGCCGGCCGCGTCACTCCGCTAGGCTTTTGCGGAGCGCCCGGGGGCGCGCTTGCGTGCGGCGGGCTTTTTGGCAGCGCTCTTCGCGACGCTCCTTGTGGCGCTCCTTGTGGCGCTCTCCGGGGCGCTGTTCGCCGCCCTGGCTTTCTTGCCGATGCCCGCCCACTCCTCCAGCACCGCGCACACCGACGCCGTGTCATGGTCGCCATGTCCCATGGCAATCGCCGCCGCATAGTAGGGCGTGGCGGCGTTGAACACGTGGGTGGGCACGTCCAAATCGCGCGCGAAGTCGGTGATGATGCGCATGTCCTTTTGCTGGATGTGGTTGGTCACCGAGGGGTTCACGTGGTAATCGCCCTTGACCATCATCGGGCCGCGCACCTGGAAGATGCGCGAGGCGCCGGCACCGTCGCCGATCACCTTGTAGATCATCTCCGGGTCCAGGCCCGCCTTGCGCCCGAGCACGAAGGCTTCGGCCGCCGAGACGTTGTGGATCGCCACCAGCAGGTTGGCGACGAACTTCATCTTCGAGCCGTTGCCGAACGGGCCGACGTTGTAGTGCGAGCGCGACATGCCGGGGAACACCGCCTCGAAGTCCTTCACCGCCTTGGCCGGGCCGCTGGCGAGCACCACCAGGTCCTGCGCGGCGGCCTGGCGGCCGGTGCCGCTCACCGGGCAGTCGAGCAGGATCAGGCCGGCCTTGGCCAGAGTGGCGCGCGCGGATTCCTTTACGGCCAGCGTCATGGTGCTCATCTCGGCGACGATGCGGCCGCGCGCAGCCGAGGAGGCAAGTTCCTTCATCACCGCCGCGACGGCGCCTTCGCTGGGCAGCGAGGTGATGAGGAAAGGCGCGGCCTTGGCGACGGCGGCGATCGAGCCGAGCGGCTGGCCGCCGGCCTTCCTCAAGGCCGCGCGGCGCGCCGGCACGGTGTCGTAGCCCACCACCTGGTGGCCGTTCTTGGCCAGGTTGGCGGCCATTGCCCCACCCATGGTGCCCAGGCCGATCACGCCGACGGCGGCTTTGTCTGTAGTGCTGCTGGCGGGCGCGTTGCGGGGCATGGGTTTGTCTCCGATGGAATAGTTGCGGCGATGCTAACAGCGACCCATGGCACAGCGCCAATGATCCACCGCATAAACCGCGAGGCTGCGGTTACACTGCACGCAAGCTAGTCCGAACAAAAAGCCATGGCCCAATCCGACGCAGAGCGTTACCGCCGCAACTACGAAGACGAGGTCGCGGGCGCGGCCATGTACGCCCTGCTCGCCGAGGCGGAGAAGGACCCGGTGCGCAAGGACCTGTTCAAGCAGCTCGCCGATGCCGAACGCGACCACGCCGAACTGTGGGCCAACAAGCTGTCGGCGGCCGGCCTGCCCCTGCCCGATACCCGGCTGCCGTTCAAGGTGCGCATGGTCGGCTGGCTGGCGCGCAACTTTGGTGTTGCCTTCGTGCTGCCCACGGTGGCCAACGCCGAGTTCGCCGACCGCAACAAGTACGCGAGCCAGCCGGACGCGCAGGCGATCTCGGCGGAGGAGCGTGGGCACGCGGCAGTCATTCAGATGGCGGCAATGCAGGCTGCCGCCGGCCACGTTGCCGGCGGCAAGGGTGTCGATGCCAACGTCGGCACGGAGATCGCCAAGGCGGAGAAATGGCATCGCGGCGCGGCCTCGGGCAACGACCTGCGCGCCGCGGTGCTGGGTGCCAACGATGGACTGGTGTCGAACTTCTGCCTGCTGATGGGGGTGGCCGGCGCGGGCGCGGAAAGCAAGTCCATATTGCTCACCGGCTTCGCCGGCCTGGCGGCGGGCGCCTGCTCGATGGCCCTGGGCGAGTGGCTCTCGGTGACCAACGCGCGCGAACTGGCGCAATCGCAGATGTCGCGCGAGGCCGAGGAGATCGAGCAGACGCCCGAGGCGGAGGAGAAGGAACTGGCGCTGATCTACCAGGCCAAGGGTATCGAGAAGGCGGACGCGCAGCGCATCGCCAAGCGCCTGATGCGCGACAAGGGCGCGGCGCTCGACACCCTGGCGCGCGAGGAGTTGGGCATCAACCCGGAAGACCTGGGCGGCAACCCGTGGAGCGCGGCGGCGACTTCGTTCGTGCTGTTCTCGGTCGGCGCGCTATTTCCGACCCTGCCCTTCGTGTGGCTCAAGGGCATGCCGGGCATCGCGCTGTCGGTCGCCCTCTCGGCGCTGGCCCTGCTGATCATCGGCGTGGTCACCTCGCTGTTCAACGGGCGCCACCCGGCCTACTCGGCGGGGCGCCAGGTGGTGATCGGCTGCGCGGCGGCGGCGGTGACCTATGGCGTGGGCGCGCTGCTCGGGGTCTCGCTCTCCTGAGGCGGCTTCATGCGCCAGGCGGCGAGCATCGCCGCGGCGCATACGGCGGCGAGCGCGAGAAAGGCTTCATCGAAGGCGGCGCCGCGTCCCTGCGGGGTGGCCGCATGCGCGGCCAGGCGCCATTCGAGCACGATGCCGGTGGCCGAGACGCCGATCGCCCCGCCGAGCTGGCGCACGAAATTGGCGGTCGATGAGGCCTGCGCGATCATCTCCTTGGGCATGCCGCGCAGGGTGCCGAGACTCAAGGCCGAGAACACGAAGCCGATGCCGACCCGGCCGAGGACCACCCAGAACACCAGCAGCAGGTAGGGCGTGGCGGCGCTGACCGTGGCCATCAATGCGAGCGAGGCGGCGAGCACCGCCAGGCCGACCGTGATCAGCACGTGGGCGGGATATTTGTCCGCCAGCTTGCCGCCCAGGGGAATCACCATCGCCAGCACCAGGCCGGCGGGGAGCAGCGTGAGCCCCGCCCGGCCCGCGCCGTAGGGCAGCGCCACCTGCATGTACACCGGCAGCAGGTAGGTCGAGCCGAACAGGCCGACGCCGTAGATGCACGAGACCAGCGCGCCCATGGCGAAATTGCGCGAAGCGAACAGCTGCATCTGCATCAGCGGCGCCGGGTGGCGGCGCTGGGTGTAGATGAAGGCGGCGATCGAGGCGGCCGCGATGATCAGCAGCAGGCCGCCGGTGGCGTGCGCGGCGCTTTGCACCGATGTCAGGCCGTTGAGCAGGGTGATGATGGCCACCGTCACCAGGGCCAGGCCGACCCAGTCCAGCCCGCGCTTGTCCGGCGCCTGGCTTTGCACCGGCATGTACATGCGTGCCAGGACGAGGGCCGCGATGCAGAAGGGCACGACGACGAAAAAGATCGAGCGCCAGCCGTAGTGCTCGACCAGGAAGCCGCCGATGGTCGGGCCGAGGGCCGGCGCCAGCACCACGCCGAAACCGAAGATGCCCAGCGCCCGGCCCTGCTCGCGCGGCTCGAAGGCGCGCAGGATGATGATGGAGGGAATCGGTTGCAGAACGCCCGCCGCCAGGCCCTCGATCACGCGCATCGCCAGCACCAGCCAGAAGGTGCCGGCCAGCCCGCCGGTAATGCCGCCGGCCATCAGCAACAGGACCGCGCCGGTGTAGGTGCGGTACATGCCGTAGCGCGCCAGCAGCCAGGGCGTGAGCAGCATGGCAAGCGTCATGGCGATCATGAAACTGGCCGAGACCCATTGCGCCTGCGCCTGGCCCAGGGTGAAGTAATGGCTCAGGTCCGGTACCGCCACGTTGACGATGGTCGAGGACATGATGGAAGCCATCGTGCCGATCATCGCCGTGAGCATCACCAGCCAGCGAAAGCGCGGGCCATGGCGCTCGCGCAGGGCGTCGAGGGTGCGATGGGTGGGGGCGATGGGGAGGTCGGGCATCAGGCGCGGGCCGCAACGAAATCCGCGGCCAGGGCGCGATTGTAGACGCTTCATTCCCGGCGCTACATCCGCGCAGCGGATCAGGCGCGGCAGGCGGCGGGCCCGAGGCGGTAAGATGCGCATGGATCGCGAGATTGCGCGCAGCTTACGAGAATTCAATAGACAAACATCAACGTGGCTTCCTTTCCCCCGGTCCAGTCGGTCGTCCGCGCCATCGAGCTATTGCGCGCGCTGAACCGCCAGCCGGTTTCCACCATCGACAGCCTGCACAAGCAGACCGGCATTCCCAAGCCGTCCCTGGTGCGCATGCTGCAGACGCTGGCTTCGCAGGGCCTGGTGGCGCACGCGCCGCAATACGGGGCGTATCAGCTCACCGCCGAGGTGACTTCGCTCTCCGCGGGCTATCACAGCGAGCCGCGCCTGGTGGAGGCGGCCCGGCCGGTGGCGGAGGCGCTGACGCGCGAGATCAAGTGGCCGGTGGCCCTGGCGCTGCTTGACGTGGATGCGATGGTGGTGCGCTATTCGACCATCCCCCACTCTCCGCTGGCGCTGCTGCACTCCACGCTGAACATGCGCCTGAGCCTGGTGAGCCGGGCGCTGGGGCGCGCTTATTTTGCCTTCTGTACGCCGCAGGAGCGCGAGGCGCTGGTGGAGATATTGCGGCGCTCGGAGAGTCCGGAGGATGCGCCGGCGCGCGATGCGCGCACCATCAAGCGCATCGTCGCGGAGACCCGCGGCCATAGCTATGCACTGCGCGAGCCCGGGGTGCGGCCGGTATCGGGCACCCTGGCCATCCCGGTGTTCGAGGGCGAGCGGGTGGCGGCTTCGCTGGGCATCACCTGGTTCGCTTCCACCCTGTCCAATGAACAGGCGGTGGAGCGCTACCTGCCCAGACTGCAAGAGGCGGCGCGCGAAATCGGCGAGCGCCTCAAGGGGCTGAATGAAGGGACGGCACCGGTGAAAAAGCGCCGCCGTCCCGCGGGCGCCGGCAAGGCCGGGCGCGACGAGGTCAAATAAAAAAGCGGCCCGCCGGTTGGCGCGGGCCGCCCTGCGCCCTGTTGACCGAGGCCGGACTCAGGCGCTCTTGGCGGGCGCCGGCGTCGCCGAAGCGGGCATCGGGTACTGCCCGGCGTTGCACACCATGCCGGGCTTGAGCGAGAAGTCCATGCGCGGCGGGGAGAAGATGTCGATCAGCCAGCCGGTGTCATTGCCGATGTTGCGGCTGGTGTGGATCACCTTGGGTGGAATCACGGTGAGCGACGGGCTGCCGATCTCCATGTGCTCGTCCTCGCGCCAGGTGGTCATGTCCGGCCCCCAGGGGAAGCGCAGGTGGTGCACGTAGGTGCCGGAGACGGCGAGCGAGCCCTGCTCGAAGTCGGTGTGCTGGTGCGGGCTGAGCTTTTTCACGTCGCGCGCGGTTTCGCGTTTGGCCAGTACATTGACCATCAGGCCGCGGCTGCGGAACACGCGCATGTTGGAATCGGCCTTGGCGAATTCGGAAAGCACGTAGTTGCGCAGGTGGTAGCCGTCGCTGGGTTCGGGCCATTCGACCAGCGGCGCGCAATCGGGCGCGCCATCGGCGTAAGTGCCGGCATTGGCCGCCTTGGCGACCAGGTCGGCGGCGCGGGTGGTGAACATGCGTACGATCAGGCCCGGGCCGCGCGCAGTGACGGTCGATGCGCCGGGCGGCACGATCGACAGGGTCTCGACGCCGGCATCGATGCGCTCGATGCCCGCTTCGATCTCGGCGGGCGCATCGGGCAGGAACACGAAGTACTCGTCGGCGTTGGCATCGCGCTTGAGTACATCGCCGGCCTGTACCTTGCTGACGGCGACGACGAAATTGGCGCCGCGCGTGAGCCAGGTCTGTGCGCTGCCTTCTTCCAGCTGCGGCGGAGTGTCGTAGTTGCGCGCGTAGGTAGCACGCGATGGTGCCTGGTTGGCGGGGAGGGCGCTCATGGGGTTCTCCTCAATCGAAGTCGTGGGGTTGTGATTACTTGGCGGCGGGGCGGGCCACGGCCTGCGCGGCCGAGCGCAGCAGGGATTGGTCCGAGCCGATCACGAAACAGCTCGCGCCTTCAAGCGCGAACTGCTCGCGCTCCTTCTCGTTGGGCACGAACATCGAGGCGACCTTGCCGGCACCCACCGCCGCCTTGATGATGCGGGTGGTCGCCACCGTGACATCGGGGTGGCGGATGTCCTCAATACCCATGGCCAGCGCCAGGTCGGCGCGGCCGATGAACAGGGCATCGATGCCCGGTACGGCGGCGATCGCTTCGGCCGCCTCCAGCCCTTCGCGGCTCTCGATCTGCGCCAGCACGCAGGTGGCATCGCCCGCATCCAGCGCCGCCTTCATGCCCATGGTGCCGTAACCGGCGAAGCGCGGCGAGCTGGAAAAGCCGCGCACCCCGCCGTTGCGGTAGCGGGCGCGCGCGACGATCTCTTTTGCCTGTTCGGCGCTGTCCACGTGCGGCACCAGGATGCCGCAAGCGCCGATGTCCAGCACCTGCAGGATGGTGGCGGGAGCGGTGTCGGGAATGCGCACCAGCAGCGGGATGCCGGCGGCGCGCCCGGCCAGCAGCATCAGGTCGAGCATATTGCGATCAAAAGGGGCGTGCTCGGCATCGACCACCGCATAGTCGAGCGTGGTGGTGCCGAGGATCTCGACCACCTGCGGCGAGGCGGTCTTGATGAAGGTGCCGATGCGCATGCCCGGCCCGAGTATCTTGTCGCGTGACATGGAGTATCTCTGTGAGTGGTTTATTTCGGCGGCTTTTGCATCATCGGGCGATGGAAAATCTCGCCCAGCGCCGAATAGTTGGGGCCGCCCAGGCGGGCCACCGGCTTGAGTTTCAGGCTGTCCACCCGGCGGCCGTCGTAGACCTCGGGCGAGAAGTGGAAGGCGACGATTTCGCCGATGTACAGGGTGTTCAGGCCCCGGCCCAGCTTGATCGCCTGCTCCAGCCTGCACTCCATGTGGATCGGCGAGCGCGCGATGCGCGGTGGTTTGACGAACTGCGAAGGCAGCAGCTCGATGCCGAGCAACTCCGCCTCGTCGATCTCGGGCGGATAGTCGGCCGCCGAGGCGTGCATGGGCTCCAGCATGTCCTCGGTCGCGGCATTGACCACGAACTGCCCCGTCTCGACGATGTTGCGCGCCGTGTCCTTCAGCTCCCCGTTGCGACTGCCGATGTTGACCGCCAGCATCGGCGGGCTGTGCGCCACGTAGTTGTAGGAGGAGAAGGGCGCGGCGTTGACCCGGCCCAGGCCGTTCACCGTGGTGATCCAGGCGATCGGCCGCGGCACCACCGCCCCGATCAGCAGGCGGTAGCCGGTCTCGGTGTCGATGCCCTTGGTTTCTACGGTGATGAAGTCGGTCATGGGTGCGTGGCTTATTTCTTCTCGATGCCCATCAGGCGCGCGGCGTTGTCGCCGGTCAGCTTGCGGATTTCCTCGTCGGTGTAGCCCAGCGAGATGCACAGGCGGATCACTGCCTTGAAGCCGGTGACGGGTGTCGGGTTCTTGATCTGGCCCAGGTCCGAGCCGAGGATGGTCTGGTCCACGCTGCCGGCGGTGATCATCTCTTTCAGCTCGTCGCCGGTCCAGTGCTTGAAGCGCGACTCATCGATGAACATGCAAAGCGAATGCTCGACGAAGGCGCCGCCGGTGGTCAGCTCCTTGATGTCGGCCAGCGAGGCGCCGATGGTGTAGGTCGGGTGCTGCACCAGGCGGCGCTTGACGCCGCGCTTCTTGGCTTCGTCGAACAGGGGCCAGATTTCGCTGATGTGCAGGTGGCCGGCGGAGAGCACGGCGTCGCGCTCGGCGATCTGGTCGAGGATGAACTTGACTTCATCCTTAAGCAGCCCCTTGTCGTCCACCACGGTGAGCATGGTGGGCGGCAGCATCGGCTCCTTGGTGGCGAGCATGTGCTTGCGGTGGTTGTTGCGGATGTGGTTGGCCGCCGAGAAGGTCGGCATCCACACCAGGCGCGCGCCCAGTTTCAGGCCGTGGTCGACCGCGTAGGGATTCAGGCCTCCGGCGGTGTTGTTGAGCGGTACGCCGGAGAGCATTTCCACGTTCAGGTGGGCGTAGCGGCCTTTCAGCAACTCGGTGATCGGGGTGGCCGAATAGTAGTGGTCCTTGAACAGCAGGGCGCGCATGCCGACCGACGACGCTTCTTCCAGCGCGTCGATGTGGTCCAGGCAGCGGGGCATCACCGAGGGGCCGCTGTGGCAATGGATGTCGATGGAGCCCCTGAGCAGCGCTTCGACGCGCTTTTCGATTTCGGGGCTGGTCTTGACGGGGGTGTCGATGGTGGCTGAGCTCATGATTTCTCTCTTCAATCAGCGTTGCTAAAGTGTTGCGGAAAATATAATGCAAAAAACGTGCTGGAGTTGTGTTGTAAAGCGGTGTTGCAAAGCTGCGCCGTAAAGCGCGGATCAGTCCATCTTGACGTTGGCGGTCTCGATGACCTGCTTCCACTTGGCCGCCTCGCTGCGCATCATCGATCCGAGGCGGTCGGCCGGGCCGCCGCCGGTGACGGCGCCGAACTGGGCCAGCTTGGCGCGGCCTTCGTCGGAAGCGATCACGCGGTTGATTTCCCCGTTCAGCTTGTCCACATAGGGCTTGGGCATGCCGGCCGGGCCGACGACGGCGAACCACACTGTGGCCTCGACATTCACGCCTTGCTCGATGGCGGTAGGTACCTCGGGCAGCGCGGGAAAGCGCTTGTTGGAGGTGACCGCCAGGCCGCGCAGCTTGCCGGCCTGCACGTGCGGGATGAAGGCTGTGATCGGGGCGGAGAGCACCTGGATGGTGCCGGCGAGCAGGTCCGTCATCGCCGGGGTGTCGCCTTTGTAGGGTACGTGGATCATGTCGATCCTGGCGGTGGACCTGATCAGCTCCAGCGCCAGGTGGCCGATGGTGCCGTTGCCGGGCGAACCGATCGAGATGCTGCCCGGCTTGGCGCGGGCCAGCGCGATCATCTCTTTCAGGTCCTTGGCCGGCAGGCCGGAATTGGCGGCGATGATCAGCGGAATCTCGCCGACCAGCACAACAGGCGCGAGATTCTTCTCCGCGTCGAACGGCATGTTCTTGTACAGGAACTTGTTGTTCGCCAGCGGACCCGAGGTGGTCAGCGCCAGCGTGTAGCCGTCCGGCGCAGCCTTGGCAACCGCGTCGGTGCCCAGGTTGCCGGCGGCGCCGGCGCGATTGTCGACCACCACCTGCTGACCGTACTTCTCGGTGAGCTTTTGCGCGATGTAGCGTGCCACCACGTCGCTGCTGCCGCCAGGGGCGAAGGGCACCACCATGCGGATCGGCTTGGAGGGGTAGCTCGCCACCGGCTCGTCGGCGGCTTGTGCGCTGGACCAGCCGAAGGCTGCGATCACCGCGGCGCCGATTGCAGTGAAGGCGCGCAAGGTCTGTTGTTTGTGCACTACTTGAGTCTCCTGTGTAAATGCTTGAGGTCGCTGGTTTTGGTGTTGCGTGGTTTGTCGGGTGGCTGGTTTGCAGGCGGCGTGGCCGTGGCACTGCGCATGGCGTTCAAACGCGCCAGGAGCGGTGCCGCTAGTTCGGGTAGCCGAGTATGGCTTTCACCTCGAGATATTCCTCGAATCCGAAGATCCCGAATTCACGCCCGTTGCCGGACTGCTTGTAGCCGCCAAAAGGCAGGCTGCGATCGAACGCGGCGCCGTTGAGGTAGACACGCCCCGCCCGGATGCGGTTGGCGACAGTGCGGGCGCGCTTGAGGTCCCGGGACTGCACGAAGCCCGCCAATCCGAACGGCGTATCGTTGGCGATCTCGATCGCTTCGTCCTCGGAATCATAGCTGATGATGGACAGCACGGGACCGAAGATCTCCTCGCGCGCAATCCGCATTTCCCGTGTCACGTCCCCAAAAACGGTCGGGCGAACGTAGTATCCACGGTCCATTTCCGCCGGCCGCCCGGTGCCGCCGACCACCAGGGTCGCGCCCTCGTCAACGCCCGACTGGATCAGCGCCTGCACCTTGTCGAACTGCATCTGGCTCACCAAAGGCCCCATGGTGGAAGCCGGGTCGAGCGGGTCGCCCAGGCGTATGCTGGCCACGGCCTCGCGCGCGGCAGCGAATGCCGCGTCGCGCTGCGCGCGCGGGATCAGCATGCGGGTGGGGGACTGGCAGTTCTGCCCGCCGTTGGTGTAGCAGGCGTGCACGCCCGCGACCACCGCGGCTTTCAGGTCGGCATCGGCGAGAATGATGTTGGCGGACTTGCCGCCCAGTTCCTGCGCGACGCGCTTGACCGTGTCCGCCGCCAGCTTGGCCACTTTGACCCCTGCCGTGGTCGAGCCGGTGAATGACACCAGGTCGATCCCGGGGTGGGCGGCAATCGCTTCGCCGACGGTCGGCCCGTCGCCGTTTACCAGATTGAAGACACCTGCCGGGAGCCCGGCATCGTGGATGATTTCGGCGAACAGCAGCGCGGAAAGCGGCGCCACCTCGCTGGGTTTGAGCACCACGGTGCAGCCGGTGGCGAGCGCCGGCGCGACCTTGGAGGCCACCTGGTTCAGCGGCCAGTTCCACGGCGTGATCAGCCCGCACACGCCGATCGGTTCGCGGCGCACGATCCCGCTACCCATCGGCTCTTCAAAACGGTACTCCGCGAGCACGCGCGCCGCTTCCTCGAAATGAAACAGCGCGACGGTCGCCTGGCGCTCGGTGGCGAAGGTGATGGGCGCGCCCATTTCGAGCGTCATCATCCGCGCCAGTTCCGGCAGGCGGCGTCTGAAGCCTTCGATGATCTTGCGAAGATACGCAAGACGCTCTTCGACGCTCGTTTCGGAGTAGGTGGCGAACGCACGCCGGGCTGCCTGCGCGGCCCGGTCCACATCCTGCCGGGAACCCAGGCTGATCCGCGCGAAGGTTTCCTCCGTCGCCGGGTTGAGGATTCCGAGAGTGGAGCCCGAATCGGCAGATGCGGCCGGATCGACCCAGGCGCCGTCGATATAGAACTTCAGCGTTTGCATCGCGTGCTCAATCCATTTTCACGTTCGCGGACTCGATCACCTGCTTCCACTTCACCGCCTCGGCGCGCATCAGCGAGCCCAGGCGTTCCGGCGAGCCGCCGCCGGCCAGGGAGCCGAACTGGTTCAGCTTGGCCTGGCCCTCGGGCGAGGCGATGATGCGGTTCGCTTCCGCATTCAGCTTGTCGATATAGGCCTTGGGCATGCCGGCCGGCCCGACGATGGCGGACCACACGGTGGCTTCGACGTTGACGCCCTGCTCGATCGCGGTGGGCACATCCGGCATGGCGGGGAAGCGCTTGTTCGAGGTGATCGCCAGGCCCCTGAGCTTGCCCGCCTGCACGTGCACAATCGCGGCGGTGATCGGCGCCGTCAGCACCTGCACATTGCCCGCCAGTACGTCGGTCATCGCCGGCACGTCGCCCTTGTAGGGCACGTGGGTCATGTTGATCTTGGCCGTGCTCTTGACCAGTTCCCACGCCAGGTGGCCGATGGTGCCGTTGCCCGGCGAGGCGACCGATAGCGTGCCCGGCTTGGCGCGCGCCAGGTCCACCAGTTCTTTCAGGTTCTTCGCCGGCACGGACGGATTGACGGCGATGATCAGCGGTATCTCGCCGATCAGCACCACCGGCGTGAGGTTCTTCTCGGGGTCGAAGGGCATGTCCTTGTACAGGAACTTGTTGTTCGCCAGCGGTCCCGAGGTGGACACGCCCAGGGTGTAGCCGTCCGGCGCGGCCTTGGCGACCGCGTCGGTCCCCACATTGCCGGCGGCGCCGGCGCGGTTTTCGACGATGAACTGCTGGCCGAATTTCTCGCCCAGCTTTTGCGCCAGCAGGCGGCCCACCACGTCGCTGCTGCCGCCCGGAGCGAAGGTGACGATCACGCGCACCGGCTTGGAGGGGTAACTCGCCACCGGTTCGTCGGCGGCCTGCGCGCCGGACCAGCCGAGGCAGGCGATCACCGCGGTGCCGATCGCCGTGAGGGCGCGCGAGGTCGGTTGTTTCTGCATTACTTGTCTCCTTTGTAATTAATTGCTGAGGTCGCTGCTTCGGGTCGCTACTTCGGGGCGCTGCTTCGGGTCGTGGCTTGAGGTCTGTGTTCGTGGCGCCGTGCTATTCGCTCGCCTTACTCGTTCGCCGGCGGGGCGGCGGCGTTGCGCTCGGCCTTCATCTGAGCCAGCAGCGCGCGCAGCTTGTCCTGCGCGTCCCGCGCCAGGGAGGTGTAGATGCTGTTGCCGTGCGCGTCGATGCCCACCGTGGCCGGGCCCAGGTCTTTCACCTTGAGCGTGACCAGGCGGAACTGCGAGATGTAGTCGGTCCAGTCCACCGCGGCCACTTCCTCGATCGCCCGCGCCAGCAAAGTGCAGCCGCCGCCGAGAAAGGAGAGGTAGATGGTGCCGGTCTCGCGCATGGCGGCGACGCTTTCCGCGTCCAGCCCGCCCTTGCCGCCGACCATGCGCAGATCGAGCGCGCGGATGATGCGCGGCATGAAGCTGTTGTAGCGCGTGCTGGTCGAGGGGTTCATATACAAGGCCTCGAACGAGCCATCCTCCCGCTCGCGGTTGAAGCAGCTCAGGTGGAAGAATGCGCCGTGCGGCAGGGCGGCCGGCAGATGCTCTCCCGCGGCCGCATTGTCGATGATGCGCTGGTGCGTCGGCAGGCCGATGGTGACCACGATCTCGCCGTTCAGGTACACCATGTCGCCCACCGCGACATCCTGCGCCTGCTCTTTCGTGATCGGCAGGGTCAGGTGGTGGACGCGGCTTTCGCGCTTGAGGTTCTGGCCGATGAGCTCACTCATAGCGCGTCACCTCGCCATCGTTGTTGATGCGTACGCGCGTGCGGCGGTTGATCCAGCAGTTGAAGCAGACGGCCACCGGCACGAAGCCGTGGCCGTGCGAGATGTTCACGTTCACCGCCATCGCGGTCGAGTCCCCGCCGGTACCCATTGGGCCGAAGCCGGTGGCATTGATCGCCTTGAGCAGGCGCTCCTCCAGGCTTGCCACCATCGGGTCGGGGTTGTGCACGCCGTTGGCGCGCAGGGTCGCTTCCTTGGCCATCTTGGCGGCGTAGTCGAAGGTGCCGCCGATGCCCACGCCCACCACGATGGGCGGGCAGGCTTGCGAACCGGCGCGCAGCACGCACTCCATCACGTACTTCTCGATCTGGTCCATGCTGGGGTAGACGAAAATCTCCAGCGCGGCCCAGCGTCCCGAACCCAGCGCCTTGGGCGAGCAGGTGATCTCGATGTAATCGGCGTCGTCGACCCAGTCGAAGGTGATCTGCGGCATGCCCGGCGCGGCGTAGCTGCGCTTGTGCGTCAGCGGGTGCGTGACCATCTGCAGGATCGGCGGGTCGATTTGCGCCACCAGGTCGGCAAAGCCGCCCTCGATCGCCTGGCGCAAATTGCCGTCGATGCGCGCGCGCGAGCCGACCTTGATCATGTACACCGGAAAGCCGACATCCGAGCAGACCAGCTGGCTGTTCTTTTTCGCCTCGTCCGAACTTTCCAGCATGATGGCCAGCGTCTTGCGGCCGGTCGGGTTGGTCTCGGTGGTTTCAAAACGAGCCAGCGTCGCGCGCGTATCGTCCGGGATCTGCTTGAGCGACCACTCGTACATCTGCGCCGTCACGGAGCGGATCTGTTGGCTGGAAATCGGCATGGAGTCCTTGTCTCGCTTATCGCACGTCCCGGGCGCGGCAGTAAATGAAATCGGGGGCGGCGCATTCCTGCTGTCCTGTGCCGGCGTCGGATGAAGCGTGGCTGCCGGGGCGGCTTCTGTAGGGATGGAATGCGACGATTATCTTGCGCTTCCTCGCGCCCGCCTTCAATCGGTTTTTTGCTACTTTTCGCAGTACGAAATATTGCATTCCGCGTATCCGGCCCATAGGCGGGCCGGCACCGCGCGGTTTGCTACACTTGCCGAATCAACCAGCGCTCCGTCCATGAGGCGCGCAAGACTACAGAGACAGGCCTTTTCCCATGAGCATCATCGTGATCGGCGGCGGCATCGCCGGCTTGACCTTCGCCCTATCCCTCAAACAACGCGGCATCGACTGCAAGGTTTACGAGGCTGCCCCGGAAGTGAAGGAATTGGGGGTCGGCATTACCCTGCTGCCGCATGGCGTGCGCGAATTTTCCGCTCTTGGCCTGGAAGACCAGTTGCGTGCCGCCGGCATCGAAAACCGCGAAAGCGCCTTTTTCACCCGCCACGGCCAGTTCATCTACAAGGAGCCGCGCGGCGCGCTGGCCGGCTACCCCTACCCCGAGATCGGCATGCATCGCGGCAAGCTGCACCGCATCCTGTATGAGGCGGCGCTCAAGGCCCTGGGCCCGGGGAACGTGCTGACCAACCACCAGTGCGTGAATGTCGAACAGGACGAGCATGGGGTGACGGTCTATTTCAAGGAGACCTCCAGCGGTTCCATGCTCTCGCCCGTCAAGGGCTCGGTGGTGATCGCGGCCGACGGCGTGAACTCCACGGTGCGCCGCCAGTTCTACCCGGACGAGAAGATGGCGTTCGGCGGCATCAACACCTGGCGCGGCGTGACCCGCCACAAGCCGATTTTCGACGGCCGTACCTACATGCGCGTGGGCTCGATCGAGACCGGCAAGATGGTGATCTACCCGATCGCCAATGATGTCGATGGCGAAGGCAACCAGCTGATCAACTGGGTCGCCGAAATCCGCGAGGATGTGCTGGACCGCAACGACTGGAACAAGCCCGGCAAGCTCGAAGACCTGATGCCGATCTACCAGGACTGGCGCTTCGACTGGCTGGACGTGGCCGAGCTGATCGCCAAGTCCGACCTGATCCTCGAGTACCCGATGGTCGACAAGGACCCGGTGCCGCAATGGACGTTCGGCCGCGTCACCTTCATGGGCGACGCCGCCCACCCGATGTACCCGCGCGGCTCGAACGGTTCGGCGCAGGCCCTTGTCGATGCCCGCACCCTGGCCGATCTGATCGGCGCCGCGCGCGGTGACGCCGCCGCCGTGCTCAAAGCCTACGAAGTCGCGCGCCTGGAGCCCACCGCCAAGGTGGTGCTGACCAACCGCCAGGCGCCGCCCGACTTCATCATCATCAAGGTCGAGGAACTGACCGGCGGCAAGCCCTTCCGCCACATCGACGACGTGATCAGCCAGGACGAGCTGCGGCAGATTTCCGAGAACTACAAGAACGTCGCCGGCTTCTCGCTGGATTCGTTCAAGGCCAAAGCGAGCGCGTAGGCGTCTCGCTTCGTTGCAGAGAACGCGTAGGCGTCTCGTTTCGTTGCGGCGAAAGCGTCAGGCCAGGCAAAAACAGGTTTTACCTGTGCCTGACGGTTCAGTCGTACGACAAATCGGTGGCTTTACCCCCGAAGACCCGGTACGCATAGATGGTGTAGCCGACAATCGCCGGCAGCACCACGCAGGCGCCGTAGAAAATCACCAGCAGCGACTCCGGTGCGCTGGCCGCCTGCCAGATGGTGAGCCGGTCCACCACTAGGAACGGAAACAGGCTGTAGGCCAGTCCCAGGAAGGCGAGAAAGAACAGCCCGGCCGAAGTGATGTAGGGCAGCCAGTCGCGCCTCGTCGGTCCCTGCTCCAGCTGCTTCGGCAGGCGGCGCAGCATCACCTCGACGCTGAAAAACAGCACCGCGGAGAGTAGCGGAATCGGCGCGAGGTAGAGGAAGTTCGGCAGGGTGAACCACTTGTCGAAAATCCGCGCGCTTACATATGGCGTGGCGATCGACACCGCCGCGATTCCCAGGCCGGTGAGCCACAAGCAGGCGCGCGCCCAGCGCACCGCGCGCAGTTGCAGTTCGCCCTCGGTCTTGTAGATCAGCCAGGTCGCGCCGAGCAGGCCGTAGCCCGCGATCAGGCACAGTCCGATGAACAAGGAGAACAGGGTCTCGGCCAGGCCGTGGGTAAAGCCGGTCACCATCGACCCCAGCATCACGCCCTGCGCGAAGGTCGCGATCACCGAGCCCAGGTAAAACGCGCGGTCCCACCAGGGCTTGTGATGCGCGTGCGCCTTGACGCGAAAATCGAACGCGACCCCGCGCAGGATCAATCCCGCGAGCATCAGCGCCACCGGCAGATACAGCGCGCCGAGGATGGCGCCGTGCGCCACCGGAAAGGCCACCAGCAAGATGCCCACGCCCAGCACCAGCCAGGTCTCGTTGGCGTCCCAGAACGGGCCGATCGAGGAAATCATCCGGTCCTTGTCCACCTCGTTCGCACGGCGCAGCAGGATGCCCACGCCCAGGTCGTAGCCGTCCAGCAGTACGTAGGCCAGCATCGCCACGCCCATCAGGAACAGGAACACCAGGGGCAGCCAGAAGGAAGGTTCGGTCCACTCGGTCATCTCAAGCTCCCTTCAGCGAAGAGTCCAGAGCCGCGTCGGTCGGCGCCGCGCCGCGGCGTTCCTTGTTCGCCGGGTTGGCGGCCTCGCGCGCCAGGTAGAACAGCACCGACACGTAGGAAATGATCAACCCCAGGTAGAGCAGCAGGTACATCACCAGCGAACTGGCGATCATCGCCGAAGGAACGCTGGAGGCGGCCTCCGCCGCGGTGAGGATGCCCGTCACCAGCCAGGGCTGGCGGCCGATTTCGGTGACGTACCAGCCCGCCACCAGCGCCACCCAGCCGGAGAAGGTCATCGCCACCAGGCCGCGCAGCAGCCAGGGCTTGAGCGCGCCGCCGCGCCACTGCTGCCATGCGCCCAGCCACGACACCGCCAGCATCAGCATGCCCACGCCCACCATCACGCGGAAGGCCCAGAACACCGGCCCCATCGGCGGGTGGTTGTTGGGGAAGTCGGAAAATCCCTTCACCTCGCCGCTCCAGCTATGCGTCAGGTACAGCGAGGCAAGGTTGGGGATGGCGATCTCGTAGCGGTTGCTGCGCGTCTCGCTGTCGGGGATGGCGAACAGCACGGCTGGCACGTCCTTTTGCGTCTCCCACAGGCCCTCCATCGCCGCCACCTTGGCGGGCTGGTGACGCAGGGTGTTCAGGCCATGCTGGTCGCCGGCGACGATCTGCAGGGGGATCAGCACCGCCGCCACATAGACGGCGGCCTTGAGCGAGTTGCGCGCCACCGTGCCGCTGTCGCCCTTGAGCAGGCGGTAGGCCGAGATGCCGGCGATCAGGAACGAGGCCGTCAGCCCCGAGGCGAGCAGCATGTGGGTCAGGCGGTAGGGGAAGGAGGGATTGAAAATCGCCGCCACCCAGTCCGTGACGTGCACCTGCCCGCCCACCATCGCGTAGCCGGCGGGCGTCTGCATCCAGGAATTGAGCGCGAGGATCCAGAAGGCCGACAGCGTGGTGCCGAAGGCCACCAGGAAAGTGGCCAGGGTGTGCATCCCTTCGGAGACGCGGCGCATGCCGAACAGCATGATGGCCAGGAACGTCGCTTCAAGGAAGAAGGCGGTCAGCACCTCATACGCAAGGAGCGGCCCGGCGATGTTGCCGACCTTCTGCATATAGCCCGGCCAGTTGGTGCCGAACTGGAAGCTCATGGTCACGCCCGACACCACGCCGAGCGCGAAGGTGAGCGCGAACACCTTGACCCAGAAGCCGTAGGCGTCCATCCAGGCCGCATCGCGCGTCTTGACGAATTTCAGCTTGAAGTAAAGCAGGTACCAGGCGAGCGAAATCGAGATCGCCGGAAACAGGATGTGAAAGGTGATGTTGGCGGCGAACTGCAGGCGCGCCAGCATCAGCGGGTCAAGGGCTGACATTGCGGCTTCCTTTCTGCCTTCTGCGATGGACTACACGGCGGGCGTCTTGTTCCCCGCCACCAGCTTGAGCTTGTCCTTCATCTCAAGAAATTTCTGTACCTTGGCGCCCAGCTTCATCAGCGCCACCAGCTGCTTGGACTCCATCTTCTGCACGTCGGAGAACCAGTCGGTCATCAGCTCCATCATCTCGTGCATCTCGCGCATGCGCTTTTGCGCGTGGCGGTCTTCCTCGTTGGTCGCGGTCTGCATCAGCGCCTCGCGCAGCAGCGAGAGCGTGGGGTCGACCTCGCGCTTGCGCCGCTCCTCGGCCAGGGTGCGGAAGATCGCCCAGATGTCCTCCGGCGCGGAGAAATACTCTCGCCGGTCGCCCGGCATGTGCTGCACGCGGGTGAGCCGCCAGGACTCCAGCTCCTTCAGGCCCATGCTCACGTTGGAACGCGAGAAGCCCAGCGACTCGGCGATGTCGTCGGCGTTCAGCGGCTCGCGCGCCACGTAGAGCAGCGCGTAGATCTGCCCGACCGTGCGGTTGATGCCCCAACGGCTGCCCATCTCACCGAAATGCAGCACGAAGGTCTGGATCAGGGGCGTCAGGTTCATGTTGTTTGATGGATTGAGGGAGTTGAATGAGCTGAATGTTTTGAATTTTCAAGAATTACTGAAAATTGTACGCGAATTGGACCATCATGCGCAAGGGGGGCGGACGATGACCCGAATCATGGACTCCATGGTGGAGGAGAAGGGTCTGTATTATTGGCAATTGCGAAAGTGGCGACAAAAGCATGCCTCCGGCGAGGCTGTCATGTTTTGGCGGCAATCAATGAACGGAACGCGAAAGTCCATATCGCCATCGCGGGTGATGGCCGGTGTGAACCGATGCAACCCGATTGGAATCGGCGGCGGGACAATGGGGGCGTACGCAAAGCTTGCAAACACGCTCGCGGGCGATGCGCCTGCGCGGTTCCCGCCTTGCGCCGGTGGTTTGCGGATCCCTTTACGTCATCTCCCGAAACGCGTTGCCAAACGACATCGGCATGGTGGCTATGGATATCTGATTGGCCGCCCGGCCCAACCTTGACGCTTTCCCATGATACGGAGTAGCCTTAACGACGAATTTTCTCTGGGAACCTTCGGCGGTTTGACGGCGAAAGTAACGCTGTCTTGCAAGTTGAAGGAACAGTGGGCAGTGGAAACAGGGAGTGGTTGGAAACGCAAAGTCTTCTTCGCTGCCGCCAGTTCGAGAAGGCTTGACATGCTGATGCCCGCGCCAAACGGATAAGAATAGCTGCTACGCAGGGAGATCAAATCCCCCGGCATCAGCGGCGGGAGGAAGTTGTTTGTGGACGACGATGACTCTGGGTTGTTGTTGCTCTGCCGCGTGCAAGCATTGCGCTGCGCGTTGCCGGTGGACTGCGTGCTGGAGACCATGCGCCTCCTGCCGGTTGATCCGCTGCCGGGGACGCCCCCATTTCTCCTGGGATTGTCCCTGATCCGGGGACAGCCTGTTCCTGTTGTCGATGCGGCGCGGCTGCTGGATGTGGAGGCGGCCGGTGCGGCCCGGCTGGTACTGCTGAAGACCGGCGAGCGCCGGGTGGCGTTGCTGGTCGATGATGTCTTGGGCATCCGGGCATTCCCGTACGGTGTTCTGCATGAATTGCCGCCGCTGTTCAAGGAACCGGCTACCGGCATCGTGTCGGCCATAGGCAATCTGGATGCGAGCCTGCTGGTCGTTTTGCAGGGGGCGCGCCTGGTGCCCCTGGATGTCTGGGCACGGCTGGACGCCGTGCGGGAGGGCGCATGATTGCGTCCGACCCCGGCCAAGTGGAACGATTCAGGGACATCGTCGCCCTTCATCTTGGCCTGCAGTTCGACGATACCAAGCTGCGTTTCCTGGCGGAGGTGCTGCAGCGCAGGCTGGGCGACAGCGCTGACGGCGCGGACTATCTCGGCCGCCTGGAGGCGTCGCCGCAGCGCAATGAACTTGCCGCGCTTGCGCTGGAACTGACGGTTCCGGAAACCTATTTTTTCCGCAATATCGAGCAGTTTCATGCCTTGAGGGAAGCGGTGCTTCCGGAGTGCATGCGTGCCCTGTCCGCATCGAGGCCGCTGCGCATCCTGTCGGCCGGCTGCGCGTCCGGCGAGGAGCCCTATACCATCGCCATGCTGGTCCGCGAAGCGCTGGGCGAACGCGCGGCGCAGGTGGTGATACGCGGGATCGACGTGAATCGCGCCATGCTCGACAAGGCCGCGCGTGCCCGGTTCGGCGATTGGGCACTGCGCGAAACGCCGCCGGATATGCGCGGGAAATGGTTCCACCGCAGCGGCGGAGAATCGGTTCTCGACGATACGATCCGCAAAGCGGTGCAGTTCGCGCAACGGAACCTGGTCGATGAAGGCGCCGAGTTCTGGGTGGCGGAAACGTACGACATTGTCTTTTGCCGCAATGTGCTGATGTATCTGACCCAGGAGAAAGCGGCGGCGGTGCTCGCCCGCATCACGCATGCGCTCGCTCCAGGGGGCTATCTGTTCCTTGGCCACGCCGAAACGCTGCGCGGCCTTTCCCAGGATTTCCATCTGCATCACACGCATGGAACCTTCTACTACCAGCGCCGCGACGAGGCCGGGGCCGCAGCCCGCGATGCCGGCGGCGCGGGTCATCATGCCGATCTTGCCGTGACGCAGCTTGCCGGCCCTGGCGAAAACGGCAGCGCCTGGGTCGACGTGATCCGCGATGCATCCGAGCGGGTGCATGTGCTTACGCGGGAGGCATCTTCGGCAGCGGCGGTGGCCCCTCGACCGGCCCGGGGAATCAACGCGGCGCTGGAGTTGCTGCGCGACGAGCGCTTCGCGCAGGCGCTCGAACTGGTCCAGGGCTTGCCGCCGGAAGCGGCGCGCGGCAGCGAGATGCTGCTGCTGACCGCGGTGCTGCTGACGCACGGCGGCCGGCTGACGGACGCCGAGGCCGCATGCCGCCACCTGCTCGAAAGCGACGAGATGAACGCCGGCGCGCACTATGTGCTGGCCCTTTGCCGTGAAAGCGCGAATGACGGCCGCGGCGCGGCCGACCATTATCAGACCGCGATCTATCTGGATCCGGCGTTCGCCATGCCGCGCCTGCATCTGGGTTTGCTTGCGCGCAGGGCCGGCGACTACGAGACCGCGCGGCGTGAATTGGCGCAAGCGCTGGTCCTGCTGCGGCGCGAGGACGCGTCGCGCCTGCTTCTGTTTGGCGGCGGCTTCAGCCGCGAGACCCTGCTGGCGCTCGGCCGCGCCGAACTGCAGGCCTGCGGAGGACAACCATGAGTGGCCGGGACGCCGGGCTGGCGCGCAAGGCATCGGAACTGCGGCAAGCCTTCGACCGCGCTTTCGCCGAACCGCCGAGCCCGAACCCGGAGCGGCTCGAGGACTTTATCGCGGTCGGCGTTGGCGATCACAGTTACGCCATCCATCTGGCCGACGTGTCCGGGCTCTTTGCCGACAAGGCCATCATGCCGCTGCCGAATTCGGCGCCGGAATTTCTCGGCATCGCCAGCTTCCGCGGCGCCGTCATGCCGGTCTATGACCTGCGTGCGCTGCTGGGCTATGCGGCGAAAGCGCCGCCCCGCTGGCTGGTAACGGCTGCCGCGCTGCCGGTTGCCCTCGCCTTCGATGTGTTTGACCGGCACCTGCGCCTTCCGGCGCAAGCCGTGATTCGGCGGGAAGGCGCGGATGCGGCGCGCCGGCACGTTCGCCAGGCCCTGCACGCGCCCGACATGGTTCGGCCCATCGTGGACATGGCCTCCATTTTCGCGGTGATCAAGAAACAGGCGCGGGACGGAACCTCAAAAAAGGGACAATGAAATGTGGACATTCGGAAGAAAAATAGCGATCGGCTTCGCGGTGGCCTTCATCCTGCTGATGGGGGTCGGCGCGGTGGCCTACCGCAGCTTGAACCTGCTGTCAAAGACCAGCCATGCGGTCGCGCATACCTACATCGTCATCGGCCATGTCGACGGTATCGTCAGCCTCCTGAAGGATGCGGAAACCGGGCAGCGCGGCTACGTCATCACGGGTGAAGAGCCCTACCTGGAGCCCTATCAAGGGACTGCTACGGCCATCGCCGGACTGCTTGGCGAACTGCGCGACCTGACCCGCGACAACCCCGCGCAGCAGAAGAGGATCGCGTTGCTCGAGCCCCTGATCCAGGCGAAAATCGACGAATTGAAGCAGACCATCGAGATGCGCAGGAATCAGGGGTTCGCGCCGGTGCTGGACCGTATCAAGACCGGCATAGGCAAGAAGCTGATGGACGACATCCGCAAGGTTGCGGCGCAAATGGAGCTGGAAGAACGCGACCTGCTCAAGCGCCGCGCCGAGGAGGTGGAGGCCACCACCGCCGGCGCCACCCTGGTCATCGTTTTCGGCACCCTGTTCTGCCTGGTGTTCGTCAGCGCCACCGGTCTCTACCTGACGCGCTCCCTGACTACCCAGATCGGCTCGGCGGTGCAGCACATCCAAAGCTCTTCCGCGGAGCTGCAATCGGCCGCCACGCAGCAGGCCACCGGGGCAAAGGAGTCGTCGACCTCGATGACCGAAATCACCACGACCATTAGCGAGCTGCTCGCGACTTCCCGCCAGATCGCCGAAAGCGCGCGGCGGGTATCCGGGGTCGCCGACAAGACCGCGGAAGCGGCCCGTTCCGGGGAAGGCACGATCCAGAACGCCAATACCTCCTTTGCCGGTATTCGCCGGCAAACCGACCTGATCGTCAACCACATGCTCGAACTGGGCAAGAAGTCACAACAGATCGGTTCGGTGCTCGACATCGTTCTCGAACTGGCCGAGCAAACCAACATTCTCTCCATCAACGCGTCCATCGAGGCCGCCGGCGCCGGCGATTCCGGAAAACGCTTCGGTGTGGTGGCGGACGAAATCCGCAAGCTCGCCGACCGCGTTTCCGGATCGACCAAGGAAATCCGCAGCCTGATCGACGACGTCCGCGGCGCGGTCAACACCACCGTGATGGCGACGGAAACCGGCTCGAAGGCCGTGGACGCCGGGGCCAGGCAGTTCGATGAGGTCGCCTTCGCATTCAAGCAGATTGCCGGCCTGGTGACCACGACCACCGACGCGGCCCGCGAGATCGAGCTTTCCACCAAACAGCAGAGCACCGCGGTCGAGCAGGTCAACGTGGCGATCGCCAACACCGCGCAAGCCACCAAGGAAACCGAAGCCAGTTCGGGGCAGGTGCTGCAGACCGCGTCCCAGCTGGCGGTCTTGTCGAAGGATCTCTTTCGGCTGGTGCAGCCCCGCATCGCCGCCTGAAAAATGGCACGGGATCCCTATAAGTATTTCAGGATCGAGGCGCGCGAGCTGCTGGAGCAGCTTGGCCGGGGCTTCCTCGACCTCGAGAAAACACCGGCCACGCCGGAGCTGATGTCGAAGCTGCTGCGCCTTACCCACACCCTCAAGGGCGCCGCCCGGGTTGTCAAGCAGCTCGATATCTCGGAGAGCGCGCACGCGATAGAGGAAGTGCTGGCGCCGTTCCGCGACAATCCCGCCTCCGTGCGGCGTGAGGACACCGATGCCATCCTCCGGTTGCTCGATACCATCGATCGCCACGTCGCCGGCCTGGCCCTGCCCGCCGAGAACGCGCCCGCGGCTGCTCCCAAGCCTGCGGTCGAGGAAGCCTTGCGCACCGTGCGCGCGGAGGTGGGCGAGATGGACTCCCTCCTGGAAGGCGTCGCCGAAATCCACGCCCAGATCAAGGCCCACAGGCGCAGTTTCGATTCCCTGGGACGGGCCCATGTGCTCGCGGACCTGCTGGCGCAGCAGCTGGGTTCCCGCCGCCGCGGCGAAGCCGGGCGCGCCGAGGCGGGAGGCCAGAGCTACGCGCTGGCGGAAGAACTGGGAGCGGCGCTGGGCGGGATCGAACGCGACCTGGGCGCATCGATGGACCGGGTCGAGCGCGAATTGCATCAATTGCGCGATGCCGCCGAGCAGTTGCGCCTGTTGCCGGCGGAGGTCTTGTTCACCGCGCTCGAGCGTACCGTGCGCGATGTCGCCGGGACGCTCGGCAAGACCGCCCGGTTCGAAGGCCGGGGCGGCCAGGCAAGGCTGGACGCTCACGTTCTCGGTGCGCTCCAGGGCGCCTTGCTGCAACTGGTGCGCAATGCGGTGGCTCACGGCATCGAGTCGCCGGCGCAGAGACAGGCAGCCGGCAAGCCGCAGGCCGGGCAGATCACGCTCGGCGTGGCGAGATATGGGCAGCGCGTCATCTTCACCTGCGCCGACGACGGCGGCGGCGTCGATCTGGAGGCGGTGCGCCGCGCGGCGCAGCGCAAAGGCCTGCCGCCGGAGGAAATCGGAAAACTCGACGCCGCGGGATTGCTGCGCCTGCTCCTGCGCGGCGGCATCAGCACGTCGGGCGCGGTCACCGAAATGGCGGGCCGGGGCATCGGCATGGACCTCGCCCGCGAGGCGGCCGAACGCCTCGGCGGCGAACTTAGCGTGCGCACGGAGGCGGGCAAGGGCACCGCGGTTGACCTGGTCGTCCCGCTTTCGGTCGCCTCGCTTGATGCGGTGCTGGTCGAGGCCGCCGGCACGGCGGCGGCGATCCCGCTCGATACGGTGCGCCGCACCTTGCGCGTGTCCGCCGCCGACATCGTCAAAAGTGCGCAAGGCCGGTCGATCGTTCATGACGGCAAGATGATTCCCTTCCTTCCCCTGGCCAGGGTGCTCCGGCAAGGCAATGCTGCGGCATCGGGCGAACGGTCCTGGTCGGCCGTCATCGTGCAGGGCCGGAAAGAAGCGGCCGCGGTCGGCGTCGACCGGCTGCTCGGCACCACCAACATCGTTTTTCGTCCCTTGCCGGAGTTCGCCCCCGCGTCCCCGCTGGTCGCCGGCGCCTCACTCGACGCCGAAGGCAACCCGCAACTGGTTCTCGACATCGAAGGCATCATTGAGGCAATGAGCCGCCCGGGGGCAGCCGATACGCAGTCCGCGGCGCCGCGCATTTCCATCCTGGTCATCGACGATTCGCTGACTACCCGCATGCTGGAGAAGAGCATCCTCGAGTCCGCCGGCTTCGAGGTCGGTCTGGCCACTTGCGCCGAGGAGGGGCTCGACGCGGCGCGGGCCGGGAATTACGCGCTTTTCCTGGTCGATGTCGAAATGCCGGGAATGGACGGGTTCGCCTTCGTCGAGCAGATCCGCGCCGATCCCGTGTTGCGGGACATCCCGGCGATCCTGATCACCTCCCGCAGTTCTCCCGAGGACCTGCGGCGCGGAAAGGAGGTCGGCGCCCAGCGCTACATCGTGAAAAGCGAATTCGACCAAAAGCAGTTTCTCGACCACGTGCGGCAACTGGCGGCCTGAAATGGAAAAAGTGCGCGTACTGGTGGTCGAGGATTCCGTCACGGTGCGCAACCACCTGTGCGAACTCCTTGCCGCCGATCCCGGCATCGAGATCGTCGGCCAGGCCGGGGACGGCAAGCAGGCGATCGAGTTGTGCCGGCGGCACCGGCCCGATGTCATCACCATGGACATGATGCTGCCGCTGATGAGCGGCCTGGCGGCGACCGAGTACATCATGGCGCACTGCCCGACGCCGATCCTGGTGGTCTCGGCGTCGATCAACCGGGGCGAGTTGTTCAAGACCTACGACGCGCTGGCCGCCGGTGCCGTCGACGTGCTGGAGAAGCCGCGCGGCAACGATTCCGACGCGGCGTGGGAGCGTGGATTCGTCGCCACCCTGAAACTGGTTTCGCGCATTCCCGTGATCACCCACCCGCGCGCGCGGCTGGGCGCGGCGGCCCGAACGCCGCGCTTCGCGCCGGTCGATGCCCCCAATGGGGGGCGCCACGGTCACATCGTTGCCCTGGGGGCGTCCACCGGGGGACCGGGTGCGATTATCGAAGTGCTGCGCGCGATCCCGCCCGGTTTTTCCCTGCCCCTGCTGGTGGTGCTGCACATCAACGAACCTTTCGGGGCGGCGTTCGCCGACTGGCTCGATGCGCAGACGCGCCACCGGGTCGCCTTCGCGCGCGACGGCGATGCCATCGCGTCGGCGGCCGGGCGCGTCGTCATGGCCCCGCCCGGCCATCATTTGATCGTGCGCGAAGGACGGCTGCGCCTGACGCAGGACGCCGAACGCCATTCGTGCCGCCCTTCCGTGGATGTCCTGTTCGAATCGCTGGCGCACGAGTATGGCGCCTCGGGCATCGGCTGCCTGCTGACGGGAATGGGCCGGGACGGCGCCCGCGGCCTGCTGGAGATTCGGCAGGCCGGCGGCCGCACCATCGCGCAGGACGAGAAGACTTCGGTCATATGGGGCATGCCGCGCGAGGCCGTGCTGCTGGGGGCGGCCGAACGCGTGCTGCCGCTGGACGAGATCGGCCCGGCGCTGGCGGCGCTGATCAATTCCGGAGGGGAAGCGGAGCGAAACGTCCTGGAAAATGGCAAGATATCGGATAACAAGGCGCTACCATGAGCGACACGGTTCTCATCGTTGACGACAGTCTTACGGTCCGGATGGACCTGGCGGAAGCCTTCGACTTGGCCGGCTTCAAGGTTCTGTCTTGCGCATCGATCGCGGAAGCACGCGCGATCCTGGCCGGCGAGCGCGTGGGCGTGGTCGTGCTCGATGTCCTCTTGCCCGACGGCAACGGGGTTGATTTGTTGGGTGAGATGCGCGCGTCTTCCGCCTCCTGCGCCATCCCGGTGCTGATGCTCTCGACCGAAGCGGAGGTGAAGGACCGGATTCGCGGCCTGCGCACCGGCGCCGACGAGTACGTCGGCAAACCCTACGAGGCCGGCTACGTGGTGGGCAAGGCGCGGCAATTCTTGCGTGCGGCGTCCGCCGCGGGCCAGGCGGCTCCGCCGCATGTGACGATCCTCATCATCGACGACAGCGTGACCTTTCGCGAGGAGATGCGGCACGCTTTCGAAGGCGCGGGCTACATCGTCGTGGTGGCAAACAGCGGCGAGGAAGGCCTGTCCGTGGCCGCGGACCTGCGACCCGGCGCCATCGTGGTGGACGGCATCCTGCCCGGCATGGACGGCGCCGCCGTGATTCGCCGTGTCCGCCTGGATGCCGCCTTGCGCAGCATCCCCTGCCTGCTGCTGACCGGGTCGGAGGACATGGGCGCGGAGTTGCGCGCGCTCGATGCCGGGGCCGATGCCTTCGTGCGCAAGGGAGAGGACATCGACGTCATCCTGGCGAAACTGGCGGCGGCCCTGCGCGGGGCGGCAAGCGCCGGGGCCGACTCGACGCCGAGCCTGGCCGGACCAAAACGGATCCTGGCGATCGACGACAGCCTGACATACCTGCAGGAACTGGGTTCCGTGCTGCGCGGCGAGGACTATGACGTGGTTCTCGCGCACTCGGGCGAGGAAGCCCTGGACCTCTTGACGGTGCAGCCGGTCGATTGTATTTTGCTCGACATCCTGATGCCCGGCCTGGGCGGCCAGGAAACATGCCGCCGCATCAAGTCTTCGTCTTGCCTGCGCGACATTCCGCTGATCATGCTGACCGCGCTGGAAAACCGCGCGGCGGTGCTGGAGGGGCTGGGAGCGGGAGCGGACGACTATATCCAGAAGTCGAGTGAGTTCGACGTCCTGAAGGCGCGCATCCGGACGCAAATCCGCCGCCACCAGTCCGAGAGCGAAAATCGCCGCATCCGGGAAGAACTCCTGCGCCAGGAAATCGAGGCCGCGAAAGCCTATGCCGCGCAGGAACTGGCGGAGACCCGGGCCGCCATGGTGCAGGAACTGGAAAAGAAGAACGAGGAACTGGAGGCGTTCACCTATTCGGTGTCGCATGACTTGCGTTCGCCCCTGCGCGCCATCGGCGGCTACGCCAGCATCCTTGAAGAGGACTACGCTGGCCGGCTCGACGACGAGGGGCGCCGCATACTCGGTGAGATTCGCGACAACAGCGTAATGATGGGCACGCTGATCGACGATCTACTGGCGTTTTCCCGATTGGGCCGGCAGCCGATCAGCGCCGCACCCCTGGAGATGGCCGAACTGGCCAATACGGTGTGGTTGCAGCTTCCTCCGCCCGCCCACGCCACCCTGAGACTGGAATCCCTGCCGAAAGCCTTCGGTGACCGTGCCCTGCTGAAGCAGGTCTGGGTCAACCTGCTCTCGAATGCGGCCAAATACACCGGCGAGCGGGATCATCCCTTGATCGAAGTCAGCGGCCGACTCGAAGGTGGGGAAGCGGTTTACGAAGTGCGCGACAATGGGGCCGGATTCGACATGCGCTACTACAAGAAATTGTTCGGCGTATTCCAGCGCCTTCACAGTGCCGACCAGTTTCCCGGTACGGGCATCGGACTTGCGATCGTGCACAACATCGTGTCGCGCCACGGCGGCCGCGTGTGGGCGGAGGGAGCGGTGGGGGAAGGGGCGGTGTTCCGCTTCAGCCTGCCCGCGGGAAATAATGGTGGATCGTTGCCAAAACCATGACAGCCTCGCCCGAGGCATGTTTTGTCGCTATTTTCGTGATTTCCGATAGAGCAAGTCCGTGTCGCCAATCAGGTCCGCGGGCTGAAGACCGGCTCAGTCATTGGGAGTCGGATCGGGGTTTGCGCGTTGCCCGGGCGGCCTGCGGGGAATTGACCGGCTGATTCCTGCGCCTTCGCCATGCCGCCGCCATTGCATGATTTGACTGCAGCGGGCCGGCCGCCTGCCGCCGGCGGCGCAGCGGTATCCGGGTCCATTGATGACGCCGCGCGTGGGCGAAAAAAGCTGGCAGGGGCGGGCGGGCAGGGGCGGGGTGGAAAAGCGCCCGCCCCGTGGCTCAGTAGTTGTACTTCAGTTCCGCCTGCACGGTGCGCTGCGGGAAAGGGTGGAACAGGAAATACTTGTTGTTGTTCAGGTTGTCCACGCCGACCGCCGCGGTCCAGTTGCGGTCCAGCTTGTAGCGCAGGCGCGCGTCGACCACGAAAAAGGACTCGAAGCCCTGGTAGGTGTGCGCGTAGCCGTCCCAGTTCTCGATCGAGCCGAACATGCGCCCCTGGTAGCGCGCCGCCACGGTGGCGGCGAGTTTCCCGGTCGGGCGGTAGGTGACGACCGCCGTGGCGCGCCAGGTCGGCACCTGCGGCACCATCTTGCCCACCGCGGTCTGGTACACCGCATCGCTGACGATGCGCGCATCGACGTAGGTCAGGCTGCCGGTCAATTCCAGTCCGCGCAGGATCACATTGTCCTGGTTGTAGACCAGTTCCACGCCGCGCGCGCGCGTCAGGTCGACATTGTTGACCACGTTGGTGGTACCGCCGGGGACCAGGTTCGACTGCGAGATCAGCGCGTTGCGGATGTCCTCCTGAAACAGCGAGAGGCGCAACCGGCCGTCGGTGAGCGCGCGCTCCAGGGCCAGTTCGCCCGTCAGCGCGTTTTCCGGCTTCAGATTCGGATTCGGAATGCTGGTCACGCCATTGACGGTCACCGATCGGTACAGCTCGGTGACCGTCGGGAAGCGGTAGGCCTGGCCGAACGAGGCGCTGACCACCCATTTATCGGTGGCATCCCAGGCCAGCGATGCCTTGGGAGAAAAGGTGGAGGCGCTCAGGCCCGGCTGCACCGCATTGAGTCCGCCGGTGAGATTGCGGCCGTCGAAAGCGCGCCACTCTTCGGCGCGGCCGCCCACGGTGGCGCGCCAGCGCGGCGCGAACTTCCATACGTCCTGCAGCCACAGCGCCCGGGTCTCGGTCTTGCCGCGCGAGTCGGCGGACAGGGAGGTGGGCGTGCCGGCGATCCAGTTGCCGGTGTTCCAGGTGGCCTGGCTCAGGATGTTGCGGTCATAGTGGGCGCCGAAGCTGACGCTGTGCGCGCCGCCGATGCCGCCCGGGCGCCAGTAGCCGCGCGCATCGAAGGTGCTCCAGCCGGTGCCTTTCATGTCCAGCAAGGTGCCCGCACCGCCGGAGAAGGCCGCCGGCAGCGCGCCGGTGGGGTTGCGCTTGAGCGACTGATCGTAGTTGTAGCTGGTCGCGGCCAGTTCCCAGTCCCAGTTGCCGCGCGTATTCGACTTCAGCGCGAGGTTGTGCATCGTGTGCTGCTCGTTGAATTTGTACATGCCGCTGTCGAACGCGGTGTTGGCTACCGTGGCGGTACCGGTCTGCGCGGCGTTGGCCGAACTGAAGCCGTCCTGGTTGATCACCGTGCCGTTGCCGTAAAAGGGCGTCCCCGCGTTATTGGTCAGGTAGGTGTTGATGCTGCCGGTGGTGTTGTTCTGGAACAGGCCGCCGGCGTAGGTGCCGCGCCAGCTGGGCGAGAAATCGTAGGCGACCTTGAACTTGAAGTTGTCCTGGATGTTGTGCTCGATCCCGCCTTCGCCGAGCACGAAGATGGCCCCGCCGTTGCGGTTCGCATCGGCCACGGCGCCGGAGACGCGGGTACCCGCCGCGCTGCCGAAGCGCGGCACCGTGACGTAGGTCAGCGGCTGGCCGTGGCTGTCGAGGTGGTTGGCGCCGATCCAGAAGGAAAAGTCCCCGACGCGATTGCCCAGCAGCGCCGACAATTGGCTGGACTGGTAGGTGTCGTTGGTGTTGTACTGCTTGAAGCTTTGCCAGCTGCCGGTGGCCTTGACGGTCGCTTCGAACCGGTCCGGCATGCGCGTGGTGATCTCCGCCACCGAGCCGATCGAGTTGCCCGCGTAGGCCGCCGAGAAGGGGCCGTACATCAGGTCGATGCGCTCGATTTCCTCCGGGTTGACCATGCCCCACTTCGGGCCGCCATTGGTGTTGTCGTTGGCGATCGGGGCCGAGATCAGCATGCCGTCCACGTAGATCAGGCTGCGCGCGCTCGAGCCGACGCCGGAGGTACGCGTGGTCATCGGCGCCTGGGTGTCGCCGATGTGGCGCTTGCGGATCAGCACGTTGGGAAGGTACCTGAACGCATCCTCGGTATTGACCACGTTGGCGGTATCGGCGATCTGGGCCGCGGTGACGCTCTCGGTGCTGGCGGGCGTCTGTATTTTCTGGGCCGGTGTAGGCGTGGCCTTGACGCTGACTTCAGGCAGGGCTTGCGCGGTCTCTTGCGTGTTGGCTTGCTGGGCAAGCGCGCCGCTGGTCCAACAGGCTAGCAGGGCCGCGCTCAATGGGGCGAGCTTGGGCAACGGGGGCGAACGGTGCATGGCGGCCGCTCCTTAGTGATGCGCGTGCGCGGCTGGCGCGGCAGGCAGCACTTCCATGCGCAACGCCGGGCTCTCCAGCGCCTTGGCATCCTGGCCGGCGGCGGGCATCTCGCTCCAGTCGCTGCGGCCCTGATCGCACACCTGGCTTACCTGCCAATACAGCGTGCCGGCCTGCGCGGGCAGGGTGGCGACGAGGTTGAACTCATCGTACTGGTCGTTGGGCAGCGTGCCGCCGCTCCAGCGGATCTGCACCACATCCTCGGTAACGCGGCGGCCATGGCTTTCGCGCGGCTGCGCGAGTTTGGCGCGCTCGACCGCGATGGTCCAGCCCGGCTTGGGCATGGGCTTGGCGCCTTGCACGCCCTCGGGAATGCGGACGATCACTTCGCGGGTGGCGCTGCCCTTGCAGCCGTGGGTGATGCCGATGGCGGCCTTGTAGAAGCTGCCGGCCTCGGCCTTCGGCTGGGCGAGAACGGGGTGGGCATTGGCACTTGAGGCAAGAAGGCCGATGGCGAGCGCGAGCACGGGCACGAACAGACCCGCGCCCGTCTGGCGGCGGGCGGAAAAGAGGTTCAGCATGTCTGTCTCCGGCTTAGTGCTTGTGTTCGCCGTGGCCGTCGTGCATGCCACCCTTGGCGGGGGCACCGAGGGCGCGTGCGACAGCCTTGACTTCGATGTTCTGGCGCTTCTTGTCCTTGTCCTCGACCACCAGGGTCAGGGGCACGGTGTCGCCCTCTTTCACCTGCGCCTTGAGGTCCATCATCATGACGTGATAGCTGCCCGAGGCGAGGTTCACGGTCTTGCCGGCGGGCAGGGCGATACCCTCGACGGCGCTCATTTTCATCACGTTGTTTTCCATGCGCATCTCGTGGATTTCAACCACGCCGGCGGCGGGCGAGCGCGCTTCGATCAGGCGCATGTCCTGCGGCGCGGTGAGCTGCATGAAGGCCCCGGTGGATTTCTGCGCGGGGACGGTGGCGCGGACCCAAGGGTCCTTGACGGTGACCTGGGCGTGGGCAGCGCCGCAGGCGAGGGAGAGTGCCAGGGCTGCGAAAGCAGTGGTGAAGGAAGCGGTGAACGAAGCAGTAGTGAACGAAGAAGCGAGCGAAGAAGCGAGCGAAGAAGCGAATTTCATGGTGACTCCGAATGGATGACGGCGTTCGCGCACATGGGCGCGAGGGATGGCTGTTTGATGCAGTCTCGCGGCGGATGGCCGGAGCGGCGAGCGGATGCGATGCGTAAAGCCCGCGCGCAAGCGCCCGGGGCCTTAAGCGGGGATCAGGCTGCGGGCGGGGCGCGTGGCTGGCCCGCGGCCCAGACGAACAGCGGGCGCGGCGCACGGTAGAACAGGTCGGGGAGCAACGCACTGCCGCTGGCGGCCGGCAGGGCGGCAACAGCGGCGGGCACCAGGCCGAACGAGCCGGCGTGGTTGGCGCAGAAGGGGCAATGCTCCAGATGCACGCTCTTCTGTTCCTGCGCCGGGGCGCCGGGCGCCTGTTCGGCGGGTACCTGCACAACCGAGGTTCCGCCGGTGGTGCAGATCTCGATCCACGAGGCGCCACCCTTGGCCGCCGTCACCGCATGCGAGATCGAAGGCGCGAGCGCCGCCAGCAGGATCGCGAAGGTCGCGAGCCATGCACTGAAGCGGTAGATGCCTCGATTGGGGCGCCAGGATGCATTCATGGGGAAGCAACTTTAACATGAATGCGATGGCGAAAAAAGAAGCGCCCCCGCAAAGGAGAAGAGCGGGAGGGGGCGCAAAGGAGGAGCAAAAGGAGGAGATGCGCGGCAGCATATGCCGCCGTGTGAAGCAACCGTGCGAGGCAGCTAGGCCGCCGGCATGCCCAGGTGCAGCCAGATGGTCTTTTGCTCGGTGTAGTTTTCCAGCGCGGCGCGGCCCAGGTCCCGGCCCACGCCGGAGTCGCCGCCATAGCCGCCCCAGGGCAGGCGCGTGTCGGTGTGGCCGTAGGTGTTGATCCAGACGGTGCCGGCGCGCAGCGCGTTCGCCACCTGATGGGCGCGGGTCACGTCACGGGTCCACACAGCGGCGGCCAGGCTGTAGCGGCTGTCGTTGGCGATGCGCACGGCGTCTTTATCATCATCGAAAGGAATCACGGTAGCCACCGGCCCGAAAATCTCTTCCTGCGAGATCGCCATGTCGTTGCTGGCGCCCGCGAAGATGGTCGGCTCGACAAAATAGCCCGCGCCTTCCGGCTTGTTGCCGCCCAGCGCGATCTGCGCGCCCTCCTTGCGGCCCTTGTCGATGGCCTCCAGGATGCGCGTTTGCTGCAGTTCGGAGATCACCGGGCCCATCGTGGTCTCCGGGGCGAACGGGTCGCCGAGCTTGATTTTCGAGGCGCGGGAGGCCAGGGCAGCGACGAACTGGTCGTGCACGCTACGCTGCACCAGGATGCGCGAGCCCGCCGAGCACACCTGGCCGGCATTGAAAAAGATCCCGGAGGAGGCGCCGCGCACCGCCGCGTCCAGGTCCGCATCGGCGAACACCAGGTTGGCCGATTTGCCGCCCAGTTCCAGGGTGACGCGCTTGCAGTGCTGCGCGGCGGTCGCCATGATGTGTTTGCCCACGCCGGGCGAGCCGGTGAAGGCGATCTTGTCCACGCCAGGGTGCTCGATCAGCGCCTGGCCGGCACCGGTGCCGTAGCCCGGCACGACGTTCAGCACGCCGGGCGGCAGGCCGGCTTCCAGCGCCAGTTCGCCGAAGCGCAGGGCAGTCAGCGGGGTCAGCTCGGCGGGCTTGAGCACCACCGCGCAGCCGCAGGCGATCGCCGGGGCGACTTTCCATACCGCGTTCATCAGCGGGAAGTTCCACGGCACAATCGCCGCGACCACGCCGACCGGCTCGCGCCTTACGTAGGTGAGTGCATCGGCGCGCGCCGGCACCACCACGCCATCGATCTTGTCGGCCCAGCCGGCGTAATAGCGCAGGCAGTCGATCGCCGCGGGAATGTCCTGGCGGCGCGTGGCGGCCAGGGGCTTGCCGGCATCCAGGCTTTCCAGCAGCACCAGTTCTTCGCGCCTGGCTTCCAGCAGGTCGGCCAGCTTGTTGAGGATGCGGCCGCGCTGCGCGCCGGTCATGTGCTTCCACAAGGGGGAATCGAGCGCGCCGCGCGCGGCTTTCACCGCCAGATCGATGTCCGCGCGTTCCGCCAGGGCGACATCGGCGATCGCTTCGCCGGTGGCCGGGTTCAGGGTGGCGAAACTCTTGCCCTCGACGCCTTCGCGGCGCTCGCCGCCGATCAGCAGGCGGGTGTCGGGCAGGATGATCTGGTCCTGGGCTTTGTCTAATACGGAGGACATTGAGGGCATGCTCCTTGATGGTTATGCAAACCATCTTGGGGCGCCCGCGCGCTTGCATCAAATGAGTTTTCTCCGGGGCGTGATAAGAAAGCTCTATCACGCGTCACGGCGTTGACATATGTCAATCAAGCGATCAACTGCCCGAGGCGTCGATCGGCGTCTCGCGCAGCGCGTCGGCCAGCGCCTGGGTGAGCGGCTGCAGGGGCGTGCGCGCCGGGATCAGCAGGCCGACCTGATGGGCGGCGTCGGGCGCCTCCAGCGGCAGCACCTTGAGTCCCGGCAGCTTGCCGATCAGCGCGGCGAAGGTGCGCGGGATGATGCCGCAGCCCAGGCCCGCGCGCACGTGGCTGAGCAGGCCCACCAGGGTGCTGGCCTCGGCCACCACCACCGGCGCGGCCTCGATGGCGGCGAAGTGCCGGTCGATCAGGCGGCGGTTCTGCATTTCGCGGTTCAGCAGCACCAGCGGCAGGGCGGCGGCACCGCGCCAGGTCAGCGCCCCCTGCTTGCCGAGCAGGCGGGTCGCGCCGATCAGCACGTAGCGCTCGGCGTACAGCGGCATCGCGGTGAGCCCGCGCGGCGGCGCTTCGTCCACGTAGGAGATGCCCGCTTCGAGCGAGTGTTCGGCGATGCCGCGCTCGATTTCCATCGAAGTCATCGAGAGGAGGGTGATGGAGGCGGCCGGATGCCGGCGCAAAAAGGCGCCGGCGATCTCGCCCGCCAGCGGCTCGGCGGTGGGGATGATGCCGATGCGCAAGTGCCCGCGCAGCTTGCCGTGCGTCTCGGCCAGGGACTGCTTGAGCGCATCGACGTCGGCGACGATGCGCCGGGCCCATTCCAGCACCTTCAGGCCTTCCGGCGTGAAGCCCTCGAAGCGCTGCTGGCTGCGCCGCACCAGCTGGGCGCCGACTTCTTCTTCCAGCTGGCGGATCGCCGCTGACAGGGTGGGCTGGGTGATGTGGCTGGCCTGGGCGGCGCGGTGGAAATGGCCTTCGCGGGCGAGGGCGGCGAGGTAGCTCAGGTGGCGCAGGTTCATCGGCGGCGGCTGGGCCTTGTGGGGTGGTTGCCTATCGGGGCGGGTCGGTGGAGAAGCGGCGGTCGGCCCGCGTGCTCCCCGCATTCTGGATGTTAGCCGCAAACCAGCCGATGCGGTCGGCCGGATACACATCAAAAGCCGGCACGTAGGGCTTGATGTCGATCAGCGGGGTAGCGTCGAGCACGTCCACGCCTTCCACCTCGAGGCGGCAGCCGTCCACTTTCAGGAGGCGCACCACCGAAAGCCCCACCGGGTTGGGCCGGGCCGGGGCGCGGGTGGCGAACACGCCGTGCGGTGTCTTGTCGAGGAACGGCACCACGGTGAGTTGCGCCGCGCGCACGCGGTGGAACTGGTAGAGCAGGATCAGGTGCGAAAAGCCGCCGATGTCGGCCAGGCCCTCGGCATAGGCCGGGTCGAGCTCGATGCTGCCCTTGACGTGCGCGGCTTCGGCGGCCTGGATCGGCATGCCCTCGGGCTTGTCGAACGGCGAACGGATCAGGCCGATAGGCTTGAAACGGATGTCTTCCATGTGGTCGTTTCCCTGTTGGATGCGCGCATGTTCGCATCAAATCGCACCAATCGGCATCATAAGCGCCATGCTGGTGCAATATCGATTCGATATATCTGAAAGGATACATCGATGCGATATATCTGATAGGATATATCCATCCGATTCGGTTTGAAGGAGGCTGGCGATGTGTCGTGACGCGCGTGATAGCAGGCCGGCGGTGCCGGTACGCACCGGCATCGCCGCCGCCATCGCCGGCAGCGGCTCCCCCGGCTGGTTTACCGGCCTGGCACCGAAACCGGCCTTGCCCAAAGCGCCGCAACTGCGCAAGAAGCTGTGGGAATTGCCGCGCAACCTGCATTGCTCGGTGGTCGGCACGTGCCTGACCACCCCGGAACTGCGCAAGGTGCTGGGCAAGTTCGCCGAGGCCGACCTGCACCGCTTGTCCGAACTCGACCTGCACGAGCAGGGCGTGACCAGCGCCGGCCACCAGGATGATGCCGGCCGCGCGCTGCACAAGGCGCTGGACCGGCGCCACGAAGCCGTCGTCAAGCGCTTCGCCCGTGCCGACGATCCACAATCGCTGCGCCGCCTCTGGCAGGAAGCCAGGCAGGGCGGCGACCTGCCGGGCGCCTACTGGGCCGTGCTCACTCACGCCGCCACCACCGACGCGCTGGTGCATGAGGTGTTCGGCGATGTGCACATGCTCTCGCACCTGGTCGGCTCGGCCAATCGCGCGGCCCTCTCCCGTATTGCCGAACTGGAAGAATGCCAAGCGGAGATCGAGAACCGCAGAGAGCGCCAGCAGGCCCGCCTCGAGGAGACGTTCGCGCAGCGCGACGCCATCGCCGCGCGCCTGGATCAGCTGCTGATCGAGCGCAGCGCGCAGAGCGGGGCGCAATGCGGCGAGGCGGAGACTGTCGCCCTGCGTGAACTGGTCGAAAGCCTGCACCAGCGCCTGGCCGGCGAGATCGCGCGCCGCGAGCGCGCCGATCAAAAGCGCGAGGAGTCGCGCGAAGCCCTGCTGCGCGCGCAGCGCGACCTAGCCGCCGTCGGCGAACGGGCCCGGGCGCTGGACGCCGAGGCGCAGGCGCTGGAAGAACTGCTGGATGCGGGCGCCGACATGGGCGAGGCCGCGCCCCTGCCGGTGCCGGAAGGCGCTGCCATTCTTTATGTCGGCGGCCGTCCGGCGCAGGTCGAGCAGATTCGCGTGCGCCTGGCCGCCAGCGGCGCCGAACTGCTGCACCATGATGGCGGCCTGCAGGAGCGTGTCGGCATGCTGGCCGGGTTGATCAGCCGCGCCGACCTGGTGGTGTTCCCGGTCGATTGCATCAGCCACGGCGCAATGCACGCCGTCAAGCGCCTGTGCGGCCAGGCCGGCAAACCCTACCTGCCGCTGCGCAGCGCCGGACTGGCAAGTTTTGTCGGCGGCCTGCGCCAGGCGCCGGAGCTGGCGACCGAAGCCTGAGCGACACCCGGGGCTGCGTTGGACGCAGGCCCCGCTGAATCCGGGCGACGCCGAATTCAGGCCGCGCCGAATCCATGGCCGCGCTTTGCGCGGGCGTGTTCCCTTCGCGCTGTCCGCGCCGGGCAGCATCGTGGATAATAGGCTCTCCATGAACTAGACACCCCGCGCGGCCCTCCGCGGCGGGAAGAGGAGAGCGCGATGAGTCTGAACGCCCGGTTCCGGCTCCGCATCGACAAGGGCGAGCACATCGCCATCGGCCCCGGCAAGGTGGCCCTGCTGGAGGCCATTGTCGAGACCGGCTCGATCACCGCCGCCGCCAAGCGCCTGGAGATGTCGTACCGGCGCGCCTGGCTGCTGGTCGATGAGATGAACCGCAGCTTCCGCCAGCCGGTGGTCGACAGCGCCAAGGGCGGCAAGGAAGGTGGCGGCACGGTGGTCACCGACACCGGCCGCGAAGTCATCAGCCTGTATCGCGGCATCGAAAGCACGGCCGAGAAGGCCACCGCGCGCGAAATCGGCAAGCTCTCCCGCATGCTTGGGGCATAGGCTCCGCTTCATTCCTTAGCGGGAAGCGCAATATCCGAGGGGAATATATCGCGGTATACTTCGATGACCGTCATATATTCGAGGATACTTCGATGTCCGCAGCTTCACACGTTGCCTTCAGTGTTGCCTCCAGTTCTTCGCGCCCCATGCGCCGCCGCCTGCTGGCCGGTTCCGTGGCCCTGGTCCTGGCCTTCGGCGCCGGCAGCGCCAGCGCCGCCGAACTGATCGTCTCGGCCGCCGCCAGCCTGACCAACGCTTTTCGCGACATCGGCAAGGCCTTCGAGGCCGCCAGTCCCGGCAATACCGTCACCTTCAATTTCGCCGCTTCCGACGTGCTGCTGGCGCAGATCGCCAAGGGCGCGCCGGCGGACGTGTTCGCTTCCGCCGACCAGGACGCGATGGACAAGGCCGTGGCGCAAGGCGTGATCAACACCGCCACCCGCAAGGATTTCGTGCGCAACCGCCTGGTGCTGATCGCCCCATCGGACTCGAAGACCGCCATCACCGGCCTGTCTTCCTTGTCTTCCGCCGACATCAAGCACATCGCCATCGGCAATCCGGCCAGCGTGCCGGTGGGCCGCTACACCAAGGGTGTGCTGGAAAAAGCCGGCAGCTGGGTCAGCCTGGAACCGAAGTTCGTCAACGCCACCAGCGTGCGCCAGGCGCTCGACTACGTGGCGCGCGGCGAGGCAGAGGCGGGGTTCGTGTACTCCACCGACGCCGCGATCATGAAGGACAAGGTCAAGGTTGCCTTTGAAGTGCCGACCGAAAAGCCGATCCTCTACCCGATCGCCGCCGTGAAGGACAGCAAGAATGCCGCGCTGGCGCAAAGCTTCCTGCAGTTCCTGGCTTCCGACAGCGCGCAGACCACGCTGACGAACTACGGCTTCGGCAAGCCCTGAGCCTTTCCTTGACGCAATGAGCCCGACCGCCGTTCCCCTGCTGCTCTCGCTCAAGGTCGCAGGCTGGGCGACCTTGCTGGCGCTCATCGCCGGTGTCGGCTTCGGCTATCTGCTGGCGCGGGTGCGCTTTTTCGGGCGCGAAGTGCTGGATGCCGTCCTCACCCTGCCGATGGTGATGCCGCCCACGGTGCTCGGCTACTACCTGCTGGTGCTGCTGGGCAAGCGCGGCGTGATCGGCGCGTGGCTGCAGGAGAACTTCGGCATCAACCTGATCTTCACCTGGCAGGGCGCGGTGATCGCCGCCGCCTTCGTCGCCTTCCCGCTGGTCTACAAGGCGGCGCGGGCGGCGTTTGAAGACATCGATTCGAACCTGGAAAAGGCCGGGCGTTCGCTCGGTTTCTCCGAGCTGAAAATCTTCTTCCGCATCACCCTGCCCCTGGCCTGGCACGGCATCCTCGCCGGCGCCATGCTGGCCTTCGCACGGGCGCTGGGCGAGTTCGGCGCCACCTTGATGGTGGCCGGCAGCCTGCCGGGCCGCACCCAGACCCTGTCGATCGCCATCTACGAAGCGGTGCAGGCTGGTGAAGACAATGTCGCCAACCATCTGGTGATCGTCGCCTCGGCGATCTGCATCGTGGTGCTGGTGGTCTCCGGCCGTGTCCTGCAAGGCGGCTACCGCCGCGCTTTCCGGTATTGAGCGGGCGCAGCACATGCAACTCGAACTCTCCATCGTCAAGGACCTGCAGGCGCGCGGGCGCCAATTCCGTCTCGACGTGGACGTGCGCACCGACAGCGACGCCGTCGTCATCTACGGCCCCTCGGGCGCGGGCAAGACGCTGACCCTGCAATGCCTGGCCGGCTTCGTCGCGCCGGACGCCGGGCGCATTTCGCTGGACGGCTCCACCCTGTTCGAAGCCGCGCAGCGCATCAACGTGCCGGCCCGCGAACGCGGCTTCGGCTACGTGTTCCAGGACTACGCGCTGTTCCCGCACCTGACGGTGGCCGGCAACATCGGGGTCTCGCTGCAAAAAGGCTGGCTGCGCCGCCTGGACGATGCGGCGCGCGCGCGCGTCGAAGACATGCTGCGCCTGTTCGAATTGCAGGAACTGCGCGACAGCTACCCCAGCCAGCTCTCCGGCGGCCAGCGCCAGCGCGCCGCCCTGGCGCGGGCCCTTGCCACCCGGCCACGCCTGCTGCTGCTCGACGAACCCTTCGCCGCGCTCGACCCGGCGCTGCGCGACCGCATGCGCCACGAATTCGTCGAACTGCGCGAGCGCTTCAAGCTGCCCATGGTGCTGATCACCCACGACCCGGCGGACCTGGAAATGCTGGCGCGGGAACTGGTGGTGATCGACCATGGCCGCGTTACGCGGCATGACCACGCGCCCTTCAAGGCGGACGTTCCACAAGGCGCCACCGCGCTGCGCGTGATTCCCGGTGGTGCTGCCGGAGCGCGCGCGGCCTGAGGGCGGTACGTTCCAGGCCTCGCTTGGGCCATACTGAAGGCCCGCTTTCAAGGAGTTATTTCGCAATGAAAATCAGCGCACGCAACGTACTGTCCGGCACCGTCAAGGCCCTCCACGAGGGCCCGGTATCGACCGAAGTGGTGGTCGAAGTCACCCCCGGCGTGGAGATCGTCTCGACGATTACCACCGGCTCGGCGAAAAACCTGGGCCTCAAAGTTGGTACCAAGGTGCACGCCGTGATCAAGGCTTCCAGCGTGATGATCGCGACGGACGACTGAGTTTCACGCCTCCAGCGCCGCCAGTGCGGCGGCGCGCGCGTGCAGCGCGGTGGTGTCGAACAGCGGCGCGGGTACGTCGCCCTCTTTCAGCAGCAGGCCGATTTCGGTGCAGCCGAGAATCACGCATTGCGCGCCGGCTTCAAGCAGTTCCGCCGCGATGCGCTGATAGGCGCGCCGCGACTCCTCGCGGATCACGCCCAGGCACAGCTCCTCATAGATGATGCGATGCACGGTCTCGCGCGATTCGCCGGAAGGCACGAGCACGGTCAAGCCGTGCTGCTGCGCCAGCCTCGCCTTGTAGAAATCCTGCTCCATCGTAAAGCGCGTGCCGAGCAGGCCCACCTTGGTATGGCCGGCGGCGCGGATCGCCCGCGCCGTCGGGTCCGCGATGTGCAACAGGGGAATACGCACCCGAGCCTCGATGCTCGTGGCTACCTTGTGCATGGTGTTGGTACAGATCACCAGCAGGTCCGCGCCCGCGCCTTCCAGGCGTGCTCCCGCTTCGGCGAGCAACGCGCCAGCTTCGTCCCAGCGCCCGGCGTGCTGCAACTCCTCGATTTCAGCGAAGTCCACGCTGTAGAGCAGCAACTTGGCCGAATGCAGGCCACCGAGCTTTTCGGCGACGGTGCGGTTGATCGCCTGATAGTAAGGGACGGTCGATTCCCAGCTCATGCCACCCAGCAGGCCGATGGTTTTCATGTCTATTCGCAATCTGGTAGCCCCGCGGCGGGCTGCGGGTCGGGGTTGAAGGCGTAGCGGTGCGCCAGATCGGCGCGCATGACGGGGGCGACCGGCAGGCGCGGGCCCGTCAGTTCACAACTGATCGTTTGCGAGTCAGGCTGTTCGAGCCAGGCTTCGAAAGCCGCGTCGCCGAGCGGCTTGCCGTCGGCGCCGCGCAGGGCGGCGAGAAACAGCGCGAAGTCCTGGTCGCTCAGTGCGCCGGGGCCCAGATCGGTGACCAGGATGGGGGTGTGTTGCTCGTCGATCAGCACGGCATCGATGCGCTCCGCATCGCGGCCTGTATGCGTCACCGGCGCCGCCTCCGTGCTCAAGCGAAATACCCAGGGTGCGCAGGCCAGGCCGACAAACACCCGCTGCGGCCCGTTCTGGAAAAACCAGCGGCCTTGGTCGTCCGCCTGGTAGTTGCGTCCGATGAACTCGACCACCGCCTGGTTGCCGATGGTCTCGAAGCGGCCCGATTTCTCATAATCGCGCGCCCGCACGCGCCAGCGTCCGCGCTCATCGAGCCGCAGCCAGTTGTAGACATCGGGCACATTGGGCCATTTGCGCATGGCTTGCGCGACGATGTCATCCATGGCTATTCGGCAGTTTGGTTTTTCGTGGCTTTGGGGGGGGATCGACCGGCTTCGCCAGCGATCGCACGCGGATCAGCCCAGCCAAAAGCAGGTTTGTACTTTTGGCTGATCGCTAGAACGGCAGTGCCGCATCCGGCTTGACCTTGAGCAGCACCTCGCGGAACGCTTGCTGGATGCGCTTGATTGCCTCATCGGTGTTCGCTTCGAAGCGCAGCACGATCACCGGCGTGGTGTTCGAGGAGCGCATCAGGCCGAAACCGTCCGGGTACTCGACGCGCAGGCCGTCGATGGTGATGATGTTGTCGGCGCCGGGAAACTTGGCTTCCTTTTGCAGCTTGTCGATCAGCGCGAAATTCTCGCCTTCGGCGGTCTTCAGTTGCAGCTCGGGCGTGGCGATCGAATCGGGCAGGGCGTTGAGCACCGCGCTCGGGTCTTTCTCGCGCGAGAGGATTTCCAGCAGGCGCGCGCCCACGTACATGGCGTCGTCGAAGCCGTACCAGCGCTCCTTGAAGAACACGTGGCCGCTCATCTCACCGGCCAGCGCCGCGCCGGTTTCTTTCAGCTTGGCCTTGATGAAGGAGTGGCCGGTTTTCCACATCAGCGGCTTGCCGCCGTGCCTGGTGATCCAGGGCGCGAGGTTGCGCGTGCACTTGACGTCGTACAGCACCGTCGCGCCCGGGTTGCGCGACAGCACGTCGGCGGCGAACAGCATCAACTGGCGGTCCGGGTAGATGATCTTGCCTTCCTTGGTCACCACGCCCAGGCGGTCGCCGTCGCCGTCGAATGCCAGGCCGATTTCCTCGGAACCCTTGCGCAGCGCGTGGATCAGGTCTTCGAGGTTTTCCGGGTGCGCGGGGTCAGGGTGGTGATTCGGAAAATTGCCGTCCACCTCGGTGAACAAGGGCGTGACTTCGCAACCCAGGCTCTTGAACAGCTCGGGCGCGAACGCGCCGGTGACACCGTTGCCGGAGTCGAGCGCCACCTTCATCTTGCGCGACAGCTTCACGCCACCGATCACCCGCTCCATGTAGTTGGCGCGGATGTCGTGGGTACGGTAGCCGCCGGCCCCAAGGGTCAGGTCGCCATCGACGATGCGGGTGCGCAGCGCCATGATGGTGTCGCCGAAAATCGTCTCGCCGGCGATCACCATTTTCAGGCCGTTGTAGTCCGGCGGGTTGTGGCTGCCGGTAACCATCACGCCGGAGGCGGTGCCCAGCTCGAAAGTGGCGTAATACAGCATGCCGGTGGTGACCATGCCCAGGTCGATCACGCCGACGCCGGACTTCCGGATACCACGGGCGAGGGCCGCCGCCAATTCAGGACCGGAGAGCCGCCCGTCGCGCCCGATCACGATCTCGGTGACGCCGCGCTTTTTGCCCTCCGAGCCGATCGCCTGGCCGATTTGCTCCACGCCTTCGGCGGTGAGGGTCTTGCCGACGATGCCGCGGATGTCGTATGCCTTGAAGATTTCTTTTGGGATGCTCATGGATGGCGCTCGAAAAAGTGGAGTAGGCGTTGCGGCAGCCAGTTGAGGTGCCCCGGCGGCAAGGCGCCGGTGGCAAAGCCGCAATGGCCGCCGTGTTCGGGATAGTCTAATGTGACACTGCTGGAAACCTCGGCCGGGCCGGGCAGCGCCTGGGCGGGAAGAAAGGGGTCATTGCGCGCGTTCAACGCGAGAGCCGGCACCATCACCTTGGCCAGCCAGGGCTTGGCCGAGGCGCGGCGCCAATAGTCGTCGGTGTCGCGAAAGCCGTGCAAGGGCGCGGTGACCAGGTTGTCGAACTCGTACAGGTCGCGCGCGTTGCGCACTCTGTCGGCGTCGAAGATGCCCGGATGCATCGCCAGCTTGGCCAGGCTTTTCCGGATCAGGCTGCCCAGGAACATGCGGGTATAGAGCATGTTGAAGCCGCGCCCCAGCGCCGTGCCGGCCGCCGCCAGGTCGAGCGGCGCGGAGATGGCCGCGACCGCGCTCACTACCCGGCCGGCGCTGGCGCCCTGCTCGCCGGCCCATTTGAGCAGCGCGTTGCCGCCCAGGGACACGCCCGAGGCGTAGAGCCGCGCCGGCTTGTTCTCGCCGATTTTCTCGTTGCGAATGCGCCTGAGCACCCAGTCGATCTCCATGCTGTCACCGGAATGATAGGCGCGCGGCAGGCGATTAAGTTCCCCCGAGCAGCCGCGAAAGTGCGGTACGCAACCGTTCCAGCCGCGCAGGCGCACAGCATGCATCAGGGAGCGCGCATAGTGGCTCTGCGAGGAGCCTTCCAGGCCGTGGAACTGCACCACCAGGGGGGCGCCCTCGACCCAGGGCAGCCAGTCCAGGTCGATGAAGTCGCCATCCGGCGTGTCCCAGCGCTCGCGCGTATAAGCCACTCGCGGCTCGGGCGTCACCAGCGAGGGCCAGATGGTTTGCAGGTTCCCCCCGGGCAGCCACCAGGGGGTGGGGTAGGTGGGGCTCATTCGTGCGCCTGGACGGCAATCTCAGTGCAAGGTCTTGGGCCGCGACGGCGGCGGCGCCTGGCGCTCGACTTTCGGCGAAGCCGAGGCATGGTGCATCACCATCTTCCAGCCGTTGCCCGAGCGCATGTACACATTGGTGGCGACCACCGGCGCGGCCGGGCGCGCCTCGCCGCGCGCGGCGATGAACTCGTGCACCGAATGGGTGGCCATCATCATCGAGTGCAGGGCCTGCACCTGGCCCACATGCACCGTCAGGCGCGGCCCGCCGGCGAACATCTGGCGCCAGGTCTCGCGGATCGCCGCGTGCCCGGTCAGGCGCGGCCCGGCGGGATGGATGCAGAGGATTTCCTCATCTTCCGACCACACCGACATCATCGCGTCCAGGTCGGCCTTCTCCAGCGCCTCGTAAAAGGCGGCCTCGCAATCCTGCGGGGTGGGGAAGATTTTGCTGGTCATGACGGATAGGGCGGGAACCGGGAAGACGGAAGAAAGCGGAAAAAGCATGAAAAAAGCGCGCAACACAGGCAAGTCGGGAGCGAACCGGCGTATCGCTTGGCATGCGCCCGGCGTCGATGGTACCAAAAGCGCCTGTACGGCGCGTTCAGGCGCGTGCGCTGCTTAAGCCGGCGTATTCCTCCAGCACCAGTTCCGGCGTCAGTTCGCGCATGCACTTGAAGTGGCCCAGGGGGCATTCGCGCTGGTAGCAGGGGCTGCATTCCACCCCCAGGTAGATCACCCGCGCCTTGTCGGAGAGGGGCGGCGTATGGTGCGGCGAGGAGGAGCCGAACAGCGCCAGTTGCGGCACATCGAGGGCCGCCGCCACGTGCATCAGCCCGGAGTCGTTGGTGATCACCGCGCTGGAACCGGCGATCAGGTCGATGGCCGCGTCCAGGCTGGTCTTGCCGCACAGGTTGATCGCCGCGCCATGCGAAAGCTGCTCGATGGTCAAGCCGGTCGGTACATCCGATTGCGTGCCCAGCACGATGGGCGTGGCGTCCATCGCCTTGAGCTTGCTGGCCACCTGCGCGAAATACTCGGCCGGCCAGCGCTTGGCCGGGCCGTACTCGGCGCCAGGACAAAGGGCGACCAAACGCTCGGCGGGCGCGAGGCCCAGGTTCACCTTGGCGGCGATCGAGCGGAGCGGGTCGGAGACCAGGCTGGGCTGGGTCAGCTCGTCGCCCAGTTTCTTGCCCGGCGCTTCGGACAACTGCGCATAGAAGCGCGCCATCGGCTCGCGCGGCGCATTCTTTTTCGGATTGGCGTGGTGGACATTGAGCAGGCCATAGCGCGACTCGCCGATGTAGCCCGCGCGCAGCTTGATGTCGGCGAAAAACGGCACCAGGCCGGACTTCCACGAGTTGGGTAGCACGAAGGACTGCGCATAGCGCCCGGCCAGCTTGCGCCCCAAATGCCAGCGCTCCTTGAGGCCAAAGCGGCCATGGCGAAAATCCGCCTCGATCACCTCTTCGACTTCGGGCATGCGCCGGAACACCGGCGCCACCGCCGGTACGGCGAGCACGTCGATGCCAAGGCGCGGGGCCTTGGCTTTCAGGCGCGCGAGCAGCGGCTGTGCCATCAGGCTGTCGCCCAGCCAGTTGGGCGCGACGATCAGGATGCGCGGTGCGCTCATGCGCTGCTCAAGTGCCGCTCATAAGCGGGCACGGGCCATGCATGATGCGGCGCCACGCCCGGGAAGGACTCAATACGGCTCAATGCCCGTGCTTGGCGGGCCCGCCCTTCAGGGTGTACTCGGTGCCGCAGTAAGGGCACTTGGCGTGCCCTTCGGTGGCGATGTCGAGAAACACCCGCGGATGCTGGCTCCACAGCGGCATTGCCTTGTTGGGGCAAAAGGCCGGCAGGTCCTTCGCTTCGAGTTCCACCGATGCCTGCGCCTGGGTCGTGCTCATGACTGACTCCCTCGAAGATTACTTTTTGCCCTTTTTCGCCGCCGGCTTGGCCTTCTTGGCGGCGGCGGGTTTGGAAGCAGACTTGGCGGCGGCCTTGGATGCCTTCTTCGCACCCTTGGCGGCGATCGGCGTCAGCCACTTGCTGTACTTTTTGTTCTTGCCGTTGACGATGTCGAAGAAGGCCTTCTGGATCTTCTCGGTCACCGGGCCACGCTTGCCCGCGCCGATCACGCGGCCATCCAGCTCGCGCACCGGAGTGACTTCGGCGGCGGTGCCGGAGAAGAAGGTCTCGTCGGCGATGTAGATGTCGTCGCGGGTCATGCGCTTGGACACGACCGGAATGCCTAAGTCCTTGCAGATGGTGATGATGGAAGAGCGGGTGATGCCCATCAGCGCGGAGGCGATCTCCGGCTCCTGGACCACGCCTTCCTTGACCACGAACACGTTCTCGCCCGCGCCTTCGGCCACGAAACCGTCAACGTCCAGCAGCAGCGCCTCGTCGTAGCCGTGCATCACCGCTTCACGGTTGGCCAGGATCGAGTTGGTATAGGTGCCGGAAAGCTTGGCGCGCGCCATCGTCACGTTGACGTGGTGGCGGGCGTAGGAAGAGGTCTTGACGCGGATGCCCTTGGTGAGGCCGTCCTCGCCCAGGTACGCGCCCCACGGCCAGGCGGCGATCGCCACGTGCACCGTCGCGCCCACCGGCGAGACACCCATCTTCTCCGAGCCGTAGAAGGCGATCGGGCGCAGGTAGCAGGAGTCGAGCTTGTTGGCGCGCACCACTTCCTTGTGCGCCTCGATCATCTCCTCCTTGCTGTAGGGCATGTCCATCATGTAGATCTTCGCCGAGTTGAACCAGCGGTCGATGTGCTCGGGGAGGCGGAAGATCTGGGTACCGGAGACGGTGTTGTAGGCGCGCACGCCCTCGAACACGGCCAGGCCGTAATGGAGCGAGTGGGTCAGCACATGGGTGTTGGCTTCGCGCCAGGGCACGAGCTTGCCGTCATACCAAATGAACCCGTCGCGGTCAGCCATCGACATAATGCTTCTCTCCAGAATTGATATTCGTGTAAACCCCTTATTTTAGCCGATTCGCACCTATAATCGCGGAGGTGGCGTGCTTATGCGCCGCCCGTGCTTTTCCGGCCGATGCCGGCGCCGATGCCGACTACAGCCCGTGACCCGGGCTTATCCCTGCCCTGGCTTACCTCATGTACGCAAGCTGTCCCAAGTGCGGCCACGCGCCGCTGCCGAAAGACCAGGCCTCGCCGGCAGCCTGTCCGGCTTGCGGCGTCATCCTGGCGAAGTTCGGCGCCGCCCCCGCGCGGCCGGCCAATGCCCTGCGCGCCGATCCGCATGAGGATCAAGACGAAGGCAAGCCCGGCTGGCGCGGCTACCTGGGCGAATTGCTCCTCCACGTGCCCGAGCAGGTCGCGCGCCTGAACTGGACCGGCCGCGCCGTCACCCTCGCGGTGTTCGCGCTATGGACGGTGTGGATCTTTGCTTCCGTCAACATCCAGGCGGGGGAGGTAGGCAGCGGCTTCCTGCACATGATCCTGCTGGTGTTTCACGAGGCGGGCCACGTGATCTTCATGCCCTTCGGCCAGTTCATCACCATCGCCGGGGGCACCCTCGGCCAGTTGCTGATGCCCCTGCTGGTCGGCGGCAGCCTGCTGATCCAGCGCCGCGATCCGTTCGGCGCCGCGCTGTTTGCCTGGCTGCTTGGTTTTTCAGTGATCGACATGTCGGTCTACATGTACGACGCCTTCGACCCGAAAATGATGCTGCTGGGCGGCAAGACCGGGGCCGAGAGCGACGGCCACGACTGGCAGAACATGTTCGGCGACCTCGGCCTGCTGCGCAGCGCGCGCGGCATTGGCCTGACCTGGGGCATGATCGGCCGCCTGATGATGGTGGGCGCGCTCGCCTGGGCCGGGTATCTGGTCTGGCGGCAGCGCGCCAACATCTCCGACAACCCGATCGCGGAGGACCGCTTTTGAGGCTGCGCGGCGCGCGGGCGCTTGCCCTGGTTCTTGGCGTGCTTTTTACGCAAGCCCTTGCGCAGGCGCCGGCGCGCAACGCGCCGCCGGCGAACCGCTGGTGGCTGGGCTTTGTCGATACGCGCGGCCATGCCTTTCTCGAGCTGCCGGCCGATCCGCGCGGCTGCGCGGCGCGCGCCGCCCTGCTCAAGCGCGGCCCGCTGGCCGCCGGCGCGGTGGCCTCGGGTGCGGTGATATCAGGTGCGCAGGGAGTGCCGCGTCCCGAGGCGCAGGTGCCGCCCGGCGCGCGCCTGCTGTTCGGCGTGACCGACCTGCGCGGGCGGTACGCCGAGCGCGTACTGCCGTACAGCGCGGCGATCGGGCGCGACGGCGACAGCACCCAGGGGGCGTGCTGGTACCTGGCCGAGCCCGGCGCGCAGGCGGCCGGCTATGTGGCCGAGGAAGACGCCCTGGCCTTCGGCACGCTGCCGCCGCGCCGCCTGACCTTGCGCCCGGCCGCTGACGACTGGAAATCCTACGGCGCCATCGCCCCCGACGCCAGGGCCGATGCGCGTTTCGCGGCGATGGAGGAGGCGCCCGCCGCCTGGCGCGCGCGCGTGGAGAAGCTCCTGCCCGGCTACACCCAGGTCTACGGTCAGCGCCTGGAAGCCGTGCTGGAAAAGGGCGGCGCTCCGCAGGCCCTGCTGCTGATCGGCGCCATCAACGACGGCGACGGCCCGGCCGGCAAGGGCGAGGCTTACAATACCCTCAACATGATCGTAAGCGAGCGGGAGGAGAGCCCCCTGTACCTCGCCGGCCCGAGCGGCGGCGTGGCGCAAAACCGCGCCGGCAGCTTTGTTGCCCAGGCCGTGGCCGCGGTCGATCTGGATGGCGACGGCATCGACGAGATCGTGCTGCGCGCGCGCTACTTCACCGGCGGCAACCTCAAGGTGCTGGGCCTGGTCAAGGGCCGCCTCACGGAAATCCGCCAGAGCGCCTATGAAGGCGAATGAGAGCGGGTGACGCGCGCGCCCCTTCCGCTTCCTTCCACGCGCGCCCACTTCCCGCCCCAGATAACAATCCGGCCACCCGGCCTTCGAGACATACCTCCATGACATCCACCACCGCAGCAGTTGCCGAAGCCGACGCCGAGCAGGTGCACAGCAAGCGCAACGTGTTCCTGCTGATCGCCTGCCAGGCGCTGCTGTTCATCAACAACACCACCATGATCGTGGTGCATGGCCTGGTTGGCCTGACGCTCGCGCCCTCGGCGGCGCTGGCGACCCTGCCGGTGACCGCCTACGTGATCGGCTCGGCGCTCGCCACCGCGCCGATCGCGCGGATCATGAAGCGCTACGGGCGCAAGATCGGCTTCTCGGTCGGCACCCTGTTCGGCATGGCCGGGGTGATCCTGTGTGCCTGTGGTGCCTACTTCAGGATATTCCCGCTGCTGTGTCTGGGCGCGGGCGTGGTGGGCGTGTACAACGCCTGTGGCCAGCTCTACCGCTTTGCCGCCGCGGAGGTGGCGCCGATCGGCTTCAAGGAGCGCGCCATCTCGCTGGTGCTCGCCGGGGGCATCGTCGGCGGCGTGGTCGGGCCCAACCTGTCGCGCTATTCGAAGGACTGGCTGTCGGTCACCTACGCCGGCTCGTATGCGGCGCTGGTGGTGTTCGCCATCCTCTCGCTGATCGTGATCCAGATGATCCGCTTTCCGGCGCAGACCGCGGCCGAGCGTGCCGGCGGCGGCAGGCCGCTCTCCGAGATCATGCGCCAGCCGGTGTTCATCGTCGCCTGCATGGGCGCGGTGGTCGGCTACGGCGTGATGAACCTGCTGATGACGGCCACGCCGATCGCCATGCAGACCTGCAAGCACCCGTTTTCCGCCGCCACCCTGGTGATCGAGTGGCATGTGATCGGCATGTTCCTGCCGTCGTTCTTCACCGGCTCGCTGATCAAGCGCTTCGGCGTGCTCAACATCATGTTCGCCGGCGCGATGCTGATGTTCGGCTGCGTCGGCATCGCGCTCTCCGGGGTGGAGGTGCACAACTTCCTCGCCGCGCTGATGCTGCTGGGCGTGGGCTGGAACTTCCTGTTCATCGGCGGCACCACCTTGCTCACTGAAACCTACCGCCCCGAGGAGAAGACCCGCGCGCAGGGCGCCAACGACTTCATGATCTTCATCACCATGGCGACCTCCTCGTTTTCCTCCGGCGCGCTGGTCACCTCGCGCGGCTGGGAGATTCTCAACTACGGCGCGCTGCCTTTCCTGGTCATCATCTCCGGCGCTCTGCTGTGGCTGATGCGCCGGCGCGCCGCCGGCATGGCGGCGGCGTAACCAGGGGAGCGGCTCGGCGTGAGCGGGGAAGGCGAACCAGAACACTTGCAGCGCACGCAGGGCGCGCTGCCTGAAGCCGTGCCCGACTCCGGCTCCGCGCCCGAACCCGGCCTCCAGGAAGCGTCACCGGCCGCTCCCGGCACCACCGGCCACCAGTACGCCACCCCGCGCGCCGCCTACGTCAGCGGCATGAAGGCGGTGGTGCCCTTTCTGTTCGGCACCATTCCCTTCGGTTTGGTCACCGGCATCGCCACCAAGGCGGCTGGCCTGTCCGCCGCCGAAGCCGTGGTGATGACCACCATGGTGTTCGCCGGCACCGCGCAGATCGCCGCGCTGCCGCTGCTGGTCGCGGGCGCGCCGGGGCTGGTGGTGGTGCTCACCGCCTTCATCATCAACCTGCGCTTCGTGATCTACAGCGCCACCGCCGCCCCCTACTTCAAGCACCTGCCGCTGCGCTGGAAATTCCTGCTCGGCTATTTCATGACCGATACCGGCTTTGCCCTGTTCATGCGCCGTGTCGCCAACCAGCCGCAGATGCGCTACCGGCATTACTACTTCATCGGCAGCGGCATTACGGTGGCCACCGTGTGGCTGCTGACGGCGGCGATCGGTGTGATGGCCGGCTCCAAGGTGCCGCCGGGCTGGCAGCTCGAATTCGCCGCGACGCTCGGCATCCTCGCCCTGCTCGCGCCTTTCGTGCGCAGCAAGCCGGACTTCGCGGCGGCGGCGGTGGGCGGCGCGGTGGCGCTGCTTGCTTCCGGCCTGCCGATGAAACTCGGCCTGGTGGCGGGAGCCATCGCCGGCATCGCCGCCGGTGTCATGGCCGAGCAGGTGTTCAAGACCAAGGCGGCGGGAGACAAACCATGAGCCAGGTGCAATCGTACGGCTGGGGCCTGTGGGCGATCATCATCGGCATGGCCTTCGTGACCATCCTGAACCGCGCCGGCTTCATCCTCCTGTCCGGCAAGTTCAGCCTGCCGCCCAAGGTGCAGCGCGCGCTCAAGTACGCGCCGGCCGCGGCGCTGGCGGCGATCGCGATGCCGGACATTTTCATGTCCCACGGCCACATCGACATTTCGCTGGACAACGTGCGCCTGATCGCCGGGCTGTTCGGCTTCACCATCGCCGTGCTGGCGCGCAGCACCCTGCCGGCGATCGTCGGCGGCATGCTGGCGCTGCATGCCCTGCAGCGCCTGCTTTCTTAACTCCGCCGGTCTTCCTCGACCGCGCCGCCGACAAAACAGCCGGTGACGGCGCCCGCTGCGTCGATCTCGAAGCGCAGGCGTATTTCCGAGGGTGCGCCCATCGCCCGGCCCTGGCGCACCGTGACGGCACCGCCGTCGGCGGGCACCAGCCCGTATTCGCGCAGGCCGAACAGCAGCGCGGCGGCCGCGATGCCGGTGGCCGCATCTTCCGGATAGCCCGAAGACTTCGGAAACTGGCGCGCGTGGAAAATGCGCTGCTCGGTTGATGCCACCGCGAACGGGTAGAGCCCGGTCGAGCCGATCTCCTCGCACACCGCTTGCATCGCCGCGAAGTCCGGCTTCAATGCATCGAGCAGCGCCACCGAGCGCAGGCCGATCAGTGTCTTCACCCGGCTGGTGGCGGCATTGAGCACCGGCAGCGGCAGCAGGTCCACCGCGGCGACGCGCAGCACTTCGGCAATGCGCGCAAGTTGCGCCGCATTGTCAACCGCCTGCAATCGCCCCGCCGGCTGGGTAATCTCGATGTATTCGCCATCGCTTCCCGGGTTGCGCACATGGCCGCGCACCAGGCCGCTGGCGGTCTCGATCGTGGCGGACTCGCCGGTCCAGCGCCCGGTCTTGCGCAGCAGCCAGAGCGCGCCCACCGTGGCATGGCCGCACATTTCCATTTCATGCGCGGGGACGAAGTAGCGCATGCGGAAGTCCGCGCCCTTGGCCGGGCGCAGTACGAAGCCGCTCTCGTGGCCGTACGCGCGCGCGATGCCACGCATCGCCTCCTCGCTCATGCCGTCCGCCTCCAGTACGATGGGCGCGGGGTTGCCGCCGCCGGCGCCCGCCGGGAACACCCGTACCAGCCTGGTCGAAAAATCCTGCATCGCTTCCGCTCTCAATCCAGTTTCAGATTCGACATTTTGACCGCATCGGCCCACAGCGGCACGTCGCGGCGCAGGGTGGCCGCGAACACCTGCGGCGCGGGATCGGCCGGGGCCACGCCCTGCGCCAGCAGGCTCGCCTGCATGGTGCGCGCGCCCAGCGCCTCGCGCAAGGCCGCCGCCAGCCTGTCGCGCACGGCGGGCGGGGTGCCGGCGGGCGCGACCAGGCCGTACCAGAGCTGGTCCTCGAAGCCGCGCAAGCCGGCCTCGCTGAACAAGGGCACCTCGGTCAGCAGCGCATTGCGCCGGGTCTGCGCGATCGCCCGGATGCGGCCGACGCGCACCTGCGCGGCGAGCGTGGCCGGGTTGTCGAACAGCAGGTCGACCTGGCCACCGAGCAGGTCGGTCTGCGCCGGCGCGGCGCCCTTGTAGGGCACATGCAGCAGGTCGATTTTTGCCGCCGCCTTGAAGCGTTCGGCGATCAGGTGCGACATGGTGCCCGCGCCGACCGAGGCGTAGCTGAGCTTGCCCGGCTGCGCCTGCGCCAGGCGGATCAGCCCGGCCAGGTCGGCCGCCGGCAGCCCGTTGCGCGTCACCAGCACGTAGGGACTCTCGCCGATCAGGCCGACCGGCATGAAGCTTTTAATCGGGTCGTACTTGAGGTTGCGATACAGTGCGCCGGCGATCGCGTGGGTGCTGGTGGTGGCCATGCCCAGTGTGTAGCCGTCGGGCGCGGCAGAGGCCACGGCGGCGCCGCCGATGGTGCCGCCGGCCCCGCCGCGGTTCTCGATCACCACCGTCTGGCCCAGCGAGCGGGAGAAGGCCGGCGCGACCCCGCGCATCAGCGCATCCGTGCCGCCGCCGGCCGGGAACGGCACGATCACCGTGACCGGGCGCGAAGGATACGATTGGGCCATGGCCGCCGGTGCGAACAATGCCGCGAGACCGGACACGGCAAGCAACGCGGCAACAAGCGGAAAGGTCTTCATGCGGCAGGGCTCCATGGGGACGATGCATGAAGCATGCGGCAGCGCTGCCGCGCGGTCTAGGCGGATCGGGACATGGCATGGAAACGATCGGGCCATCGCCCGAACCGGCTGGCGAATCGCTCAGCGGCGTTCGCCCGGCAGGTGGCCGGTGTAGGCGCGAAACAGCCGTGCCAGGTAGGAGGGCGACTCGATACCCACCGCGAGCGCCGCATCGAGCACCGTGGTGGCCGGGTCGCCGAGCAGGCGCCGGGCCCGCGCCACGCGCTGGCGGTTGATGAATTCGACCACGCTCATGCCGGCGCGCTCGCGGAACAGGCGCGACAGGTGGCGGCGCGACAGCAGGAACTGCGCGGCAATGTCTTCCAACCCCAATTGTTCGGTCAGGTGCGCCTCGATATAGGCCTGGATTTCCGGCAGCAGCGCCGCCTCGCGTACCTGCATCGAAGGCAGCACGCTTGCCGTGGTGAGCGCCACGGCGAGGGACTCGGCCGCGAGCAGGCGGTCCAGTGCCTCCAGTTGCGCCGAGGCGGCGCGGCCGGTGCGCGCGTCCAGTTCATCGCGCAGGCGCAGCGAGGCGTGCAGCGCCGGTGTGAGGCGCCACGCGCCCTGACGGCGCAGGCGGTCCAGGTCCGCGCTGTCGGCCGCCTGCCGCGCGCAGTCCGCCGCGTAGCCGGGCGTGACATACAGGGCGAGGTGCTGCTGCTGCGGGCGTGTCGCCGCGGTCGCATGCAGCACGCCGGGCGCCACGATCGTCAGGCAGCTCGCGTTGAGCCGCAGCAGCCCGCCCTGGCCTTCGACGCGTACCACCAGGCCGCCGGCGCGCGGCAGCAGGATCATGTATTCGTCGTGCGCATGCCAGCCGGTCTCGTACTGGCTGGTCGAGTTGTTGACGGTCGCGGCGACGCGGCCGGTGGCGACGTGGCGCTTGCTGGTGGCGTAGGGCATGCGCGCCGGGGCCGCTTCCTCAAGCGCCCAGCACGGCCTGCCACAGCCGCTTGACCGACGCGATCTCGGCAGCGCACAGCGCCGGGTCGATACGCGCATATTCCGCGCCGTTCAGGCGCAGCGCGTGCTGATGGGCGCGGTAGGTGCGATAGGCATCCGCTCCGGCTTGCGCGATATCGGCTGCGAGCAGCCCGGCCTGCGCGGCCAGGCCGAGCAGGGCGATGTTGCCCAGGTTGCCGAGCAGTTCACGGTGCGCGCGCGCGCGCGCCAGCACCAGGGTCTGCACGCAGAACTCGATGTCGACCATGCCGCCGGCGTCGTGCTTGAGGTCGAACAGCTTGCTGCGGTTCGGGTGACCCTCGTGCATTTTCTTGCGCATGTCGCGCACTTCCTGCTTGAGCTTGGGGAAATCGCGCGGCAGGGTGAGGATGTGGCGGCGCTCTTCCTCGAAAGCCGCGCCGATGGCGGCATCGCCCGCGCAAAAACGCGCGCGTGTCAGCGCCTGGTGCTCCCACACCCATGCGCGCTTCTCCTCGTAGTTGCGGAAGGCCGACAGGCTGGTGACCAGCAGGCCGCTTTCGCCATCCGGCCGCAGGCGCGTGTCGGCCTCGAACAGGCGGCCGGCGGTGGTGCGGGTCTCCAGAAAAGTGAGCAGCTTTTGCGCCAGGCGCGCGTAGTTCTCGGCCGCGTGTTCGTCTTCGTCGTCGTAGAGGAACACCAGGTCGAGGTCGGAGGCGTAGCCCAGCTCCTTGCCACCGAGCTTGCCGTAGGCGAGGACGGCGAAACGCGGCGTGTCGCGGTGGCGCTTGGGCACCGCCGCCCAGCAGGCGCCGAGCACGCATTCGAGGGTGCGATCCGCGAGTTCCGAGAGCAGGTCGGCGAGCTTCTCGATGCTCAAGAGGCCCTGCAGGTCCTGCGCGAGGATGCGAAACACCGCCGTGTGGTGCGCCTCGCGCGTGGCGTTCATCTGCGCTTCGATGTCGCCTGCATTGAGCTCAAGCTGTTCACGCAGCGCCAGGCTGTAGACCGGCAGGTCCTGAGACGCGTAAAGGGTGCGCTCGTCGATCAGCTCGTCGAGCAGGATCGGGTGGCTCCCCAGGTATTGCGCGGCCCAGCCGGAGGCGCCCATCAGCTTGGCCAGGCGGCTCAAGGCGGTGGGCGCCTGCGACAGCAGCGCCAGGTAGCCGGAGCGCGAGGCGATGTTTTCCGCGAAAGCGAGCAGCCGATTGAGGGCCACGTGCGGCGCGGGCGTGGCGCGCGCGGCGGCCACCATGGGCGCGATCATCGCTTCGAAACGCTCGCGCGCGCTCGGCGCCAGGCGGCGCGCCCTGGCGCTCGTCAGGGTGGTGTTGATCAGGCGCGCCAGTTCGGCCGGCTCCGCGAAGCCTTGCTGTGCAAGCGTCTGCTCCCAGTCGGCCGGTGTGCCGTTGCCATTGCCATTGCCATTGCCGTTGGCCGCCGCCGGCGCCGGGTCGCCGAGCACGGTTTCGAAATGGGACCGCACCGCGTTGCGATGCTGGTCCAGCCTGCGCATGAATTCGGCGTAGTCCGGGCAATTCATCGACCGGGCCAGGCGTGCGCGCGCTTCGTCGCCGCGCGGCAGCGTGTGGGTCTGCTGGTCCTCGGCGTATTGCAGGCGGTGCTCGACGCGGCGCAGGAAATCGTAGGCGGCGGATAGTTCATCCGCGGCGGAAGCGGGCATCTGGTGCAGTGCCACCAGCTCGCGCAGCACCGGCAGGGTCGGGCGGATGCGCAGGCGCGGCTCGCGCCCGCCGCGGATCATCTGTAGCGCCTGGGCGACGAACTCGATCTCGCGGATCCCGCCCGGTCCGAGTTTCACGTGGTCGGCCAGTTCGCGCCGCGCCACCTCGCGCTTGATCTGCGCGTGCAGGCCCTTGAGCGACTCGATCGCGCCGAAATCCAGGTAGCGGCGGAACACGAAGGGGCGCACCACCTCGTCCAGTTCCTTATGGCGGTCGCCGGTGAGCGCGCGGCCCTTGATCCAGGCGTAGCGCTCCCAGTCGCGCCCGTGGGCGACGAGATAATTCTCCAGCGCATCGAAGCCCATCGCCAGCGGCCCGTCGCCCCAGGGACGCAGGCGCATGTCGACGCGGAACACGTAGCCCTCGGGCGACACGTCCGAGAGCAGCTGGATGATGCGCTTGCCCAGTTCCTGGAAATACTCCTGGTTGCTGACGCTGCCCACGCCGCCGCGCGTCTCGCCTTCCTCGGGGTAGACGAAGATCAGGTCGATGTCGGAGGAGACATTCAGCTCGCCCCCGCCCAGCTTGCCCATGCCCACCACATGCAGGGTCTGCGGCAGGCCGCTGTCGGCCCCGAACGGCCGGCCCAGGCGCGGCGCCAGTTCGGCGGCCGCGCTCGCCAGGCTGGCGCTGATCGCCTCTTCGGCCAGCGCGGTCATCGCGCCGGTCACTTCGGCCAGGTCGGCGGCGCCGCCCAGGTCGCGCGCCATCACCGTGAGCATCACCTCGCGGCGCAGGCGCCGCAGGGCGATGGCAAGCTGCGCCATCGGCATGGGCGCCCCCGGCGCGACCTCCGACGTAAACCCCAGCGCGGCACGCATGCGCGCGCGCCCGAACGGCCCGCTGGTGTCGAGGGCATCGGCCAGGGCAGGCTGGGCGCTAAGGGAAATACGGGCGTAGCCTGAGTACGCGATGGCGGTGCTGAGCAGTGTTTCCAATTGTAAAAGTGGTCATGCTCCGGGGCTGGCGGAGCGTTAAGAGGGTGGGCCTATGCTAGAGTCATGATCGTAACGACAGATTCACCGGTGGCTAGTGTCCTGTTCTGTAAGTTCGTTGCAGAAATAAAAGTGACGAAATCGGGCCGAGACAAGGAAAAAAGCACAGCGAGGGTCGTTCCCTCGCGAGCATTTTTGACGCAGTATTCGGCTCGATTCTCGTCATCTTTTATGCAACGAATTTGCGGAACAGGACACTAGGGTCGCGCAGCGCACGGTTTCGCTCTGTACAGCACAGCGAAAGCGCCGCGGGACCGAAGTTTCCGCCATGCCGGTGGCATCGGTTCGCGCACGCTGCCGCAGCCGGGTTGCCCAACAATCATCGACCAGACCCTGCCTTGTTTGCACTTTTTTCGCGGATAGCCTGAATGCGTCAAGCAATCATTATCTCCCGCCAGCCTGATTCGCGCCGCCTGCCCGGCCGCGCGGCGGGGGAGGGTTTATCCGCGTAATGGGTACCTTGCATTTCGCTCCTTTCTCGCTGCGCTGCGCGCGCGGCGCGCGGCGGGTGGTGGTCGCCGTCGAGTGGCTGTTCTGGATTGTCTTTTTCCTGTTCGCCCTCTCCGTGCTGGCGCTGCGCTTCGTGGTGCTGCCCGGCATCGAGAGTTACCGGCCGCGCATCGAGGCCACGCTCACCAAGGCGCTCGGCGCGCAGGTCTCGATCGGGCAGATCCGCGCCGGCTGGCAGGGCCTGCGGCCCGAGCTGGACTTGGCCGATGTCAAGGTGCTGGACGCCAGCGGCCGCGCGGCGCTGGTGCTGCCGACGGTGGAGATCGCCATGTCGTGGTGGTCGGTGCCGCGTGGCGAATTGCGCCTGCACCAGCTCGAGATCGCCGGGGCGGACCTCGACATCCGCCGCCTGAAGGACGGGCGCCTCCTGATCGGCGGCATCGAACTGAAATCATCCGGCGACGGCGCCGGCTCGGACTGGATTCTCTCTCAGCGCCGCATTTCGATCCGCGACTCGCGCCTGCGCTGGAACGACGAGAAGCGCGGCGCGCCCGAGCTGGCGCTGTCCGGCATCAGCCTGGCGCTGGAAAATTCGGGGAATCGCCACCGCTTCGGCCTGACCGCCGATCCGCCGCGCGCCCTCGCTTCGCGCCTGGACCTGCGCGCCGACCTGCACGGCAAGTCCCTCAATGAGCTGCGGCAATGGAACGGCGAAATTTATTCCAACCTCGCCTTTATCGACCTGGCCGCCTGGCGCCCCTGGCTGGATTACCCGGCCGATGTGCGCGCCGGTGTGGGCGGGGTGCGCGCCTGGGCCGGCTTCAAGGGCGACCGGCTGGAGCATTTCACCGCCGACGTCTCGCTCTCCGACGCGCAAGTGCGCCTGCGCGCCGACCTGCCGTTGCTCGATCTGACGCGGGTCAGCGGCCGCGTCTCGGCGCGCGAGATCGCCAGCGGCGGCTTAGGGTTCGGCTTTTTGCGCATCGGCGAAAAGAAGGTGACCGGTTTCGAGGTGAGCGGCAAGCAGGTGGCGCTCACCACCACCGGCGGGGTGTCGATGAGCCCGGCCGACTTTTCCGTCACCACCACCGCGGCGCGCCAGGGTGAGCCGCAGCGCGTCGAAATGGTCGCCAATGCGCTGGACCTCGAGCCGCTGGCGCGCCTGGTGGAGAACCTGCCGCTGGACGAGCAGGTGCGCCGCGCCCTGCTGGAATACAACCCGCGCGGCTCCGTGTACGACTTCCGCCTGGCCTGGCGCGGCGATTTCAGCGCCCCGCGCAGCTACACCGCGCGCGGCCGCTTCACCGATCTTTCCCTGGAAGCGCGCGACAAGATACCGGGCTTTTCCAGACTGACCGGCTCGCTGGATGCCACCGAGAAGGGCGGCACGCTCTACCTCGACAGCAAGAACGCCGCGCTGCTGATGCCCGCGGTGTTCGAGGAGCCGCGCCTGGAGCTGGACACGTTCACCGTGCAGGCCAAGTGGGCGTTCCCGAACGACAAGCTGGAACTGAACCTGGACAGCGTCGCCTTCAGCAACGCCGACGCCGCCGGCACCGCCTCCGGCCTGTACCGGGTCGAGACCGGCACCCCCGGCTATGTGGACCTGCAGGCGCGCATCACGCGCGCCGAGGGCAAGCGCGTTTACCGCTACATGCCCAACACCCTGACCAATACGCGCAGCTGGCTGAAAAAGTCGCTCGACGAAGGTGTTGTGGATGACGCCCGCTTCATCCTGCGCGGCAACCTGCGCGACTATCCCTACTTCAATCCCAAGCAGGGACTGTTCCGCGTCACCGTCAAGGTCCACGATGCCGGCCTGATCTACGCGGAAGGCTGGCCGCGCCTGGAAAAAATCCGCGCCGACCTGCTGTTCGAAAAGAACTTCATGGAAGTACATGCGCAAAGCGCGGCCACGCGCGGCGCCAAGCTGACCAGTGTGGACGTGCGCATCCCCGACCTGGCCGGCCGCCCGCACATCCTCGAGGTGCAAGGCAATGCCGAAGGCACCACCTCGGCCTTTCTCGACTTCATCAACGCCAGCCCGGTGGACCGCTATATCGACAACTTCACCGAGACCGTGCGCGGCACCGGCAACGGCAAGCTGGCCCTGAAGATGACCCTGCCGATCGAGGAATCGGCCAAGGTGAAGGTCTCCGGCCAATACCAGTTCGTGGCTGCCGACCTGCGCCTGGACGAGGGCCTGCCGCAACTCTCCAAGGTGAACGGCACGCTCGATTTCACCGAGAAGGGCATCGCCTTCAAGAACATCCGCGGCGAGGCCCTGGGCGGCCCGTTCGCCCTCTCCGGCGGCTCGCGCGCCGACGGCATGATCGCGCTCGCCGCCTCGGGCAATTTCACCGCGCCCGGCCTGCGTACCTGGATCAACGAGCCGGTGTTCACGCGTATCTCCGGGGGCGCTCCCTGGCGCGCCGCCATCAACCTGCGCAAGAAGACGCCCGAGATCACCATCGACACCACCCTGGTGGGCGTGGCCGTCGACCTGCCCGTGCCCTTCGCCAAGGCGGCGGGCGAGCCCTTGCCCCTGCGCGTCACCAAGACCAGCCTGCCGGTGCGCGGCGAGGACGAACTGGCGATCGTGCTGGACCGTACCGCCGTGATGCGCCTGCAGCGCCGCCCCGAGGGCAACGGCACGGTGATCGCGCGCGGGGCGATCGGCATCGGCGACGCCGCCCCGGCGATGCCGCGCGCCGGCCTGGCGATCAATCTGGCGACCGCGCGCGTCGACGTGGAAGACTGGAAGCGCCGCCTGCTCGAACCCGCGCCGGTGGTGCCGGTGCGCTCCGGCGCGGCCGGGCCCGGCCCGGCCGGCAGCGCCGCGATGGTTCCCGCGCCTGCTCCCGCGACGCCACCCAGTGTGACCATCGCCAACCTGAACCTGCGCGCCGATACGCTCTCGGCGTATGGACGCACCCTCAACCAGGTGCGCCTGACCGGCGGCCAGGAGGCCGGTGCCTGGATCTTCAATGTCAATTCGCGCGAAGTGGTCGGCGAGCTGAGCTTTCGCGCCGGCGCCGGCAACGCGCAGGGCAAGGTATCGGCGCGCCTGAAGAGCCTGGTGATCCCGCCGGGCGACGCGGCGCAGGTCGAAAGCGCTTTTGATCGCCCCGCCGAGGAGCTTCCCTCGATCGACATCGTCGCGGAGAACTTCGAGGCGAACAACAAGAAATTCGGCAAGCTCACCCTGCTGGCGGAAAACCAGAACGGCGAATGGGCCCTGCAAAAGGTCAGCCTGGAAAATCCGGACGGCGTGCTCAGCGCCTCGGGCGCCTGGCGCGTGCGCGCCCGCGCCGAGGCCAAGCGGCGCATCGACCTCAAGTTCACCCTGGATGCGCACGATGCCGGCAAGCTGCTCGACCGCCTGGGCTTTGCCGGCACCCTGAAGGCCGGCAACGGCAAGCTCGAGGGCAATGTCGGCTGGGACGGTTCGCCGCTCTCGATCGACTACCCCAGCCTGCGCGGTTCGCTCTCGATGAACGTGAAAAAGGGCCAGTTCCTCAAGGCCGACCCGGGCGTGGGCAAGCTGCTCGGCATCATGAGCCTGCAGGCCCTGCCGCGCCGCCTGACCCTGGACTTCCGCGACATCTTCTCCGAGGGCTTTGCCTTCGATGAAGTGTCGGCTTCCAGCAATATCGAGCGCGGCGTGCTGTCGACCAAGGACTTCAAGATGGCCAGCGTGTCCGCCGCGGTGATCATGAGCGGCGACGTCGACCTGGTGAAGGAAACGCAGAACCTCAAGGTGGTGGTGCTGCCCGACTTCGGCGGCGGCATGGGCTCGCTTGTGGCCATCATCGCCGGCATGAACCCGCTGGTCAGCATCGCTACCTTCCTGGCCCAGCGCGTGCTGAAGGACCCGCTGTCCAAGGCATTTTCGTTCGAATACGCGGTCAGCGGCACCTGGGCCGACCCGAAAATCGCGCGCGTGCAACTGCCCAAGCCGGCCGGCGGCAACGAAGGCGAGGGGCCGGCGCAAGGCGCGGTACCGCCGAACGGAACGTCCGGTGGAGCGCCTGGCACCGCGCCCGGCGCCTCCGGGCCGGGCTACAGCCCGTCGGCGGGGCCGACGGCAGGCGCCGCACCGTGGTCCGGCGCATCTTCCATGGCCGCTTCCGGCGCGGCTGCCCTGAGTGTCGGTTCCGCCGGTGCCGCCTCCGCCGGTTCTGGCGGATAATAGGCCCATGGCAGAGCGCAAATTCCGGATCGCCGGCATCCAGATGGTGTCCACCCCGGTGGTGGCGGAAAATCTGCGCGCCGCCGAACAGTTGCTGGCGCGCGCCGCCGATGCCGGTGCCACGCTCGCCGCCTTGCCCGAATATTTCTGCCTGCTGGGCATGAAGGACACCGACAAGCTCGCCGCGCGCGAATCTTTTGGCGGCGGGCCGATCCAGGACTTCCTCGCCACTTGCGCGCAGCGCCACAAGATGTGGATCGTCGGCGGCACCCTGCCGATCGATTCCGGCGCGCAGGACAAGATCCTCAATACCTCGCTGGTGTTCGATGCCGACGGCCGCGTGGCGGCGCGCTACGACAAGATCCACCTGTTCGGCTTTTCCAAGACCCACCCGGACGGGCGCCAGGAGCGCTACGACGAGGCGCGCACCATCGAGCACGGCCGCAACGCGCCGGTGCTGGTGGAAACGCCGTTCGCGCGCATCGGCCTGTCGGTGTGCTACGACCTGCGCTTTCCCGAGCTGTACCGCAGCTACGCGGGCGCCGACCTGATCCTGGTGCCTTCAGCGTTCACTGCCACCACCGGCCGCGCCCACTGGGAGCCGCTGCTGCGCGCGCGCGCGATCGAAAACCTCGCCTATGTGCTGGCGCCCGCGCAGGGCGGCACCCACGTGAACGGTCGCCGCACCCACGGGCACAGCATGATCATCGACCCCTGGGGCGCGGTGGTGGACGAATTGAACGAAGGGGCGGGCCTGGTCACCGCCGAAGTCGACTTGGACCACATTGCCTCCTGCCGCGAAGCCCTGCCCGCACTGGTGCACAAGACGCTGTAACCCGACCCTGTAAACCCCCCATTCTCGCGGGCGCTGGAAATCCGCCGCCCCGCCCCCACCTGTCTCTGACTCAAAGCCCGGAGTTCCCCATGCAAGTCGCCTCCCCCGATATCGCCCACCTGGCCACCGCGCAGTCCCTGCTGCTTGAGCCCAACAATCTCGATGCCGCCAAGCTCACCGGCGTGCTGAACCACATGTTCCAGCGCAAGATCGACTACGCCGACCTGTACTTCCAGTACGTGCGCTCGGAAGGCTGGAGCCTGGAAGAGGGCATCGTCAAATCCGGCAGCTTCAACATCGAGGAAGGCGTGGGCGTGCGCGCCGTCGCCGGCGAGAAGACCGCGTTTGCGTATTCGGACGACATCTCGCTCACCGCGCTGAACGACGCGGCGGCGGCCACTGCCGCGATCGCGCGCCAGGGCCAGTCCAGGTCGGTCAAGTCCGGCGCCGGCACGGCGAAAAAACTCTATGCCCCGCTCGACCCGCTGGCTTCGCTGCCGGCTGACGAGAAGGTCAAGCTGCTCGAGCGCGTGGAAAAGATGGCGCGTGCCATCGACCCGCGCGTGACACAGGTGATGGCGTCCCTAGGCGGCACCTATGAAGTGATCATGGTGGCGCGCAGCGACGGCGTGATGGCCGCCGACGTGCGCCCGCTGGTGCGCATGTCGGTGCAGGTGATCGCCGAGGAAAACGGCCGCCGCGAGACCGGCAGCTACGGCGGCGGCGGGCGCTTCGACTACGGCTACTTCGACGACGAGATCCTGATGGAATACGCGCAGCAGGCCGTGCACGCGGCTGTCACCAACCTGAAAGCCCGCCCCGCGCCGGCCGGCACCATGAACGTGGTGCTGGGCAACGGCTGGCCCGGCATCCTGCTGCACGAAGCGGTGGGCCACGGCCTGGAAGGCGACTTCAACCGCAAGGGCTCCTCCGCCTTCTCCGGGCGCATCGGCGAGCGCGTCGCCGCCAAGGGCGTCACCGTGGTCGATGACGGCACCATCGCCGACCGCCGCGGTTCGCTCAACATCGACGACGAAGGCAACACCACCAACTGCACCACCCTGATCGAGGACGGCATCCTCAAGGGCTACATCCAGGACGCGCTGAACGCCCGCCTGATGAAAATGAAGCCCACCGGCAACGGCCGCCGCGAGTCCTTCGCCCACGTGCCGATGCCGCGCATGACCAACACCTACATGCTGAACGGCGACCGCGACCCCGAGGAGATCATCAAGTCGGTGAAGAACGGCCTGTACGCCAAGAACTTCGGCGGCGGCCAGGTCGATATCACCAGCGGCAAGTTCGTGTTCTCCGCCTCCGAGGCCTACATGATCGAGGACGGCAAGATCACCTACCCGGTCAAGGGCGCCACCATCATCGGCAACGGCCCCGAGTCGCTGAAGAAAGTGAAGATGATCGGCAACGACATGAAGCTCGATTCGGGCGTCGGCACCTGCGGCAAGGAAGGCCAGAGCGTGCCGGTCGGCGTCGGCCAGCCGACCCTGCGTATCGACGGGCTGACGGTGGGCGGCACGGCTTAAGCCTGATATCGCGGGCGGCGAAGTTGCGGATGAAACGCGCCAGGGTGAAACAGGGGCTGTGAAAAGCAGCACCCGGCGCGCCGCTCTCGCCGCATTCCTCTTGGCCTGGGCCTTCTGCGCCCCGGTCCATGCGCTCGAATGCGAGCGCATCCAGGCACAGGGCAAAGGGTATTCGATCTGCCGCGTCGACCTGCGCCAGGACAAGCTGCAACTGTTCCTGCGCGATGCGGCCGGCGAACCGTTCAGGAACTTCGATGCGCTGGCGCTGATGCTCGCCGGTCGCGGGCAGCAGCTACCGTTCGCGATGAACGCGGGCATGTATCACCCGGACATGTCGCCGGTCGGCCTGTTCGTTGCCGACCAGGTCGAACTCGCGGGCCTGAACACCAGCACGGGCAAGGGCAATTTCTTCCTCAAGCCGAACGGCGTGTTCTAGGGCCTGTTCACCCTAAATCGTCGATGCGTGACCCCCAGGAATGTCGCAGGCAAGGCGCCCGGAGGAATGCATGGTCATTCCATGCTAACGACGGGCAACGCGGCATGCGGGATTCCTGGGGGATCACCCGCAGGGGCGAGGAGGCTGGGGGCGCATAGCAGTGTTCTGG
>Ga0307511_10000163_pt1 | contig 64737 bp, 68 predicted proteins | sample 13_EM_MG_FD_200266 | JGI IMG/M metagenome (GOLD analysis project Ga0307511, IMG submission 200266) | Populus trichocarpa ectomycorrhiza microbial communities from riparian zone in the Pacific Northwest, United States - 13_EM | ecosystem: Host-associated > Plants > Roots > Unclassified | place... | reverse complement strand
CGAACTCCCGTCTGCCAGAAGCGTGTTACGTAGTCGTCCAGCGTGATGGAGCCGTCGCGGGGATCGACGAACTCGCCGCGTTCGCTGTCGGTGCCGGCCCTGCGCAGCCACGCCTTGGCGTCTTCGAGCACGTCGAACGACTTGTCCCGGACACCGGGGATGCCGGCGACCCGGTACCTGGAGCCCTTGCCGTAGCGGGCGGTGCGTTCCCGCTTGCCGGTGTCGGGGTCCTTCTTTTTCTTGATCCAACGGTCTTCTATGTAGCCGGCCAAATACTTCCCTCGATGGCAGGTTGCGTGCGGTAGCAGTCAGCCCGGTGTCAGGCGCCCGTTGCGTAGTCCGAGCGTTTCTGCGGTGCGGCGCCCAATGGGCTCAGAGTGGTGTTGGAGCGCGAGTCGGCGTGCTCCTGTTCTCGAATCCAGGCGTCGAGCGCTTCTATCCGGTACATGACGCGGCCACGTGGCCCCATCCGGAAACTGGGCGGGCCGTTTCGGCGATGCCGCCAGACATAGAGGGTGTGCGGGGACAGGCCGAGGTATTCGGCGGCGTCTTTCACACTCAGGAATGCCTGGCGCGTTGCGGGGGTGGCATCCGGAACTTGGATGGAACTCGACTTCTGAGCAGAAGGCGGACGTGCAGGCAAGGTTGGCCTCCGTGGGCATGGCGCGAGGGTGGGTGTGGTCTGCCAGGCGGCGCGACAGTGGAAAGGGGCTCTCTCTGCCGGGCGCGGTCGGCGAACACCATCAATGGTGCGGAGGATCCCCGGTTTCGGTAACCGGGGATCTCGTGCTATATGCCCCAGCGAGTACGAGCTGTAGGGCCCGGGGCAAGCACTCACCGACAGTCCCCGGACTGTGAATCCAGCTCCGGGAGCAGGTCAGACGAGCCTGGGGTCTCCGAGGAGCACTGGGGGTGCGACGTGCAGTGCCTGGGCGAGAGCCACAAGGTCGTCGATGTCGCACCGGCGCTGAACGCGTTCGATGCGAGACAGCATGGTGTTGGACATCGGGTGGCCAAGTGCGGTTACGCGGCGGGCGAGTCGGCGTTGCGAGAAGCCGCGTTCGGTGCGGAGGATTTCGATGGTGCGGGCCGCCCGTATTCCTGCGGGGCCGATTTCCAATGAGCGTGCGGGCATGGCTCCAGTTGTAGCGTCCATTCGCCGGTTTGGTTAACCGGCGATCGTGGTCTATGTTCCCCCGCGTTGTCCGCATGCGGAGCGGTTTCCCGCGCTGACATGACCCGAGAGCCGCCGCGCCGATCGCCGCTCAGCGACTGCTGCGACATGGGGTGTTGTGTTGTAGCTTGCCCGCCGCCGACACGTCAACGGCTTCCCGACGTGATGCTTCTGGCTCGGAAACCGGCACAACTATTTGGTCAACCGGCGATCGTGCCTTACGGTTTTGCCACCGCCCCCTACCGCCCGCTTTTATGGCTGCCTTTCTGCCGTAAGAGATTGCGCGGGATGGGGCTGGACTTGCGCGACCTGGGTGTGGCTATGTTGACGACACCCCCGGAAAGCGCGAGCGGCCATCAGCGCGCCCCGTGCCGCCGACAGGCCAACTCCCCCACCCCGTACGCCCGTACCGCCGATCGACGGTGAGCCGTGGGCTCCTGCCCACCTGCAACCGAGTGAGGACCCGCCCCTCTTGGCACGAATCCGCACCATCAAGCCCGAAGCCTTCGTCTCGGAGTCCCTGGCCGCCGTCTCCCTGACCGCCGAGCGCACCTTCTTCGGCCTGCTCACCCAGGCCGACGACCAGGGCCGCCACCGCGACCACGCCGCGATCATCGCCGGGCAGCTGTGGGTCCTGCGCCCCGAGCACACGCCCTCCGACGTCGAGACGGACCTCGCCCAGCTCGCCGACGCCGGTCTGATCTGCCGTTACACGGGCCCGGACGACAAGCGGTACCTGCACGTCGTCACATGGCACCGGCACCAGAAGATCAACCGGCCGAGCATGAGCCGTCTGCCCGATTGCCCTCGCCATAACGGCCCTTCCCGCACCTGGCCGATCATCGCCGCACCGGTGACGGAGGCGAGCGTCACGGAGTCCGCACCTTCTCCTCCCGGAACCCTCCGTGAGTCCTCCCGCAAAGCGCGCGAGCCTGCACCGCACTCGGCCCCTGATAACGAAACGGCAGGTCAGACGGATTTCACGGAGCGCTCCGTGAAGGATTCGGGAACCCTCCCTGCATCGGCGATGACACCTCATCGTCCGGATCTAGGACCTAGGACCGTGGATCTAGGAAGTAACCCTTCGGGGGTCGCAAGCGCCCCCGCGCCCGACACCGTCTCGGCCAAGGATCTCCTTGGCGAGTACGTGGCCGCGTGCAACCACCGCCCGCCGGACGACGTCCTGAAGCGTCTCGGCCAGCAGGTGCGGAAGCTGCTCGACGAGGGCATCGCCCCCAGCCACCTCCGGGCCGCACTGGAACGCCACCGGGTCAAGGGCCTGTCCCCGAGCGTCCTGCCGAGTCTCGTCCACGAGGTCATGAACGCCGCGCCCATGCCTGCCACCCACAGGGCATGGACGAACCCCGCCGATATCAATGCCGCCTACGGAGGTGACCTCTGAGCGCCACTCTCACCCGCGAGCCCCACCGGGTCGGCCCGATCGCCGACCGGCTCAACGGCATCCTGGCCACTCGTGGCATCGACCCTGCGGTCACGGCCCAGGAACCACCGGCCGAGCCGGTCACCGCCCTGGAGCTTGCGGACGCCCGCATCCCCGCCCGCTACCGCCGCGCCCTGGCCGACCACCCTCAGATCACCGCCTGGGCCGACCGGATCGCCGGGGCAGGACGCCCCGGACCTGGCGGACCAGGCATCGCCGAGGGTCCGTCGCTGCTGATCGCCGGCCCCACCGGAACCGGCAAGACCCACCAGGGATACGGCGCCGTCCGCGCCCTCCTCACCCGAGGTGTCCGCCTGCGATGGGAAGCCACCACCAGCGCCGACCTGCACGCGCGGCTCCGCCCCCGCGCCGGCCACGACGGCGAACGGGAACTGCAGCCGCTCGCCCGCTGCCCACTGCTGCTCCTGGACGACCTCGGCGCGGCCAAGACCAGCGAGTGGACCGAGGAGCTCACCTACCGGCTCATCAACCACCGGTACGAGCACATGCTCCCCACCCTCATCACCACCAACCTCCCCACCGCCGAGCTCCGCACCGCGCTCGGCGACCGCGTCGCCTCCCGCCTCACCGAGATGACCGAACGCGTCATCCTCACCGGCCCCGACCGACGCCGCACCGCGCCCGCCGCCTGACGGCAGCCGCGCGTCTCCCTCCTCGCCCTCACCTCACCCGCGCCAGAGGCATGTCCTCGATCGCGTGGGCCCTCGGAGAGCCTCTGCATGACCCCTGGCACCACCGCACTCATCAGCGCCAACGGCACCGGCATACCCGCCTGGCCGCACTGGATCCCTGCGCCTGTGGCCGTCGCGGTCCTGGTTGCCGTCGCCCTGTCCGTCACATGGTCCCTACGGCGGCGCCTACGGAAGCGGGACTCCGAGCAGCGCCATAGCACCATCGCGGTCCGGGTCGCCGCCGTCGCCGCGATCGGCTGCACCGCCTACAGCGCGGACACCAGCTGGCGGTTCGCCGCCGACTACCTCGACATGGGCAGCAGCATCGAACGGGCGGCGATGTTCGGCGCCGCCGAACTCGCACTGTTCTCCACCGCCCTGCTCGCCCGGGCGAACCTCAACGGCCCGAAGCAGGCACCCGGTCTGCCCGGCACCCTCACCTGGGTGATCACCGGCGTGCAGATCGTGCCCGCCTACGCCGAGTCCGGGCTGGTCGGCGGAACCGTGCGGGCCTTCGTCGGCCCGGTCCTGGCGGCCCTACTGTGGCACCTGGCCATGGGCATCGAACTGCGCCACCGCACCCCGGACGCCGACTCCCGCAGCCTGACCGCCGTCCTCGCCCGACAGGCACGCGAACGCCTGCTGGCCCGCCTGGCAATCGCCGACAGGGACGCAGACGCCGCCCGGATCATCCACGAACGCGCCCTCGACCGGGCCGTCACCCTGATCCTTCGGGCAGAGGCCATGAAGCCCGAGAAACGCTCCAAGTTGCGCGGCCGGCGCCTCACCCGCCGCCTGCACCAGGCCCTGGAGCAGGCCGACGTCGACCGCGACGAGCGGCAGGACGAGTTGCTGCTGCGCAAGCTCGCCACCCGCCAACAGGCCCTCACCTTGGCCTCCATTCCGCTGCCCCGGCGTTGGCCCGCCCTCGTCACGGGCAGGACGGTCAGCTCTACGACTGCCCGCCCGCGCGCCGTAGCGACGAAGCGGGCCGAGAATCCGGACCGCCCGTCCGAGAGCGACGCGGGCGGTGACACCGCCCACCGGGAGCCCGAAAACCGCCCGCACCAGCCTGCCCTCACCAGCACAAGCACAGAACCAAATCCGGGCGAGGAACCGTCGGATGCCGATCCGGGCAAGGCCACGCGGGCGAAGCCGAACCGCCCGGGCCCCAGACCGCGCGCAACACGGGAAGTCCTCGCCTCCTACGCACACCGCATCCACGGCGAGACCGGACGTCTCTCCCGCGATCTGCTGGAGGACACCGTGCGCGAGGACGGTTACCGGGTCGCCAGCGACACCGCCGGGGAGGTCGTCCGCGCCGTTAAGGCCGAGCTCAAAGCCGCTCGCGCCGACCGTCCCCACTGACCCGTTCCGCCCGCAACTCCCAAGGAAGAACGCTCAATGCACGACTCGAACCACGAACTACCCACCGCGCAAAGGGAGATGACCACCGCAACCACATCAGGAGCAAGTTGGAGCGGAAGCGTAGCTTCCGCCGACCCCGCCACCGAAGGGGCGGTAGTGGACCTGCACCGGGGGGCGCAGGTCCAGGAGGCTTCGACCGAGGGCGGATCGAAGCTGGGACAGGAGGAGAAGCCGACCGCACGCCGCAGCCGCCGCGAGCGCGCCGACCGTGTCCGTCAGCGTCCGCGTCAGCCGCGCGAGAAGAAGCGCCTGCATCAGCCCAACACCCGTTTCAACGATGACGAGTTCGCGTCGATCACGTCCGCCGCCGCCCGGTGCAACCTGTCCGTCGCCGGATTCCTCGCCCGTTCCGCGCTCGCCGCAGCACGCGACCTCGACCGCACCCGTGCCCAGATCGCCGACGAACGCGATCTGATCACCGCCCTGTTCGACAGCCGCCGCAAGCTCGGCTGGGCCGGCAGCAACCTCAACCAGGCGGTCAAGGCCCTCAACTCCGGTTCCGCAGCACCCCAGTTGGAAGCGGCCATCGCCACCGTCCACCACGCTGCGGAGAGCGTCCGCGACGCCTTCGCCCGGCTGATCGAGCAGCGCACCGCGTGATCCCCAGCGTCAACGACTCCGGCACCCGGACGATCGGTCTGCTCGCCTACCTCTACCAGACCGGCATCTACGAGGATCACACCGACTCGCACCTCGTGGCGTAGTTCGACGGCATGTCCCCCGACCCCGGCCGTGACCCGCACGTCACTCTCAAAGAGATCCAACTCCTTCTCGACCAACCGGTGTTGGCCCTCCCTCAGCATGCGCGGCCGGCCAAGCACGTCTGGCACACCTCCGTGCGCGCGACGGCGGACGACCGGATCCTGTCCGACGAGGAGTGGGGCGAGATCGCCCGGCGGGTCGTGGCCGCCACCGGCATCGACCCCGGTGACGGGCAGCCAGGCTGCCGCTGGGCCGCCGTACGCCACGCCGACGACCACATCCACATCGTCGCCACCCTAGTGTGCGAGGACGGCAGCCGCCCCGACGACTTCCGCTCCGGCCAGCGCGCCCAGGCCGAATGCCGCCTCATCGAGAAGGAGTACGGCCTCCACCAGGTCGAGCCCGGTGACGGCACCGCCGCCCAGCGGCCCACCAGCGCCGAACGCCACAAGGCCGAGCGCCAGGGCCGCGCGAGCGCACCGCGCGGGAGGAACTGCGCGGGACCGTCCGGCGCGCGGTCGCCGGCGCCGTGAGCGAGGAGGAGTTCTTCGACCGCCTCGCCGCCGCCGGCCTCCTGATCCGCAAGCGGGCCGCGCCCTCCGGGGACCTGCTCGGCTACAAGGTCGCACTGCCCGACGACCGCAACAAGGACGACGAGCCGGTCTTCTACCCCGGCGCACGTCTCGCGCCCGACCTGTCACTGCCCCAGATCCGGGAACGCTGGTCCGCCGACCGCCACGACCAGGACACCGTGGCGACCGGTCCGAAGGAGCGTCCGGCGCCGGGTGGACCGTCGACCACCCGCCGACGTACTGCTTCTGCGGCCTGGCAGGGCCGTACTGGTCATCGAGCACGGCGACGACGCGGTCGCCGCCCATATCGCCTCCGCTGGCGAGGTCCTGGACGCCCTCGCGAAGACGTCCGCCGCCCACACCCGGACCCAACTACGTGATGCCGCAGTCGCGTTCGAGCGTGCTTCCCGCTCCCTCGGCCGGGGCGAGGACGGCGCGACGACCGCCATGGCGATCGACATGCTGTTCTTCCTCATCACCGCCACCGCCCACTGGCACGCAAAGAAAGGCCACGCCCAGCAGGCCGCCGCCGCCCGCCAGACAGCCGAACACCTGCGCACCGCCTACCAGTTGGCCGCCGCCCGGCCGCTCGGCGCCCTCTACCAGCACGGCCGGAACCTCGGACGGCCCCTCCTCCAGCGACAGACCACGGTCCTGCGCCAGGCGCTGCCGGACATGGCCGAGCAGATCCTCGCCGAACCCGACTGGTACGCACTCGCCGCCACCCTCACCGACGCCACCGGACACGATCCCGCCAGCCTCCTCGCCGACGCCGCCGGGCGGCGGGAGCTGGGCACGGCCGAGTCCGTCAGCGACGTCCTGGTATGGCGACTGCGCCGGGCTGCGGGCCTGCCCGTCAACGCCTCCGCCACGCCCAACCTCAGGGACACTCCGGCCTTCCACGCCCGCCAGCGTACCCACGCTGCCCGCCACGCTCGTCCAACCGGTGGGGAGCCCAAACGGCATGGCCCGTAGTGCCATCCGCGTCCCACGCCGAGGCAAACATCGCGGTGAGCACCAGGCAGCATCAGAGTGAGGCGAGGTCATCGATAATTCCCGGAAGACACTCTTCCTCATACCCACCCTCACATCGCATTCCGTTCGGTCGCCACTGCTCAAACTGGACGCTGCGTGCGAAGAGGGAGTTCATGATGCGGCGTCCTGAGCTGTCGTGATCGACATGGACTCGCAGGCGAGCACCGCACGCGCCAAGGCCGAGCAACAGGTACTCAACGGGTGGAGAGAGAAGTCCGTTCAGGACCACCAACGGATTGCAGCGCGGGCCTAACGTGGTTGCAGCAACTTCGGCAACCAGCGGATTCTCGCAGACGAAAACAATTGTATCGGGCTCCACCTTCCAATAACCGCGTAGAGCGCTCAGGCTCAAAGACACGACATCCCCGAAGCCATGAGTGGTCTGATGGGCTGCTGGTGCGTCGCCCGTCAGCGGAAGGCGATAGGCCAAGGCCGCTGCCGTCCTGGAGGCTGGCGAGCCGACGATGGCATCCCAGAGCTGCTCCGTCGGTGACATTGGCACGCCAGCGGCGTTACAGACCGCAATCGCCCGCAAGGCGCCAGAGCGTGGGGTCCCATGATGAGGTACCCACTGATCGGTCAAGGCTCGTAGCCTCTCAGACGACGAGGCGTCAAGACGCTGCGTCCCAGGTATATCGATCTTAAAGCCAGTTGGAGTCCACGCAGCAGTCTCGCCGTTGACGTGCTGCCAGTAGGCCGCGTGGTGTGCACTGTCGTAGAGCACGATTACAACCGGGATTTGGTACTCAAGCCAGCGCAGCAAGTGGTGCTTCCTGCCGTACATGGTCCACTTGCCGTCGCGGCGTAGCTGTGTCTGCCGCGCGTCGCCGGATTTGATTTGCAACGCGATCAGCTGACCCGTGGGTCGATCGCCATCCGCGATCTCGATGATCGCGTCCACACCCCAGTCCGACTCGTGCTGCTCCCGGAACTTCCAATGAAGCTCGCTCACGATGAGCAGCGCGACACCATATACACCTGACCGACCCATCCGGTCGGAAGCTATCCCCATGCGCGAACCCTACTCATTCGCCATGGGCGTTACTGGCCCGTGCCCACTGGACCCGAAGATCGAGCAGGCACCAAGGCTTGATCAGACCTCCTCAGATTCCAGCCCGTAGGGCTCCCACGGCCCGGTCTGCCTAGCAAGCGCAACTGAAGCGAGCGAAAACCCCTGGAATGCCAAGTAATCCGAACAACTTCACAAGTCGACAGGCGCCACGGCAGTCCGAGCTCAGGCGCCGACGGCCGTGACTCTGGAGTTTGTGAATTGAAACCGCTGGGGGCCTGGGGCACGATCATGACGCGAGCAGGATGAGGCAGAGGAGAACGCAAGAGCCGGATACGGCGCCGGGCCACGGAGCCCAGCGAGGCGCAGCGCCGATTCTTCGAGCTGTCGGCGCAGCTGCAGGATCATGTCCCGCCGGGAATCGGGCGACCGCCGGCCGAGCCGGAGCACTGCGAGCCGCCCGGCGTGGTGGACGACTTCCTTCCACCGGAACTGCGGGTGCCCAGCCACGACCAGCTCGACGGCAAGATGATGCCGTGGAAGCAGCCGCTCGTCCTCGACGGCGAGATGGTCGCCTGCACCGAGTGCGGCGCGTACCGAGACTGGCTCATCCTCTCCACCCGCGACCAGGTGTGGCTGCGCTGCCGGGAAGGCCACCAGCAGCACGAGACGCGTCTCAACACCACCTGGTACAACCGGAATTCCGGGCCGGCGGACGCAACGCACGCCACGTTCGAGGACTGCCTGCGCCACCTCGGGCACTGACCCCCACCCCTACGACCCCTGGGCCCGCGGGCCCGCACTGACCACCCGTCACCTAGCACCAAGGGGTCAGTTCCGCCATGCGCGTTCGCGTCGCCACCACCGCCCTCGGCACCACCGCCGCCCTCCTCGCCGTACCCGCCTGCTCCACCGACACCACGCCCGACCCGACCACCACCAGCACCGGGACGCCGGCCCGGGCCGACGGCAACGGCGCTCCGCTGTCCTCGACAGCGCTGAAGAAGCGCCTGCTCGACGAGAGCGACCTCGGCTCCGGCTACCTGCGCGCACCGGAGCGCCCCACCCAGCACGACGACGTCACCGTCGTCGCTGCCCAGCCCTGACCGAGCTGGGCGGCGACGCGGCGACCGGCGGTTCACTCACCCTCCCGCGCAAGGCGAAGGTCACCTTCCCCTACGGCAGCAGCTCCTCGGAAGTTTCCGAGGAGCTCTACAGCGACAGCGCGACCAAGCTGTCCGACGGCATCGGCCGGATCTTCGACGCCATGACCGGATGCCCCACCTATCAGGTCGTCACGGGCGGCACCCCGATCGACATCACCTCCCAGAAACTGACCGCGTCCCACGGACTCGGGGACCAGCAGTGGAGCCAGCTCCTGACGTTCACCACCGCAGGACGGAGCACCGTCGTGAAGCAGACCGCGCTCCGCGACGGCATCCTGCTGCTGATCGTCTCCAGCTCCCCGGCCCTCGTCGACCGCCACCTCGGCAAGGCCCTCGCCAAGGCAACCGCGGCCAACTGACCGGCCCCCGACAGACTGCTGCTCCCGACCGAGTTGGTCGGGGGCAGCAGTGCTGTACGCACGGCACTGGGCCGCTGAACTGGGCAGCACCCCGACCGCCCGATCCTGCCCCCGTCCGTCACGGAAGGACTCGGCGACGGCGGTCCGCCGGCCGTGCACCCGGGACACGCCGATGGCTGGACCATAGTGGGCAAGCCGGTGCGCGGCCGGGCTCCGACTGGCTGCCGTCGTACGACGAAGGGTCAGCATGCCGGACCGTCAGGTGAGAACCCGTGGGTGCTTCGCGTTCGTCACGACGCCGCGACGGGAGGTGCTGCTCCAGTTGCGGGACGACAGGGTCGGCATCGCGTGGCCAGGGCACTGGTCGATGCCCGGCGGCGGAGCCGAGACGGGAGAGACCCCGCGCGAGACGATCCTGCGCGAACTGCGGGAGGAGACCGGCATCGTCGCGGTCGCGATCGAGGAAGCCGCGGTCACCGCGTACGAGGAGGGCAAGACTCCACCGCACGTGTTCGCCATGGTCTGGGACGGAACCGAGGACGAGCTGGTCCTCGGCGAAGGCCAGGACCTGCGTCTGTTCCCGCTCGATGCTCTCCCCGAGCCGATGCCACCCCATGTCCAGCACTACGTCGAGCAGCTCACACAACATCTGCTCTCACCCAACCCGCAATCCCGCCCTCCCCACCCGTGGCGGCCGAGTACGGCACACCCAAGCCCAAGCACAAAGTCGGCTACGGACAACACCAGTGAAGCCCGGTGCTTGATGTGGGCTAGGCAAGCCGAGTAGGCGACCGTCAGGTTGGCGGGAGCTCAGGAGGCCAGGTTACCCAAGGCGTCTTCGTCCAGGAGCCGACGCAAGGTCCAAGTGCATGGTGGGCGGATAAAGTTCGGGGGAATGCGGCCGACGCGCCGACCCCACCCCCGGAGGACCCCGTGCGCATCCACGTCGGCCACAAGACCAACCGCCCCGAGGCATTCACCAGCCCAGCCGGAGCGTTCCTCCTTCCGAATGACTGGGACGACTTCGGGTTCCGTACGAGCTACGACCTCTTCTTCAAGGAAACGTATGGCTCGCCGATTCGACTGCTCGGGCGCGTCAAGATCGGCTGCGTCGACCAGGAGCGCGGTGGCCATCCACTCTCCGAAGGGGAACTGGCCGACCTCGACCCCACGGTGTTCTTCTCGGTGGGCCAGGACGACACCTACTACGACAACATCCGCGCCCTGGGGCCTGCGAAGCGCCAGGCGCTACTCACGGCACTGTGCGATATCGCCTTCGATGTCCGGATCGCCAACAACGCGTGGCGCCACGAAGTGACGCGAACTTCGCTTCTCCGCTCAGTCGACGAACGGACGTTGCAAGGCCAGTACAGGCACATCGCCGGCGGCGGCGACCGCCTCACGAAATACAGCTTCGCCTATGTCACACCTGCACACGCTTCCCGCCCGCCGACGCTGCTGCGCTTCGAAGTCGACCCAGTCTCGGCGCCTCCGAGCAACGTGCACGTCCTCATCGGCCGCAACGGAGTTGGCAAGACCACCCTTCTCCGCGGCATCGCCCAAGCCGTGGTCAACGCCGATCGACCGGGATCAGGCGTCGACGGCATCGGCTGGGACCCGGCGCAGGTCGCGAACGACAACCCGTTCGCCACCGTCGTCTCCGTATCCTTCAGTGCCTTCGATCCCGTCACCACCGTCGCCATAACGTCCCCTTACCCGGCCACGCACGAATACGTGGGGCTGCTGACCGCTAGCGACGGGCACCCCAAGGGGCGCGATGAACTGGCTTCCGAGTTCGCCACCAGTGTCGAGAACATCGCCCGAGCCGGCTGGGCCAAAAGGTGGCTCCGCATTCTCGAGATGCTCAAGCACGACCCCGTCTTTGCGGAATCACCTATCCACGTCTTCGCACGCCACCTGCGCAACCAAGAGGCCCACATGGCCGCCCCGCCAGACCTCGTGAATCCCGATAAACCCATCGCTATCTTCAAGGAGCTCAGCTCCGGCCACGCCCTCGTGCTGCTCACCATCACCCGGCTGACCGAGCTTGTGACCCAGCAGACACTCGTCCTTCTCGACGAACCGGAAGGACACCTGCACCCGCCGCTGCTCGCCTCCTTCATCAAGGCACTCTCCAGCCTGCTGACCGAACGCAATGCGGTCGCGGTAGTGGCCACGCACTCCCCCGTCGTCCTTCAGGAAGTGCCCCGCTCCTGCGTCTGGAAGATCGGGCGTCGGGTAGAGCGCCCCGAGATCGAGACCTTCGGCGAGAACGTCGGCGTGCTCACCCACGAAATATTCGGGCTGGAGGTCAAAGACTCCGGCTTCCACGCAGAGATCCTCGCAGCCGTACGAGAACTGGACACCTACCAGGAAGTCCTGGCCCGGTTCGGCGGGCAGCTTGGCGGAGAGGCCAAGGGCCTCGTCCGGATTCTCCTGGCGGACAAGGCCGCAGGCGAGGACCTCTGATGTGGCCTCTGCGCCCGCCTCGTCACGGCGCCCGCGCCAGCTACGAGATCTGCATCTCCCTCACCAAGGAAATGGGAGCCCAAAAGCGGCGCAGCCGCCTGACCGCAGCCGCCGACGCCGTCGACGCGGCCGGGCAGGACTTCCGAACCGCAGCCGCCGACCAAACCCTGCACACCCTCGCCCCTGAGAAGTTCCAGATCCCTGGCATCGGCGAGGAGGAGAAGGCTGTCAGCTGGATCTACCAGAACGGCATGGTCAGTGGCCCCGGCCGACCCATCTACGACGAGCTGATGAGCGCCCCAGAACACGAGCGCTGCCCGCTGTGCGGCCACGGGACAGTAAGCCAGCTCGACCACTTCATGCCCAAGAGCAACTACCCGGCGCTTTGTGTGGACCCGCTCAACCTCATACCGGCCTGTTCGGACTGCAACAAGGCAAAAGCCGACAGGAAAGCCAGCTCGATCGAGGAACTCCCCCTCCACCCCTACCTGGACCACGTCGACGGGCAAACGTGGCTCGCCGCCAGGGTCGTCCACGAGGACGGGTTCGTACGCCTGGAGTTCTTCGTCTCGCCTCCGCCGGACTGGGACCAAGTCCTGGCCGCTCGCGCCCGGAACCATTTCAGAATGTTCGGACTTCGGAGGACCTACACCGTCCAAGCCAACAGATTCATCGGCGAAATCCGAGACCTGCTCGCCGAGCTCTTGACCTCCGGTGGAGCGGACACCGTCCGTGCCCACCTACTCGCGGGCGCGGCCAGCTCGCTCAGCGTGCGCCCCAACAGCTGGATGGGTGTCACCTACCGAACCTTGGCCGACGATCCGATGTTCTGCCACGGCGCGTTCGGCGGTTGAGCTCTGGGAAACGACCCTGCTGAGGAGCCCGGCAACCAACCACGGAGACCAAGCGCCCTCGATCCAAAAGCTACAGGCGGGCTACTTGTCGGAGCGTGAACCGCTTCAAGGACTGCTTTAACAGCAAGTGAGGACTCGTCGCACCACACCCTCTGTCCCTACGCATCGGGTTCGGCCAGCACCATTGGCCCTGCGGGTGATTCAAATTGCTTCGTCAACCAGTCGGGTTGTTGAACGGCGGGCGCCGCCGGATGTATTTCACGACCATAAAAGAGGGACGCCAGTTGCACCAAGACATCGACACAAACTCCGTCGTCACGCATATCGGCATATACCAGCGTCGCGAGGAAAGTCGGCACAGAATCCATGCCACCTTTACGAATAATTGGAACCACGCGCCCAGGTGGGACCTTCCTCTCAATGAAGCGTCTTATGATCGCCTTCTCGTACCCAACGCCACCGACACCCCGATTCGCTCGCTCCGCATATCTCGGCGTGCAAATAATGGCGATATGGTCACACTCCAATGCAGCCTCCATAAACTGGTCGATATCGTCGCCGTAAGTCAGGCCATGCACATCCATCACCGCATCTACTCCGAGCCGCCGAAGCGGGTTAGTGAATCCATCCCTAACCCAAATACCATGACGCTCGTCATCCCAGGAGTAGGACACAAATACTTTTGGAAACCCCTGGAACGGAGCCGTGACGAGGTTGGGAGTTGCACTCATGTCTCCACCGCCTGCAGAATTCCACCCTCCCCGTCCGCCGCGATCGAAACGCTGAGCTTCCGCAACACGGCAGGCGAGATAGGAGTTTCAGGGCCCGACTCGGACTCTTTCCCGATTCCCTGATTTCCGAATACCGCAAAAATAACCACACCTGCCACCCCTTGGAATGCTACGCCATGGAACCCATTTCCATACAATTCGGTTGCCACCGCTTGACTGGTGGAATAATCAACAGACAAAAGATCCGCTATAGATATAGGGAAATCCAAGGAGGTCGCATCAGCGATTTGAAGCTGCGAGTGGAATCTAAGTTCCGTAAGGGCGTATTCACCAAGCGTGGATACGCTGACCGAACTGAAGCCGTGGGAGAATTCCGCTATGGCGCCTTCGAATTCCTCCGTGAGGAAGAGCGTGCCTACACCAGACTGTTCGGGGACGAAGCGAGTCGGCCCGCGGAAATAATACTCCGCGTGGTTGCCGCGTAGGTGTAGTCGCCAGCCCTTTTCCACGACGCGAACAGGCAGGTCGGAAGTCGACCGCAACATAGTTGCCACTCGTCGACCGTACGACCGCTTGGACCAACCCGCACCTTCTCGCTGTCCGCTCGACATTGGCCGAGCGTTGCCGGGCCATGACAGATGGCACCGACTGGGGGCCTGCGTCAGGGGCGGACCATCAGACTCGCCGAGGTCGCCCTCATCTTCGATGCCGATACCCTGCACGATCTGGCTGCCATTGACCCGCTGGCTGTCCCGCAGCCGCGGAACCTCCACGTCGTCATGGGGCGCCCGGTCTCCGAGGTGCTCGACACCACCGCGTTGAAGCCGATCCCGAACGCCGGCCAATCGCATGGGGCTCATCTCCTCGTCGACCCCGCACTCGACATGGCCGACGCCTCCGAGCGCTGGAGGCAGGTGACTCTGTGGATGGAGCAGGCTGCGCTCGACGCAGGGTTGCTCGGCATGGAGGCGGTCCTCAAGGGGATCACTCCGCCCTACCAGGCGCCAGATTCTCGTCCCTGACCCAGCCGCCCAGTGCGCCGCCCAGCCATCGGATCCGGCCATCCCTGAGTGCTGCAGCCAACCCACGGCTCGTCGCCCCGACCCCAGCCACATAAGGTCAACTTCCTTGTGCATCTGGGAAGTTTCGGCAAGGAGCTGGCTCCACGTCATAGCTGCGGGCAAGCTCTGGCCCAGAGATCGTTCCCGGCATCCGAGGGGGACTCATGGCCCTGCGTAAGCTCGGTAAGGCCCCAAGAGTCCCAGTGGCGGGCTCCCCCACCGCCTGCCTCGACAAGGAGCAAGGACACCTACCACGTGCCGAGGCTGGAGGTGGAGGGCATCGAGCGCCCCAGGCAACTGGGCATCCCCAACCACGAATCGGTGGTAGAGATCCCCGGACACATGGTGCAGTTCTTCCTGGAGGTGAAGAAGGTTGACGAGGCCCCCGACGTTTGAGGAACTGTTCCGCGACTGCCAGCGGACGGCTGTCCATCTGGAGATGCGCGACGCGTACATGAAGTCGGACCTGGCCTTCATCGACTGGAAGGCCGGCATCGCACTCGACCCGGCCGAGCGCTGGGGCGACTGGCACGGCATCGTCACGGAGGCCACCTCGCGAAGCGTCGAGATCCGACGGGCCCGCGTCGTCTCGACTCCCGTCAGCGAGTACATCCGCTTCGAGTACGACGTGACGGACGGACTCAACATCGCCGCCGGCGAGGACGTCCGCTGGCTCTCCCGGCGAAACGCCACGGACCTCGCGCTTCCGGGCAACGACTTCTGGCTCTTCGACTCCAACCTCGTCCTCGTCAACCACTTCGACGGCGAGGGCGAGAACATGGAGGTGGAACTCACGGCCGACCCGGAGGTTGCAAAGCTCTGCGAGTCGAGCTTCGAGGCCGTGTGGGCGCGAGCGACACCGCACGCAGAGTTCCAGCCGGTCTGACGGCTCGAACACCGCCATCGCAGCGACACGACTGCGCACCTGCCACGGTCGGCCTCGTCACGGAACCCGAGACGGAGAACGGATCGTGGGTGCCCGCTCTGTTCTCGTAACCGTGTGGCATCGCGTGCCTTGGTCAACCTCGGCTGCGACACCACGAAGGCACGCGCCTCCGATCACGTTCGCGCGGACGGTTTGGGGGCAAGGAGGTCCAGCGCCTCCTCCCATTGGAAGCGGTCGGCACCGCCTCCCGCTTTGGGCTTGTGCGGTTCGTACGAACCGACCAGCACTCCCATCCCCCGCAGCCGTGCCAGGCTCTGCTCGTACGCGGGGTGGGCGGCCTGTGCCGCATTCAGGTACGGCAGTACGGCGGTGGGGATACCCATGCCGTACGCCTCGCACAGGATGCCCAGGGCGAGGGTGTCGGAGATGCCTGCGGCCCACTTGTTGACCGTGTTGAAGGTGGCCGGCGCGACGACGATGGCGTCCGCAGGCGGGAGGGGGCGGGCTTCGCCGGGCGTGCGCCAGGCGGAGCGGATCGGATAGCCGGTCTGAGTCTCGATCGCCTCGGCGTCGAGGAAGCCCAGGCCCTGCGGGGTGGCGACGACACCGACGTCCCAATGCCGTTCCTGCGCTGCGGTGATCAGCTTGCCGACGTCGCCGGCGATTCCGCACGCGCACACGACGACGTACAGGAAGGGCTTCTTGTCCGGGGCGTTCGACTCGGTCACGCGGGGACTCCCAGTTGGCGGCTGAAGTGGTGCAGTTCGGGCAGCGTACGACGGCGGTCGCGGGCGGCCATGTCGGCGACCAGGTCGCGCACGGCGGGGCGGCGGACGTCCTGGGCGGCGCAGGTTTCGGCGATCCGCAGGGCCTGGTAGCCGTCGGAGAGACGACCCTGCTGGCTGTAGGCGCGGGCCGTTTCCACCCACAGGGCCGCCCGGCGTTCGGGGACGGGGATGTGCCGGCGCATGAGGGGCCGGGCCGCTTGCAGGGCGAGGCCCGCGTCGCCGAAGGCCACCAGGGAGCTGAGCTCGTGGAGGGCAACGTTGGTGGGGCTGAAGTTGGCCCAGGCGTCGGGACGGTCCAGGGAGACGTACCGGGCCACTTCTTTGGCCTCGGCGAGAAACTCCTCGGTTGCCGCGCGGTCGCCTCCGCCGCTGGCCGCAGTCACCCCGCGCAGCAACAGCAGCCCGACTGCGGCAAGGTATTTCGGGGAGCGACGGTCGTAGGAGCCGACGAGTTGGTCGGCCGTGTGCCGGACGAGGGTGACGGCCTGGGCGGTGTGCTTCTCGCGCGCCAGGACATGGGCCTGCACGCGGACACTGGAGGCGAGGACCACCGGGTCGCCGGAGCGTTCGGCCTCAGCCATCGCGCGGCCGACCGCCAGCCAGGCGTTGCCCTGGTCGTGCTGTTTGAGCAACAGGCTGGTCGAGGTCTGGTACGCGGTGGCCAGAAGCGCGGACAACGTGTCGCTGTCCGTCGCGCCGCTGGAGGCGAGCCGCAGGTTGGCGATCAGCCCGGGCAGGGTGCGTTCGAGTTCCGTGTAGTCGCAGCCTGCGGGCCGCGCCGACCTGCTCGCGGAGGACTGCCGTGGCCAAGGGGGCGCCGGTGCTCGCCGGGTACAGGCCCGGCAGGAGCGCTTGTACGAGGTCGTCGTGGGCGGCGGCCGAAGTGGCCGGGGTCGCGAGTGCGGCGATGCTCGCGGCAAGGAAAGTGCGGCGGTGCATGTCTTCGGTTTCGGGGTCGGCGGTAGAGGGATCAGGGGCCGCAGCAAGACCCAACTGCTGGGGCGGAATGTTGAGTTCCTGAGCAACAGCGCGCAGGACGCGGATGTCCTCCGTGCCGCGTCCGCTCTCCAGGCGGCTCACCTTGGACTGGTGGTAGCCCAGCACGGCGGCGACGTCCTTCTGCGAGCGCCGCTGTAACACCCGTGCCTGACGGATCACTTCGCCGATCCGTCTCGCTTCGCCATGTCCTTCGGGCATCTGCCACGGCCCCTTCCGCCGTCGCCGATCCTGCCTGCCCAACCGAGCGTAGATCAGGCGCACTTCACCGTCATGCAGCTCCTGCATAACCGATGCACCGCCGGCACCTGGGCTAACCACACACCGCCACGGGCTGGTTGCGTGATGTGGCCGCACCTACCCCGGGAGGCCGCTCATGGCAGCGCACCAGCTCACCCTGTCCGTACCCACCACACCAACCGCGGTCACCGCCGTCCGGCACCAGGCGATGAACGCGATAACAGGCTGGGAGGCGGAGCTGGACGACGAGCTGATGCACACCGTCGAGCTGCTGATCAGTGAGCTGGTCACCAACGCAGTCCGCCACGCCGGTCCCCGCCAGATCTCGATGACAGTGCGGCTCGTAGAAGCCGTCCTGCGCGTCGAGGTCCGCGACTCCAGCACCGCGCTGCCCCAGCTCAGTTTCCCGGACGAGTGCAGCGAGAACGGCCGGGGTCTGTTCCTGATCGCAGCTCTGGCCGACCGGTACGGCGCCGAGCCGACACCCACGGGCAAGCGGTGCTGGGCCGAGATCGACCTGTCCAACGGCTCGAACCAGAAAGACGCCATCTCCCTTCCCTTGCAGAGGAGTTGACCGTGACAACCACCGCGTCCACCTCGACCCGGGCCGCAGAGGTGATCGCTGTACGCCCCGGACCTCCGCTCGCAGGCACCGTCACCGTCGACGGCTCCAAGAACGCCGCCCTGCCGTTGCTGGCCGCCGCGGCAGCGCTCGGTCGCCCGGTGCGGCTGACCAACGTCCCGGCCAACACAGACGTGCAGATCATGCTCGCTCTGCTGCAGCAGGCGGGTTGGCACGTAGCGCAGCCCGTAGGCGAGCCGACCGCTGCGGTGATCCTTCCGACCCAGAGCCGACGTACGCACGCCGAGCTTCCCCAAGCCGCCCTCATCCGTGCCTCCTACTACCTGGTGGCCGCCCTACTCGCCCGCCACGGGAAGGCCCGGCTGCCGTGGCCGGGAGGCTGTCGAATCGGCGCACGCGGGATGGAACTGCACTTCACGGTGTACGAGGCGTTCGGCGACCGCACCACAGTCGACGACTCCGGCTACCGCGTCGACGCTGTCACACCGCGCACCGGCACCGTCTCCCTGGTGTTGCCGTTCCGCTCCCGCGGGGCGACCGTGGCCGCCGTACTCCGGGCAGTCACGACCAGCCGCCCGTTACGGCTGGGCTCGCCCAACCTCTCCCCGGAGATCCTGTGCGTGCTCGACGCCCTGGAGACAGTGGGCTGGGAGACCCGGACGAGCGAGCACCTCCTCACCCTCACGCCACCGTCCTCAGCCCTGATCGACGGCATCGCCTGGGAAGTTCCCGGCGACAAGATCGAGGCAGGCACACTGGCGTGCGCGATCGCGGCAACCCGCGGTACAGCCCGCATCGAGGGCGTGCACGGCAGGGACATAAACCCGCTCATCGCTGCCCTCCGACGGCTGGGCATCCCTGCTGGCGCCGACGCCGGCATTCTCTCCGTCCGCGCCCGAGACGCGCGACCGACGAGTCGTGGTCTGCGGGCCATCGCGTCCCTCAGCCCCGGCGGGCTGGACGCCGACTTCGAACCACCCCTGATGGCACTCGCCCTCAGCCTTCCCGGCACCCACCTGTTCGCCGACGCCATAAACCCCGGCCGCCACAGCAACCTGCTGCCCCAACTTGCCCGCCTCGGAGCCGACTTCGAGGAGCTGTCCCCCACCGAGTGCCGCCTGACCGGACCCCAACGGCTCACTGGGACAGGCGTGGAGGCCACCGACATCCGTACCGGCTCCGCTCTCATGGTCGCCGGCCTCACCGCCCAAGGCGTCACCACCGTCGGCGGCCTCGACCAGCTCCGCCGCGGGCACGCCGACCTTCCCGGCAAGCTGCGCGCCCTCGGTGCCGACATCTGCGAGGTGACCCCATGACCCGTCATCGCACCGTGCGGCAGATCGTGGCCACCACGGACGTGCACTCCTCCTTCGACAACACCTCTCCCTTCCTGAGCCATCTCTACGCCCTCCGCCCCACGTCACTCATCGTGGACTGCGGAGACTTCTTCGAGGGCAGCGGCTACTACCGCCTCGCCCACGGCACCGTCGAACGCGACATCCTGCTCAAGCTCTACGACGTGCTCGCTCCCGGCAACCACGGCTGGCCCCACCACTTCGAACCCGAGTTGCACCGACTCACCGTCTGCGCCAACGCCGTCGACACCACCGGCCAAGCGCTCTTCCGCCGCCTGCACACCACCCGCATCGCTGGGCGACGGGTCGCGATCACGGCCGTGATCGGGCAGCAAGCGTTCAACGCCATACCTGCCGAGCATCGAGCCGATCACCGCGTAACCGAGCCCGTTCAAGCCCTGCGTAAGGTGATGCTCACCCACCACCACGAGGTCGACGACTGGATCCTGCTCAGCCACTCCGGCTTCGACGAGGACCTCAAGCTAACGGCTGCCTGCCCCTTCTTCGACGTGATCTTCGCTGGGCACTGCCACAGCACCCAGTACGGCCCGGTCCGCGTCGGCGACACTCTCATCGTCAAGGGACGCGAACTCGCCGACGGGTACGCAATCGCCACACCTGTCGGTCAAGGCTGGGGCGCCGGCACCACTCGCTTCCCGGACCGGGCTCCGACCCTTGTCCCTGCCCAACTGGCGCCGCTGGAAGCAAAGATCGGCGAGCTCAGGCAGCAACTGACCGCCGTCCTCGGCCCCGTGACCAAGACGTATCGGCACCGGACTCCCGATCGCCGCGGCCTTCTCCTCGACCTCACAGCACGCCTGCGCACAGGGCTCGGCCTCGACGCGGTCATCCTCAACGAAACCGTGCTTCGTCCCGTCCCGCTCGGCGACACTCTCACCCTGGGCGACCTGCTCGCCATCGAGCCCTTCGACAACCAGCTCGTCCACGCGCACATCCAGGAAGACTTCCGCAAGAACATTGATGGCCTGCTGGCCCATCTGACCGAGCAGGCTGGCCCGCTCGTCACGGCACCCGCTCCCCTTCCGGACGACGCCACCACCGTACTGACCACCGACTACCTCGCCGGCACCTACCTGGCCGGCCGCACCCACGCCGCAGGACTGCTGCTCAGCCAAGCCGTCAAGCACGTCCTCACCGCGCCCGCCCAGGGAGACACTCGATGATCCTCACGGGCCCCGAGATCACCGCCGCCGCCCAGGACGGCCGCCTGCGCATCACGCCCTTCGCCCCCGACCAGGTCAACCCGAACAGTTACAACGTCCGCCTCGGCCCCACTGTGCTCACCTACACCGCCGACGTCCTGGATGCCCACCAGCCCAACCCCACCCGCGAGTTCACGATCGGCCCGGACGGATATGTCCTCCAGCCCGGCGAGTTGTACCTGGGTCACACCATCGAAGAGGTCGGCTCCGACACCTTCGTCCCGCTGTTGTTCGGCCGCTCCTCAGTCGGACGACTCGGCCTGTTCGTCGAGATCACCGCCCCCATCGGTGACATCGGCTTCCACGGCCAGTGGACTCTGATGCTCACACCGATCCGCCCCCTGCGGGTCTACGCGGGCATGAGGATCGGACAGATCATGTTCTTCGCCTCCGTCGGCACGATCGCCCTGTACCGCGGCAAGTACCAGGCGGCAGGCGGTCCTCAGCCCTCCCGCTACTGGCGCGACGTGACAAAACTTCGGGCGGTGGCCTCGTGATCCTCACCGGACCCGGCATCGCCGCCGCCCGAGCCTCGGGCGAGATCACCATCGAGCCGTACGACCCAGCCCGCCTCTCCCCCAACGCCTACGACTGGTGCCTAGGCGACACCCTGCGCATCTGCGACACAGACCTGGACGCCGCCACCCCCACCCCGTACTCCGAGACCACCATCCCCACGTCCGGGCTGGTCCTTCAGCCCGGGGTGCTCTACCTCGGCGTCACCCACGAACGAACCGGATCAGAGACGTACGCCCAGTTCCTCAACGGCAACCGCACCATCGGTGCGCTCGGCATCTGGGTCCACGTCTCCGCCCCACTCGGTCACCAAGGCCACGCCATCCACTGGACCTTGGAGATCCGCGCCGCCAGACCCGTCCGCGTCCATCCCCGGATGACCTTCGGCAAGCTCGTATTCCTCCACTGCCTCGGCACACCAGCCAGCTACCAGCTGCACGGCCTCAAATACACCGCGACCGCAGGCATCGACATCTCCCGCCTCTACGAAGAGCTCGCCGGAGGTACGACATGAGCCCGTTGGTCGCGACCGCCCTCGACCTGCCCTTCGGCAGCGCCGGCGGAAGTGTCGAGCTCTTCCTCGACCTCTATACCGGCGAGCACCCTCTCATCCCTGCCCGCGCTTTCATGCTCGCCCGGCAACCTCGTCCACCACGTCTGCCTGCGGGACTGGACTTGATGGACGTGCCGGGCAAGTGCCTGTCCGGGCCGCCCTTCGCCCTGTACGTCAACGCTCTGCGCAGGGCTTTGTCCCAGCTCATCGACCCGGCGGACATCGATGTGCTCCACCTCCAGCACCTCACCTTCGGCGGCACACCGGCCCTGATCCGCGCGCTGCCCACCCGCCCACGCATCGCGCTCGTCCACGGTACCGACCTGCTCTTCGCCGAAGCCCGAAACGACCAACTCCGAGTCCTGCGAGAGAGCACCCGCGCCGCCGACGCCATCGTCGTCCCCACCGGCGCCATGGCCGATCGACTGCTGAAGCTCGCGCCGACCACCAATCGCCGGAAGATCACGAACATTCCGTGGGGCATCCCCGACCACCTGCTCACCAACCCGTCACCACGTCCCGGGCGACGTCCAGCCGGACATTTACGGCTGCTCTACGCCGGACGCCTCACCTCCGAAAAGGGCATGGAGACCCTCCTGCGCGCATTGCCCGCGGTCGAGGCAGTCGAACTGAGCATCGCCGCACCGCCCCACCAGTTCCGCACCTTGACCCCGCTCCTGCGCCTGCTCAAGGTCCACGTCCGATATCTCAGCTGGCTGAACCGCCCACAACTGTGGAACGCCTTCGCCGACCACGACGCCCTCGTCATGCCGTCGACCACGCTCGAAGCCATGGGGCTCGTCGCCCTCGAAGCCCAAGCCTGCGGACTGCCGGTCATCTACCAGCCCGTCCCCGGACTGAGCGACGTCCTTGCCGCGAGTGGCCACAGCACCGACTTCACCAACCCGGCGGTCCTTGCTCATGACCTCACCCGGCTCCGCACCACACCTGGCCTGCTCCCGGCACTCCAGGCCGCAGGCCGCACAAACGCGGCGCGCTATCCCCTCACCGCTACTGCAGCCGCCCTCACCGACCTGGGCAAACAGCTCATCTGACAAGCCCGCGCCGCAGCCAGATCCGTACCGGCGCCTTACTACGCTGACCCACGGGACACCACACGGCCCACGATCGATCGGGAGACCATGGCGCTCGACCTCGACACTGACCGCATCCACCAGCTTCTCAACGACGGGGTCCGCGACAGGGTCTACCCCGGCGCCGTCTGGGCGATGGGCAACAGCCGCGGGATCCTGGCCAGCGGCGCCGTAGGCGTCCTGGATCCCGAGCAGCCCGACGAGCCGATGCAGCAGGACACCGTCTTCGACGTCGCCAGCCTCACCAAGATCCTCGCCGTGTGGTCAACCGTCGGCTGTCTCGTCGAGGATGGAAAGCTTCAACTCGACACACCGCTGGGCGACTTCTGGTCCGAGGTGAGCGGACGCCCTCTGGGGCAGGTGACCGCACGTCACCTGCTCACCCACACCGCTGGCGTCCCCCTCCGGGCCAACCTCAGGAACCTCTACGGCACCGATCCCCAGGACGTCCGCGACGGTGTCCTCCGCGAAGCCCTGCACCGGCCACCCGGTGAGGCCGTGGAGTACACCGACCGCGCCGCCCTCATCCTCGGCTACCTCGCCGAACACCTCTCCGGCCAGAGCCTCGATGCACTCGCAGCCGACCGCGTGTGGCAACCCCTTGGCATGACGCAGACCCGCTTCGGGCCGTTGCCGGCTGGTGTCGCTGCCCGCTGTGCACCAACCGAAGTCGACGACAACACGAAAACCCATCTCAAGGGGTCTGCACACGACTTCTCCGCGCGCTTGCTAGGCGGAGTCTGCGGAATCGCGGGCACGTTCTCCGTCCTCGACGACCTTGCCGCATTCTTGCGCTACCTCTTGGCCCCGGCCCGAGTGAGCCAGTCACCCGGATTCGGCCCGGACTGGGTCAAGGAATCCCTGCGGCTCCACACAGGCGAACTCACCCCGCTCCGTGGCCTGTTCTGGCACCCGGCCCCGGGCACCACACCCAAGACAGACGACGTCTGGGTCCACTACGGCTTCACGGGCACGGGCATGTGGATCTCCCCCGGCAAGGATCGTTGGGCGGCTCTACTCACCAACAAGCTCTACTTCACCCGTGATCGCGAGCCACTCACACAGGTACGCAATGCATTCCGCTCACACGTCTTCACCTGAGCCGGGCCCGTTAATAGAACTCCATCGGCGAGTGGAACTGAACACGAGCATGTGGCTCTCGGTTGTACGCTCCTCTGCGCCTGCCCGATCGGAGGACGATGAGCACTGCCAGCAGGTTCGAACGCTTCGTGCAACACATCGCGGTGACCTCGGCCCAAGAGGAGGCCGCCCTGCGCACGGCGCGCACGGTGACGGAAGCGTTGAGCAAGCACTACTACGGACAACCCATCGCCGACGCCACGACCATGAAGGTGATCGGGGCCTACGGCAAGGGCACTGCGGCACGACCTCCGCGTGACATCGACATGCTGTTCGTGATGCCCAAGTCCGAGTACAGCCGTTTCCGCACCTACAGGTCGAACGGCCAGTCTGCACTCCTCCAAGAGGTCAAAGGCGTGCTGCAGAAGAGGTTCACGACCACCGAGAAGATTCAAGGCGACGGTCAAGTGGTCGTCGCCGAGTTCTCCGGACACCGAGCCGAGATTCTTCCGGCGTGGCAGCTCTTGTTCACCGACTTCCGGATCCCCGACACACACAACGGGGGCCACTGGCGAAAAGTCAATCATGACGCGGAGATCCAGTGCATTGACCGGTCCGACGCCCGCAACTACGGCAGTACCCGACACCTGATCAAGATGGCCAAGACCTGGCAGCAGGAGTGCTCGGTGCCCGTCAGTTCCCTTGTGCTGGAGCTGTGCGCCGTACGGTTCCTCTCCAGGTCCTGGTTCCCCCGCGCAGAAACATTCCATGAATATCCAGCGATGGTGCGGGATTTCTTCCGCTTCCTCATCCGCCAGTCCGGCGGCTCCTCGCTCATCCCTGGGACGACCGAGCGCAAAATGCACGGAACAGGGTGGAAGAGTAAAGCGGAGAGCGCCTCCCGCAGGGCGACCCTGGCTTGCCAGTACGAGCGGCTGGGCAAGGAGTTCGACGCCATCGCGGAGTGGCAGAAGATCTTCGGGAGTTGGTATGTCGGCTAACGCTGGGGCACGGAACGAGGTCAACGTCCAGACAATACGGGAGAGTTACGGCCGGGTCGTCTACTCGCACAAGACACACGAGAAGGCGCGGGAGATCGAGTCCACAAAAGCGGACATGGCGAAGTGGGTGAACATCACCCTCGTGACCCTCACATCCGGAACGCTATTGACGGCCCTGGTCTCGGACCAGCGAGTTCTCCTGTACATCAGCAGCATCGTTTCGGCTCTGGCGTTGGCCTTCACAGTCTTCCAGCTCAGCTTCTCTCCAGAGAAGGCCGCAGAACAGCACCGCGCCACAGCCAAGGAGTTGTGGCTCATAAGGGAGAAGTACGTCCACCTCTTGGCGGACGTGGAGACCGGCGCGGCGAACGTCGACATCCGCAGGCGCCGGAACGAGTTGATCGAAGAGTTGAACCACATCTACCGCCTGGCTCCGGACACCTCCAACAAGGCATATCGAGCAGCACAGCAAGCCCTGCAGATCAACGAGGACATGACGTTCAGCGACGAGGAACTGGACCGGATGCTGCCCGCCTCTCTACGAGCAGCCCAGTAGGGCCCGTTCGCGCTCATTCAGATGGGTGCGGGCAGCAGTCAGGTCGTGGGCGCGGCCAGGCAATGCGGGTGAGATCGAGCAGTGAGACGTCAGACATCTCGATCAACAGCTCCGGGGCCTCGCTCGTTGTGCTTCGTGGACCGTCACCTGATTGGTGGCCAGCTCGAAGAAGCTCATTGATACAGACCAGAAGCCTTGTTACCGACCACGACCAGATGCCTTCTAAACACATATTCCTTCCGACGCCGAATATTGCCTTCTTCCTATCGGCGTTCGCGGCGCTCGGCGACCCAGCCTCCCGGGCCCGCTGCGACAAGAAGATCACCCAGGGCAAGCACCACACCCAGACCCTGCAACCGCAAGAGCGATGGAACTGATCACTGCGGCGAACCGTCGCGAGCCTCTGCATGAAGGTCGGAGGAACCCGTTGCCTCGCCGCTCACAGTGCGAATGTCAGCCCCGAGAGATTCAACAGCTTCCCTAAGGATGTTTTCGCCGACCGCCTTGTAAAGTTTAAAGCCAAGCCTAAGTGTTTTATGTAGCGATGTTTCATCCTCCTGCGCAAGTTCAGCTACTTCCTTGCGGAGTTGCTGCACCTCCGCCGTTGGCATGTTCGGCATTAATTCGATGCAGATGTCTACAAGCGGCCGACGCGCGGCCTCGAATGACACGTTCTGCATAATTGGCGTGACCTTTCTAGACAGCCTAACCCCCTGACGCTTGTCAATGCTCCTTGTGGCAGAATTAAGAAATGAGTCTAAGATAGCGGCCGGTCCAACAATTTTGACTTTTCCGTCGAGCTTTGGATTTACGATCGAGCTACGCACGATGGCCATGGCAGAGATCCCTGAGACCATCACTTGGACCGCCGCGCGAGAGCCAGCCTCTTTCATGCCCATAGATAGCTGAAATGTCTTAACAAGATACAGGGCCCCAATTGCCGCACCCGCGTTTACAGCTACGTACGCCCAAGCAGCAATGGCACCGAAGGCTTTGATCGGCTCATCTCGGTATCGGGTGACGAGCTCTGACGCACCGACCGCAACTCCGATGCAGGCGCAAATGAAATAGGGCATGCTCTTAGTGCCCTCCCGATCGCAAGTCGGATGGCCGCCCCTGACGTAGTTCTCGTTCGCCTTCTTTGAGATAAGCATCTAGCCCGTCTTCACTGAGTCCCGACTCCTTCGAGGGACGTTGAGCCGGAGGGCGTGAATACAACGAAGCCGCATTGCCGAGGCGGGTTAGAACTTGTGGTGCCGCCATCCCAATCGCCACTGCCGCGGGGGCGCTGTTCACTTGCCCGGCGGTAGCGAATGCCGCCGCAATGAAGGCGGCAATAGCCAGTCTTAATAGTGTAGCAACAATCAAAGGAAAAGGAGGTGTGCCGGATAGGCTGCCGCGCCTTCTGATTGCCAGCACAAAATCGGATGCCTCAAATGCTATGGCACCACCGGTGCCCCATAGGATCCCCTGCCATGCATGCATGACAGGAGCCTAGCGAACTAGACGCACACAGGCATGCCGTTTCAGTTTTTCTATGCGCTACTACTATCGATGTTTCGTTGCTCCCGACCTCAATGTCAATGGTGTGACCTCTCGGGACCACGCCGATCAAGGTCGAAAACCGCGCGATCGGGATCCTGTGATCTTCGGATTCACTCAGATTTCCCTCGACGGAGGTGCTCGAATATTCGTGCGGCAGTTGACCGTGCCCGGAAGCAGCCTCCCCGCCAACATCGACGGCCAGGGCCGACGACGCAACGCACCGTTGCAGACACGCGAACTGCGTCACCCTAGCCGACAAAACGTCTGGGCCTGGTGCACGATCGGGTGCATTCTGCACAGCGATCGCGGATCGCAGTTCCGATCACGGAGATTCGTCCGGGCGCTTGATCAGCACCGGATCGTCGGCCCGACAGGGAGGGTCGGGGCTACCGGCCGACAACGCGGCCATAGAGCCCTTCTTCAGCCTGCTGCAGAAAAACGTCCTCGATCGCCGGGCGTGGGCCACCCGCGAGGAGCGGCGGACCTCGATCGTAACCTGGGACCTGGATCGAGAGGACCGACCACGGGCGCCGCAGACAAGCCCCGCTCGGCAGGCTGACTCACATCGAATTCGAAACCGTCATGACCACACCGGCCCGCCAGGCCGCGTGACCGAACCTGTTACCCAAACCTGCAGCAGACCCTGCCGCGTTCCGTTAGCCGAGGAGTGAGCGAACCAGCGCGCCTCGTGCCCTGCGATAGGCAACGCTCCTTCACCTCTGCGAGCAGGCTGGCGACTGCCAGGACAAGCACACCCACGGCAGCGGAGGACGTGGCCGATATGCAGGAGCCATTGGGCATTCCGACAGACATACAGCGACTGCGAGGGCATGCCGAACGCGCCTTCGTCGAGGTGCAGCGGGCGGACACCAAAGCAACGGCGTTGTGTGGAATTGCCGGCGGACTGCTGGCAGCAGGGGTCGCCGTTCTGTCGAGTGCAGACGGTCTGCCCCCCATCGGGGTTTTTTCCCTAGTACTGATGTGCCTGTTGCTGTTGTTCACGATAGGGGCCGCGTTGCTCGTACTGCGCCCCGTGATGCCAGGAGCGGGATTGCGGGCCGAACTGATGGCCGAGGCAGTCGTACACCTCAGGTTCGGCGTGAGCGTAGCCGCGCATGGGGAGCTTGAACGACATGTCGAGGCGCACCGCTTGCGGGTTCTCGTCTGGCTGGCGGACAGAAAGTTGCGCGCGGTCCGCCTCGCCGTTGATTTTGCCCTGGCGGCTCTCCTGATGGCTGAAATATGCCTGTTGAGTTGCTTTCTGGTTAATTGAGACGATCGCCTCAGTGTGTGTCGGGCCGCGCAGCAGGGGGCGACGTGTATCAGCCGCATGCCATGGTGATCGGTAACGAGTTATGGGTCCGGCTTAGGTCGTTGGCCCCACAGCACGTCCGTCCCGCCCGGAGTGTGTTGCTGCGGCAAGGAGACGCGGCAACACATGTCATCGTGCTGGAATCCGGGTCGACAATGATCACCTTGGCCGGGGCCAGCGGGGAAAGGACGCTGCTCGCCGTGCGCGGCGCCGGTGAGTTGCTTGGAGAGTTGGCGGTGCTGGACTCTCAGCCGCGCACAGCCACCGTAATTGCCGCCGAGCCCTGCCACGTCCACATCGTTCCGGCTGCTGCCTTCCTCACCTTCGTCGACGAGCATGACCTGCTCGCCCCTCTGTTGCGGCATGCCATTGCCCGCGTCAGGGAGTCGGAGGCCGTCCGGCTCGAACTGGCTACAGCGTCGGTTCCGCTGCGCCTGGCATCGGCTCTGTCGCGCCTGGTCGACGTCGCATCCCCTTCGGCCTCGGATCTCGCCGTGCGTCTGACACAGACGGAGCTCTCTCAGATGATCGGAGCTTCGCGCAACGCGGTGGTCAACGCGCTCAAGCCGTGGCGCGAGCAGGACTGGATCCGCACCACCTCTGGTGGCGGGCTCCTCGTTCGCGACATCCATTCGATTCAGTCACACGCGCGTACGCAGACGTGACAGGCCGCACTTCAGGCGTGCCCACTGCTGGGCAGCGGCGGCCGTCCAACCCGATCAGCATGGGCAACTCCCTGACCGCCTGTGCTGAAAGGACGGTGCCCGATGGATGCGCCGCTGCAAGCAGAGTCCCTGGACGTGCCCGCTGAACTCGCCCTCGTGGCGATCGACATGGAGAAGTACAGCCAGATCCCCGAGGCGAAGATGGCCGCCGCGCGGTGCGACGTGGACGACATCGTGGCAAACGTGCTCGCCGAATGCCGACTGCCTGCTCCGCAGGATTTCCCCGGGGGTTACAAGGACAACGGCGACGGGGCGATCCTGCTGTTCCCACCCTCGGTGCTGGCTCGGCTCGTGGACCCGCTGCTGGGCCGGCTCAATGCGGCGCTGGTGCGCTACGAGCAGCAGCGGCTGGCCAGCAGTCCCGTCCTGCGACTGCGGACCAGTGTGCACGTCGGCCCGCTGTCCGTCCCCGACCACCGCGGCAACGCCATCAACGACACCGCTCGGCTGCTCGACAGTCAGGCAAACCGCCAAGCGCTGTCCGCCGCGAAGGACAGCGGCGTCTTCCTCGCTGCCGCGCTCTCCGAGATCGTCTACCAGCGCACGGTGCACGCAGGACGCACACCTGATCTGGGCCCGCACCACTTTCTTGAGGTGACTGCCCGCGTCAGCGACAAGCCGGGCTTCGAACAGCCCTGCCGGATCCACGTGCCCGGACTGACCGGACCGGCCGTACGCCCCTACGTCACGGACGCCGCATCGTCGGCTGCTGCCTCGTCCCCTACCGCGCAGCCGAGCACTGCGTCGGCGACACCGGCCGCCAGCAGCGGCGGCACGTTCCAGTTCCACGGTCGAGTCAGCGACGCCACGATCGCCAACAGCATCGAAACCCTGCGAATCGATCGCCGCCAGCGGTGAGGCGCCCGGCCTTCCGCCCTGCCGCTCGTCCCGCACTCACCCTGGAGTACGCGTATGTCTGACGTACCGTTCGACCCCAACCGCTCCGACACCACCCCGCCGACCAGTGAGGCTGGGGAGAACCAGTCCAACGGCTCCGGCGGCTGGCTGCATCGCCTGCGTCCTGGAACCGGCGCACCCGATCGGCCGGATGGAAACACCGGCGAACCATCTTCCTCTTTGGTTCCCCCACCACCGGATCCTGTCCCACCCGCGCCGCGCGTGCAGGAAACCGACGGTGGAGCGACACACGTGTATGGGGATCCCGACGTCGTCGCCCACTTCATCGAACAACTGATCCTGGAGACCCGAAAGCAGGACGTGCTGGAGGGCGTCAAACAAAGTCGTGAGCGGCTGCTCGATCAGCCTTTCGTTCGCAGCGCGCACTGGGACACGGTCTGGGAGCAGATCGTCAATCCCTCAACCGGCCGCCCCCACCAACCCGTGATCATCGTTGTCGCGCCCCGCTCATACGGCTCGACGACCCTCGCACTGCGCCTTCTGGCCGAACACACTGCCATCAACACCACCGTGGTCAAGTTGGACGCGGACTGGAGGACCCCCAGCAAGGGCCGCTTGCCCCTGGAGAGGACACACGCCTACCAGCTCGACCTCAAGCACCCGGAGAAGGATCAGGTATCGGCCGACTTCCTCAACGCACTGTCGGAACACGCCACCCATCTCCGGGACTGCCGTTCCTATCTGGCGCTGACCGTGGCAGAGGACCTCTGGAAAGATCACCGCCTGAGCGATCGTGAGGGCATCCAAGTGGTTCGGTTGCGCGAGGCGCCCGATGCCCTGGCAGTGGTAGAGGCGCATCTGGACGCCAACGGCTACGGACAACTGGCCACGTCGCTGAAGTCCCTCTCCAAGGCCACCGCTTCCCTGCGTGGACTGACCGCGGTGGCCGCCGTGCGGGCTGCGGAGGCCGCCGTGATGGCCTGGGAGGAACACGTCCACGCCAACCCCCAGCAGCCGCTCGCACAGGCCGACGGCGAGGGTGGAACCCCGACACCTCTGGAAGAACGCATCATCGCGGCGCTGACCGACTGGCGTGGGGAACTCGACAGCAGGTTCGGCGAGATGAACGGCCTGCACGACCACGACAACCCCTCACTCACCGTGGAGGACCGTTGTCTGCTGCTTGCCCTGGCCGTGCAGCAGTCAGCGCCCATGCCCGTCGTCGCACGCAGTGCGGCTGCTCTGCTGAAAGGCATCGGAGCCGTCCCCGACGCTCCCGGCGCATCAGCAGGATTTTCCCCCACTCTCACCGCACTGTCCGGACGGGGAATGCGCAGGCGTATCCAGGATGTCGGGGGACGAGTCGACATGCAGGACACCGTGGTCTTCGACCGGCCCGCCTACGGACGCGCGGTGCTGGAGTACGTCTGGGACAACTACGACGTCTTGCGCAAGCCCTTGCTGACCTGGCTCGTCGCGACAGCCCAAGGCGCCGATCCGGAAGACCGCGCGGTGGCCGCGCTGGCCGAACTCACCGTGCGGCACGGATCGGTGGACTACCTCACCACACTGGGCGAACTCGTCGGCGGCAGTCAGCCACAGGTGCTCGGTGCGGTCATGGAAAGCGCCGTACACAACGAACACGTCGGACGCCTGGCCTGGGAGGCGCTCTACGGGTGGGCGGAGCAGAAGAGTTACGCACCCACCGTGATCGCACTGTGCCGACGCATCCTGGAGGACTCCTCCGCCGATACCTCCCTGGCCAAGCGGGCAATGGTGCGCCTGCGCCGCGTCGCACACAAGAACACCGACGACAGCGTAGTCAGCCAAGTCCGGGATGCCTTCGACGCTCTGGCCGAACACCCCACCGTGGCCCAGCGACTGGTGGGTGAGGTCCAGGGTTGGCAACAGGGCAAGCTCTCCGCACGCGGCGGTGCACTGGCGTTCCTCGCTTTGATGACCGTCCGCCGCGACGGCACGCCGTGGCTCGTGTGCAACCCTCCCGCCGGCATCGACGTACAGCGAGCCGTCCACGACCTGCTCTCCGCTTCGGAGACCTCCGCCGAAGTCATCTCGCGCCTGACGGACTGGATCCGTTCTTGTGCTGGCAATCCCAGCCTCTACACGCAGATGCGCGACCAACTCCTGCGTGCGCTGAGTGGCCACAACATGTTCGAGGCCGGCATGAAGCTCATGAACGAGCTGCGTGGGATCTCCACCGTCGAGGGCATCACCGTGGCTGACGACTTCTACAACCACCTCGTCGACAGCCGACTGCGCACGGTCTTCCCTCTCGAAGCGAACCTCGTATGAGGTGGCCGTGGCGCCGCGCTGCCCGTACAAGTAGGTCTGCCCAGCCGCGTCAGCTGCCCAGTGCCACCGACGGCATCGCGTTCGAGGCTATGTACACGATCACCTGGCGACCACTCTGGCGTGTACCTCCCAATCTGGAGGAGACAGTGCGCGCCACCGTGCATGCCACAGCCGCTGGGGCTGCGGTGCGTCAGGGAGCCTCAGACCTGCCTGCCGCTCAAGATGCCGTCAATGCCACCCTCGGCTGCCTGCCTCGTCGCGCCCCGAACTACTGCCTCCTGAACGTCCGCGCGGCTCTTGGTCTGCCCAGCGCAGCGCAGGAGCTACTGGCGCAGCGGGCAGCGGACGAGCAACGTATCCGCCGTCTGCGGTTCTTGAAGACGAATCTCTACGATCACCCGGATCTCGTCGTCCTGGACCAACTTGAACACCACGTTGCCGGTGTCCTGGGCGACGAACACGTTGCCGAGCTCCAGCGACTTGCTCGCCTGATCTGCTCCTGCGACCGCTGGTGGTTCCCACTCCTGCAGCAATGGGAGCAGGTCGGCCAAGGGTTCACGAATATCGAGAAGCGACAGCAGGCCATGCTCGTGCTGTCCGACTCCCTCAAGGCTCTCAACGGCGGCAGCTTGCCCAGCGGCATGGCACCGACGGACATAACTGAGTCCGACGAGGCGTCTCGAAGGGCGCATCCATGAAGCTCGTCCTGTGGCGGTTACTGCTGGCCCCCCTCACCAGCCTTCGAGCCCTGATCATCCAACGGCGCAGTGCAAGCGCCCTGTCGTACGACGCCGCGTGGCGCCGAGCCCGCCTGGATCGTTGTCCCGATGACATGGTCTACCGACTCCACGGCCACCAAGCCGCCACGCCCCCCGAACAGGCTTCCGGCGCCCGGGCACCCGCCATACCGCCTAGGAACGACGGGCCGACCGACCGGCGACCCCTGACCTGAGTGTCCTGCACCAGACAAGCTCCTTCGCCCTGTCAATGGAGGACAGGGCGAAGGATCGTCTATGCAACAACCGGCAGCGGAGCATCGAGATGTTCCCAAGCGCCAAGAACCAGCTTTGTGGGCGTCCGGCTGCAGGTGGGCGAGTGCTGGGTGCTCTGGAAACTCTCGTGCCCAAGTAGGTGCTGGACCTCGTAGAGCGAGCCTTCCTTCTGGACCAGCCACGAGACCCACGGAGTGCGGCAGGTAGTCGGCGTCCGTGACGACGCATCATCTGACCTTAGTCTGTGCATAGTCCCAGCTCCCAGCGCGGCCGAGGGCTCCGCCCGCTCCACGGACGTGATCAGCGACGGCTTCACGCACCGCTGTAGCAGCAACTGCGGCGGGGTGTAGCACCTCGGCTGTCCCAGATCACGGATGGGCCGGGTGGCACTGACGAACCATCCTTCTTCACCGGCGTGACACGTCCAATCGATCTCCTAAATGACAGACCGTGAGCGCGCGAAGCAAGCGCCGGACAGAACGGTCACAACGTATCGGGACCAGAGAGCGTCTGAAGAGCTGAACCACCGGTGGCACTGGGGCCGCCCAGTGGTATCTCGGAAGTCGTGTAGGGATCTCCGACTCGGGGAAGACACCGGCCAACGGAGACAACGCATAGGGGGATGCACATGCCAGGGGCGACGCCAACGGCGTCACCGGCATGCCGAACCCGGTGACCAACCGCCCCACCTGGGCCGAGTCGAGTGACCTCCCGACAGCACGGACGACCACCGCTCGGCCAGCGCCCGGCTCCTCGGCACGACCCTGGCGGGTCCGTCGCGGACCTCGCCCTCGCGCCTCCGGAAGGCCCTCATCCCGTGCTGCCCGACCTCTCAGCGGTCCCATCCTGGGCCGCCGCATGCCTCGTCGCCCTGACCACCGTCACCACCACGCTCGTCACGCTGGCGCGCACCCTCGTCCGCGCCCTCCCCCAGACCGCCCCGGCGCGGCTGGAGTGGTGGCGTGAGCTACTCCGCTACCGCCTCACGGTTCGTGAACTCAAGGACGCCCGCCGAGCGAACCGCCGCCGCACCCACAACACCCGGATATCCAGCGGTGATGCGGACGGTGTCCGTGCAGGGGAGGGCCAGCACGAGAGCGCCGACCCGTGAGGGAAGCTGCGGCGGGCCTCAGTTGGCGACTGGGATGTCCGTTCGACGGACGCCCTGGTCGTCATCAGCCCCGGCCGGCAGGGTCAGCCAACAAACCGCACCCGCGGCACCTCCGGCACGTCCACCTCGTATGGGACCGTCCACGGGTCGAAACCCTCTCGGCGGCAGGAGAGGACCAGGCGCATCGGCAGGTTGAGCCACTTGTCCCGCCACCGCGCCTCCCGGTCGTCGCCCTCCCACCAGAACGGTGAGCGCGTGCGCTCCAACGCGAACGGCCGCCCCCTGCCCACGGCGAGAGCGAACGGGACGACCGTATGCCCGTTCCGGTCCGCGCCGTCGGAGCCGGGCACGAACCGCAGCGGCCCCCACACCTGGGCGGCCACCTGCTCCTCGGTCGGTCCCCCAGCGAGTCGGGGCGTGTAGTCCATGTCGTCGCTCTGCGCGACCTCGACTCGGATCTCGTCGAGATGGCAGAGCGGAAGCGGGCCGACGAGCCGCACGCTGAGCGTCGCCCGGTCGCCCTCGCCCATCTCGATCCGCACGCTGAACTGCGGCAGCAGGTCGGCGTGCCAACGGTCCCGTTCGATGCGCGCGACCACGTCCGCGGTAGCGTTCGCACGGCGCGCCGCCAGCCATGCGCCCCCGGTGGCGACCGCGCTGAAGACGGCCGTCGACCCGGCGATGATGGAAGCCCAGGGCGTTCCCATGAGGCGGGAGCGTAGCGTGAGTTGCCGGAACCGTATGCCGTGCCTTCGGCAAGCCCATTTTTTGACGAGCCCAGGAATGCTTCGTCAGGCGGAGCGGTCGTCCACTCACCGGTAGTGCTTTAGATGGCCTCACGGAGGAGATCCGCGTGGCCGACATGACGGGCGTACTCCTCGATCACGTACACAAGGACGAACCGCACGTCGGTGTCACCGAATTCCGGTTCGGCACGATGCACTCGAAGGCGACGCTCACCCTGGCGAACACCTGACGCGACTCCCCCGACTCAAGACAGTCCGGAGCCTCCACCGATCCCGGATCGCTTCATCCGGCAGTTGTTCCAGGCCATCGGCCTGGCCAGCGTGGAACACAAACATGCGGCCAAAGGCATCCTGGTGACAACCTCCTGATTCGGCCGGGCGAGTGGGGCGTCTCGAACGAGCATAGAAGGCCGGAGCTCCTCGACGGCAGCAATCCGGTCCACCCGTTCAAGGAGCACATGAACCTTGACGTCATGCCCGGACCGGTACCGCCGAAGCGGCGCCCCCGTTAGGTGTCGTGGCTGTCGGTGGAGACATCGACGCGGGTCGAATACGAACATAGAGCTCGTGCCGCTCACTACCTGACCTCCAACAATCGATGACCCCACATCGCAGTACGCATGGCCATATCCGCCCCTTTTGGTCCCGCGCGATGTCAGACTCCTCCGGGGGAAAGGGGTATGCCATGGGGTTCGGGTTCCGAGTCGGGGTTCCTGGGATGAGCGTGCGGGTTTCGACACGTGGGGTACGTACCTCCATCGGCCCGCGGGCGGCGAGGCTCAGCGTGGGCACCGGCGGGGCCCGGATGTCGTCGGGGCTCGGGCCCTTCTACGCCTCAAGTTCCCTGAGCGGAAACCGACGGCGGACGACCACCCGGCGGTCCTCGCATCCTCGAACCGTCGTCCCTTCCGCCGCTCAACTGGACCGAGCCCGCCGCCAGGCGGAACGAGCACAGCAAGACGCCGAGCGTGACGTGGCCATCGCTCAACTACGTGCGCTGCGGGAGCAAATGACCAGCGTCCACCTGCAGTCGTTCCCCGCGGCTCACCCACCGGCGATCCCCCAGGTACCTCAACTGGGTCTGCCCTGGGCGTTGGCCGAGGCACAGACGTTCCACCTGCAGGGGGTGGGTCGGCTGGCCCGCGCCGAGCGGGCTGCGGCCAAGCAGCGCGCCCAACAGGATGCGCCCGCGTACCTGGCCGCGGAGTCGGCACGTCTGGCTGCGGTATGCAACCAACTGGCCGGCGAGGCCCAGCAGTGGTGGCAGGCGCTGGTCGCCAACGACGAAGGGACGGTCTGCGAGGCAGTGAACACGGCCTTTTCCGACAACCCGGCCGCGGGCTGCGCCGTCGGCGTGGACGGTTCGGTGCTGTCGGTGGTGATGCGTCAGCAGGACCTCGACTCCCTGCCCACCCAGACAGCCGGTCTGACGCCCGGCGGGCGCCCGACCCTCAAGAACCTCACCAAGCGCGACCGCCTGCTGTGGTGGCTCACGGCCATGGGCTCCAACGTCGTCGCCACGCTCAAGGAGGGTTTCGCCACCGCGCCGGGCATCACGGCCATCGACCTCGCCGTACTGACTCGCCTCCCGGACACACAGCGCCTCGGATTCGTGGCGTACGGCCGTTGGACGCGTCAGTCGATCGAATCCACGCCCTGGCGGAACACCGAGGACGCCCTGCGCTTCCTGGACATCGGCCAGGACGTCGCCTGCTCAGTCACCACCACCGCGTCGGGAAACCTGTCCAGCGCGATCAAACCGCTGGACACCACTCGCGTGACCGGTCTCCAGCAACTGCTGGACCACGCCGAGGACGAACCCGACGCAGGCGAGCCCTCGCTCGCCGACCTCGACATCAGCCTCGGCGCCAACTCCCGCCCCGACGGCGGGAACCCGGTCGTCGACCCGTACCGCATCAAGTCCTTCGCCGAGTGGAGGCAGGAGACGTGCTCAGCACCACCTCCGATGCCGTCCGCACCGCCGGCGGACCCGACCGCTCTGGTCCCCGGCCAGACCCTCGTACTGCCCGAAGAAGCCTGGGGCGGACTCCACATCGCCTTCGGATTCGCGGGGGCGGATGCCGATCTCACTCTCTTCCTCACCAGAGACGACGGCCGTGTCGCCAGCGACGAGGACTTCGTCTTCTACAACCAGCCGTCCGCCGCCGACGGCGCCGCACGCCTGCTCGGCAAGCTGCCCGAGGGACCACACACCGTCGAACGCGCCACCGTCCACCTGTCCGCGCTTCCCGAACAGATCCGGCGTGTGGCGATCGCCGTCAACATGGACGTCGACACAGGACTCACCTGCGGCTCCCTCACCTACGCCGCCCTGCACATGACCTGCACGACAGGAGCAACCTGGACCTTCCAGCCGCCCGCCGACCCGAACATCCGGTCCATGGTCATCGCGGAACTGTACCGCCACACCATCAACGGCCGCCCCACCTGGAAACTACGCGCCATCGGCCAGGGCTGGGCAGACGGCCTCAACGGCCTCGCCCGCGCCTACGGAGTCGACGTCGATTGACGATCAGAGCCCAGTGCGACGCCTCCGGAACCTCAGTCCGCCTAGCGAGCGCGATCGATGGCACGCCGCAGCTCGCGAACGTGAGAATGGCGTGGCGGCGATCCGGTGTCTCCAAAACCAGTGGTCAGAGCAGGCGCCTTCTAAACGCCTACTCTGTCTCAGGAGAAGGCGCTGGCAGCCAACCCTTTCGAATCCACCTACCTCAAGCCGTATTCAATTCGCTTCAACTGCAACGCTAATGGAACCACCATCCGCGACCCCGCAGGTCGCCTGCTTGGCTCTGGTCAGTGCCACATAGAGCACGCGATGATCTTCCCTGTCCTGGACGAGCCCTGCCGCCAGAGCTTCACGTTCTGAATTGGCCAAGAGAACCCCGACGTGGTTCCACTCACGACCTTTGGCCTGGTGCGCCGTGAGACCAGGGATCAGCCGATTCCCGGCGGCATGCAGACGAACGCGGAGCATATCCAGACGTGCCGTGTGGTGATGATTTCTCTTCTTCGGGAGTCTTCGTCGAGTCTCTGTCTCAACGACGTCATTGAGCGCAGACCAAATCTCTGCGATTCCGGCCGATCCTGCCAAATCAGTAATGAGTTGCTGCAAGCCGGGCCTCAAGCGCTCCAACGCTTCAGCGTCAATGTCGAGCGCGATGAGTGCCTCTTTGTGGAATGTGGCGTTGACTCCAAACTTCTGTTGCGTTACTTCACTGAGCAGAAGCGTGCAGGCCGCTTCGTGCACTTGCCCCTTGGCGGATCCGTACGCCAGCGGAAGGACGTGGGGTCCGGAACTCCAGAGAGTCTTCCACTGCAACGACAACACCACATCCATGTCCTCCGCTTTCCCTTGCGGCAGGATCACTCCATGGCCAGCCCGTAACTCATCCGCCAAGCGCTCCTGTCCGTCAGTTCTCCAACGGAAAGACTGTCGAAGTGGTCGCTGAACGAACTGAGCATCACGTACCAACTCCGGTACCAGATCGGGTCGAGCTCCTCGAAAGCCGTAGAGAGCCTGCCACGGATCACCAACGACGGTAACGTCGAGTCCGGCGTCCACCGCGAGCCGCACAAGGGAGAGATCGAAGGCGTTCGCGTCGAAAATCTCGTCAACGATCAGTGCGCTTGCGGTATCCGCGAGACGGGCCAAGATCGCGTCACAAGCGCCTTCAAGTGCCAGCGCCGCTTCGAGGAGAGTACGTGCGTCCTGATGGGTGCAAAAGCCTGCGGCCAGTGCTGTGGCTACGTCCTGTCTGCTGGGTCTGTTCGCTTGTGTACTCCGTCGCAGGGCTTGGACCACCACCCGGTTACCAGCCAGTGCCACGATCGGTTCTATGCTCGACCACTTGGTGGGCAATTGCACCTGCCAAGAGTCGATGACGGTAAGACTGTGGTGTCCGCTTGGCCAGCTGACGTGCCCCGTATCCAGCAAGTAACCGAGCAGATCGCAGACAACGGTGTCCAGTGTGACAATGCGGTGCGGCCACGCAAGTGCATCCGGGCCCCATTGGCGGAGCACACGGTCACGTAGCTCAGCGGTAGCGGAGCGGGTAAAGCTCACAGCCAGGACGGCGCGCTGGTCACTGCCCTGAAAGCGCTGGATGCCGAAGCGTTGTGCAGCCACGGTGGTCTTCCCTGACCCCGGCGCTGCTTCAATGTAGACGCGTCTGTGCGGCGTTCCGGCTGCGACCAGTTGTTCAGCGGTCAGGCCGTCGGCGATGTCATTCCGTGTCCCCACCGAATTCCTCCCACGGGTCCGCCGTCGCAGGTTCGGTTGCCCTCGTGTCCGTGTTCCACGGGGCTGTTGCCCATGGATCAGTGGGAGCAGGGTCAGGAGCAGTGGCCAGCCAAGTTCCAACTGGGGGAAGCTCGGGCGATGGAACTGCGCTGGGTCTAAAGGAGAACGGTTCAAGAGCAGTGGGCCAGGTTTGCGTTGGTGTCTTGGATTCTGTTGTCTGCTTTTCTTCGGGTCCGTTCTCCGACTCCGCCACGGACTGCGGGTAGAGGAAGTCGAAGAGCTTCATGAGATGGTCCGGAACGTGGATGGGCTCATCGTCTTCGATAGCGTCGGCAAGGCGGACAGCGAGGGCATCCGCAAAAGCACCCTTATCCTTCGCGTGGGGACCCGCCGGTGTATCGGGGGCACCCTCTTTACCCTTGCGGGCACTTTTAAACAAGTCGTATACAGCACGCTCGGTGACCGGTTCGGTGAGCGGTTCTGCTCTGATGTCAGCCAAGGCCAGTGCTATGAGGCGCTCGTTGCCTTCCGCTATGGACGGCTCCAACGTTGGGTGACTGATGAAGGCTTGTACAATCTCTGGGTCGTGATCGTCCAGCCATTTCGGCGCGGTTGGTTGCTCATCGAACGGAAGATCGCTGTCCCGCAGCACGGCCAATCGTGAACAGATCTCCGCCCCTTTGGTGGCCAGGAGGCGGGAGGTCCATGGTCCGACTTTGTTGCCGGTGTAGACGATGCTGAGCGCCTCGATGAAGGCGTGCTTGGCCGAGTCCTCTCCGGCCCATGCCCTACCGAACTCACGGATGATGGCGGCTTCAGTCACACCTTCGACCACGACGAGTCGCTCGGCGAACAACGCGGCGGACCGGCTGGCATCCATGTGGAGGCGAGCCATACGCAGCGTCTCATCTCGCTTGATCATGGGAATCTTGGTGATCGGATGGCAGACTCTGCTGCCGTCTGCAGCCCGGCGCAGCACCACGAGCTGTTCTGGATCACAAGAGGTGATGACGTCCGTTGCATGGCTCGACAGCACGACCTGCAGTTCTGGACGCTGACGTACGGTCTTGCGCAGGTAGCGGACGAGCGCGTGCTGCAGCTGAGGGTGAAGGTGGGCTTCGGGCTCCTCGATGATCACTGTGGTGTGGAAGGGGGTACTGGGGAAGAACGAATCAGCCTCGGACTCGGCTTCCGCCCTAGCCTGGTCCATGCGTTCCTGGGCCAGGCGCTGCTCATTCTCGTTCGTTATTTCTTCAGATGCCTCGCGACTTTGGGATGGCTCTTCCGTTGCCGGGGCACCACGAGTGGAGTCAGGTATCGCGGCAAGAGTCACCGCGATGTGGAGCAGATTGACATACCCGAGACCCGAGACTTCCAGCGGGCGCGCCGATGCACGGCCTTCCATGACGGCCAGCATCAGCTCAAGGACGCGCGCAAGGTAGGAGTCGTCTATGACTTGGCCCCGCACGTAAGGCCACTGGCGCTGTACCCCTGCGGACAGCGAGGCTAGGTGATCACCGACGCGTTTTTCGACTGCTTCGATGAGTCCGTCCTTGGCCAAGTTCTCCAGCAGGCGGGACGCCTTGACGCGCAACGGCACCAGGCTGCGGCTGCCGTCCAGTCGCTGCTGCTCCGCTCTCAACAACTCAATGAGGATCCGGGTCTCGCGACGGGCCAGCTCATCGAGCGGGTGCCGCCACGCCGGCAAGTAAATGAATTTGAAGGGGTCTGTGCCCAGTCCCGTGTCATGCATCCGGTTGCGGTCCACCCTGGCGCGGACTGCCCCCAGGTTGCGCTGGAACTCTGTGAACCATTTCTGCGCAAGCCCGTCCGACGTATGACGCCAGGAACGCTGGATTTGCTGTCCCAGCGGACCTTCGGCTGCGCTGTCCCGCTCAAGGCTGTACTGCACCTCTACGCCTGGTCCACCACCGGCTGCCAGAACCGCAGTGCCCAAGCGGGGCAGGTGGGGGAAACGGCTGGTGTGGGCCAGGTACAAGGCATCCATGACTGTCGTCTTGCCCGCGCCATTCGCACCGATCACGACGCTGAAACGCCCCGGCAGCTCACACTCGATCGGCCCTTCCGCACTTGCCCGCAGGCCGGAAACGCTCACACGGCTCAGAAACAACGCCGCCCCCTTGTCGCCCCAATCGCATCTGACTGCTCCATCATCCCCTCAGGCACTGACAGCGGTAGGTCCTCGGTCTCCGCTGACCGCCCAGCCGCGCACACCGTGACCGCCGCAAGTGCCGGGGATCAGACGGGGATCGGGTCCCGTCTCGGTGTAGTCGGGTGCGCGTCAGCGGTCCTCCACGATGAAGCAGGCACGTTGGTAGAGCTCGTCGAACGTGATGACTTCGACGTCCTGGATTGATCTCCTGTACTGCTCGAAGGAGGTGATCTTCTCTGGGTTCGCCGCGCCGCCGTCGGTGAACTCGCTGAGGCTTCCGATCACCAGCACCTGTCGGGGGCGGACGGTTGAGACTTCGATGTCGGTCGGGGCGCCGTCGTCCCGGTAGTGCCTGTGCAGTTCACCGCTGACCAATAGTCGGGCCTTGTGGGCAGTCTTCTGCACCTGCGCCACGGCGCCGACGACGTCCTTGGAGACCTGGTACACGTCTGGGAGCCGGTACGGCGCGCCAGCTAGCAGTCGCGTCATGTGGGTCTTGATCTCGCAGAACAGCAGGCTGCTGATGAAGCCCTTGGAGCGCATGACCGCGTCACTGCGCTTTCCTGCCCCCGTGAAGATGTTGGCGCCAGTCGTGATGCGCTCCAACTTGCCGTCATCGAAGGGGCCACAGGCGACGAGGTTAAGGCCGTACCCGAAGATCCACGGATTCTCCTCAAAGAAGCCTTGCCAGACCGTCTCCGGCCCTGCCGCCCCGCGCTCCCGCTCGAAGAACTCCGGGTCGTTCAACAGCTGTCTGAACCGTTGGAGTTGCGACTTGCGGTTGCTGATCAGTCTGATGTCCTCTTCCGTGAGGGCGCCGCCAACGGCGATCCTGACAGCTTCGAGAAGCGTCGTGCGGTCCTGGTCGGCCAGGAGTCGAGCCAATTCGGCCTCGTCGCCAGCGACCAGCCGCAGGCTGCTTCCGGGGATGTCCAGCCCGGCACAGCTCTGGAGGAAGCTGATGACCTTCCAGAAATTCTCGTGGACATCACTGGTGTCAATGAGCGCCTTGACGATCTGAGGGGCCTCGGTGCCAGGAATCGCCTCCATGACGGCCGTCTTCTCAGCCTTGGACTTGTCCTTCTTCCACAGCTTGATCCTGGGAGAAAACACGCCGTCCTTTTTGATGAGGGTGACGTGGCACAGCGTCGCCACCTGCGGCCGGTCGTCGAGGAGGAATTCGGTGATCAGACGACCTTGGCGCGTGTCGTAGAAGTAGGGAAATCCGTGTCCGCGGATCTCAAGGTCCGAGAAGTCCTGCCGTGTGACGTCGAACTCTTGGGTCAGCAGACCGATGCGGAGACGCCGAGCGATGGGCGGATCATCCTCGGCCGTCTGATTCCTCCAGTCCGGCGGGACGGCCAGCAGGGGCCCTGGGTCGCCTTCGACCACGAGGGACTGAACATCCTGGCGCTGGAGCCTGGTGAGCACGGGTTCCAGCCTCTGCCAGATCGCGTCAGTGACCGCTTCTGTGAACGCGGGCAGCAACACGCGATCCACGGTGAGAACAGCCTCGTATGTATCGTCCGTCCATCGGTCACCGGGCATGGGGTGGTAGATACCGCCGTCACGACGCAGCGTCAGGACGGTCGCGCGGATCAGGTCGCGGACCACCTCCTCGCCGTCATGGTCGAGCAGGCTGTAGATCTGCCCGAGAACGAGGTCGAGTTTGCCTGTGTCGTCGTCGGCGAGCGGCAGGGAGATCATCGGGCCCGTGGCCTGTATGGCGAACGGTGTGTAAATCGGCCGGCCCGACAGGAACTCGAAGGTGCGGAATGTCCAGCCGTCCGGCCCGAGGAGGCGGTTCAGCTTCTCGACTCGTCGGGAGGACTGGTCAGCATCGGGCTGTACCTCTGGATGAACGAGCCGAGCCAGGAAGCCGAGCAGGACTTCATCGGGGCCATCGAGGAGTTGGAAGCGTGGGTCCTCGAAGACCCAGTCGTCCAGCAGGTCCAATGGGTTGTTGATCCGGTGTTGGACTATGTCGTCACGCGCCGTCGCGAACCGGGAGTCCGTCGACGTCAGCCGGTCCAGGTCGTACAGGCTCTCCAGGAAGTCGATCTCGTCGAGCCGCCCCCACCAGGGACCGCCCTCGCCGCGCAGGTAGTCAAAGATGTCGCGTCGCGTCACCGCCGTGATCCTCGACGTGCTTTGTGGTGCTGACAAGGGCTCGGCCTGAGTCATGCCCCCAGGATGGACGTACGTCGGCTCATAAGGAGGTCTATTGGGGACTCTTGGATCTCTAAATCGCCCGCAACTCCCACACCGCACATAACGCACATCACCTGAACCTGCAGGTCAGGGGCCCTTAGCCGCCGGCTCCAGAATCGCCACGCACTCCACATGATGCGTCATCGGAAACAGTTCAAAAGGAACTCGTTTCCCGCTCGTGGAGCTCCTCCGCAGATCGAGCCGGAGCCAGCGCCGCCCAGCGCCAGTCCTCGTCGCTGGCGGGGAGGGCACAGTCAAGCGTCACTGCGACGACTGACACGTCTTGTTGCTGCCGCTGTGCCTCAGCTTCCCGCTCTTGATGCTTCTGGACTTCGACGAGGCTGTGGCCACGGGCTGGGCACTTGCGTTGTTTTGAGGTATCCCAACGGTCGCAGTGAAAGTAGGCCGTGAGGAAGATCCCAGCAGTCCTGGGGGCCTGAAGGTATCCGGCTACGAGTTGCTTGGCCAGGGCCGTGTCGAGGGAGTCGTTCCAGCACCCCTTGCATTCGATGACGACTCTGATGGGGTCGTTTCCCGCTCCTTCGTGAGCGGGTGCTTCGATCTGGATGTCGGTGCGCAGGCCGGGGAAGCCCGGACGGCGCACTTGGACCTCACGGTTGATGACGACTCGGTGACCACCGATGTCGTGCAGCAGGAACGTTGCGACGATGTCGCTGAAGTCCTCTTCCCAGCACGGCCACCATTCGGAGTGGTTGACGCCGGCTCGCGCCCGGTTCCATAGGGAGACGATCAGCCCGTTGGGCCGGTGCAGGGCCTTCGCGAAGCGATCGAGGGATTCGAGGACGATGTCGAGCAGATGGCGCTCGTCCGCGATCCAGCGCAGTTGGGCGGTGTCGGCGAGGCGGATCAGCTGTTCTGGTTCGACCGGTTCGGCATATCGGGCTGCGGCGGTACGCGTGGTGGCGCGGGCTTGTACTCGCAGCTGCCAGATGCCCGGGTACTCCTCAGAGAGGGTGCGCAGTTCGGCGGCGGCACCCAGGGTTTCTTTGTGGGCGAGGATGTTCGGCAGGGTGCGGGCCATGTCGCGCAGACGGTCGTCGTCGCCGACGAAGCCGGATTGCAGCGGGCGATTGACGATGGCGTCGATACCGACGTGGTTCACGAGCAGCCGGTAGAAGTCCGCAAGATCCCGTTCGGGCAGCGCGGCGACGGCCGTTGGCCAACTGCCCGGCGGTGCGGGCATGCGCGTCAGTTGGTGCAGGAACGCGTTGAATGTGTCGGGGTCGTCGAGACGGCTGCGGATGAGCGGCCAAACGGCGGGCAGGACCGTGAGATGCAGGAGGGCGACGGCCGCAAGTGTCCATCGGACGTGTTCTGGTGAGTTGGATGCATGGTCCGACGGATTGCCGATAAGCGCCGCGGCCAATTGAGCGGATGCCTCCCCATCCCCACGGGCCGCGAGTTCGCTCAGAACGCCCCGCCACTGTTCAGGGCGCCGATCGGTGTGCTTGGCCCAGGCATGCAGGGCACGACGCGCACTGTCCAGCGGCAGTGCTCCACACGTCCGGGCAATTGTCTGTGCTATGTCGTCGTGGACGCCATCAAGGACCGCCGTGAGCAGCTCGGAGATCGCTGCCCCGGCCCTTTCCGCGCACAGCAAGAGCAGTCGGAGATGAATCTCATGCACGTCATCACGGGGATAGACGGTCGCCAGGGCAATGGCCCAGCCAGCCCATCTACCAGGCTCCGGCGGAACGGTTGACAGGGCATCAACCAGAGGGAGTGCCGTCAGTTCGGGGGCGGTGTGATATTCGATGGCGCCCCAGGGCACTAGCTTCTCGGCGCTCAACGGCGGAACGGTCTGCAGCACATGGAGGGCGGCCTGCGAGAGGAGGCTGTCCAGTTGAGTGCCGGCCGGTGGCCGCGACGGGGCCTCGGTCACTGCCGCGAGCCATGTGCCTTCCCATTTGGTCGGGGAGCCGTCCGGCGTGTGGTGAAGCTCGCTGACAACTCGCGCCCACGCGCTTCGTACCTGATCCGGCCCGCTGGTGAGGACAGCGTCGAGCGCCGCGCGCAGAGCGGTTTCGTCGTAGGTGTTCGCTCGGCGTTCGGCCTCTTGGAGTTCGCGATGCTCTCGGTCCCACGGTGCCTCCTCCGGCGGGCTGTCCCAGAATGCCGTGACAGCGCGCAGAGTCGGATGAGTTTCTCGCGCGGCCAGGGCCCGTTCCAGGACGGTGTGGTCCTCGGGCGGTGGGAATGCGACCGCCATGCGGGAGATTTGCTCGTGGACAGCAGACAGCAGGCCCCAGTGCTCCATCCAGTACAAGGCGTCGGCCTGGGGAAGCAAGCCGGGGCTGATCCGGCCGATGTGCAGCGCGAGGAATTGCTCTGCGCTGGCGCGGGTGAGCAGCAACAACGCGAGGTCACGCCTGGTTTGGGGTTCCCGGCCCAATGCCTCTGCCAGGTCCTGCAGTGGCGTCTGCAGCTCTTGGGTGTAGAGAAGTTCATGGTGAGCGGCAAGTCCCACCAGGGCGTCAGCCACGTTGGACAGTAGAGGGTCGGTGAGCGGTGCCTGGCCGGCGAGGGTGATGGCGCGGGCAAGCAGGGAAACGGCCAGCGCACGGCTAGGGTTGTCTGCCGTATCGCAAAGGACGTCGCGCGCCCAGGTGATGGCTTCGTCCCGCTCCGCCACGCCGATGAGGCCGGGAATTTCCCGGCGCAGCATGTAGGCACGGCCGATCAGTTGCGGGTCCGGGTCGCGCACACGGCTGAGGAAGTCCGTCAACGTGATGTGGTCGGGCCACAATTGGCGCAGGGCAGCAGCCACGATCTCTGGAGACTCGTCGTATGCCAGAGTCCGGATGTGCTCGACTGCTTCGGTCTCCGGTGCGCTGATGGCGGCCAGGGCCGCCACTCGTACCTCGGTGTGGGCATCTCGGTTTTCGGCGAGAGCAAGCAGCTCGGCGCTGAGCTCGGGCCGGTGACATGCCCGGGCGATGCGGACCGCGCCGTAGAGCAGGTTCACCTCCGTCGTGGCCTTCAGGTACGGCTGTAGCTGGGCAGCGATGTGAGGGTGATCCAGGCGATGGAGTGTCGTGTTGTCGAGGCTGACCGTGTCGTCGCTCTTCAGCAGGGCGAGCAGCGCGTCAACAACACGGGCCCGGTCACGGTCCGTTCGTCTCTCCAGGTCGGCGAGGAGAAGGATGAGCGGATCGCCCCGGAGCAGGTCCTCGAACGCAGCTGGATTCGTTTCGCTGCGCCAGGCGGCGACCTCCTGATTCGCTGGAAGGATGTGCCGGGAGGGTCCGTCGCCGATCCACAGCAGTTCCCGTTCCAGGGCCGTCTGAATGTCGCGTCCGCGTAGGAACTCAGCGGCAAGAAACTCCTGGTAGCTCTTGTGCGCGAAGGCCCACCGGTAGTCGCCCACTGGGACCAGCAGACTCGACTCGGTCAACTGGCTCAGCTCATTCATCGTGCACGGTACGGGAGCGCCCAGATGCCCGGGCTCATCGCCTGAGGCCAGACGGGACAGCTCAAGGTCGTCGCGCCCAGGCTCCCCTGCTTCAGGTGCTCGATCTGCCAGCGCCGTGTACGAGCCGAACTGCAGCGCGGCGGCAACTCGTGTCGCGACGGCGAACAGGTGCTCTGCTGTCGCTTGGGTGCGACGCAATTCTGCCCGCTTCGGACGGCGGGTCTCCTTGCACAAGTGCAGGCACGCCTCGCGGTACGCCTCGGCAGCCGTGTCAGGGAGCGTGCCGCGGGTCGTGTAACTGGTCAGCATCTGCCGCAACGTCATGGGATGCGTAGCCAGTGCCACCAAGCCGCGTTGCTGGACCATGGATGAGAAGGCCACCGGGTCCTGAAGTCCCACGGTGCGAGCGGCCAGGGTCACATCGTCCCGCGAGAGCGGTGCCAGACCGACCACTGCCACACGAGCCTCAGGCCAAAGCCGGGCGAGTTCCGTCTCCAGTCCAGCCGGCCACCGAGCCGTGCGGCAACTGATACGCAGTCGCAGCCCCCTCCGCGCTTCGTCCTCCAGTCCCTGCAACTGCTCAATGATCAGCTGATCCAACTCCGGCAGGTTGTCCAGCCCTTCATCCAGGGCGTCCAGAAGGACATACCACTCGGCTGCCCTGACCGGCGCGTGGAACACCGCGCCTAGTTTCGCCTCAGCACGAGTCGCGTCCGTACCGCACTTACCAAGATCAAACCGCTGCGCCGGAAGACCCGCAGTCTCAAGGTCTCGATATTCCTGATCGAACGCGTACGACTTGCCCATCCCCCACTCACCGCGCAGGACCAAGACGCGCGCCGCTCGCTCGTCAGCCAGCAACCGCCCCGGAGCCGCACCAGAAAACACGGACGCCAGAGGCCAGCCATACCGGTCCGACTCCGGCGGTTCTCCCAGCGGAAAGACCCGCCTCATCCACGGCAGACACGGCCACTCCATAGCGCGCAACTCCCAGCGATACGACGCCGAACAACCCAGCGCTCACACCCTAAGACGCACCACTGACACCCACCCTGAAACGAAGCGGGCCGCTATCCAGCAGACAGTTGTCCACTGAACCACGGCCCTGCCGCCTCGGTCCCAACGACTACTCATCGTGATCACCTCGCCTCATCCGGCGGCCACGGATACTCTGTGGCTCCGCATCTCCCAAGTAACCTCCTGTGGGGAGAATCTGGGGAGTACGACAGCCGCTGGGGAGCGCGTGGGGAGAACGAACCGCGTAACGCCAGATGAAGCCGAAAGCCCCTGAAAGATGCGTTCGCGCAGTTCAGAGGCCCGCTGGAGCCCATAACCGCAGGTCAGCGCCCCAAGGTAGACAACTTCAAGAAGATCTCGTCCTGGGCGGCGATTTTGTTCGCTCCGACGCTGGTCGGGACGATCTACGGGATGAACTTCGATCGGATGCCGGAGTTGCACTGGGCGCTCGGATATCCCTTCGCCATCGTCCTGATGGCGGTCGTCTGCACCAGTCTGTACGTCATCTTCAAGCGGCGGGACTGGCTCTAAAGGCCGTCCCGTAAGCGATCTGGTGCCGCAGCGTCGGTGGAGCCCCCTCGCGTGAGGAGCGGTTCCGTGTCCACTCCCCGGACCCTGGTGACCCCGTGGGCCGGGCCTTCGTCATGATCGCTCGGTGACGGATTACCAGCGCATACCCCCTTCCAAGGTGGCCGACGACCGGATGTCGCTCACCTCGTTCCTCGACTGTCAGCGTGCCACGTTGGCCATGAAGTGCCAGGGCCTGACTGGTGACCAGCTGAAGCAGAAGGCTGTTCCGACCTCCAGTCTCACCCTTCTCGGCCTCGTCCGGCACACAGCCGAGGTGGAGACCGGCTGGTTCCGTTTCGTACTGAACCGAGAACAGCTCACGCCCCGGTGGCCGGCGGTCGACGGCATCCTCGGCGAGTTCCTCGTGGCCGACGCGGACGACGACGAGGCGTTCACGTTGTGGCGACAGGCGTGTGAAGACTCCCGCGCAGTCACGGACTCCTTCGACTCCCTCGACGACACGATTGTCTTCCGGGGCGAGACCATCTCGCTGCGGTATGTCCTGACCCACATGATCGAGGAGTACGCCCGTCACAACGGCCATGCCGACCTGCTGCGCGAAGCGATCGACGGGGCGGTCGGCGAGTAGCACGACAGGCAGGCCGGATCAGACCCGCCGATCCGACCCGGTGGACCTGATCACGGCGCTGGTCCGGCTCCGCGACGACCTGCTGACCACGCTGCTGCCACCGCGCCTGCTCCGCAGCCAGCCCCGTGTCGTCAAGCGCAAGGTGTCCAACTACCTGCTCAAACGGGCCGAGCACCGTGCCTGGCCCCAGCCCACCAGAACACACGACGACGCCGTCACCATCCGCCCACCGCGACAAACTGCCCAGCAAAGCAAAGACATTGCTCTTGGGCCCGGCATTACCCCCTCAAGCCCCTCGCCTGGTTTGCTCTCGCATCTCCCGAAAAGAGAGCCATGGCGGGCTCTGGGGAGTCCTTGGGGAGAAGTGATGCGGATGATCTCCTCGCCCTGCCTCCGACGAGCCACTGACCAGGTCTTTAAGCACCTGCGGACGCTGCAGTGCGTTTTGGGTGTCGTCGGCAACTCGAAGTCGTGCTTCCTCGCACTCCGGACGTGGAGTCGTGGTCCTGGGTACGCGTCTCAATCGGTGCCGGGTTGGACGAGCTTGAAGACGAGGCGGGCGGCGGCCCGTTGGGCGGCTTGACGCAGGCGCATCGGGGCCGGGCGGGCCGGAGTTCGCACGGGAGTACCTGCCAGGCGGGGGAAGAGGATTTCGGCGTTGGTGCGGTTGACGTCCTGGAGGACACCGGGGTCGACACCGCTGTCGAGGCCGTTGGCGAAGTACTGGCTCGCGATGGCGGGGGCGAACGGCCAGTCGCTGCCGAAGAGGACGTGTCCGGGGCGGGCAAAGGCGAGCAGCGTGGGCAGGGCGGCGGAGCTGGAGGACAGCGCGGTGTCGTAGTAGAGGCCGCGGAAGTCGTCCAGCACGTCCAGGGGGCTGCGTCCGGTGTCGCCGGCGATGGCGACGGCCATGCGGTGGGAGGCGTAGGGCACGAAGCCGCCGGCGTGGCTGAGGATGAACCGGATATTCGGGTACGTGCGTACGACGCCGTTGCGGACCAGGAGGTATGCGGCCCGGGTGGTGTCGAGGAGGAAGTCGGCGGCGAACGGCGGGATCCCGTCGACAGCGGGTGCCGGGAGGTCGGCGGGGTGGACGAACACGACAGCGCCCCGGTCGTTCAGGGTGTGCCAGAGTTCGCCCTGGCCGCCCGCGCCGACGTAGACGCCCTGGTTGTTGGCGAGCAGGGTGACCCCGTCGGCCCCCAGCTCGTCCAGGGCACGCTTGGCCTCCACGGCGGAGGCGGCGGCATCGGGCATGGGCAGCGTGGCGAAGTACCCGAAACGGCCCGCGTGTTCGGCGGCGAGGGACGCGGAGAAATCGTTGAGCCGCCGGGCCAGGTCGGCGGCCTCGCCCGGATCGGTGAGGAAGCCGGTGCCCGGGGTGGAGACGGACACGATCGCCGTGACGGTGCTCAGCAGGTCCATCACCTCCAGGGCCGACTCGGCGCTCCACTCGGGCAGCTCACGGCCGCCGGCCTCGGCGATGCCCGCCTGGGCGAGGAGGTCCCGGTAGAAGGAGGGAACGATGTGCTGGTGGACGTCGACCCGGCCCGCCGCGCCGGTCACGAGGCGTCCCCCTCGGCCTTCTGGGCAGTGAGCAGGTCGAGCGCCACATCGGTGAGCATGTCTTCCCGGCCGCGGGCAATCACGTCGGCCGGCTCCAGGCCGGGCAACTGATCCGACAGCGGCTCGATCGGCGCCACGTGGTGCTCGGACGCACGCAGTGGCCGACGGGCTGTCTCACGCTGTGGTGCGGTCACAGTCATCCCTTGCTCCTCGACGCCATGCGGGCGGCCGCGTCACAGACCAGCTGTGCGTGCAGCTCGAACATCGCCACCAGGTCGACGGCGTCGCCGTGGATCTCCCGGTGCACGAACAGACCGTCGGCACCGGCGACGGCATAGGTGGCGAGCATGCGCACGGCGTCCTGGTCCAGATCCGGGAACACGGTCCCGGCCACCTCGGTGATCTTCTGGGTGGCGATGTCACGGGCCCGGAGGAACACCGTCCGGCCCCGGGGCTCGGTGGGCCGCCGCTCCAGAGCGAGCATCAGACCGAGGCGCAGGAAGTCCGGCGCGTCGACCAGCGACTTGGCCACGTTCGCCGCCATGACGGTAACCCGCTCCAGCGGCGTGCCCGTCTCTTCGCCGGGCAGTTCGACGGCTGCCAGCCAGGTCTCGAAACTGCGCTCGATGACGGCGGCGATCAGGTCGTCCTTGTCCTTGAAGTGCCAGTAGATCGAGCTCGCCGGCAGCCCGCACTTGGCACTGACCGCCGCGATGGACGTGCCCTCGTAGCCGCGCTCGCCCGCGATCTCCACCGTGGCGTCGAGGATGCGCTGCCGTGACTCCACCCCGTTCGCCCGCTTCTTGCGCGTCGTCTGCGGCCTGCTCATCGGATGTGCCCTTCCTGTCGTGCCGGCACTTGACCTCGTTCCGCACCCACCTTACCGTAGCGATCGCTCCAACTGGAGTAAACACTACAGCAACGTGTTCGCAACACACCGCGACGGGGACGACAGCGAGGTGCCTGGTGAGCGAGTTCAGAGGCGGAGACATGACCTACGACGTGGCGGTGATCGGCTACGGCCCCACCGGCGTCACCGCCGCGAACCTGCTGGGGGCGATGGGCCTGCGGGTCGTCGTCGTCGAACGCGACGCCGAGATCTACACCCGCGCCCGCGCGATCTCCACCGACGAGGAGGTCCTACGGATCTGGCAGCGCACTGGCCTGGCCGACCGGCTGAAGCAGGACATGCTGGCCGAGCGGCCCCTCGATTTCGTCGACGCGCGCGGCCGGCCGTTCCTCAGCGCGCACCCCACCCCGCGCGGACACGGGCATCCGCCGCAGATGTTCATCTACCAGCCGGCGCTGGAGCGGGTCCTGCGCGACGGCGTCACCCGCTACCCGAACGTGGAGGTGCTGCTGCGGCACGAGTGCCTGCGGATCCAACAGAGCCAGGACAGCGTCGAGTTGACGGTCCTGGACACCGCCGACGATTCCGTACGACGCCTGCGCGCCTCCTACGTCATCGCTGCCGACGGCGGCTCCAGCCTCACCCGTGCCCAGCTCAACATCGGCTACGAGGGCAGGACGTACGAGGACCGCTGGGTCGTCATCGACACCCAGATGCTGAAGCCGTGGCCGGACCACGACCGGCTGCGCTTCCGCTGCGACCCGGCCCGGCCCGCCGTCGACTGCCCGACCCCGCTCGGGCACCACCGCTGGGAGTTCCCGATCCTGCCCGGCGACGACGAGCAGTACCTGACCACAGACGACGCGATCTACGCGATGGTGTCGCGGTACGGGATCAGCCGAGGCCAGATCAAGATCCTTCGGGCCACCGTCTACCGCCACCACGTGCGCTTCGCAGCCCGCTTCCGTACGGGCAGGGTCTTCCTTGCCGGTGACGCCGCCCACGCGATGCCGCCGTGGATCGGCCAGGGCATGGCCGCCGGTGTGCGGGACGCGGCCAACCTGTGCTGGAAGCTGGCCGCCGTGCTGCGCGGCGAACTGCCCGAGGCGGTACTGGACAGCTACGAGGCCGAACGCAAGCCGCACGTCAAGGAGATCACCGAGCGGGCGGTGTTCGTCGGGCGGATCATCACCGAACGACGCCTCCCGGTAACCCGCATCCGGAACGCCGCACTGCGCGGCCTCAACCGCGTACCGGGCTTCAGCAACTGGCTCCAGGACTCCCACTGGATACCCGTCGCCCACTACTCCGCCGGCTTCCAGGTCCGCCCCCGCACCAAGGCGTCCGGCCACCAGATCCCGCAGCCCTGGGTGACCGGCCCCGACGGCGAACGCGTACGGCTGGACGACGTACTCGGCGGCCGCTGGCTGCTCCTGCACGGCGGGCGCCCCGTGCCCCAGCCCGCGTGGGACCGCCTCGGTGTTCCCTCGCTCACCGTCACGCCGGCCGGCTCCGAGCCGGCCGAGGGCACGGTCGTCGACAGCGAGGGCGTCCTGCTGCGCTGGATGGCCGAGCATCGCGTGGCCGCCCTCGCACTGCGCCCGGACGCGTACGTCTACGCGGCGGCTCCGGCCGGTGCCCAACTCCCGCCGCCCCCAGCCGGATTCGCCCCGGCGTCGCGCCCGACCGCCTCGATCGCCCTGTAAGGACTGCTATGACCACCGACACCGAACTGCCGTCGATGCAGGAATCCCTGCTCGACGTCGCCGGTAAGAAGAGCTTCGTCGCGGAGACCGGAGACGGCCCGCCCGTACTGCTGCTGCACGGCGGCGGACCCGGCGCCTCCGGAGTCTCCAACTACCACCGCAACATCGCCGAGTTGGCCAAGGAGTACCGGGTCATCGTCCCCGACCTGCCTGGCTACGGCCGCAGTGCCAAGGGCGTCGACGGCGCCGACCCCTTCGGGTACCTCGCCGCCGCGATCCGCGGTCTGCTCGACCAACTCGGCCTGGACAAGGCGCACTTCGTCGGCAACTCCTACGGCGGTGCCTGCGCCCTGCGTCTCGCCCTGGACACCCCCGACCGCGTCGACCGGATGGTCCTGATGGGCCCCGGCGGCATCGGCACCACCCGCGCCCTGCCCACCCCGGGCCTCAACAGCCTGCTCAACTACTACTCCGGGGACGGCCCTTCGCGGCTGAAGCTGGAGAAGTTCATCCGCAACCACCTGGTCTTCAACGCCGCCGACGTGCCGGACAGCGTCATCGACGCGCGCTATCGCGACAGCATCGACCCGGAGGTCGTCGCGGCTCCGCCGCTGAGGCGCCCGAAGTCGCTGCGCGCCTTGTGGAAAATGGACTTCACCCGCGACGCCCGGCTGTCCCGGCTGCCCGTGCCGACCCTGGTGCTGTGGGGCGCCGCCGACAAGGTGAACCGGCCCAGCGGCGGCCGGATGCTGGCCGAGCGGATGCCCAACTGCGATCTGTACGAGGTCGCCAACACCGGTCACTGGGTCCAGTTCGAACGCGCCGAGTTGTTCAACCGGCTGTGCGCCGACTTCCTGGCAGGCCGCCGATGAACGCCACCGCTTCGGTCTTCGGCGCAGTCCACTTGGGCTACGTCGTCATCGAGACCAACCGCTTCGCCGACTGGCGCCGCTTCGGCACCGAGGCCATCGGCATGCACCGTGACGACCTCGACTCCGGCCTGACGCGGTTCCGGCTCGACGACCAGGAGTGCCGTTTCCTGCTCAGGCGTGGGCCCGCCGAGGACGTCGTCGCCACCGGCTGGCACCTCGACGACCACACGACCTTCGAGCAGATCGAGGCCCGTATACGCGCCCGCGGCGTACCCGTCGTCGAAGGCACCGCGGAGGAGGCTGCTCTGCGCGGCGTCGAGCGCCTGCTGCGTTTCCCCGGTCCGAAGGGCATCACGCAGGAGATCTACACCACGCCGGTGAAGTCCGCCGAGCCGCTGCGGATGCTCGCGTCCGGGTTCGTCACCGGCGACTCGGGCATGGGTCACATCGCGATCACGTCCACCAAGCCGGCTCAGCTGCGGGGCTACTTCACCACCGTCTTCGACGCCCGGCTGACCGACTACATCGACGAGACCATCAGCGGCGTCAAACTCAAGATCCGCTTCCTGCGGGTCGACGAACGCCACCACTCCATCGCCGTCGCCGCCGTCCGCGGCCTGCCGATCGACCCGGTCCGCACCCGCGTCCAGCACCTCAACATCCAGGCCGCCACTCTCGACGACGTGGCCCGCAGCTACCAGCGGGTGCACGAACTCGGCTTCGACATGGCCCTGTCCGTCGGCCAGCACACCAACGACAAGGAACTCTCCTACTACGCCCGCACCCCCTCGGGCTTCGAGTGGGAGGTCGGCTGGAACCCCGTCGTCATCGACGAGACCACCTGGCAGCCCACCACCCACCAGGGCATCAGCATCTGGGGCCACACCCGCGTCGGCCAGACGATCGTCGACAAGCTCGACCAGTTCCGGCTCGGTGCCCGTTCCCTGGCCCGCCCGGAGGTCACCGTTCCCGCCCTCAGCGGCGCGGGTATCCCCGACGGCTGACCGCCGGGCCGGAGCAGACTGCCTACGGCTCGGCGAGGTTCGCGGTGCGTGGCTCCACGGAGTCGCTGCGCCAGGAGATGCCGGCAGCCGGACGGCGACGACCGAACCTGCGCGGTGTCCGCAGGGACAAGGCACGCGTACTCGTCGGGTCGATGCGAAGGTCCTCGACGTCTTCGTCCGGATCGCAGGGCCTTCCCACCAGCGCATCACCGCGCCCGAACGTCACAGCGTCCACGAGGTAGAGGAGAGCCGCCGATGCCCATCCCTCCGACCAGCCTGCTCCTGCGTCCCCTGCGGATCGGCACGCTCACCGTGCCGGGGCGACTCTTCAAGTCGGCGACCAGCGAGACCAGTGCCACCGACGACGGGTACGTGACGGACGAACTGCTCAAGTTCTACGAACCCATGGTGCAGGCCGGGACCCCGCTCATCGTGACCGGCAACCTCTACGTCTCACTGCAGTCCAAGTCCGCGGGACGTCAGGCCGGCATCGACGACGATGACAAGAAGGCCGGACTGCGGGACTGGGTCGGCCTGGCGCACAGCGGCGGCAGTCTCCTGATCGCCCAGCTCAACCACGGCGGCCGTCAGATGGTCAGGTCGGCCGCCCCGGGCAAGGCACCGGTGTCCGCGTCAGCGGTGAGCGCGGCACCGAGCCGGCCCTTGTCGTCACGGCACCGGCGTCGGCCTACTTGAGGCCACCGGTCACCAGGTCGATACGCCAGTACCGCTGCAGGGACAGGAAGAGCGCGATGACCGGGACGACGGACAGCAGTGTGCCGGTGATCACCAGCGAGTACAGGGATGCCTGGTTGGCGCCGTGGCGCAGCAGGCTGTACAGGCCGACCGTCAGCGGGAACTTGTGGTCGCTCGTCACCATGACGAAGGGCAGCAGGAAGTTGTTCCAGATGACGATGAACTGCAGCAGGAAGACGGTGATCAGTCCGGGGGCCATCAGCCGCAGCCCGATCGCGGAGAACATCCGCCACTCGCTCGCCCCGTCCATCCGCCCGGCGTCGAGCAGCGAGTCGGGTACGGAGGCGGCCGCGTAGATCCGGCACAGGTAGATGCCGTAGGGGTTGAACAGCTGAGGCAGGATCACCGCCGCGTAGCTGTCGGTGATGCCCACCCGGGCCAGCAGCAGGTACTGCGGCACGGCCAGCACGACCTGCGGCAGCAGGACGCCCGCCAGGATGGTGTTGAACAGCAGGGTGCGGCCCCGGAAGCGGTACTTGGCGATGGCGTAGCCGGTCGCGGCGGAGACGGCGGTGGCCACGAACCCGCCGACCCCCGCGTACAGGAAGCTGTTGAGCATCCAGTGCCAGAACACGCCCGAGTCGTACGAGGAGAGGTCGGCGACGTTGTCCACCAGCCCCGAGCCGAACGACGGGAGATAGGTCGCGGTGGAGAACAACTCGCTGCGTGACTTGGTGGACGCGATCAGGATCCACAGCGTCGGCACCAGGCAGTAGACGGCGCCGAGCAGCAGCACGACGGTGGGCAGCAGGGCGATCCGGCTGCGGCGGGGGCGTTCGGTCCGGGCGACGGTCACCGCGGGTGCCACGGGACGGGCGGGCGAGTCGATGGTCATCGTCCCTCCTTGCCGACGGCTCCGGCGGCGCCCCACCAGGTCTGCGCGAGGCGTCCGACGACCACCGAGACGGCGAGGATCCCGGCCGCGAAGACGACCGAGGTGGCAGCCGCGAGATTGATGTCGGAGTCGACGAAGGCGTCGGTGTAGATCTTCATCAGGGGGACCCAGGTCAGGGAGATGGCGTTCGACAGCGGCTGCAGTGTGTTGGGCTCGTTGAACAGCTGCAGGGCGGCGAGGACGGTGAACAGGGTGCACATGGCGATGGCGGGACGGATCAGGGCGACCTTCACCCGCAGCGCTATCTGGAGTTCCGAGGCTCCGTCGATCCTGGCCGCCTCGTAGATCTCCGGCGGCAGTGCGCGCAGGGAGGTGTACATCACCACCATGTTGAAGCCCACCGCGCCCCACACCGCGATGTTGGCGACCGAGACATAGACCATCGAGCTGCCGAAGAAGTCGAGGTGCTGTCCGCCGATGGGGCTGGTCGCGGGCAGGTAGAGGAAGCCCCACAGGAGGGTGGCGATGACGCCGGGCACCGCGTACGGCAGGAAGATGGCCAGCCGTGCGAACCGGGTGAGCCGGGCTCGCGCCGTGTCCAGGAGGAGCGCGAACAGCAGGGCGAGGAGCACGGTCGCCGGTACGGTGATCGCGCCGACCAGGAGCATCCGGAGCAGGCTGTGCCACAGCTCGGTGTCGTGGATCACGGTGGAGTAGTTGTCCAGACCCGCGAAGACCGTTCTGCTGCCGGTTCCCAGCAGACCCCCGCTGACCTTGCGCTGCTGGAAGCTGAGGAACAGCGCGTAGCCCCCGGGGGCGACCACGAACAGCAGGAGGAGCAGGATCGCGGGCAGGACCAACAGATAGGGCAGACGGCTGTGGGCCGCCCCGCGGCCCCGCCGCGAAATGCTTGTCGCCATCGATGTCGTCCCCATCGGATGTATGGCTGGTGCCAGTGATTGGTTGTTTCGGTGGTTGATGCCGGCGGAGCCGGCCCCGCCGCCCGGCGCGGGGGGGAGGAGCCCGCGGCCGGGCGGCCGGGTCTTCGGGGCTAGTTCAGGGTGAACCCGAGCTTCTTCATGCCGGCCGTGGTGTTGTTCTGCATGGTGTCCAGCGCTCCGGTGAACGAGCTCCCGGACTGCAGCGCAGCGCCGAAACTGTCCCGGTACGCGGAGAACGTCACTGTGACATTCGGGCCCCACATCGAGAAGCTGCGGGCGCCGGGTGCGACCTTCTTCACCTCGGCGTAGAAGTCCGGCTGGTTCGGGAAGAAGGCCGGCGGCTGGTCGAGGATCTGCAGGGCGCGCCCCGAGGTCGAGGCCGGGTAGATGTTGATGTTCTTGACCTGGGCCGTGACCGCCTTGTCGTCGGTGTTGAGCCAGCTCGCGAACTCCGCCGCCTCGGCAGGGTGCTTGGAGTCGGTGGTGACCGTGATGGCCGAGCCGCCCCAGATGCCGGTGGTGGTGTCGCCCGCCGTCCAGGCCGGGAGCGGCGCGGCGGTCCACTTCCCCTTGGTCGACGGGGCGATGCCGCCGATCTGCGCCGGGGCCCAGGCTCCGGAGATCCAGGTGAGGAGAGCGCCGTTGTTCATCTCCTTGTTCCACTGCGGGGAGAAGGAGGGGTTCTTCTTCACCAGCCCCTTGTCGACCAGGCCCTGCCAGTAGTCGGCGACCTTGTCACTTGCCGTGCCGTTGATGTCCACGTGCCAGGAGTCGCCCTTCGTGGTCCACCAGTCCGCTCCCGCCTGCTGGGCGAGGCCGGTGAACCAGCCGGGGTCGGCGGCGTCGAAGTTGGTCATCGAGGCGCTGGGAGCCTTGGCGTGGAGTTGCGCGGCCACCTGCTCGTACTCCTGCCAGGTGGTGGGCACCTTCAGGCCGTACTTCTTGAACAGGTCGGCCCGGTAGAACATCATCAGCGGGGCGAAGTCCTGCGGGATGCCGTAGACCTTGCCCTGGAAGCGGGTCTGGGCCAGCGTCGCGTCGTCGAAGTCCTTGACCGCCTTCTTCGTCTCGGCGGTGATGTCGCGGACCACGCCGTTCGCCACGAGGCCGGGCAGCGACTGGTACTCGACCTTCGCGATGTCGGGGGCGGTCTTCGCCTGGTGCGCGGTGATCATCTTGCTGACGAGTTGGTCACCGCCGGCCGGGTTGCTGAGGGCGACCTGGATGTCGGGGTGCGTCGAGTTCCACAGGGCGACGACCTTGTCCATGCCCGGGTCCCAGGCCCACATGGTCAGGCGGACCTTGCCGCCGGTCGGCGCCGATCCGCTGGCGGAGCCACCGTCCCCTCCCCCGCAGGCGGCGAGAACCAGTGTTGCGGCCAGTGTGGCGCCTGCGACTGCGGCGAATCTGGTCTTCATTGGCCAGTGCTCACTTTCGTGTCAGAAGAGGGCCTGCTGCGGTCGTCCCGCCACTGAGGCAGTCGCCCGGTGGTCCCCCTTGGGACCTGAACCCATGGCCGACCAGCAGTCGACCTGCTCCGACTTTGACTTCGACTTAAGCTAAGTCGCGGCAGAGGTGGGGTCAATATGGCCGACGTACCGATTTACGACGTGTCGATTTCTTTATGGGAGGAAGTCCGCGTAGGGGTGCGGACGCAGGGGCCGGCTCGCGCAGCAGGGCCGCCTGACCCACTGCACCGTACGCGCCGGGACGCGCGGACGGGAGCCCTCGCAGGTCGCGGATCAGGCCCGTACGGACAGCGAGTCGTACTCCACCGGGTGGGCGACGGGCAGCCTCGCGGCCACCCGCAGGATCTCGTGCACGGCAGCGGCGCCCAGCCGCGCGGGCGCGCGATGTGCGGGGTCAGCACCCTGTTGGGACCGGTGCGCGGTTCCACGGCCAGGGCCTGTCCGGCGGATCAGGTCGCAGGAAAGTGACGGTGCCCGATCTGCGCCGGTGAGCGGGGTCTGGCGCGTCCGACTGCCAGGCGGAGGAGACGTTGACATCAGCGGCTCCGCCGCGGGCGACGCGGTGGGGGCACCTCCCGGCCGAAGGCTGGGGGACGTCGACAACCGACGACAACGCCGCAGGTGGGCGTGCCAGACCTCGCGTCTGCGGCATGATCCGCCGGACAGGTCTTAGTGCCTCCCGGTCCGCGAGCGCGCCGCGTGCCGTGTCGAGCGGCGTGGTGCCGTCCGGCATCCAGGCAGGCGGGCGGGCATCCACCATCCCGCGCGTCACCTCGGCCGACGGTCGTACGGCGGGACCAGGTCGCCGACGGTGAACGACTCCGCGAGCCCGACCGGCCGGACGCCGGGCGCGGCCGCCTCGTCGACGGTGACGCACGGATCGCCGAGGAGCACCTCCAGGTCGAACGGCTGCGGCAGCTCCAGCCCCCGGCGCCCGATCCTCGACGCACTGACCAGGTCGGCCGTACGGCGGTTGTCGCCGATGGCCGGGTACACGCGGACCAGGTCCGGTTCGGGGCGGCGCCGCCGGTGCTCACGGGCCGCTGTCGGCACACCCTTGTCGGTCGGCACGATCATCGCCGGCTTGTACTCCGCGACCGGGATCGCGTCGGCCCGGGCCGCCGAGCCGACATGGACGGCCGCGCGAATGCGGCCCCGTCCAGGTGCTCCGCGACCGTCGCCGCCACATGCACCACGGCACGCAACCGCGGTGCCCGGGCCAGTACGTCATCGGCGTCCACTTGTGGGCAGCCCCGGCCGGTCAGCAGGATGTCGGCCGCGCGTGCCGAAGGGGAACTCCCTCAGCGGTGGCCCCGGCTCGATCTCGCGGCGCACCTCCGGGCAGGCGCGGACGTCGCGAGGGAAGAGCCGGTCGGGCAGGGGCCGACCATGGCGGCCACCACGACCGGCCGCTCATCCCCCGCCGGCTCGTTCACCGGGCCGCCCAGAGCAGTCCGCGCGTGGTGAGCGCCCTTACGGTGGGTTCGCGCAGGTCGTCCGGCCGGTGCCCCAGGGCGGAGAAGAAGACGCGCCCCCGCCCCCACTGTCTGGTCCATACGACGGGCATGTCGACCGGCTGCTCACCCTGCCCGGCGGCGCCCGGAGCGACGGTGGTGGACGCGAGTACCGTGCTGAACGCGTCGGTCAGCATCCAGTACTGCTCGGTGAACACCGTCATGTCGGGCAGCCCGGCGACGACCGGATGCTCCCGGTGCTCCGGCTCGATGCGGACCCGGTACTCCAGGAACTCCTCCGGGTGGTGCAGGAACAGGCCACCGGCCATGCGCAGGTACGCGGGACTGTCCTGGAACGTCGCCACCACGCCGCCGTGCCAGCCGGCGAAGCCGGTGCCCGCCTCGACGGCCGACACGAGCCCCGCGCACTGCTCCTCGGTCAGCCGGCCCTCGGTCCAGCACTGCACGACGAGGTCGGTCCGCGCCATCAGGTCCGCGTCCGCGTAGGCGTCCAGGTCCTCCCGCACCGTGACCGCGAACCCTGCGTCGGCCAGCGCCGGCAGGAACAGGTCGGTGCACTCGCGCGGGGAGTGGCCCTCCCAGCCACCGCGGACCACCAGCGCCGTACGCGCCGCGGCCATCAACGGGTCGCGGGGTCGGCGGTCCACGACGGCAGGGTGAGCGGTGTGCGTTGGAGACCGATCCACTGCCGCTTGGTGAAGCCCGCCATCTGGTCGTCCGCGCCGTGCCGCGCGTGGGCGTCGTTGACGTGCACCTCGCCGGCGTCCAGCCGCTCGGCAACCGAGAGGCCCCGCATGAGGTCGGCGGAGAACACCGAGTTCATCAGCATGGGGAGCCCGTTGGCCACGGCCACCGCCTCCTCCTCGTCGTCCACGACGGTGACCGGGAGGACCGGGCCGAAGATCTCCTCGGTGAAGGCGGGCATGTCGGGCGTCACCTTGGCCAGCACGGTGGGCCGGTAGAACAGTTCGTCGAAGGTGCCGCCGGTGAGTACCTCCGCGCCCATTTCCACCGACGCCTGCACGATGGCGTGCACGCGGTCGCGCTGGCGTGTGCTGACCAGGGGGCCCAGGTCCGCCGTCCCGCTCATCGGGTCGCCGACCCGCAGGGCGGCGGCGCGGCGGGTGACGGCGTCGACATAGTGGTCCGCCACCGCCCGGGTGACGATGTGGCGGCTGGCGCTGATGCAGGTCTGCCCCTGGTACTCCAGCGAGGCGATCATCGCGCAGGAGGCCGCGAGGTCGACGTCGGCGTCGTCCAGCACCAGGAAGGCGTTGCTGCCGCCGAGTTCGAGCCGGACCGGGCGCAGCGTGGCAGCCGCGGAGGCCGCGATGGCGAGGCCGACCTCACGGGATCCGGTGAAGTCCAGCAGGTCCAGGCCGGTGTGCTCGGCGAGCGCGTGCCCCGCGTCGAGGCCGTCGCCGGTCACCACGTTGAACACACCCGGCGGCAGTCCGGCGAACCGGGCCGCCTCGGCGAGTACCTGGCCGCCGATGATCGGGGTGAGCTCGGCGGGCTTGAGCACGACGGTGTTGCCGAAGGCCAGCGCCGGTGCCACCGCCCGCATGGCCAGGTTGACCGGATAGTTCCAAGGCGTGATCACACCGATCACCCCGAGCGGCACCGCCCGGGACATCGAGAGCTTGCCCGCCTTGTACGGCGGCAGCAGGTCGCCGGCGTTCTCGCTCGCCTGGATCATGGAGATCTGCAACTGACGGATGCCGGTGGACACCTCGTCCTCGGCCTTGGCCCGCACCCCGCCGGTCTCGCGCATGCTCTGTTCGACCAGCTCCGCGTGGTGCGCCTGGAAGAACTCCGCCATCCGCCGCAGGCCCGCCGCGCGCTCGGGAGCGCTCAGCGCCGCCCAGCCCGGCTGGGCGGCCCGGGCCGCGGCCACCGCCCGCCCGACATCCACGGCCCCGCCGAGGGCGTACGTACCGATCACGGCACCCGTGGCCTTCTCCACGACGTCGGCGGTACGCCCTGACGATGCCGGGCGAAACGTTCCGTCGATGTAGAGCCGTGCCACGGGGAACTGAGACGTCATGAAGACTCCACGGAGGTCAGGGAGACTTTGGCTTTGACTTAAACTAAGAGGCGAACGTCATGGACGTCAACCAGTCCCACCGCACCGTGGATCGATTTGCCCGCGGGTCTACGCCCAAGCCCCGGCGCCGGACCCCGGCCCGGGCACGGCCCCCGACACGGACCCCATCCCGGACCCGGACCCGGACCCGGACATGATCTCCGGACGTCGGCCGCCCGTGGTCAGCAGGTGCGCCACCGGCAGGGTGGCCGCCCCCATCGCCACCGCCTCCTGGCCCAGCCGCCCGACCTCGATCCGGGTGCGCCCTCGCAGATACGACAGGGCGTGCCGCTCGGCCGTCGCACGCACGGTGGGCAGAACCACCCCGCCCATCACCGAGCCCGCCCAGCCGGAGAGCACCACGAGGTCCGGGTGGAGCAGGTTGATCAGGTTGCCGATCCCGATGCCGATGTACTCCCCGATCTTCTCCAGGGTCTCCATGGCCACCGGATCGGTGGCCGCCCGCGCCGTCAGCTCCGCGAGCCGGCCTTCGGTCCCGGCGGCGTGGAACGGCTGGCTGCCCAGGGTGGACTGGTAACGGTGGAGGATGGCATCGGCTCCGACATACGCCTCCAGGCAGCCCCGCGAACCGCAGCGACAGGGCAGCCCGCCGGCGTAGATCACCGTGTGCCCCCACTCGATCGTGGCCGGGGCCAGGCCCGTGGTGCCGCCCTCCGTGCCCGACCCGAGGGCCGCGCCCACCCCGACCCCGATGAGCGCGGTGACCACCCGGTCGGCGCCCTGCCCCACGCCGCGCCACATCTCCGCCTGGCCCAGGGTCCGCGCGCAGTTGTCCAGCATGAGCGGTGCGGCGACCCCGGGGGCGAGCATCTCGCCGAGCGCGACACCGGACCAGCCGAGCGTCGGCGCGTGCACCAGCATGCGCCCGGCGATCCGCGGGTCGGGCTGGACCGCACCGGGCACCCCGACGCCGACGCCGAGCAGGTCCGCAGGGTCGACGCCCGCGGCGCGGGTCACGTCGGAGATGCCCTGGAGCACCAGTGCGGCCACCGATTCGGCATCGAGCCGGGTATCGGCGATCGGGTAGACCTCGGAGGTGATCACCGACAGGGTCCAGTCGAACAGCCCGATCCGGACGTGCGTCTCACCGATGTCCACGCCGATCACGGAGCCGTAGTCCGGGCGGATCTCCAGCACCGAGCGCGGCCTGCCCCCGTCGGAGTCCTCCGAACCGCCCTCCGCGATCAGGCCCTCGGCGAGGAGTTGGGAGACGACATTGCTCACCGTCGCGGAGCTGAGGCCGGAGACCCGGGTCAGCCTGTTCCGGCTGGTGGGTCCCTGCACATACAGAGCAGAGAGGAGGATGGACCGGTTGTGCCGCCGCAAGTCGCTCGTCGTTCGCTTCACCACGGATTTCACAGGACGAAGTCTGCCAGCCCACGGCCCCTCGGATCCCGCCACGTCCGCATGGCGACCTCCGCCCATGCCCCCACCCCCCTCGCGGCCGTCCCGATGTACGCACGGTTCCCGGACCTGCCGCCGTGCTCGCGAGCCCCGCGCGCTCGTAGGCGGCATGGCGCCCCGGACAATTGATGTCGGGGGCGCCTTGGCCGCAGTGGCCGCTTCTTCACACCGCCGCGATGCCCTCCATGCCGGACTCGGCGAAGGGAGGCAGTCCGGTGGTCGTGCCGACCTTGGTCAGGGAGCCGTTGCGGCCGATGCGGAAGCCGTCGACCGTGCCCGAGGTCGCGTTCCGCACGTACAGGACCTTCTGGTCCTTGGTCACCGCCAGGTCG